>CEOF01441098.1_pt1 | contig 49088 bp, 46 predicted proteins | sample 361311 | NCBI WGS metagenome assembly CEOF01 (sample SAMEA2619667, study PRJEB7988) | marine metagenome | biome: marine biome (ENVO:00000447); feature: surface water layer (ENVO:00002042); material: "saline water (ENVO:00002010), including plankton (ENVO:xxxxxxxx)" | depth 5 m
ATTCTGCCTCTGGCCACGAGATTTACTAATTACTTACTACAATTAATAATATGATTTTCCAAAAGAATCTAAGTTCTATAATTGTCCCCTTTTATAATGAAGAGGCTACATTAGAAAAGTCTGTATTTAAATTAGTCAATGAAAAATTTAATAAAGAAATCATCTTAGTAAATGACGGATCAACTGATAAATCCAAGGATATTGCATCAAATTTAGAACAAAAATATGATTCTATAAGATTAATAAATTTTAAAGAGAACAGAGGAAAAGGCTTTGCTGTAAAAACAGGAATGCAAGAATCTTCAGGAGATATTGTAGGTATTTTTGATGCTGATCTGGAATACTCTACAGAAGATTTAAATGATTTAATCGAATTTATAAGAAAAGAGAATACCGACTTTGTTTGTGGCTCAAGGTTTATTGGGGATAAAGACAGAAAAAATATTTACTTAAGAACTTTTATAGCAAATAAATTAATGAGTTTATTATTTTCATATGTTTACAAAAATAAAATAACAGATGTTGCTACATGTTTAAAAGTTTTTAAAAGAGAAATTATTGAAAATATTAATATTGAAAAAGATGATTTTTCAATTGAAATTGAATTGATAGCTAAAGCAATATCTCAAACTAGTGATTTTAAGGAGATACCAATATCATATAATGGTCGAAGCTATGCAGATGGAAAAAAAATAAAATTTTTAGATGGTTTTAAGTATATTTTTGCAATATTTAAGTTTAAATGAAAAATATTAAATTAGATTTTTCTGTTTTAATCTTTATTGCAATTAGTTTCTCAACATTTTTTATTTTAATCTACAACATACTCCACTTCAATCCAATATTAGGATATGATGCAGAAGCTCACTTCAGATATGTAGATTATCTAGCTAGATATCTTCCTAGAGAAATTAAATTACCTTCTCAAGGCGAAACGAGAGAATTTTTTAACCCACCACTTGGGTATTTTTTCCCATCAATAGCTCAAGTATTTTGTAGAAATTTGATAAATTCAAATAATTTATTAAATGATTGCCGCCCAATTTACGGGAAAGCAACACAAATATTTCAATCTATAATGTACTTAATAACAATATTAATAAATCTTTATACCTTAAAATTATTTAATAAATCAAAAAGTTTTTTTAATGTTAGCTATTTAATACTCGTCTCTTTATTGGCTGTAAACTACAGAACTATTTCTATGGTCCGAGGAGAACCATATATTTTATTTTTCCTAAGCTTGTTTTTACTTATTATTTATAAAGCTGAAAATAATGATTATTTTTTGAGTTTTAAATTTGTTTTTCTAAGTGGAATAATAATTGGATGTATTGCATTAAGCAGGCAATGGGGATTTTTATTATTTATACCATTAATTGTTTTATTGTTTTTCAAAAAATCTAAAAGAAAGTATTTAATTTTTTGGTCTTTAAGTTCAATAATTGGTTTTTTATTATCGGGCTGGTTTTATATTGGGCTTTACAGAAAATACGGCTCTTTTACTGCTTTTAATATGGAATCAAAAGGTTTTTCATTTGCAAATCAAGAACTAACTTTTTATTTTCCAAGTATTGATCAATTGATATATTTATTTTCAAAACCTATAAGACCTTATTTAGATAATCAATTTTTATCTATTTTGTATTCTGACTTGTGGGGAGATTATTGGGGATACTTTACGTTTACATCAAGATTTCTAGATATCGGTAGGGGTCAGTTATCTATAGGAGATTATCTTGCAAGAGTTAATTTAATCTCTATTATTACATCTATAGTTATCATTATTTTTTGTTACTTTTCTTACAAGAAATACAAATCAATATTTTTAGTAAAGTATATTAATTTAGCTTTATTCACAAGTTTTGTAGGGTATTTACTATTTACAATTGCATACCCTAATTCAACTGGGGATACTATTAAATCTACTTACATAATTCAAGCATTCCATTTAATGGTTTTTTTAGCCTCGATATATTTCAATGATTTGAAAAAAATAAATAAAAAAGTTTTCAATTTTACACTAATGATATTTGTTGTAATTTATTTTCATAATTTCCAAACTTATTTATCACATTTCCCATTTAATTATTTTCCATAAATAATATTGAATATATGAATAATAAAAAAATAGTAGTTTTTACCTACGACTTTCCTCATAGAAAATCATTAACGGGTATGCAAATAATTAAAAATTCAAAATTTCAAAACATATATATAGTAAGTCAACCATGGGTTGAATTAAACTTTAGGAAATCTAAAAATAGAAAAGAAGTTTTTGAAAGTGAAATTTTAAACCCAACAGATGTTGGAAAGGCATATGGTTGGGAAACTTTTATTGGAATGCATAATTCTGATGAAGCTATAAATTTTTATGAGAATTTAAATCCAGATTATGGAATAATACTTGGTGCAAGAATATTATCTAAAAATGTAATTGATTGTTTTTCTGGAGGTATTTTTAATTTTCATCGGGGATTACTTCCCGAAAACAGGGGCCTGGATACAATAAAATGGGCAATTTTTAACAATATACCTCAGGGCATCACAACTCACTTAATAGATGAAAATATAGATGTGGGAAGGAAGGTATATAAAGAACCAATAGAGGTCAATAAAGAGGATACAATATTTGATGTTGATTCAAAATTATTCTATTTAGAAATGCGACATTTAAATAAAATACTTAATGATGAATTTAAATTCCCTAAACCAGAGAGTTTGAAAAGTAGCTATAAAGCTCAAAAAGCGGTGCCTGATGACATTGATAATAAAGTATTTGAGGACTTTAGTAGTTATAAAGAAAATTATTCAGAAATATTAAAAACTTTTAATTCAAATTAAGAATCGTTCTACTTTAATTTAATAAACTTACTTTTTTGGAATTCATCTTGGTTGTTTTTAACGATTGCATCAAAAAAGTTCCAGGCCAAAACAAGAATATATTCATACTTATCGACATTTACCGATTCTTTTGATTTAATTTGTATATTTGTTTCAGGAATATATTTATTTTGCTTTATCTCACTATCTTCAAGTACATACTTAAAGTATGAATCATTTATTCCAAAATAATTTAAAACAGTGGTTGCTTTTGCAGGAGCTCCATACCCAATAATTTTTTCATTGTTTTCTAGTATTTCTTTAATTTTTTTTAATGAACTTGATTTTATATTTTCTACATTTTTCGCAAATCTATAATATGTTTCAATTTTATCTAACTTGTTTTTCTTTTCTAGTTCTATATATTTTTTTACACTATTATCTAAACGTTTATTTTTATTTTTAGTAGCGTAAACTCTTAATGAACCACCATGAGTATCTACTTCTTTTACTTTATAGACTTTCATATTCGAGTTTTCAAAAAAGTTTAATATTGATAGTAAACACCAATAATTTACATGCTCGTGGTAAACATTGTCGAATGTTAAGTCTTTTATAGTTCTTAATAAGTATTGGATTTCAAAAATAAACTCACCATCTTTCTTAAGCAGAATTTCGGTATTTTCCAATATTTCTCTTAGTCCATCACCATGGGCAAAAACATTAAATGCAGTAACCACATCAGCTTTTCCATATTTTTCTGAAATCTTTTTTACTGTTTTTTTATTAAAATATTCAGGAAATGTAGTAAGTTTGTTTGAATTTGCAATTTTAGCGACATTTTTTGCAGGCTCTACTCCAATAGCTTTTATACCTAGTTTTTGAACAGGATCTAAAAAGATGCCATCGTTACTTCCAATATCAACAACTACAGATTTTTTATTAAGTTTTAAATTAGTTTTCAATTCTTTTGCAAACCTTACGAAGTGGTCTCTAAATTGCTTAGATGTAGAAGATAGGTAAAAGTAATTATCAAACATTTTTTCTGGTGGAACAACAACACTTAGTTGTGTATTTGAGCACTGATTACAAAAATTCAGGTCAAGAGGGTATAGGTCGTTTTGGGCATTTTTTTTGTCATTTAGATTATTTGCGAGCGGTGAAAGGCCTAATGATAGATAATGAGTGAAACCTCCTCCACAAACTCTACAATCTACTTTGTAGCTCTCAATTAAATTTTGAAACAGTTTTTCATCTACTAGTTTATGGGGAATTGTATGAGTTATTCCATAATTTTTATGTTCTCGTTCACCGTTTACCAAATTTAATAATATTGAGTCTTCAAGGAAAATCATTGTGTGAGAAACATTGGGAGGAATTGTTGAAAGCTCGCCTTCTTTTATTAGCCTTGTTTCGACTACAGAATTTGGGTCTTTTAGATTTTTTGTAACACTTATGTACATCCCTTTAATTAGAAGACACTTTTGAGTTTGTATTGGATGATAATGATTACCTCTTAGTGTATGCTTTTTTGATTCAACGTATCCAATCATATTTACCTTATCATCAAAATAGTAATTTGAGATAATGCCTCTATCATCGATAAAGTCATCTTGACCCGTTTCAATAATTTCATTTGATAAATTTATTTCTCGTTTCATCCAAGCATCATGCATTTCTTCAACAGAATGTTTTAAATTATATAAAAACTTAAAACCTGTTTTTTTAATTTTTTGATTAGATAGTGTATATCCGTTATTTGGTATATCATCATTTGTACTTTTTAAAATTAAATTTTTGTTTACTTTTTTACAAACCTCAGCAAGTTGCTTTACTGTAACTGACTCGTTTGCCACATGATAAATTTCTTTACTTATATCATTGTTTTCTCCAACGAATTTCATACACCTTGCAACATCAACTACAGACACTAGACTTTTTAACTGGACTCCCTTTGCAAACAAACTTAGTTGACCATTTGATGCAGAGATTTTAGCAAAAAGATTTGTGACTGTATTTAGCCTCATAGAATCAAAGGAAAGTCCGTAAACAGATCCTAGTCTTAAAATGACAAAGTTTTTTTCAGAATCTATTATATTATTTTCTGAAAAAAACTTCCCTTTAGAATATGGAAGAACGGGGGAGGGCTTAAAGTCCTCTCTAATATTTAGTTCCTGCTTCTTAAGACCTTCAAACACAACATGACTTGATGGAAATACTATTTTTACATCATCCCTACTATGTTTAAGAATATTTTTTGTACCATTTATGGCAACATCCATAATTTGTTTATCTCTTACAGGATCTTTATCTTTGATAGTAGTTCCAACATCTGTAATTTCAGTAAGGTGATATATAATGTCCGCATCCTTAACAGCTTCTTTGATGTTTTCTTCATCAAGAATATCCATTTGTTTAAAATCTATTCCCCATTTTCTAAGTTGATTAATTCTTGAGGAAAAGAAAGACCTATCTAAGACTGTTACTGAAAAGTTTCTTGTGTCACCAGAATAAACTTTACAAAGTTCCATTCCAATGTAGCCAAGACCACCTGTGATTACAATTTTCTTCATATACAAATTTTTCGAATCATCATAGTTTAACAATTATATTTAATAAGAAGTTAATAATGTGTATTTTTAATTACTTTTTTGAGCTCAAAGTTATCATATACATACAAAAAAAGTTAAGTTAAGTTAGAATAATTAAAGGTTAAATGGTTGTTCATTTAAAAATGAATTGACAGTTCGATTCTGCACAAACCGCAATGAGTAAAAATGTTTTGTTAACTGGTGGAGCTGGTTTTATCGGCCATCTCGTAATTAAAGAAATATTAGTCAATACTGACTGGAATTTAATCATTATAGACCGATTAAGTTACGCTGGAAATTTAGAAAGAATTAATGAAGTACTTGAAGAAGTAGATGATGAATCTAGAAAAAGAGTAAACTTTTTTTATCATGACTTAAAAGCAGAGCCACATGAAGGAATAATTGATAAGTTATCAGAAATAAACATCATTCTTCACATTGGCGCATCTTCTCATGTAACAAGATCTGTTAAAAATCCATTAATTTTTGTTCAAGACAATATTTTAGGGACGTTTAATTTATTAGAATTTGCTCGAAAATTAGAAAATCTTGAGTTATTTTATTACTTTAGTACAGATGAAGTATTTGGCCCCTCAGAGGCAGATGTAAAGTTTTTAGAATGGGATCGTTACAATTCTAAAAATCCATATTCCGCTACTAAAGCAGCTGCAGAAGAGTTAACAATTGCTTATGCTAACACGTACTCAATACCATCGTTAATAACCCACTGCTCAAATGTATATGGTGAAAGACAACATTCAGAAAAGTTTATTCCTAATACTATAAAAAAAATACTTAACAATGAAGAAGTTTTGATTCACACTGACTCCAACAATATTCCTGGTAGTAGGTATTACATTTATAACCAGGATTTAGTTAAGTCAATATTATTTTTAACAAAAAACTTTTCAACGGTTAAAGAGAAAGCATATGAAGTTCAAAAAAAAGAACCAACAAAAGTTAACATCACTGGTTCAAGCCTAATTAGCAATCTTGAAGTAGCAGAATTAATTTCAAAAAAACTAAACACAAAATTTAAGTATGAACTGCAGAACCAAGATCCGGACAGACCAGGTCATGACGTTAAATACGGTCTAGATAATAAACTTTTAACTGATTTGGGAGGCGTGTTTGATAGGGATTTTGAAAAAGGAATCAATGAAACAGTTGATTGGTATTTAGATAACAAATCTTGGTTATAAAAATAATTTGAGAGTAGAAATTTAGTAACATTTTGTTTTCTTTGTAGTTTTACTTATTAGTATTTATCTATGAATTCTAATAATTTTTGGAAAAACAAAAATGTGATAGTTACTGGCCATACTGGCTTTAAAGGCTCCTGGCTGGTTAACTTGCTTAAATACTTAGATTCAAACATTGTCGGAATTTCAAGAGAAAAATATGAAGGAATCTATAAGTTAAGCTCTGTCTCTCAGCTATTAGAAGATGAAATATTCATCGATATTTCAAAAGATATAGACATACCCGAAAAATTATTTAAATCGTTTCAGCCAGATATTGTGTTTCATTTTGCTGGTCAAAGTCTTGTACCTGTTGGTTACAGCAATCCTCTTGATACTATAAATACAAATATTGTTGGCACTTACAATGTTCTAAATTATTTTGATAAGTTTGATTCAGTTAATTCTATTGTCGTTTCCACAACTGATAAAGTTTACCTAAATCCAAATAATCTAAATGTTGAAACTTCAACATTAGGCGGAAAAGACTATTACGGTGCTAGCAAAGCTAGTGCGGAGTTTATTATAAGTTCTTTTTTAAATAACAACCCTTCAACCAACATTAGTGTAGTTAGGTCTGGAAATGTTTTAGGAGGTGGGGACAGGGCTTTTAAGCGCTTGGTGCCCGACCTAATTAAAGCGATTAAATTAAATCAAGATTTTGAAATTAGACAACCAAATTCTGTAAGACCGTGGCAATATGTTTTAGATTCTCTCTTAGGATATCTTTATGTCGCAGAGGAGAATTATACAAATTCAATATCTGAGGTTTACAATTTAAATTCTTCAGTAAATAATCAATATACAGCTGGATATATAGTTGATAAATTCAATAAAATTTGGGGCACCAATATAAATATTATTGAATCAAAAGATAAAAGTTTTAAAGAAGTAGATATCCTAAATCTTGATTCAAGCAAAGCTAAAGATAAACTAAATTGGAGTCCAAAGCTAGAAATAGAAGATTTAATTGAATTAATAGTAAATTGGGAAAAAGCTCATATTAAAGATATTGATGATAAATATACGTTGAATGAAATAAATAACTATTTTTCGTTATTCAACTAGGCTAGGTTTCCAGGGTGCTTTATTTTCTTCCCACAATTCGTTTAATTCTAAGTATTCTCTGTAAGTATCCATCGGTCTAAAGAAACCATGATGTTTAAACGCACCAAGTTCATTATTTTTTGCAAGATTAACTAGGGGTTCATTTTCAAATGGCATGTCTGTATCTATATAATCAAATACTTTTTTATTTAAAACCATAAATCCAATATTTACATAATGATTTAATGTTGGCTTTTCAATAAAAGATTCAACTTGATTATTTTCATCAAAATTAACAACACCAAATCTAAATTCTGGTTTGTGAACAGTAATTGTTGCTATTTTAGGATTATTCTTGTGAAAGTCTAAAAGTTCATGAATTTTAACATCTGCTAAACCATCTCCATAAGTCATTAAAAAATTATCACTTTCAAGATGCTCTTGAATACTTATTAATCGTCCTCCAGTTTGGGTGTCGGTACCAGTTGAAATAATTTTTATTTTTTCATTAGGATTATTTTTAAAATAATCAAATAGAACCTCTTCTTTATAACCACTACAAATAATATATTTAAAATCACCGAATTGATCAAAGTAGTTTGTTATATGAGTTAAAACTGGAACACCTCCAATTTTTACCATTGGCTTTGGAACAACCTGAGGGTTTTCTCTCATCCTAGTGCCTTTTCCACCAGCTAAAATTACTATATTTTTAACACTAGAATTCATTAAGTAGAATTATAATGATAGCCATTTTAAAATGCATAAATAGTGAAACAATTAGAGTTATAAAATGATTAAGTTTGTGAGACGCTTGTATCTAATTTTTTATAGTAGATTCTTAGAAACTAAAAAAAATTTAAGACTTTTTAGAGAAAATGTTTACTTCAAGCCAACTGAAAAAATAAAGAGAATTATTTATTCTCTTATATATGCAGAACAACCAAAATTTTTAAATCATGAACAAAAAAGATTTGGTAATCGAAATCCAGATAAAACATTTCTTGTTATTAGATTGTCTCTTGGAGGAGGAATATATTCCAACTTAAACAATATTTTATATTTATTGATTTATTCACAAAAAAATAATTATATTCCTGTTATAGATTATGAAAACTATCCAAATTACCTTAGAGAAAAAAATGAAATAAATGGTTCTAAAAATAGTTGGGAATATTTTTTTGAACAACCATTTAATACTAATTTACAAGAGGTTTATCAAAGCAAGAATGTAATTTTATCAAACAATAGATCACAGTATTACTTTAATAAATTAGATTATGACTATTTTTTTGATGCAAAAATTCTCAGTTCTGAGAAACAATTATCTGAAATGAACAATTCAACTAAATTAATTCCATATAATAAATCTACTCAAGAATTTATTGATAATACTCTAAACCCTTTATTTAAAAATAAATCAAAAGTTATTGGTGTTTCAATAAGAGGTACAGAGTATGCAATTCAAAAAATTGTAAAAGATCACTACAAGCCATTTGATGATGTTGAAGCTATAAAAATTATAAAGGAAAGAATGAATGAATTTGGCTATGAGTATATATATTTATCTACTGAACAGCAGGAATACTATGATGCTTTTCAAGCAGAGTTTGGTGACAAATTAATTGCCATGGATAGAAAAAGATATTTGCAAAAAGACGTTGAAAATTTAGAATTTGCATTAGAAAAAAAATTTGATAGAAAAAATGATAGATATTTTACTGGGCTTGATTACATAGCCGATACAGAAGGTCTCCTGAGGTGTGATCATATAATTGGAACTTTGACAAATGCATTTTATTATGTGATTATCAGAAATTTTGAATTAAACAATAAACTAGAACTTATTGATAAAGGTCTTCATTAGGTTTAATTAGAAGGCAAAACATTATGGAAATAGAAAAAAAACTAAGAGAAGAAATAGAGTCACTGGTCAAAGATTATTTTGAAAAAGTTCATTATGAACAGAATTTTGTTCCACATATTTCAAAGGTTCCAGTTACTGGAAAGGTTCTATTTAAGGAAGATTTAGTGAATTTAGTAAATTCAAGTTTAGATATGTGGTTAACTGCTGGCGAATATACAAAATCATTTGAAAAGTCTATATCAAAATTTCTTGGAAATAGGCATACTTTATTTGTTAATAGTGGTTCTTCAGCAAATTTACTTGCTATTAGCGCTGTAAAAAAACATTTTGATTGTAAAGATGGTGATGAAGTTATTACATCCGCTGTCAACTTTCCAACTACGTTAAATCCAATAATACAAAATAATTTAAAACCAGTTTTAGTTGATGCTGAACTTGATTCTTACAATATTGATGCAAACTTAATTGAAAAAAATATTACTGAAAAAACCAAAGGAATTGTTTTAGCTCATACTCTTGGTAACCCATTTAATCTTGAAAAAATTATGAAAATTAAAGAAAAATACAACCTTTTTTTGGTTGAAGATATGTGTGATGCTTTTGGATCAAAATATGATGGAAAATTTATTGGCAGCTTTGGAGAAGTAGCTACTTTATCTTTTTATCCTGCACATCACATAACTACAGGAGAAGGTGGAGCCGTTTTGACTAATTCTCCAAAAATAAAAAAAATAATTGAATCATTAAGAGACTGGGGTAGAGATTGCTATTGTCCCCCTGGAGAAGACAATACATGCAAAAAAAGATTTGATTGGCAATTAGGAGGTTTGCCGCACGGATACGACCATAAATATACTTACTCTAATATAGGATATAATCTTAAAGCTTCAGATATGCAGGCAGCAATTGGAGCATCACAGATAGAAAAAATTCCTGATTTTATCAAAGCTAGGATAAGAAACTTTGAATATCTTTATGAAAAATTCACTGATTTTGAAGTATTTGATCTTCCAAAATGGGATTCAAAAGCTGAACCTAGTTGGTTTGGTTTTCCATTAACTATAAATAATAAAGCAAACTTTAAGAGACTTGATTTATTAAAATTTTATGATGAAAGGAACATTGGCACTAGGTTATTATTTGCCGGTAATATACTTTTACAGCCAGCTTATATGGACTTGAAACTAGGAAAACCAGAAGATTTTCCAGTTGCAAATAATGTTTCTGAAAATACTTTTTGGCTTGGAGTTTTCCCAGGACTCACCAAAGAAATGCTTGATTTTGTAGTAAATTCTACAAGAGAATTTTTAGATCATAATTGAAACAGTTTATTTACTCTTTTACTTAATATAGAATATTCAATATGAATTCATTTAAAGCTTGCATTGAATCATTGCTTAAATTCAATAATGATTTAGATAATTTAATTCTTTATCCAAACCAACTTACTGGTGAAGAAGAAGAAAATGCAATAAAAATTCAAAAAATATTAAACAAAAACTCTGAAGAGATATTAAATGGTTTATCAGAAAAATTTAAAAAATTTAAAAAATTTAAAAAAGAATATCAGGCTTTGTTGATAGTTTTTTATGGTGATTTAAATTTTTCTGAAAATTTTAATATCGAAACTTGGGAAAGCTTTATTGATACAACAGAATTGATTGACAATAAAGAAGATGTGAGTATTCATATTTCACAGTTACTTGGCTAATTTTTTAAATTTATACATTTTATTAACAATATCAAAAATATCTAAACTAGCTCTCCAACCAATTTTGTCATAAATTTTCATAGGATTACTTTTTATTATCATTGGTTCTCCTTTTCTAAGTTTATTAGTATTTACAACAATATGATCTTCATACTGCTTATTAATTATCCCAAAAATATAATCAACTATTTCATTTAAACTTGTAGTCCTGCCAGATCCTATGACATAAGAACCAGAAAAATTATTGTAAACAAGATTAAACATAGCTTCGCACATTTCTTTTGAGTAAGTCCAGTCTCTAGTAATTTCTAAGCTAGGAAGTTCTATTGTTTTCATATTCCCGTCTTCTATATTTATTACTCCTTCAATTAACTTCATGATTAAAAAGTTTGAGTTTCTAAATTCTGATTCGTGATTAAACATTATTCCAGAAATAATATTCCAATTAAACTCTTCTCTAATTTGCAACGTCTTCAAATGAATACCATGCTTTGCTTTTGCGTAAGCTGTATTAGGGGCAAATTCAGAAGACTCATCAAAAGCATTTTTTGATTCATAACCATACATTTCTGATGAAGATGCTTGAAAAAAATTACAAAAATTTTTACTTTTAATAAGTGAATTTATAATATTTTCAAATCCAATATTAGTTACATTAGTCATTTCATCTGGATTATTGATAAAACTACTCACAGAACTTGGACCCATTAAATTAAAAATATAATCTGGATGTATGTCGTTTATAAATTTAAATACAGATTCAAAATCTAAATAATCTAATTCAACAACTTTAATTCGTGAAAGATCTGCAGAGTTATTTATTGAAAGGAGTTTATTGAAGTTAAAATTTTTCTTACTTCGAGTGCAAAGATAAATATTAGATTTAGTATCACGCAAAATTTTGTCGGTTAAAAATATTCCATCTTGTCCAGATGCCCCTGTAATTATTATTTTCAATTAAAGCCACCTAGTAATAATTTAAGTATCGAAAACACTATTTTAAAAAGCAATGTTTTTTACTTTATGTGGGTATAAAAATTTAATCTTTAAAGTCATCTTTTGATTTTATTCAAATAAAATAAAAAGATGCGTATTAATCTCAAAAGAATATTTAACTTCATTCTTTTTATCTCTTTCGGTTACTTTTTATATCTAAATGTAAAGGGGGCATTCCAGCAAATATCTTATCACCACCTTCATATTGATGAGAGGCAAGTTATAGAGACTGTCTTGAATGTTTTTCAAGTAACTGATCAATTTAATAGATTTGAATCAATATCTAATAACTTTTTCAAAAGCATATTAACAATTTTAGGAGAGATCTTAATTGGGGGGAATTTAGATTTTGGGCGTTTATATAAAAATATATTTGTATTTTTTGCAGGCCCTTTTTACTTCTTAGACACAACAGCAGTGATTATAGTTGAGCGATTTATTCAAATTTCTTTTTTTTATGCTTCAATTATTTATTTTTCAATTCATTTTGTAAATAAAGATAAAAGACTATTTTTTATGATTGCTTCTTTTTCAATTCCTGGAGCTTATTATATAATTGAAAATCCTAAACCAGATTCATTAATAGTATTTTTCCTACTGGTTGCCTTCAAAAAGGTATTTGTAGATTCCAAATATGAATCAGCATTTTTATTTGTTGGAATTGCTGTTGGATTAAAAATTATTTCAATTGTTCCAGGAATTATTTTGGGTATTTATTTGATTTATCCACTAAAAAAAATCAATAATTTAAATAAATTTATAAAAACTATTTTTTATACAATTTTAGGAGTTTTTATTGCTCAACCAGCTTTGTTAATTCCAAGTCAAAGAATTTATTCAAGAATTATTTCAGCAAATATCGCAGCATCTAGATACAATCAAGAAAAGTTTTTCTCGCTTAATTTTGAAAATATGCAGATGTGGTTTGTTGAGCTTTCGCATTATTACAATCTTCCTAGAGAGCTCTTTTATGTACTTTACGCAATAGTCATTTATGAAATTCTTCGTAATTCAATTAAATCAATAAATAAAATAAGTAACTTTTATTTAATCTCTTTTTTTATTGTATCTTGTTTTATCCTATTAAATGTTGAAAGAATTTGGATATACTATCTTGCTTTTCCCACATTTTTCTTAGTTTTTTATATATTTTCATTAACTGATTTAAAAACCTATTCTTTAAAATTTTTAACAGTTTTATTGTTAATTTTTTGTATAAGTGGATTAAATACTCACCATGAAAAAACATCAAATACGTTTTTTTCAATTGATAACAAAAAAGAAGAAACAATGTATCAGGCATTAAGCTTTATACAATCTGAGTATCAAGATCAATTAAATATTTACAATGCTGTTTACTGGGATCCTGATTTTTATTTTCCTAGACAAAACGTCACATATTTAGGCAATTTTAGAGTTCTTGAAAATTGGGAACAAGGAATAGAATTAGAACCTCTTTATTCAAGTGTTGACTTTATTGTTTCTCAAAAAAAATTCCAAATAAATAATAATAAAGTCGTTATGCATAAGATAGATAATTTGTATATATACTTTATTAATGAGAAATAGTTACTAAGAAAATATTTAATTATTTATTTCCATTTAAATATAAAAATATAATGAACTTTTAATATAGAAATAGTGAAATAATGCCATGAACAAAAACAAATCTTTGAAAGTTTATATTAATAAAGTTAATGAAGACTGGATTATTGATAGAGTTCGTAAAGAGTGGGTATCAAATAATAATCCATACTCTAAGTATTTTTCATCTTGCAATGTAGTTTGGCTTATTGCTCCTTGGGTTTGGAAAGAAAAATCTTATAAAAAATTATTAAATAAAAAAGTAATTTGTTCAATATATCACATAGATGAAGACAAATTTTCAAACGATGATTTAATAAATTTTGAAAATCGAGATAAATATGTTGATGCTTATCACGTTATTTCTCAAAACACTCAAAAGCAAGTTAAAAAATTAACAAATAAAAAAATATACTCAATCCCTTTTTGGATAAATGAAGATTTGTGGTTTCCAATTGATTCAAAAAATGAGCTAAGAAAAAAATACAATATTGATCCGAATTCTTATTTAATCGGCTCATTTCAAAGAGATACTGAAGGGGCAGACCTCATTAGTCCAAAACTCTCAAAAGGTCCCGATAGGTTTTTAAAAATAGTTTCAAAAATTAAAGAAAAAAATGAGAATTTACACATCCTTCTTGCCGGAAAGCGAAGACAGTATCTGATTTCTGAGCTAAAAAAACATCAAATTAATTTTACTTACTATGAAATGCCACCAATTAATGAATTAAATGAGTTGTATAATTGCCTTGATTTGTACATAGTTTCATCTAGGTATGAAGGTGGCCCACAAGCTATATTTGAATGTGCATTAACAAAAACACCAATTATTTCTACAAATGTAGGTGTTGCACCAGAAGTTTTAAGCCCAACCTCAATCTACGATATGTCAAATTTTTCTTCAGCGAGAGCAGATATAAATTATGCTTTTTTAAATGCACAGAAATATACTATTCCAAATGGATTTGAAAATTTTATACAAATGTTTAATGAAGTTTTAGAGGACTTAAATGAAAAATAAAAAGATAATTAAATATATTTATTTATTTGCAAGCAATCTATTCAAAAAAAATAGGTATAAATTATTAAATTATGATATTTTATTTAAAAATTATAAGTTTGATAACTTTATTAAAGAAGTCGATAAAAATTATGGAAGTTTTAAAAAGATAAAACATCCAAAAAATATGCTAACAAATGAAATGAATGAGGTTACAAAAAAGTCATTTAATGAATCTAATCATTTGAAAGATTCTTTAAGTTCTAGATTTTTCTTTTATGAATTAAATAGCTACTTTAATAATGATTATTTTATATGTCTGAATTCTTCAATAAGTAAAAAATTATTGGATTCTTTTCATTTGTTTCCTCCGAATATATTCGTGTTAGATAAAATGTTTGATTTATATAAAGAAAATAGAATCGGAGATAATCTTGTTATTGATTTTCCCTGTGGGATTACAAATTTTCATCAGTATTTGAGTGTTTTTTACAATGAAGAACTATTGATTGGAATAGATAATTTTTCTCAAATATCAAAAGAAGATATTTTAAAATACCAATCTAATCTTAAAAAGTTTCAGATTTATGAAAACATAGAGAATCCTTATTTTGATAATGCAAAAACAGATGTTGTTGTTGCAGTGAGTATTGAAATTAGAGATATAACTTCAGACATACTTAAGTTAAAACCTAAGTATATTTTTCTTGGCTCAAGTGATTTAAATCATGATTTAACCAATTTAGAGGAATATTTAATGGATTACAGTCTTGATGAGATTAATCATGCATATATTTTATTAAAGAAAAATTAGGTATAACTTATATATATGAAAAACATAACTTATATTTTTGGTGGAGGAAGGTTAGAAAAAATAAATGATCAACATAACTTTGCAAAGGACTTTTACTATGGATTTCATTTATTAAAAAATAGTAAAAAATATGATACGAAAATATTAGAGATTTATCCTTTTACAAAATCCAAAACAAAATTTTTAAAGGTATTACAAAAAGTGGATCTTTTATTAACTAGATTAATATTTTTACAATTTCATTTTCACGAGATATATATTAAAGAAAATTTAAGGAGAATTAAAAATAGCGACGTACTTATTTTTAGCAATGATAGGCTAGCATTTAGCTTCTTTCCTATTTTGAAATTTAATAAAAATATAAAAAGCATTGTTTTTGTTATGGGTTTATTGAAAAAACATGAAAATTTAAAAATCTATCAAAAAATTTTAAGACCTATTTTCCTGTCTTTATTTATCAAAACTGTTGATAAATTTATATTTCTGGGGAAATCCGAATATGAATTTGCTTTAAAGAGATATCCTCAACATAAAGAAAAATTTATCTTTATATCGTTTGCTGTTGATTATAGTTTTTGGAATTTAAATAAGAAAGAAAATGAAAAGATAAACAATCAAGTATTATTTATTGGGAATGATGGTAATCGTAATTACGAATTTATAAAAGAATTACCTAAGTACTTGCCGGAGTTCAATTTTATAATTATTTCTGACCAAATAAAAGATTATGAGCAACAGAAGAATGTTAATTTTGTTGCTGGTAACTGGTCTAAAGGATACATGAGTGATAAAGAATTAGGTAAATATTACAATGAATCTTTTTTAACAATATTACCAATAAAAAATACAATCCAACCATCTGGACAAAGTGTAGCTTTACAGTCTATGGCAACCGGAACCCCAGTACTAATTTCAAAGTTTGATGGATTCTGGGAAAAAGATATTTTTATAAATGATAAAAATATCTTTTTTATTGAAGATTTTAATTATGAAGAATGGGCAAATTTAATCAAAAAGTTAAATAAAAGCCCCCAACTTATTGATAAGGTATCTTTGAGTGGAAGCAATTTAATAAAGAAAAGTTACAATCTTGAAATTTTTGTAACTAAGATTGAAAAACTTATTGAGAAAATTACTTAAAATAATTTTTTACAGTACTAATAACATAGTTTATTTCTTTTTTTTGCATCTTTGGAAAAACAGGTAGAGTAACTAATTTATAATATTGTGAAAAAGATTCCTCAAAAATTTCTTTATTTTGAGAATGGTCTCTATATGCTTTTTGCTTAATAATCGGGTAAGGATAATGAATGCCTGTTTCGACATTGTTTTCTTTACAATATGAAATAAATTTATTTCTATTGGCGACTTCAATAACGAACAAGTGCCATACATGGGTATTTGCATTATATGTTTTTGGTAATTTCAATTTTTTTAATCCATCAAAAGCATCTAGATAAGTTTTAGCAATTTCTCTTCTTTCATTATTCCACTGGTCAATATATTTTAGTTTTTCGTTAAGTAAAATAGCCTGGATTGGTTGAAGCTTTGTATTGACACCTTTCATCTCATGATAATATTTAATTTCACTACCAAAATTTCTTATTTTAAATAATTTTTTATATAAGTTATATGAATTCGTAGTAACTATTCCACCATCACCCCATGCACCTATGTTTTTTCCTGGATAGAAACTATATGAAGCTGCAATGGAATTATCGCCAATATTTAAATTTGAATGAGTTGCTCCGTGCGCTTGTGCTGCATCTTCAATAAAATACAAATTATTATCTTTACATAATTTTTTAAGTTCTTTAACGTTGCACATTTGCCCATATAGATTTACACCTATAACTGCTCTCGTATTTTTACTAATTTTTTCTTTTATTTTTTCAATATTAATTAAATAGTATTGGTCATTATCTACAAAAACAGGTTTTGCTCCAACATTGTCAACAGCAAAAGATGTTGCAATATATGTGTTTACAGGCACTATAACTTCATCACCCATTCCAATTCCCAACCCTCTTAATATCAACTCAATAGCATCTGTGCCGTTTGCACATGAAACAGAAAATTTTTGATTTGTATATTTTGAAAAGTTTTTTTCAAAAATTTTTACATCATTATTTAGAATGAAGTCATTCTTATCTATGACTTTACTAAATTTATTAAGAACATTATTTTTTAAGGGGTCGTGTATTCTTGATAAATCGTTAAAAGGTACTTTCATTATTTTTTAATTAGTTTTTTATTATACAATTGTATAGTAAAACTAGTTAAATAATGCTGTTTATAATTGTAAAAATTTAGGAGCTGTGTCCATTGAAAATATCACTATTTACTCATATGAGAAATCCAGAAGAAAGAATGGATCCCTGGAGAGAAGCACTTGAATGCTATGAGTCAATAACAAATGATATAGTAATAGTTGGTCAAGATGTAGAACAAGAATTTAAATGGGATGCTCTTGGAAAAATGTTTCAAGAGGGCTTTGATAAATCCGAAGGTGACTGGGTTATTAATTTGTCTATAGACATGCTTTTACATGAGAATGATATCGATAGGCTAATAAAATTAATAAAACTTTACCCCGATGAACCTGCAATTGCATTACCTAAATATAAGTTTTTTGAGCCTGAAAGGTATCAAATCAAAAGCTTTGAAACAGTTATTTTAAATAAAAAAAAGTATAAAAATATATTATTCAATGGTGGTGGCGACTTAGCACTTCCTACTCTCAACAACACTGTCTTAAATCAGTCAACAGTAAAACACTTAGATATCCCTGTATGGAATTATGACACTACTTTTAGAACTAAAGAAATAATCGCAGAAGATAGAGCAAGATTTGCAAGAGCTTGGTTTAGAGAATTTGCAGATTATGGAGACAGGGGTGGCCCAACAAACAAAGAAGCATTTGAGGCCTGGTTTACAATGATGAAAGAAAGATATCCTTTCCACACCAATAAAACAAAATTAAAAAATCATCCAAAATATATTCAACACTTGCTTGAAGACCTTAGAGAAGATCAATTTGGTTATAATTTGTTTGGGTTTAAAGAAGAAGCAAAATTTACTCTTAAAAACAAAATTAATCAAAAAAGAATTAAGTTTAAATTTAAAATTTAGTCTTTTCTTTTTATATACCAGTCGTCAAACTTCGAATATTTCTCTTGAACCCTCACAAAACCATTATTAGTTAGTAAATTATAGATTTTTTCTCTATTTGAGGTGAAGTTGTGCTCTACTGAAATTATTGATATATCATAGTTTTTAAAGTCTAAAGATTTTAGTATTTCAAATTCTGTGCCTTCTGTATCTATAGAAAGATAGTGAATATTTTTATTTACATTATATTTTTTGAATAAATCATTAATAGATATAGTTTTTAACATATAAACTGTATTGTTTTTGTCTCTTAGATATTCATGTGTATCTGAAGGAATATTATTAGACACATTAGCCCTAGAAAATTCTGGTTTTTCAGCTTGGTTAAACTCAATTGAAACATTCGACATGCTGTGAACGCAATCATAAGATATCGAACAGTTTCGATTTTTATTAATATCCTTTGACCAAATTTTAGCTGGCTCTACTACTAGACCATCCCACTTAAATTGATTTTCAAGTAAATAGGTATTTGATAAATATTTTCCATCTGCAGCACCTATTTCAACAAAGTAACCGTTTTCTTTAAAATCTAATTCATTTATAACAAATAAATCTTGAAATATTTGAGATTCAGAAAGATCAATTAAATCATAAAGTTTTTTTGGATTTTTGATTCTTTCATTTAAAAATAAAAAATCAAGCTTTTCATATTCATATCTATATCTTTTTCTTTCAACATCTAGTTTTATTAATTTATCTTTTTGAATTAAAGATAAATTAAATAATGAAAGTATTTTTGAAATTAATTTTTTTAATACAACCATTTTTCAGTTTTTGCTTTCAACGTTGTTATATTGAGTTTCTAAGTTTGATTCAAATTTATTGTTATATTTTGTTATTGTAGGTTCGTACCAATATCCATTTAAATTCAATTCTCTTGCAGACTGGTTTAGCCAAAAATCTAGAGCATCATCTAAAATTTTGGATTTCGCAATATGATTAAGGATTTTATTAGCTCCTTTTTTTGAAACAACATAAGAATCAGTTGTTTTGCTCATTCCATTCCCACCCCATTCAGTAGGTGTATTTATTTTTTTATACATTCTTTTAAGTGGCCTCCTTTTAAATAGTGGAATATGCATATCTAACTTACTTGCACCAAAAAAGACAAAATCAAAATTATTAGGAAGCTTTTTCAAAAGTCTGATTAATTTTCTATCAAAATTATTATCTAGTGTTATATCATCTTCAATTACAATCGCAAATTCTGATTTATTGTTATTCAATAGGTTTTCATATACTTTTACATGTTTCATAAAGCAAGAAATCTCACCTTTTGATAAATAATCTGTATCAAATATTTCTAATTCTTTTTTTGTTAAAATTTCTTTGTCACATTGATTAATAACTTTAAGGTTGAAAATAGAGTCTTTAAACTGATCTTCAATAACCGGTAGCCTCTCAGTGAGTTTTGTATAATGAATAAGATTTATTTCATGCATATTAAAAGATTAATTGGAATTATTATTAATAAGTTTTAATTTTCTATTTAAGTTGTTTAATATCAATAGATTAAAATAATTAGGTGGGATGTTTAGTTTGTTAAAAACAAATAAAAAGTATTTAATTGACTATCTTTTCTTAATTTTAACAACATATCTTTCAACTATTTGGATAAACTTTTTCTACTTGTCTCCTAGGAATGTTGATTTTAATAAATATTATGATTATATAAATTATTTTCTTGGGCTAGACGTTGACATAAGCTATGGTCAAGGAAGCTTATATTATTTAATAGTTTCTGCTATTTTCAAAAGCAATTTAAATTTTATTGATGAGAGAAGTCTTGAAATTATATTAAGTTATGCAATTCAAAATACGAATTTAATTTTTTATTTGATTGGGTTACTTGGTTTATTTAAGTTACTTAATTTTTATAATTTTGATAAAAGATTGATAATTTTCACATTATCAATTTTAAATTTTTTTCCACAAGCTATGTATATCAGAGCCGTGATGAAACCTGAAATTATTGCTTTTTCTTTTTTCCCTTGGGTTATTTATTTTGTAGAAAATTATAAAAAAGATAAAAATATTATAAGTTTATATTTTGCTGCACCTTTTTTAATTACTATTTTAACTTGTAAGGGTTCTGTAGCTGGAATGGCAAGTTTATATCTTCTAATTGCATATTTTTCAGATATAAAAACTTTTGAATATAAAAAATATTATATATTTTTAATAGTCTTTATAATTATTTTTTCATTAACTCTTTATGAAAATTATGAAATTACAAACAACAATCTTTTTGAAAGAGATTATGACGAAAGTTATGACAATAAAGCCAAATTCAGTTCTATTTTCAGATTTAACTTAAAAACAATTTTTACTCAGCCTGTTTTTGATTATGAATACCAAATTGGTAAATACAGTGTTCACGCAAACTCAATTATTAACATTACAATTCTTGATTCATTTGGTGATTATTTCAATCAACTTTATGATTTTAATTTAAATTATTTTGAAACAAATAGAAAAGATTTATTCACGTCATATGGAGATAGTTTATTAAATGAAAGTAGACAAATTCTTTATTCAGGGCCATTTAGTCCTATTTTTGATACAAATTTGAATTTAATTAGAAAAACCTTATCAAATTTATACTCGGTTTTCTTTTACATGTCACTAATTGCATTTATATTTATACACAGAACTTATCGCAAGTATTTCATCATGCCTTTTGTTGGTATCTTTACTTTATATATTAACTCTTTAGGATTTCCATCTAATAACTTTAATCCATACCTTGGTGATACATACAAAGCATTTTATTACAGTTTTTTAATTTCAATAGCTTTTGTATTTGTTGTTATTAAATATCTTGAATTAATTAATTCTATAAAATTACTCAAATATGTTTTCTTGATATTTTGGGTAATTTCAATAGGATTTATAGCCGGTCACCCAAAGCAAAATGATCAGTACTTTTCAGAATATTTAGTAACTTCAAACCAATATTCATTATTCTGTAGTTTTAATAATTTATTATTTTTTGACAATAATATTATTGACAAGATTCATACTTCAGGAAATATAAATAATTTGTCTTCAGACTGTAATAAGAATGAAAATACTAATTTGCAAAAAAATTTTTCAACTACTGAAAAAGAATTGTGTATATCAAAAAATGTTATTAATAAAACACAATCATCTAGTCCAGATTGCAGAATATATCTAATAGATAGGGCTATAAACAATAAAGATTTACAAAAAAATAACTATCCTTATTTGTCGATAATAGTTTTTTTGTCAGCTCTAATTTTTTCTGTAGGTAGTAATAAATTTAAAACAAAACTGACCAATTGAATTTAGTTTTAAATATACTTTATTTAGATTATGAAAAATAGAATTAACCAACTTAAAGAAATTTTTCACGATATTTTATTTGTTTCAAAATTAACTGGAACGCTAAATAAAAAATTTATTATATTTGCTGCGTTGATTACATCAAATCTAACCGTATTATTGGACATAATCATAATCTTGGCATTTACTTTATTTTTAACTGGTGAGATTGATACGTTTCAAATCATTGAAGTATTTGTAAGTTTTGTAAAAGACAATATTTATATCCTTCCGCTTATAATCGTTATTAGATACGGTGCAAAAATACTTCAGACATATTTGATGAAAACACTTGAAGTAACTGTTGAAAAAAATTTAAGAGTATATGTAATGACTCAGATTTTTAAGCAAAAAGATTTTTCGATTTCAGATGCTTACTTTTATATTAATAAAATCACATCTCATGTATCTTTTTTTTACTCAGCTTTGACTAATTTTTTAAACTTTATTATTCAGTCAACTGTTTATTTCATATACCTTGTGTTCTCAAATCCATCAATTATTGCTGCATTTTCAATCGGAGTTATAGTTTTGATTGTACCAATAAAAAAATTAGTGATTAGTTCTAAAAATTATATGCATAAAACTTTTCTATTTGAAAAGAAATCTGACGAAGAGATACAAAAAGTTATTGATAATATTTATCTCATTAAAATATTAAAAAAAGATCAAGACGAACTTAAAAAGTTTTCTGAAACCTCAGATCAAGTTGCAGATGGTCAATTAAAGAATCATTTGTACAATATTTTAAGTGCTGATTTTCCAAGCTTTTTAACAATCTTTACATTCTCTGTTTTTATTGCATATTTCGGAAACTTTACGTTTATCACATTAGATTATATTGTCATCACTCTTAGATTATTCCAGTCGTTGGGTGGGATTGCTGGCGCTTTTAGTAGAGTAATAAACTCCCAGATACATATTCAAAAACTTAAAGAAACTGTTGATATTGATGATGCAGATTTTGTGCATGAGTATAGTTTTTCTAAAAGCTTAAAAGAGCATGATGTTGAAATCAACTCCGTTAATTTTAAATATCGCAACTCTCCAGAGTGGATATTTGATAATTTAAACCTAAAAATAAAGAAAAACTCACATACTGTAATTACTGGACAAAATGGTTCTGGTAAAAGTACATTACTAGGCTTAATTTCAGGGATGTTAATTCATCAAAATGGAAGCATAAAAATAGGAAGAGATAAATTAGGCTACATTGGCCCTACACCCTTGATTTTATCAACATCATTAAAAGAGAATTTACTTTACGGCAATACAGCTGTTGTTGATGAAAGTAAGATCTTAGAAACATGTGAAATGTTTAAATTATTTGATGTTGTTAATAAAGAGATTTTAGATCGTCAGGTAACAAACACTTCACTGTCATCAGGTCAAATGCAAAAAGTCGGATTTATTAGAGCTATACTCTCTAATGTTGAAATTCTTTTACTTGATGAATCAACATCAAATCTTGATAGAAATACAAAATCTTTAATTTTAGATATTCTTACAAATAAAAATATAACTGTGATTAACTCCACTCATGATCCAACAAGTTTTAAACAAATAGATAGACATATACAAATAGATATAGTTGATAACAAAAGACTAATTTATGATATTTAAGCTTTTGTAATTTTCAACTTCAATATTTAAAAAGTTTTTATAAGAAAAATTTTCAAAAACAGTTGCTTTTGCATTTTTGGATATTTTATTAATTAATTCATTATCAAGAAGCAAATTGTCAATAATCAAGGGAAGACTATCGTTATCTTTTAATAAAATACCATTCTCTTCATTATTGATAATATTCCCTATGCCATAAACATCAGTAGTTATTACAATACAACCAGCTCCCATCGCTTCAAGAATTGTTTTTGGGTTACCTTCAAATTTTGAAAGTTGTATATAGAATAAATATTCTGAATAGGTTTCTAATAATAATGAATGTTCTAAGTTGCTAGATAATTCGAGTTCAACATTATTTTCTCTGGATGAATTTATTAATACCTCTTTCAATATTCCCTCACCAATAATTCTTAATTTGTAATCTGAATGTTTCAACATTTCAATAAGCTTTATATGATTTTTTTGTTCTTCTAATCTACCAACTGAAAAAAGAGTGTTATGCACCCTTTGTTCTATCGGTTTAATGTATCTGCTACTGTCAATATCAACAAAATTTGGTTGGTAAGTAATTTTTTTTCGATGAAACTCACTCTTAGTAATTAAATCTATGTCATCTTTATTTGTTGTTATATATAAATTACAATAAATTAATGCGATTTTTGAAAGAACAGTATATAAGAAAATTTTTCCTTTAGATTTTTTTTCAAATTTAGCAAAAACTACTGGATTAAATCCGGTCCGAATTATTAATTTACTTTTTGTTAAAATTTTGTATAAAATTGCAACCCATGATCCATAAAGCTGGTTTGTTTTTACAATATCAAAATAATATTTATTACGATACATATAAAATGCGAAATAAACAGAAATGAGAATATTAATACCATTAAATTTTGACTTATTTAATTTTGAATACACTGGAATTATCTCAAAGTAATCATCAAGTTTGTACTGTTTAAGAATATTTATATCAGTATCGCTTCCGTAAGTAAGTAAAGTAATTTTATAACCAAATTTATTCACTAGATCTTTATAAACTTTTAACTCTCGAATTAATATTCCTTGTTCGTGCCAAACTTTTAATGAAGTGTTGAATGTGAATACTAAAAGAATCTTCATCTTAGATAATCATAAACGAATGTTTACAAGTATCAATGTTTAACTTTATTGAAAATTAAAAAGTATTCATAAAGAATTATTTTTTAATTATGCTTTTAATAATGAAGAAAATTCTTGTTATTCACACAAAATATAGAATAACTGGGGGAGAAGATATTGCTGTAGACAGCGAAGTTGCAACATTAAAGAGATATTTTAATGTTGAAACCCTCTATTTTTCAAACAATAAAACAGAAAAATTATTCAAACAGATTATTTCCTTCTTTAGAAATAAAAACCAAAATGCGAATAAGATTCTTATTGATAAGTTGAACTCATTCAATCCAGATTTAGTTTATGTTCATAATACTTGGTTTAAACCATCACTCGGTATTTTTAAAGTTTTAGAAAATAAAGGCGTTAAACATTTTCTTAAGTTACATAATTACAGATTTGATTGTGGAAGACACTTCACCAAGTCAGCACATTTAAAGAATCAAGAAAAATGTAAAGCATGTGGTATGAAATCAAGCTCTAATATTATTTTTAATAAATACTTTCAAGAGTCTTATTTAAAATCGTTGATATTAATTCGTTTTAGTAAAAAGTACTTTAAGTTACTCAAAAATATAAAAATAATAACTCTCACAGAATTTCAAAGAAAATATCTTATTGATTTAGGTGTAAAAAGTGAAAATATAAATACTTTAATAAATCCTATCAGTATTTTAGAAAGTAAAATTGATGATTTTGATTTAAGTATTAAAAAAAATAATTATATAATCTATGCTGGTTTAATTTCTGAGGAAAAAGGGGTAGATTCATTAATTTCAACATACAACTTACTTGTTGATTTTAAAAAGAAATTAGTAATTGCTGGCGAAGGCCCTTTGTTGGCAGAATTAAAAAATAAATACAAGGATAATCAAAAGATTATATTTACTGGAAAATTGGCTAATGAAGAAGTTCTATATTTGATAAAAAACTCCTACTCAACCATTACAAATACTTGTTTATATGAAGGACAGCCAACTCTATTATCTGAAGCATCAAAACTTGAGAAAAACTCGATATACCCAATTAGTGGTGGAATCCAAGAATTTTTTCCAGAAGGAAACCCCTTTGCTTTTAAAGCCAACAATGAAATTGATTTGTTAAAAAAACTAAAGCTCTTAAGACATGAAGATATTGTTATAGACCAAGCTCAAAAAAATAAAAAATTTATTGAAGAAAAACTCAAGGAAGATAATTATATAAATATATTTAGAGAGATTGTTGAATGAATAATAAAAATTTGAGTGTAATCATGTCTGTTCACAACAATGAAACAAGTATTGAGAAATCAATTAATAGTGTTTTAGATCAAACATATAAAGATTTTGAGCTACTTGTATTAGATGATTTTTCAACTGATTCAACACCTGAAATCCTTAATACATTTAAACATGACTCTAGAGTAAAAATATATTCGAATGATAAAAATATTGGATTAACTAAATCATTAAATTTTTTAATTGAACAATCATCTTGCAAGTATATATTTCGCCAAGACTCTGATGATTTTAGTCTTCCAACTAGGTTTACAAAACAATTAAATATTCTAGAAAATACTTCTTTTAGAGCATGTTCGACGAGAGCCATAAATATTCAAACTTCAAAAAAAATTCCGGGTATCAGTTCATGGTTTCCCAAAAAAATAACAATGAAATATAAAAATCCATACATTCATGGAACTTTATCAATTGAAAGAAAACTGTTGAATGATATTGGTAATTATGATGAAAGCTATTTATATGCTCAAGATTTCAAATTATATTTAGATATTATTAAAAAGAATGAAAGAATTTATGAAATTAAAGAGCCTTTGTATAAATTGAATACTTCAAATAATATATCAACCAATCAAAAAGAGCTTCAGAAATCTTATTTTGATAGAGCTTTAAAAGAAAACAGAGTTCTGTGAAGTGAAAGTAAGTATTGGATATAAAGTTATTGATGGCCCATGGGGAGGTGGAAATAATTTTAGGATAAACTTAGATAAGTATTTAACTGAAAAAGGCATTCAGGTAACAAACAATCTAAATGATAGAGATTTAGATATTATTATCCTTACTGAACCAAGGCTTTCATCTTTTTCTTCATCATATACGTTTAGGGAAATCTATTATTACAAAAAACTGGTAAATCCAAATGTAAAAGTAATACATAGAATTAATGAGTGTGATGAAAGAAAAAATACGAATTTTATCAATAAATTATTAAAAAAAGCCAATATTGTTGCAGACCATACGGTATTTGTGAGCGCATGGCTAAGAAATATTCACTTAGCCAACAGTATCGGATTAAATAGTTCATCAGTTATTTTAAGTGGTGCTGATAACACAATATTTAATAACGAAGGAAAAGTGAGGTGGAATAAGGTTGAAAATCTTAAAATTGTTACACATCACTGGGGTAACGATTGGAATAAGGGATTTAAAATATATAGTGAACTAGACAAAATAATTGATAAACAAAAAAATTTTAAATTTACATATATTGGCAATTTGCCAAACAATTTTAAATTTAAAAATACAAATTACTTAGAGCCATTATCTGGACTGGATCTATCAAACGAATTAAAATCACATCATTTATATTTAACTGCATCATTAAACGAACCATCGGGAAATCATCATATTGAAGCAGCTCAGTGCGGTTTGCCAATCATGTTTATAAATAGCGGAGGCTTAGTTGAATATTGTGCTGATTATGGGTTAATGTTTGAAGATTCTAATTTTTATGAAAAACTATTATTTATGGTTGAAAATTATGATAAATTTTTTGATAAAGTAAAAAACTATTCTTTAAGTTCAGAATCAACTAATAAACAATTTCTTGAGCTTTTTTATAAATTAACTGAAGAGAATAGTAAAAAAACTTTGAATTTCGTAAATTTTCGGATTCGATTGTTTCAAATTGTATTATTTTATTACAAAGTACTAAAGTTTATATATATTAAATTAAATGCAAAAAATTAAAGTAAATATTTATCTGGCTATCTTTATATTATTAATTTTAAATATCCTATTTACTCGGTCTTTTGTAGGTTTAGGTTTTTTTAATCATTTACTTGGCGAATATATTGTTCTTTTTGGTTTCTTATTTTTAGCTGTACTAGTTCTTTACAGCTCTAAAACTCATAATTTATTTAGTTTAAAAATAATTTCTGTAATTTTAATATATTTTTTGTTTCAACTTATATTTACACAAGCAGACATAACTAACGCTTATACCTTTAAAGCAGCATCATTTATTGCCATGATTTCATTTTTTTATCTTGGGTTGAATGTGCCATATCAAAATAAACATATTCAAAAAATCATAAAGTGGCTACCGTTAATGCTTCCAATTATTTATTTTTTTGGGTCAGGTTTGTATCCTAATTTTTTAAGTAATTTTTTTATAGAAAATTCAGACAAATTTCAGTTTATAAAAGCTTCAGACGTTTTGATGGGAGTTCTCATTGTAGTTTTTTACCAAACAGGCTTTAATGAAAAAAGAAATGATTTGTATCTATTTTTAATTATTCCAGCTTTTATCCCACTTTTATTGTATTTAAGCAGAGGTTCATTCGTTGCTATTGTTTTATTTTTTGCAATGGAATTATTTACTCATAGAAAACAATTTATAAGCAATTTGCCGAGAACTCTAGTATTAATTCTTGTATCTGTTTTTATTTTTGTTTTTTCAACTTTTAATATTTATGGAAATTTAAATTTTGAGAAATCTAATCCATTAATAAATGAGGAACTGGATAAAAGACAAACAGAAGTAATACAAGAAAACTTACTTGATTTAATAGAGAGAAGGAACACATTAGGAGTTGTTTTTTCCTTATATTTTGATGACAATGTTTTGAAGTCTACAGATGGTACTTTAAATTGGAGATTAGATATTTGGCAAGATCTATTATCTGAAATGAATGTTTCAAATAAGAATTTATTTGGTTATGGATATAACGAAATACTAAGTGTAATGACAGACCCTTCGGAGCCTGGAAGAATGGGCAGAGATGGAATGAACGAAAATATCCATAATTATTTCTTAAATATCTTTGCTAGAGGCGGCTTAATATTATTAATTTTATTTTTAACATTACATATAACTTTTGTAAGAGAGTGGAAATATGTAAACAGTAATTATAGGTTGGCAAATTTTGTAATTCCGCTATTAGTAGCTTCGTTTTTTGATATTTCGATGGAGGGCGTTCAATTTCCTTTAAATTATTACTTTTTTGTTGGAGCTTTTCTTACATACAGAAAATAATTTAGTTATTATTTTTATACCATTCAAATGTTTTTTCTAACCCTGAAGAGAGAGAAGTTGACGATTTCCAACCAAGTGAATTTATCTTACCAGAATTTAACAATTTTCTTGGATTGCCATCAGGTTTTGTAGTATCAAAAACTACATCACCATCAAACTTAGTTATGTCCTTTAAAAGATATGATAATTCTTTAATTGAAATCTCATCTCCGCTTCCAATATTTAATAGCTCATCTTCCCAGTCTTTTTCGAGTAGAAACTCCACTGCACTACTAAGATCATCAACATATAAGAATTCTCTTTTTGGTTCGCCAGTTCCCCAAATTTCAATATTCTCACTCCTATCTTTGATTGCATTGTAAAATTTTACGATTAAGCCTGGTATCACATGACTAGTATTTAAATCAAAATTATCATTCGGTCCATATAAATTAGTTGGCATAAGATTAATTATTTCGTGCCCATACTGAGATTTGAGTGCATTACCCATTTCAATTGCTGCAATTTTTGCCATAGCATAAGGAGAGTTAGTAGGTTCGAGCTTTCCACCCATTAAGCTCTCTTCTGATGTAGGAATTGATGCGTTTAAAGGATAAATACAACTACTGCCTAAATTAATTAATTTGGTAGAGGGAAAATCGATTAATGCTTCAAGAATATTTATATTAATTTTTAAATTATCAAGTATAAATTCAGTACGGAAAGTATTATTTGCTAATATTCCACCAACCTTTGCTGCAGCATTAATAATCAAGTCTGGATTTACATCTTTTATAGTTCTTTTGGTCTCATCTAGTGAAAAAAGATTTGTATCTTGTCTGTTTGACCCAATAATTTCAGAAACAGTGTTTGAATTTGATAAATTTTTAACTAGATTTGATCCTACTAAACCGTTAGATCCAAAAACAAGAATTTTAATTTTTTCCCCTTTTTTAATACCTTTATATACTAAATAAATATAGTTTTAAATTGGTGTATAAAAATTGAAAATAGAATATATAAATGGTTACAAATTTGCAAGAATGTCAGACTATGTATTTTCTGAAGTTTTAACAAATAAACAATTCAAAGAAATAAATCCTGAAAATATTGAGATAATCTATTCCAATAATTCACATATAAGTTATCAGAAGAATCAAATAAACATAAGTGATGGAGATACAATATTTTGCATCAACAGTTCTTTAGAGTTACTTTTTTACCATATTAAAAACGAGAATTTAAGAAACTTAACTTTAATTACTTCACAAACCGATACTAAGGTATCAAAAAATATTCTTAGAAAATTACCACGCCAATTTATTCGTTGGTATTCTATAAATGTCAACTGTGTAGATCCGAAACTTATACCAATTCCTTTGGGCCTATCTAATGGTTATGATAAAAATCTTGATATTGATAATAATTTAATCAACATTGAAGTTGATAAATTTACAAAAAGAAAAGATAATTTGCTTTATTTAAGTTTTGCAGACAATACAAATATTAGGCTCAGGAGTGGCCTTAAAAATTATTTTTCGCAATATAAGTGGGCAAAAATTTTATATGAAAAAAATGAAATAGTTGAATATGAGAAGGATTTAAAAGATAGTAATTTTGTATTATGCCCACAAGGAAATGGTATTGATACGCACAGAATTTGGGAAACATTGTACTGTGGTTCTATTCCAATTCTTGAAGATCATATAGGATTTAATCAATTTAAAAAATTACCCGTAATGTTTGTTGATGATTTTACCAAATTATCCGAAAAATCTTTAGAAAATTATTTAGAGACTTTAGAAGTAAAAGATTTAGATTTAATAGATTTTAATTATTGGAAAAATGAAATATTTAAAAAAAATTATGATAGTAAAAATACAATAACAATAACCATTAATAAAAAAATATTTAGATACATGAATACAAAAAATATTTTGAAGGAAAAAGTTCTTAGAATTAAAAACGGATATTTTAGGATAGTTTATAAATTCAAAAATAAGTTATTTACTCAAATTTAGAAATAAAATAAATTAAGTAATTTATTCTAACTATACTATTTTAAATGAAAGCACTTATCACTGGTATAACTGGCCAGGACGGTTCTTATTTAGCTGAACTTCTATTGAGTAAAGGCTATGAAGTTCACGGGACAATTAGAAGATCATCATTAATTAACACATACAGGATAGATAATATAATTTCAGAGTATTCAAATTCCAATCAACTGAATTTACATTATGCAGACCTTTTAGACTCAGCTTCACTTTCCAATTTAGTGACGCAAATACAACCAGATGAGATTTACAATCTTGGTGCACAGTCTCATGTTGCTGTTTCTTTTAAAAATCCACTTTATACAACACAAACAAGCACTATAGGGCCTCTAGCTCTTCTAGAAACTATTAAAAATGCTGATAAAAGAATAAAATACTATCAGGCTTCTAGTTCTGAAATGTATGGAGGTGAAGACGAAGTTAGTCTTAATGAAGACTCACCACTATTACCAAAAAGCCCCTATGCCTCATCAAAGGTTTTTGCTCATGAAATAAACAAAATTTATCGTGAATCATATGATATTTTTGGTGTAAACGGAATATTATTTAATCACGAATCACCTAGGAGAGGAGAAACTTTTGTTACTAGAAAGATAACAAAAGCTATTGGTAGGATTCACCACGGTTTGCAAGAGAAACTAACTTTAGGTAATTTAAATGCATCTAGAGACTGGGGGTTTGCTGGTGATTATGTAGAAGCAATGTGGTTGATGATGCAGCATAAAAACCCTGATGATTGGGTTGTTGCTACCGGCGAAACTTATACTGTTGAAGATTTTTTAGTAGAGGCATTTAACATTGTAGATTTAGATTGGAAACAATATGTAGAATCTTCAGAAAAATACTTTAGACCCAATGAAGTAGACTATTTACTTGGAGATCCATCAAAAATTAAGAAAATTTTGAAATGGGAGCCAAAGACAAGTTTTCAAGAGCTAGTAAAGATGATGATTGAAAATGATTTAAATGAAGCCGAAAAAGAACTAACACTAGTAAAGAACAATCTTTTAAAACCAACTTGGGAGCATCCAACGGTTTAGTTAAATGTCAAAAAATGTATTATTAATCGGTTCAGAGGGTTTTTTAGGTAAAAATGTTAAAAATATCCTAAAAAAATCAAACAAAATTAATTTTTTTGAAATTTCTAATTCTGAAGATTTAGATATTTTAGATTATGATTTGTTTTCTAGATACTTAAATAAAAATGATATTGATAAAATTATAAATTGTGCAGCTTTTGTCGGAGGAATTTCATACGGTTATAAATATCAAGCAGACTTATTGAGCATAAATTCTCAGATGGCAATAAATCTCTACAAAGCATCAAAAGATTCGAATGTCAGTATGTTAATTAATCCTATCTCAAATTGTGCATATCCTGAAAAATATAAAGAGTACGAAGAAAGTAAGTTTTGGGATGGAAAAATACATGATTCAGTATTTAATTATGGACTATCTAAAAGACTTTTTGTTGGTTTAGGAGAAGCTTATTATAAACAATTTAATTTTTCGTCATCAAATATTGTCATGTCAAACATGTATGGACCTTTAGATCATTTTGAAATTGAAAGATCCCATGCTCTAGGTGCTTTAATATTAAAGATCTATAAAGCAAAGAAAAATAATACAAGCTTTATTGATATCTGGGGAACTGGAAAGCCGATTAGGGAATGGCTCTATGTTCAAGATGGAGCAGAGTCTTTAATGCGAGCTCTTGAATTAGGCCCAGGCCACCATTTTTTTAATGTTGGATCTGGAAAAGGCTATTCAGTGATTGAAATAGCTACTAAAATAGCTAAAGAATTTGAATGGGATGGTGATTTTAAACTTGATAATTCAAAACCTGATGGTGTCTTAGAAAAAAAAGTAAATCCAAAACTTGGAGAAAAAATACTTAATTGGTCACCAAAAACTACAATAGATGAAGGAATTAAGCTAACAGTAGGATGGTTTATTGAAAATGAGAAAAATATTACACAATAATGAAATAATTTGTATTGTTGCAAATCTTGAGGAAGCGAAAGAAGGTTTAGATTTTTTAAGCGAAGATAGTGATTTTATACAAGTTGGCACGTGGAATTACAATAAAGGACAAGTTTTACCATTGCACTATCATAATGAATTTGAAAGAACGGCCTTAAGAACTTCTGAATGCGTTTTCGTCTTTAAAGGCAAAATAGAATGTAATCTCCATTCTGAGGATGGACATTTTATTGAAAAAGTTATTGTCAGTGAAGGTGAGTTTATAATTAATTTAAGCCAAGCTCATGAATCAAAAATCTTAGAAGACACAATAGTTTTAGAAGTAAAAAACGGTCCTTATTTTGGCCCAGAAAAAGATAGGACAAGAATAGAAAAGAAATGATTTTTCAAGTAGAACCCGAGGTTACTAATAGTGATATAAAAGCTGTATCTCAATATATGAGCTCTGGAGGCTGGCTTACTGAACACAAATTAACAAATGAGTTTGAAAATAAAATTTCAAACCATATAGGAAGAAAACATGCCATAGCAGTGCCAAACGGTACAATAGCAATTTATTTATCTCTGATGTCTTTAGGAATTAAAAAAGGAGACAGAGTAGCTGTTCCAAACATAACAATGATTGCAACAGTTAATGCCATTTTATGGGTTGGAGCTGAACCAGTTTTGATTGATGTTGATGAAGATTTTTGCATGTCTATAAATCATTTAAAAAAAATTAAAAATCTAACAGCAGTCATTTTTGTTCCACTTAATGGAAGGATTGGCAATGGACAGCTAGTTGAAAAGTGGTGTAATAATAATCAAATTAAATTGATTGAAGATTCAGCACATTCACTTGGCACAAAATATAAAAATTCTAACGCAGGAAACCTTGGAGACTTGAGTGTCCTTTCATTCACTCCTCATAAAATAATAACAACAGGTCAGGGGGGAATGGTTCTTACTAATAGTAAAAAGCTAGCCAATAAAATTATAAAATTGAAATCTTTTAATAGAAGAGCAGGCAAGTCTGATTGGCACGACGGATTTGGTCTAAATTTTAAATTTACTGATTTACAAGCTGCACTTGGATTATCTCAACTTGGAAGACTGAAAGAAAATATAGAAACAAAAAGAAAAATTTATAAATATTATAAAAATCATATTGATAATGAGTTTTTTTCAATAAAAGAATTTGATGAAAATGAAGTCCCCTGGTTTTTTGATGTTGTAACTAAAAATTCTAAAGCAAGAAATAAATTATACGAATATTTGATTAATAATAATATAGAAACGAGATTTTCTTATCCAGCTTTAAGTAAACAGAAATTTTTGAAAAAATATGGAAATAAGAAACTCAATTTCTCAGAATCAACTCATAATAAAATATTGTGGCTTCCTTCATCTTTAGGATTAAAAAATAGTGAATTGAAAATAATTTGTGATAGGTTAAATAAATTTAAGATTTAAAAATTTTACTTAGACTAATAAATAAAAATTTAAAATAATTATCAACGCAGTATTGATCACTTTTCTTTACAAATTCTAAAGTTTCTTTTAAATGTCTCGTTTTGTTAAAAGGACTAATGAAGTAACTTTTATCAAATATTTCTTGGTATTGTTTTTGAAAAAAGCAACCTATTGGATATTTTAAACCTTTAACGTGCCATGGCTTAGTCTTTCCGGCAAAATGCACTGTAATATTATCTAAAACATCCTCAATCTTTATATCTGTATCTTCTACTACAACATTATTGTTTAAGGTTTGAGGCAATTCTAAATACTTTCCATTAAAAAATGTGTTCAAAATATCTTGATCCCAATACTTAGCTTCTTTTTGAAAATTAATAAGATGCTTTTCAAGTTTGTTTCCTATATCATTATTAAAGTATTTTTTTAAATCATAAATTATCACACCTGCGTTAAAGTATTTGTCATTCATCTCCATGTAGTCAAAATATTCTATGGTAGATAATTCATCGGTTTCATATTCCCCAATAGTGTTAGCACAGATAATATATTCAGATTTTTTTAAACGGTTTAAGTATTGATGGAAAGTAAAATAAGGATCTTTGTTGAATAATATATCTGAGTCAATATAAACAACATGATCTATGTCATCTTTAATAAGATTTATAGCAAAAATGCGATAATATGTTGCTTCTGTTACATGAGAGTTATGTAAGTTTGGAAGATCAAAGTTATTTTTAATTTCTAGAAATTTAAAATTCAAGTTTTCAAACTCATATTTATTGATTTCTTTATTTAAACTTGAAGGTTGATTATGAGCAATATAAATATTTATTTTTTCGCTAGTAACTTTGTTTAGACTAAAAAAAGACATTAAAGCTTGAATATTATAATTCTTATCTAAACAATAAATAAAATTCATCTAAATTAAATATACAATTACAAAAATTTTTTGTTCGAAAAAGATTAGATTTTCTATAATTAACTTAGATAAATAATGAACAAAATATCATTAGCCATACCAACTTACTTTTCCAGCAAATATCTTTCAATCTTGTTAAAAAGTATTAAAAATTCAGAATTAATTAGTGAAATAGTTATTTCTGACGATTCAAACAATATGAACGAGACTGAAAATATAAAAAAAATAATTAGCAAATATAAAAATAGCCATATAAATTTTGTCTACTCTCAAAATCTGAACAATCAGGGAGCTTTTAATAATAAGTATGATGCAATTTCAAAATGTTCTAATCAAATTGTTTATCAAATAGATTCAGATAATATTATTGCAAAAAATTTTGATATGATTTTAATTAAAATTATTGATAATTTTGATTCAAATAGAATTTATTATCCAGCGACTTTAAAACAATTTTTTTACAACCACCAGTATTATTTTAAACCAGATAAGAATATTGTGAGACTTAGTCTAGATGATAGAGATATTAATTCTTTTGATGTTTCGACTTCAATTAAAAATAATGAAAAAATAACTATAGACAAGAATATTTATTGGATTCTTAATTGTGGAAATTTTATAGTTTCAAAGAATAAGTATCTTGAGGTAATGCAACCATATTATAAAAATGATTCTGTACCGCTTGCCGCAGATGCATTAGCTATATCTTATTTATGGTTAAAATCTGGTAAATCAATTCTACTTAGTAAAAATTTATATCATTTTCATAGAAAACGAAAAGACAGTGTATCTTTAGCACTAGTTGATGAATCTAAGTTATCTTTTGATTATTTTAAAGAAAAGTTTAAATCTTTATAACTTTTTTGATATCGTCATTTAGGAGTTTTTTTAAATTATTTTCGCTTTTTACAAACTCACCTGGTTTCAGATAATCAAGTATTTTATAGGAATGAATGTTAATTTCTTTACCATTCAGCATCTCAGGATTTAAATGTTCATTTAAATATATATCAGAATGATAAAAATTTTTTAATTTTTGAGACATAAGAGCAGCAGACATTGCAAAAGCTGTTACACCAGATGTTGCTAAATTTTTTGCATTCAGTAAAGTATTAAAGTCTTCAATAAAACTATTTGATTGAAATGCAAATTTTTTTTCTTTTTTTAAAATTTCAAAAATCGGATTGTTATGTTCTTTTCCTGTTACAAGAATAACTTTCTTATAATCTTGTGATATTTTTAAAAAGTAATTTAAAGAATTTTGTGTATATAAACTATTCCAATCCCCATAAAAAATATTTCCAGTCCTACAGTGGATAACAAGTGTATCTTCATCGATTTCAATATTTTGTTTAATTGATAATTTTTTATATAAAAAACTTTTATTAAAGTCATGAAAGCTGTCTACGTATTTTTCTTTTTCATCTTCTTTAATGGGGAAGTCATTTTCACCATTACTAAAGAAATCTTTTCTTTTATAAAAGTTTGTTTCTGTACGATCAAAATAAAAGAATCGATATTTTTTTTTAAATAAAGAAAAAGTGTCACTTATATTATTATTAATAATTTTAAAATCTTCAAAGTAAGGATGTGGTTTTGAATAAAAATTATAGTTATTAAATTTACAATACAATGCGCCTAAAGTAATTTGTTGAACATTTGTTGCAAAGGAAATCATATCACGATAATTATCGCCTTTATAGTGTGTTAAAGAGTAATTGCTTGTTGGTATAAATTTATTGATTTTAAAGTTAATTCTTGGTTCAAATCTTCGTAAATTTTTTAAGTTTTGCATAACCACAAACTTAATTCTAATCCTTATAATATTCATTATATGAATTTTAAAATCAACTCGACAGAATTCTACAGTAGACAAAACCAAGAAATTAAAAGATTTCTAAATGTAGAAAAGAAGACACTTCACATATGCATCAATCAAGACAATTTATTTTTAGATAAAGAAAAATTAGATGTTCTAGCATTAGAAAATCAAAAAGATGTTATCCAATCCATTTTCAAATTAGAAAAAAAATACGATTTGATAATTATTACGGATTTGTTTGAGATAAGCAGTGATATATATGAGCTATTAAAAACAACTAGAGATAAATTAAATAATAATGGAAAAATTTTAATTTCAACAATCAACCCTAAATGGAGAAGTGTTCTTAGGTTTTCCGAAATTATAAATATAAAAAAACAAATTAGAAAAAGCTCAAATACTAAATTAAAAAAAATAGTTAGCTCAGCGAGATCTTCTGGGTTAGAGCTAAATTATTTTTACACAAAACAAATTTTTCCATTTAAGTTACTAGGATTTGGAAGAGTATTAAATAAAGCTTTAGAGCTAATATTTTTCAAATTTAATCTTGGTATCAAAAGTTATATTTTATTTTCAAACATAACTTTTTTAAAAACTGAAATGTCAAAATCAGTTATTGTTCCTGCAAAAAACGAATCAAAAAACCTAGAAATATTGTTTGAAAGTTTTCCAAAGCTTAGTAGTTTAAATGAAATAATTTTAATTTGTGCAGAATCAAAAGATAACACTTTAGAAATGGGCAAAGATATTTCTAAGAAAAAGTCTGATCTAAAAATCAAAGTTATAGAACAGGAGAGCAAAGGTAAAGCCGGAGCAGTTTTTGAAGCTTTAGAACACACAACAGGTGAATTAATTGCTATATTAGATTCTGATATTTCTGTTGAACCAGAAACACTTCCTAGTTTCTTTGAGATAATTGAGTCTGGTCATGGAGATTTTGTAAATGGAACAAGACTGATATATCCAATTGAAAATAAATCAATGAGATTTTTAAATAGACTTGGTAACAAGTTTTTTAAATTTGCTGTTTCATCAGTAATTAGAAACCCACTATCTGACTCATTATGTGGTACAAAAATATTTAGAAGGTCTCATATTAATAGGATTATTTCTTGGCGAAAAGATTTAAATAATTTAGATCCTTTTGGGGATTTTGATTTTTTATTTAGCGCAGCATATTATGGCGAAAAAATCTCAGAATATCCTGTTCATTATAAGGCTCGAATTTATGGGAAAACACAAATTAATAGATTTAGGGATGGTTTTAAACTAATTTATTATTTTTTTAAGTCATTTTCGAAATTTAATTCATCTATTAATTAATTTTTTATTACACCATTCAAAAAATCTAAAAACCCATCTATATTTGGAGTTGAATCAAATAATGGTTCATTGTATATATCATTATATAGAGACTTATCAGAGTCAATTTCTTTAATTTTGTTTAATAAAGATTCATCATCAAAATCTGTTATATGTATAAATGAATTTGGATTGAAGTCTATTTTCGCATAATCGTCACCATAGAATAAAGGAATATTACCAGCTATTTTGGCATGAATTAATTTTTCACAAAGATAACCTTTTGAAATTTCATTTTCCATTGCTAACGAAAATTTATAATTTGAAAGCTTTTGCAATTTATAATATTCACCTTCAGGAAGAAGATTTTCATATTTATTTTTGCCAAACACATCAATATCTTTATAAGTTGAAACTAGGTCTATATATTTGTCTCTAAAAAAATATTCAGAAGAATACACTATAGAACAAAAATTATTTTTAGGAATCCTGTTAAATTCATTGTTTTTGTCAATATATTCTAAAGGAATTAAATATTCAGGATTTGTATACGTATTTACATTAAACCAATCTAGGTACATTTTCCAAAGTGGCAATCTAAAGCTTGAAGAGTTTTTTGTTGAGGTTGGGACATGAGAAATAGAATAATCAAAATTAAAATTTTCTAAATTAAAATCTTCAGAAAGAAAAAATATTTTTTTTGCATCTGTAAATTCTAAATTTTGATTACCAAAGCAACTAAAAAATAGCACGTCTGCTTTTTTTGGTTTAACTATTTTGAATTTGATACCCAATCTTTTTAATGATTGTGAAAAAAAATTATTTTTGTGATCAAATCCTGTCCAAAAATCTACAAAGCTAATTTTCATAAATTAATCCTAATCTAATTTATTTGTTTTCAAGTGTTAAAATTTTACTAATGACTCCTTACTTTTTAAATAAATTTGCTGATGATATAGATGGAGTTATTCATGTTGGTGCTCATCTTGGTCAAGAAGTTGAAGACTATAATAATTACAATTTAAATAAAATTTTATTATTCGAGCCGCAGCAAAATATTTTTAATCAACTTTTAGTTAATACAGAAGGTTTTGATAATATAAGTTGTTTTAATTTTGGCTTGGGTTCGGTTAATGAAAAAAAAATTATTTATAAATCAATGGAAAATGATGGTAAAAGCTCCTCAGTATTACAACCAGAATTACATTTAACTGTTCAGCCAAATATAAAATTTGATGAATCCGAAGAGATTGAGATTAGACGATTTGATTCTTTGAATTTAGAAGCTTTAAGCTTACTGACTATTGACGTACAAGGACTTGAACTTGAAGTAATAAAAGGTTTTGGAAATAAATTAAATAGTGTCAATTATATTTTTACGGAAATAAATACTAAATATCTTTATAAAAATAATGCGTTAGTTTCTGATATAGACGAGTATTTAATTGAATTTGGATTTGAAAGAATTTATACAAATCTAGACCCTTTTAAATATTACGGAGATGCTTTATATATTCAAAAAAGAAATAAAAATTATAAAAAAAGTATTATTAAAAAACAAATAAACAAAATTGTAATTACGAATTTATATTTAAATGTTAAAAAAATACTATATCCTAAAAAGTTATTAAAACAATTATTTAAAATTTAGATTTAATAAAACCTTTTACTTTTTGTAAAAATATTTTAAGTTTGTAAAAATTTATGAATTTAAACAAATTTGTTTTGTGTAATTTAAAATTTAGAGATTTTGTATCGGTCCAGACTTCTCTCCATTTTTGACCTCCAGAAAAATGCCTAATTACAACATTTTTATATTTAACTTTATTTATATAATTTAGGCATACAGACTCTCCGTGTAGTTCGGTAACATTGTATTCAGGTGGAAATATATGCACATGTTCATTTAAGTCTTCAAGAGAATAATGGGTCCACTCATTTTTTGAACTATGAAATCCATAATTAGGAAGATCAAAAAATGATATATTTGAGTGTCGTTTTATTCCTGTTAGTGAATACCAAGAAGCTTGTTCAGCGAATTCTTGCCAGAAGCTGTTTTCAATTTTCTTTCCTTCATGAAAACTTGTTTTATTAATTAATGCTTGATATCGATCCTCACTATTTATCAAACTAAACATTTGCTTAGTCCAGTCAGATTTAATTAATGAGAAATATCCCGTACAATGAGTGTTTCCAGTATCAATTGCATATGCATAATCTTTCCCTTCAGGAGGTAAAAGGTTTTTATTAATATCAACTATTATCGCATCTGCATCAATAAAAATTAATCCATCTCCATTATTCATAATTGTGTTTATTATTTCTTCTTGTTTAAAACTTTTATACCAAAAATATTGACCTCTTACTGGTTTAACTCCCTCAGTTATTTCAATATATTCTAAATTATGAAGCTCGCAATATTCCTTATTACGTTTTGATACTACATTATCAAAGAAGTCTTGCTTCCATTTTTCTTTGTAACTAGCGATAGCTAATAAATAGTTTGTTGGCATGTAAATATAATATATATATTATTTTTTTGTATTTACAAACTATAAACTTTATTTATTTATTAGCAATTATTTAGTCAATATTCATATAATTAATTAGTGTTCAATCCAAAGATTAAAATTTCAATACAGTATGTATTTTTTATTTCAGCTGCAAGTTATTTATTTTTTTATCTAATACACGATGCTAATTGGAGTACTTTAACAGAAGGCTCTTTTGACGTAATTAATAGGACACCACACTGGCGGGTTAATCAAAGTAGATTAATGGGTCCTGCTATTTTAAAACTAATGACTACTTTTGGTATTATTTCAGAACAGTGGGCACTAAGACTTTTCTCTTTTTTCTTTATTGCTATAAATAACTATTTTCTAGCAATTTGCATTTCAAATTTAACTAATTCAAAATACCAGGTTCTTAATACTCTTATTATTTTTAATTCTTTATTTATAATTTCACAAGATGTTTGGTTGTTTGCATGGGATTTTATTGATATTACTTTCTTTATTTTTTATGGATTTGTTTTATTTAAAGATGAATATATGAAATATCTTATACCAATAAATTTCTTACATATTTTTAATAGAGAATCAGCTTTAATTATGGCCGTATTCTTTCTAGTTAATCTTTATATAAATAATAAGAATTTAAGAAATAATATGAAAGATAAATTATTTTTAGGTCTTATTTTTAATTTATTCTTTGGCTTGATATACACTTACTTTTCTAGAAAAATCCTATTTATTAGACAGTCAGATTATACAGGCGGTGGTCAAGATTTAAATAACAATTTTCTTGGAGGCAATTGGGTAACACCGATCTATAATTACAATTCTCTTTTTAATGGAGAAACTGTAGCAAATACACTGATAATTGCTTCACTATTATTAGTTTTTTTTATTTTAATTAAAAATTTTAAAAAATATAATTTGATACAAAAAAAGTTAGCATTAGGTATTGTTGTTAATATTTTACCAATATTTATTTTTGGAATATTTACAGAAACAAGACAGTACTTTCCGGCAATAGTCTTATTAACTTATTTAATCTTTTCAAGTTTCAAAAGTAATTTAAATAATTAAAGTTTATCTGAAAAGTAAGTTTGAGCACTTTTTAAAAAAGTTTCTTCACAGCTTGACTGATATTCAAATTCAATAGGTTTCCATTTACTATCAAAATAAAAATCATATGGAAAAGACCCAAAATGCCATTTTGTGAAGTTTATAATCCTTAATTTAATCAATAAAACACCCAAGAAATAAAATAATTTTGGATTTACATTGAAAGTAGTAATTTTCTTATCAATTTTTTCCCCAAGTGAATTTAAGTGATTAATTAACGAATCTGGTTCAGGTGCGCCTGCAGGCCACTCTCCAGAAGTTTTATTTTCTCCAATATGGACTATTAATCTTGCAAGGTCTTCAACTTCTACAAATTGTATTTTTTGAATACCACTGTTAGGCAATGGTATAGGAATGTTGTACTTTATGAGTTTAAAAAATATTTCAAAAATTCCTTTTCTATTGTTTCCAAGTATTGTTCTAGGCCTAATTATTGCAAAAGAATCCTTCGCTAAATATTTTTTTATATTATCTTCAGAAGTAATTTTTGTTTGAGCATATAAATCTAGAGGATTAAATTTTGTGTTTTTTGTAATAGGAATTTTAGATGGTTTACCATAAACACCGCTAGAACTGATGTATATTAAAAAAGTGTTTTGTAAATTAGAAATATGTTTAACTAAATTCAAAGTAGTTAACACATTTGTTTCAATTAGTTCATCTTTGTTCGACTTAAATGGCAGAATAGAAGCAGTATGAATAATTAGATTAAATTCTTTCATTTTTCCAACATTATTTACTAAATATTCATTTATAGAACTTATTTCATAATTTATATTCTCAAATTTTTCTTCAGGCTGTCTGATATCTAAAGCTGTAATTTTATGAGAACTTTTAGATAAAATACTGCATAATTTTAATCCTAAAAAGCCTGAAGAACCAGTAATCAAAATGTTTTGAGACATAGATTAATACTAACTAAAAAAAATACAAAAATTATAAATTAGTATTACAGTTGTTAAAAATGGAAAATTTAAGAGTTTATTTGTTAGGCGGAAATTCTGTTATTGGTCAAGCAATTTGTGGAGGAGTTCTTGAAAAGTTTGGTAACTACAATAATGACATCGTTTCTTTTGTTAGAACTAAATATAATGAAAATCCTCCTGGAAAATCCATTGAAGTTGATGAGTATTTAGAATCATATAATTATATTCTTGAACAAAATAAACAATCTTCACCAAAACTAATAATTATTATTAGTTTTGGTGTCTTACGAGAAGAAGTTGAATCTTTAAATTTATCAGAAAATATAAAATATCATTTAGATATAAATACTTTTAAAACATTAGAGTTATTAGAAAAGTTTTCAGAAATAGAGAATTTATTGGAAATTCATGTTGTTTCAAGCATTCTTGGAGATTTTATAAGGCCTAGTATTTATTCTTATTCTGTCTCAAAAAAAATGCTTGAATTACTTATTGTTAATTCAGAAAATATTCAAAATTTTTCTGGTGAACTATATGTATGGAAACCAGCTTTTGTTGCATCACGTCTTAATGTAAATAGAAAAAAACCTTTTTTAAGCACGACTCCTTTGAAAATAAAAAGAATTGTTGCAAATAAAAAGTCTGGAGGCAATCACTACATACCTGCATATTCAGTTATCTTGACAAAAATTGCTAAAATTTCATCACCTATAATAAACTGGCTTGATAAAAGGAGCTATTAAAATTTATTTTTAGATACTAATTTCCACTCTTTTTTATAACTCAATATATTAAAAAATAACTTTAATTCACTTATTAACCCTTTTTGCCAATGAGAATTTCCATAGAGTCTTTTTGTATATCTAATTTTTGGTCTATTTATTACTAAATTATTTACTTTAAAGTAATAATATACAAAAACATCAAATGAAAAATCAATTGGCATAAATTCTGAAAGTTTAAAAAAATCTTTATGTACAACATTAGGTGTGCCACCTGCATCATAGATATAAATATTAAAATATAAAGATGCAGCTAAACCAAATATTTTAGTTTTCAAACTGTCAATAAAAGGTCTATTAGTTCTTTGAGCTTTTATATAGACATTTTTTTTATCTAAATTTATATTTTTAACGAAATCATATGCATCAATTGGATTAATTTTCATATTTCCGGGCATCCAAGCAATAAAATCTTTTTCAACATATTTTGAAGCAAAAATTACTCCACCACCATATCCTAAATTATTTTCAGACCTTACAACTTTCCATTGTTGCACTAGTTTTTCTCTTTCTGAGTAATAATCTTCCATAAATGTATCTTGAGATCCATTATCCAAAAATAGAAAAGTATTTTCTGGTACAGGGCTATCTTCAATAATTTCGATAAATTTTTTAAAGTTATCTATATCGTTGTAGAACGGAACAACAATTTGAAAGTTACCTTTATTTATAATAAAACTTCCTTTAGAAGATCTACATACTCTTCTGGAGTTCCACAGTCAAAATATTTTCCATCAACTTTGAATGCGTTAACCTTTTTATTGTCTTCAATAGCATTTTTAACTGCATAACCTATATGTGGATCAACGATATTAATATAATTTTTTAGTTTATATGAAAAACTAAGTGCTCCCCATGCAAATTCAAATCCATTTTCAGGTTCTTTGTCGACTATTTTCTCAACTGCATTCAAATTGTTTATTGCTACTTCACCCAATTTTCCTCTTTGTTCGTCTCTAATTTTCCAACAAGATAGATTACAGAAGTCTGAATAATTCAAAAGTTGTTCGTAAGGCTTTTCACCTAAAAAGTATGTGTCAGGCATTATGAGAGTGTAATTTTTTGAATTTGTTGCATCAATAGTATTTAGTACAGTTTCAGACATAGTATTTGTTGTCATTTCAATTATCTGTAAATTTTTAAAATCAAAATCTAACGATTTAATAATTGGTGCCAATTCAGGTCTAGTAGGGAGATAAATATTATCACAATTTTTCTCCAATGCTGAAAGATGTATTTCTAATAATGATTCGTATTGTTTATTAGCAGGTAGTAAAAATTTAGGTAAACCCCGCATTCTTGATGCGAGTCCTGCCGCAGGTAATATTACATCCATAAATATTTCTTAATTGGTAAATCAGTTAATTATACACTAATTAAATTATGAATTTAAAAATATAACTTAATATAAAATATATCATTAATAAATAGAAAATTTCATTATGAAAAAAAATAAAAAATTTAAATTAATACATTTTATAATTGACGATCTTGGATACACGCCAGATATAAGAAAATGTGAGTTAACACTCGAAAGAGTAAATCAAACTGGTTTTTTGAGATATATTTTATTTTCTTATTTATTTTTTGGAAATATTTTAAAAAGAACAAAAATTTTCTATACGATATACAAAAAATTAATTTTATATAAATTTTTAGCTGGTGTCGTGATTTTAGTTTTTGAATCAGACACAGATTTTGAGAATACAATTCAGAATAGTAAAAATACACATAATTATGATTCTAAAGTTTATGATACGATTGTGGTTGGCAGCGGGCCAGGGGGATCAGTTGCTGCTCTAAGACTAATTGAAAATAATGAAGACGTATTAATAATTGAATCTGGTGGTGCTTATGATCCTGAAACAATTGCCCACCATTCACTAGCTCAAACAAATCTACAATTTTATAAACAAGGAATGAACTTTTGTTATGGTAATGTACCAATGTTGTTTGCTGAAGGATCAACTTATGGTGGAGGTAGTGAGGTAAATAGTGGATTGTATTTTAAGTTAACAGAGCCATATAAAAGTATTTTTCTTGAAAAAGCAAACATAACGGTAGATGAATGGAATTATGTAGAAAAAAAAGTTGAAAAAATGATCAGTGTTCAACATGCTCCTCCAGGATCATTTGATAATTTAGAATCTGCTTTAATTGATGGTTCAAATAATTTTGACTTAATTTGTGAAGAAATACCAAGGTGGAGAGAATATAATCCAGCAGAAGAGCACAAGAGTATGCAAGCTTCTTATTTGAAATTAGCTGAAAAAGATGGTCTTAGTGTTATTACTCAAACCGAGGTAATGAAAATTAAACCAGAAAGGGAATTTATTAATATTCTTGCAAAAAAAGATAATAAAGTCCTGAATTTTAGATCAAAAAAAATTGTTTTATCAGCAGGAACGATTGGAACTCCAAAGATTTTAAAAAATTCTGGACTAATAAGTAATTCAATTAATTTTAACTTTCATCCTATGACAAGATGTGTTGTGGACTATGGAAAAAAAATAAACCATGGTGATCTATTTCCTCCATATCAGGCATGGACGAAAGATTATAAATTTAAATTTGGATACTCCGTTTCAACATATCCATTTGTAAAAGCAACACTGGCTTCTTTAGGTAAATACGACGAGATACCAGAGCCCTCAAGACTAGTTAGTTATTTTAGTAGCACTGTACTTGATAATTCTTATGGAAGGTTATTTAGTTTTAGAGGAAAGTTGGTCCCATTTACATATATTTCTAGAAAAGATAAAAGGAAGATAAAAGAAGGATTTGAAATTTTAAAAAAACTATTACGCTCTACTTCAGTAAAAAAAGTATGGCCACATAAAGGGTTGTCGCCAATGACAACAGTTCACATTTTTGGTTCTTTGCCTATTGGAAAAAATAAAAATTTAGGAGCAAACGGTGAGTTGCTAAAAGATTCCAGAATTAAAATATCAGATGCCTCAATATTACCAACTGCACCATGGGGCAACCCCCAAGCGGTTATGATGGTATTAAATGAAATTTTAATTGATAGATGGATAAAACAAATAAAATAGAAATACCTGAATTTGCTGAAAAGCCTTCTAACCCAGAAGTGCTACTTGATGAAGGAAATTAATGATTACAGAACAAACAAAGGATATTGTTAAAAAAATTTCAGAATTTTTGTTAATTTATTTTACTTTGACGTTGCTAAATTTATCAATTGAAAGCTTTACTTTATCAATTTCTCTTGTACAAACTAGAGTTTTATTCAGCCTTATATTACTGGGGCTTTTTAATTTAAACTTAAAAGAGAGAATATATGCTTCACTTGTTATTTTTGTTGGATTAATTTTTTATGTATTTTTAAATATTGATGATTTATCGATAGAGTTTATTTTAGTTGGTTTAGTGTTCTTTATGCCTTTACTTACTGACAAAGGCATCTTTGAAAAAATAAATTTAAAATTTATTTTATTATCTGTTTTATTACTTACTTTTTATTTACAGCAGTTCTATTTAAGTAAAGAAGTTATCTCATGGGATATTTCTACTTACTTAAGTATGGGTCAAGATATTAATAGAGGAAATATTCCTTTTGAGTCTCAATATAGTTTGAAGGCAGTGTTGTGCTTTTACATTTTTAGTTTGATTGATTTATTAAGTAATGGAGATTACAGAATAGTAAAAATTTTAAACGATATACCACTGCTAATTCTTATAGTAATAATGTTTTTTACAACGCAACTTAAATTAAAAAAAGTAAATACAGTTTCCTCAATACTGTTATATTCATCAATTTTATTCATAGACTATTATGGTGCTACTGCTTATACGGAACACTTTACACTTATACCTATTGCTATTGCTTTTTATTTAATTGAACGAAATAAAGAATCCAATTATTTATTGATCGGTGTACTTTTTTCATTATCCACTTTGATTAATCATGGGTCAGCAGTATTATTTTTTTCTGCTTTAGTTTTCGTAATTTTTAATAGAAAAGATCAAGTAATAAAATTTTTATTGGGATTTTCAATTCCTCATCTTGGATTTTTATTTTTTTATTATATTAATGAACTCTTAAGTGTGTACCTTATTGCAAATCTACAAATACCTCTTAATTACACAAGTTTGCCACTTTCAGAAAAGATTGATGATATGTATTTTGGATATAGAGGTTTTTTTATAGGCTTATCAAATTTTAACACAATGGTATTTGCAGCTGTAGTTCTTGCAATTGTCTTGATTTTGCTTCATTCAAACATTCTTAAGAAAACTACCTATTCTATAGATAGATTTTCCTCAATAAACTATTTTCTTATAGGTTGTGTAATTCATTTATTTATTGTTGGGCACGCACCTGTCAGGCATAATTTTTTTATTTACTTTTTCTGCTTATGTCTTGTAAACATCAATGAAAATCTTTCTAGGAGACTAGTCTTACCAGTAGTTCTCATTGCAAGCTTATCCGTTCTTACAAATCATTATGATAAACCTTATGAAAATATACAAAAGTTTGAATCACTGGAAGACACTTATCTTTTTTATAGAGCTGCAGAAAGTTTAAAAACGTATCACAATGCAGATTCTTCATCAACTATATTAGCTTTAAATAGTCAGTTAATTTTGTATTATTTAGATATACCAAACTCTTCCTACGTTAATCATCCTGCAATGATTTTTGTTGAAGAAGTGAATGTGTTTGATAACCCAAACAATCAGACAGAAGAAGATGTATTTAGTGAACTACTGCTGGCTAATCCTGATTTTGTGATTTGTCCCGAAAGTAGTTTTACATTCTGTAGAGATATTGCCGGGTATAATTTAATAGACGGTTATTTAGGAATTTTCAAAAAAACACTTAATTAATATTAATTAATTTTACAAAGCTTATAAGCAATCAAATAATTAGAGTTATCTTATGGATTGGAAAGAATACGCTAAGGAGTTACTCATTTTTCAAGTCAAAGTATTTTCTTTACCTATAGAGGATGTATCAAAAGAAAAAATTGAAGAATTTAAAA
>CEOF01040330.1_pt1 | contig 48973 bp, 35 predicted proteins | sample 361311 | NCBI WGS metagenome assembly CEOF01 (sample SAMEA2619667, study PRJEB7988) | marine metagenome | biome: marine biome (ENVO:00000447); feature: surface water layer (ENVO:00002042); material: "saline water (ENVO:00002010), including plankton (ENVO:xxxxxxxx)" | depth 5 m
CTCAAGGGCGACGATATTTTATTAAACTTCTCTGTGCCTGGCTCTGTCTTACACATGGGTCACTATCACCATAAAATATCAATGGTTCACAATGACACTATCTTTTCAGGTGGCAGTAGTGAGTATGTTATCAAAACCGATTTTACTCATGATATGATCTCATTTGAAGATGGGACCTGGCCTAATGCACTGATGGCAATGGATTATGATGAAGATGGAATGACCTGGCAAGTAGGGCCCAATAGCAGTATGGACGGAAGCTATGCCATTTACTCGAACAAAGAGCCCTCAACACCAATCGGGGAGAACATGGTAACAACCCAACTCAGAAGGATAGGTGCTGGGGACATGTTGATTTTCCATGCAAACTATACATCCCACAATGACCCTCAATTTATGCATGTTATGGTGTCGGAAGATTTTGGAGGCACCTGGACCGGGATAGACACTGTTGAATCTCCTGATGGGCGTTTTGAATATCACCTTGATCAATATTCTGGTCATGATATTATGCTTGGCATAATGGATGTAAACTATGGTAACAGCGCAGATGATCGTCTTTATGTAGACAGATTGTTACTACCGGCACCTACTTCCATGCAGGCAATTACCAGCATTCGGGGTATGAACTCAGCAGACAGCACATACTCAAATATAGGAGATACCGTTTTGGTTTCGGGTATTGTTACCGTTGCAGACGAGTTTTCAAGCGTTGTGGTTTTTCAGGACTCCCTGGCGGGTCTTGCCGCTTATAGTTCTGACCTGAGGGGAGACGTAAACGTGGGGGACAAGATAATTGCTCGCGGAGAGCTTAAAACATACAAGTCTCTATTGCAGCTCAATCCTGTCCTAGGTTATTTAGTTGTTGATAGCGATCTAAGCGTTGCTCCTGTTAAAGTAACAGTTGGAGACCTGGAGGACGGGGTCAATGCAGATGCCTTAGAAAGTATGTTGGTAAGCGTTGAAAATGTCACCATTGTTGACACATCAGACTGGGGAAGTGGAAGCTCAGGGTTTAACCTCGACATTGAGTCAAATGGTGATACTGCAACTGTTCGCGTTGATCGGGATACGGAGATATACGATTCCGAGTTACCCTACGGGCCAATGAACCTAGTTGGTGTTGTTCAGCAGTATGACTATCAGGATGATCCTTATGAAGGATATCAGTTGATGCCAAGATATTTGGACGATATTGAACTAATGGCTAGATATAGTGGAACTATTATAAATGCTACAACTGGTTCTGGAGTTGCGGGTGTATCGATAGTATCAGATATTGATAGTACTGGATCAGACCAAGGTGGAAATTATTCTTTGAACACATCGCTCGATGCTGATATTCTTAACTTCAGCAAGACGAACTACACTGACGCGTTCTTTTCAATTAATGGTTCTGAAGCAGGGTTTCATGTAATAGATGTTGATCTTTATCCAAGCGCGCCTGTTGGTGTTTATAGTACAGGATTTGAATCAGCATCTGATACTGGGAATGTAGATCTAAGCGTTGCAGAGGGGACACAATGGTCTGTTGTTGACTCTGTTGTTCTTGCAGATACAGTTATATATCCATACGCTGGCAGCAAATTTCTCTCCACCATGGATTCTGCTGCATATCAGAGTAACTCATATAGCTTTTGGACAGCTCCAAGGCAGCTAAACCTTAGTTCGTACAACACTGCATCGATTAAGATGCACGCATGGACAGATGCAGAAGCCTGCTGTGATGAGGTTAGTGTCATGTTAAAAAGTGCAAGTGATTCAACTGGGGACTGGACTGTGCTTGGTGAGATTACAGGAAGGAATTTGGAGTCCGGCTGGGAGGAATACTCTTTTAGTCTGAACTTTCTTGATCTTGAACTATCTAACGACATGCAACTTGCCCTTTTATTTGAATCTGATGGTAGTGTCCAATATACTGGAATAGCGATTGATCAGGTTTTGCTAGACGGAGCTGATGTTTTTGCCGCTGCACCACCAGTCAATTTAATGGCTACGGACTTTGAAGATAGCCAAATTACCCTTCATTGGGGAACACCTGGTTCCGATACGGCAATGGTCCAGATGGAAGTTGTGAACCCAACAGAGTTCATCGATGCAGAGGCGATTGTCAGTGGTATCATCGAAAGTGATCCATCCATGGCTGGATTAACGGTGGACCAGTGGATTGCTGATCGCAGAGCTGAGGATCCCAAGTTTAACTTGCACCCTCGCCCAAGAAATGTTTTGGTCCCGTACATTTCAAACACACCAGCATCAAGAGCGCTGACACACTATAATATATTCCGTGAGGAGATAAACGGAGGTGACGGCTGGGCTCTTTTTGACTCAACATCATCTTTGGAGTATATAGATGAAGATGTGATTAATTATGAGGGCTATCGTTACACTGTGAGCGCAGTTTACGAGGAGGGCGAAAGTTTCGAGACACCTGAAGTAGTTTCTGTTCCTGGATATATTGAACCACATCATGTGCCGATTATGTCTGACTTTAATATGGTCCCAGGAAGTGATTTCTCTTATGGGTGGGGATTTGATCCGTTACAACAAAATAACGGAAATGATTGGTCTATTGATATTTCAGAAGCAGCTGAAGAAGAATACCTTGTTAATATTCCGGAACACGGCATCTTTGCATTCGTGAGCGGATTTGGAGATGAAAATGAACTTACCGAGTCTGTTCTAATAACGCCTCATTTTTCAGCAGTGGAACACTTACCTGCTGTTTATCTGACATTCGATTCCTATGCGTCTTCTGCTACAACAAACTACAGGGATGTAGTTGTCAGATATGGATATGGACCTTGGGAGGTAGTCGCTTCTATAGATGAAAGTAGTACATGGCAGGAGCAGTTCATCGACGTTACAGAGGAAGTAAATGGGCATCACATGGTCCAGTTTGGTTTCCGCTTCGATGAAAACTATTCTTATTATAATGGTGTTTGGGCAATAGACAATGTTAAAATTGGTATTGAGCCAGGTCCGAATAATTTAGTTGCGCTTCCCGGAGCTGGAGAAATACATCTTCATTGGGGTCAGGGTCTAGACCCTGAGAATGACCCTGGAGGAAGGTCTGTTAATCAGGATGAAAGTGGCAGGAGTCAGTTTCTTACTGCACCGGTATGTGATAACTGTGAGACAAATATTACAAGGATAGAGGGCCAACTGTTTAAGGCTACGTTTGACTACGATGAGCCAACTCAATTTGTTGAGTACAATGCGGTCACAGATTCAACCTCTGAGCTTACCGGTAGCTCTTTATCGCCTGTTAACACCAACTGGTTATCAGGAACGTATACAGACGTAGATGGTAGTGGTAATTTTAATGAAGGAGATCAAAGTTGGGTGAGGTTCTACTATAGTCCTACAGCCACTAATTTTGACCATTGGATTATCTCCGATGCTTTTGATGCAACCGGGGACTCCATGTTCTTTATGTTCGATGAATACCTTGATGATTATACAGGAGCTGGAGATACAGTCGCCGCTCATGTTTCTTTAGATGGCGGATTAACATGGACTACCGTATGGGAAATGGCTGACCAAAACCTATCCACACCTAGCGGACCTGCGGGGTATTGGAATAGGCATCTTTTAAATGCTGGAATGGGTTCTGCCCAAACACATATTGCCTTCTCCATGAAGGGAACCTCCACCTTCAATATAGATAATTGGCACGTAGATAATGTGTTTGTATTGGATCATAGACCTCCAGAATTTGTCAACATCTATAATGTTCTTCGAGATGGTGAGGTTATAGCAGAAAACCTTGAAATGACTACCTTTGTAGATGACTCTGTTGTCTTTGGACAGGTCTACTGTTATCAAATTCAGCCAGTTCGATTGCCTTTTCCAGATGGGGAAGAAACTCTAACCAACCTTTCAAATAGAGCATGCTCATCACCTTGCAATGTGCCACCCCCACCAGCAATGTTGGCAACTCCTTCGGACTCTTCTATGATCGTACTGATCCAAGATCCAAATGGAGTTATTGTAGACACAGAGGGCAATTCTTCTTTAGAGTTTAGTTGGATACAAGCTCCGGATCATGATGGACAAGAAATTTCAAACGCGTTCATGCTTCATGATCAGTTACAATCTATTGCCGGTCTTTTAGAGGTTCCAGTAGGAGTTACAACAGTAAGCATCTCATATGAGGAGCTTGTTGCTCAAATGACCAATGCAGGAGAAGAGGAAATTTCTGGGTCCTGGGGAATTTGGACAGCGGATAGTATAGATAATTCCTGTTGTTGGGCTCAGGCGATGTCTACTATGAACCAGTTAACGGTAAATATTAGTCAAGCACTGAAAGTAGATAATAGTTTTGTTCCAGATGTATTTGCTTTGCACCAGAACTATCCAAATCCATTTAACCCTGTTACGAATATTGTCTATGATATTCCAGAGGCGTCAGATGTAAGGATAACCATCTACAACGTTGCAGGTCAAAAAGTTCGCACCCTGCTTCATAAGCAACATAATCCTGGGCGTTACCGGATTATGTGGAGTGGTGTAAATGATTTCGGACAACCAGTTTCATCTGGAATGTATTTCTATCGCATCATGGCGAGTGACTTTGTCAGTGTGAAGAAATTAATCTTAATGAAATAACATTTTCGATTAATCGATTGCTAAGAAAAGGGGCTTCTTTAGAAGCCCTTTTTCTTTATAGCAAAAAAATTTATAGAACCAAAATTATTTTTTAAGTTAAAGGAATCACATAGGTCAAAAAAGATATAAATCTTAACTTATATTTTTAAATATAGGAGCGTAGTAATGCAAAAGAGTAGCGTAAATAAAGTAATAGTTGTAGGATATGTTGGTCAGGATCCTGAAGATCGCCGCACTCCGCAAGGAACGGCTGTCACAAACTTAAGTGTTGCGACCAATGAGTCTTGGAAAGATCAAAGTGGAGAGATGAAAGAGCACACCGAGTGGCACCGTATCGTGATGTATGGAAGGCAGGCTGAGACCGCTATTCAATACATGAAAAAAGGCCAAATGGTGTATGTTGAAGGTAGGTTAAACACTCGCGAATGGGAGGATCAAAACCAAGTAAAAAGAAAAACTACAGAGATTCGGTGTGATAACTTTACGATGCTTGGTCGAAGGGGTGATAACAATTATCAATCCAATCAAAACAGCAACTATGAGAACACAAATCAGACTAAAAGCAATGAATCCTCTCCAATGGATGACGATTTACCATTTTAAGTACGAATAAAAGATAAAAAAATTGTAATAAAAACATAATTCAAATTGGATGGCCGGTCCTGAATTTTTAAATACTCTCTCTCCTAGACCCTTTTGGTGTCGATATATTATAAACTATGCATCATTTTTAATTGGAAACATAGTTGGAAAAATAACAATCACTGGAAAATGGAATCTTCCAAAAAAGGGGCCTTATGTAATCTCATGCAACCATTTCAGTTATTTTGATCCGCTTTTCTCCACATATGGTGTCCAAAAACCACTGAATTTTATTGCTGCAAGTGACCAGAATATCAAATGGTATTTCATGTGGGCTCCGATAATTTATGGTTGGATACCCATCGATAGGAGGTCGATTGCTCCATCAAGTATCAAAAAGGCATTAAATGTATTAAAAAAAGGACAGATATTGTGCATTTACCCAGAGGGAACGCAGACAAGTAATGTTCTTCAAAAACCTAAAAACGGTGCAGTTTTTTTATCTACTATTGGAAAGGCACCAATTGTACCAATGTCTATTCATGGAGCGGAAAACCTATGGGAAAATATTTTTCTTGGTGTGAGATCTAGAATTAAAATAAATATTGGTAAACCTTTTGGACCAATTAAACTTGGAGGAACAAAAAGAGATAGGGAGAAATCCTTAGAGGAGACGGGACACGAGTTGATGTGCCGTATAGCAGCCCTTTTACCTGAAAAAAGTCATGGTGTTTTTAAGGGGGATAAAAAAATCAAATATTTTAAAAAAGAGAATGGTGATATCAACTTAATCTAACAGAATTTCTGCTCCTATTTCTTACTCTGATTATTTAGAATTAAGTAAATTCCAATCAGAATCAAAGGGCCGCCTAAAAGAGATGCCTTTGGGATGGTCTCCTGGAAAAAAAAATACCCTAAGACAGATGCAATAATTGGCTCTCCAAGGACAACCGAAGAAACCGCAGTTGCTGATATGTAACGGATAGAATAATTTAAAAGATTATGCCCCAGTATGGAGGGAACTATTCCTAAAAAGAGAAACCAAACAAGGTGTTTTCTTTGGAAGTCAAAAATAGAGTCCCCAGAAAATACCACAAAAAATAAAATGGTAATGGATGCAATAAAGAACAGATTTCGGCTATATGTTACAGTGTCTAAACTTTCTCTTACTTTTTTTGCCTGAATCCATACAAGCGCCATAAAAAATGAACTTAACAGAGATAAACTATTTCCAAAAAAGTAATCTGATTTTGTTATATTGATGGTTTGAATTATAACTGTACCAGAGATTGATAAAGCAAGTCCTGCTAGAATACCCCTGTTTATTTTTTTCCCCTTTACTCTATCGATAATCGCGGTAAAAACTGGAGCCAAGGTTCCAAAAAGGGTTGCGTTTGCGATCGTTGTAAACTTTACACCAGCAAAAAAGGTGGCAAAATGAAAGCCCAATAAGATACCAGCTGTGAATACATATAATTTGTTTTTTTTGTTTATACTTTCTGTGGGCGTTAAGAGACTGTAACCCCACAAAAGAGCACTAGCTAGAAACATCCTCCAGAAAGCCATAACAAATACGGATACAATACTTAGGTGTTTTATGACTAATGCTGTAGTGCTTACTGAGAAAAGAGCAATCGTCAGAATAAAAAACAGTCTGACGGGCATTTAACGCTAAGAAGGGAAATTACTAATAATAGAAGCTATACAAGCAGTTAGTCTTTTAGCAAATGGAATATGCAAAAATTCATTGGGACCGTGGGCATTAGATCCTGGCCCCAATACTCCTGTAATCATGAATTGAGCTTTTGGGAACTGTTCACCAAGCATTGCCATAAATGGAATGGTTCCACCTTCACCAATGCTACAGTATCGTTTCCCATAAAATTTTCTGGAAGCAGAGTCCATTGCTTCTAAAAGCCACGGGTCCGTTTCTGGAGCGTTCCAACCACTAGCGGGTTCATCAAATTCAATGGATACGTCTGCATTGTAAGGGACATCTTTTGTTAATGTTCTTTCAATTTCATTCTGAGCAGACAAATGGTCAACTGTTGGTGGAATCCGCAAAGATAGTTGTAGCTCAGTATAAGGTCTTAAAACGTTTCCTGCATTTTCTATTGATGGTAAACCACCAGCTCCTGTTATTGAAAGAGCAGGCCTCCAGGTCCTCCTTAGGACGCCCTCTAAGTTATCTTCAGTTGAAGGAAGCATTCCATTTTTCCATGGAAATTCTTCAACAACTTGGTCCCCAAGTATGTTGACAAGACTTGCTGCTTCATTTTTTCTATATTCTGGTATATCTGGATTAAGTGATTCTATAAGAATTTTTCCAGTTTTCTCATTTTCTATTCTTGATAAAAGTTGGCGCGCAACTCGGAATGATGATGGTACATGGCCGCTTGCTCCGCCAGAGTGCACTCCCTCTTTTAATACATCAACTCTGAGACTTAATCCAATTAAACCTCTTAAGGAGGTCGTTGTCCAAAGTCTTTTGTAGTCGCCAGCTCCAGAGTCAAGACAAACTACCAAGTCTGGTTCGCCTATTATGTCTGAATAGCTCTCAATGTAGTAGGGGAGATCTGGTGACCCACTTTCTTCACTAAATTCAATTAGGATAAGAATCCTTGGTAATTGGCATTCATTCCTCTTTAATTCTTTAAGTGCACATAAGGATGCAAAAATTGCGTATCCATCATCAGCGCCACCACGTCCATATAACTTTTCGTTTTCAAGGACTGGATTCCAGGGTCCTAGTCCAGCATCCCAGCCCTCCATCTCAGGCTGTTTGTCTAAATGACCATACATCAAAATATTTCCTGGTTTTTCACCAGGAATATCAATAAGGATGATTGGAGTTCGCCCTTCTATCTTTTTTGCGCTTATCTTCCCATTTTGAGGCATGTTTTTTTTTGACCACTCAACAGCTAGTTTAAGTGCCTGATTCATGTATCCATTCTTTTCCCAGTTTGAATCAAAGCTGGGAGATTTATTTGGGATTTTAATATAGTCGATTAAAGCTGGGGTTATTTTTTCATCCCAAAAATTATTTATAAAATCTGTTCCTGTATTATTCATTTGATATTTTAACATTAAAAATTATAGGTTAATTTAATTCAACATAACATATAAGATCTTCAATAAAAAGCGGATAGGAGTTTTAAGTGAAAATTCTTTTAAAATTATTTGCACTAGTTAGTTTTATTCAATCTCAATCCATCTCCATTGATCCAGACTCCATATCTGTTGAAATATCTCCAGGTGATAGTATTGAAGAAAGCTTTACCATTTTTAATGATGGCAGTGATACACTAGAGGTAAATATTGAGACAAAAGATTGTGCAGACTACTCTGTCACCGGGTTGCCATATAGCCACATAGGATCTACGATTGGAAAACAGGATGACTGGTTTGTCAATTCTGGAAGCTCAGCTGGTCCCGATAATGCCTACTATCTTAATGTAAACATTCCTACAACCATAGATATTACACTCTGTTTTCCCGAGACGAACTATGATGCAATGCTAGAAATTTTCACTGCTGATTATTTTTGTTCTGCTACTGAAACTGGATTTTTTAATGATGACGATCCATTATGTATAGATTACGATTCAACGAATGCAGGTTTCCCACCGAGCGGGATACGAGGTGTGAATCTATCCCCTGGAGAGTACTATATTGTGGTTGACGGTTATCCACCGAGTGATACGTCACCTCCTGGTGATGGAACCTATAAAATTAGTATTGAAGAGTCTGAAAACATTAGTAGTATTGTTACGCCTCAAGAATTATTTAATGAGCAAGCCATATATTATCAGAAAACTGGTAAAAACCCAGAATATTTGCAACAATTCTTTCCCCAGAATGAGGGTTTGGCGATCCAAAATCATCGACATATTTTAAGCCAAGTCTCTGACTATGTTACCATCAGCCCAGTAGATACTATTATATTACCTAATTCCTCCCAGGAAATTTCTATCCACTTAGAGGTTTCAGAAAATGACTCTGGAGGAAACTATAATTTTCCCATAACCATATTTTCAAATGATTCAATAAACCAGCTAGTAATTTTGAACATGGATGTGAATGTGATGGACATATTTCCACCCTCAGTACCTAAAAATATTAATGCAAATATAAATAATAGAGAAATTGCTTTAGGGTGGTCACCATCAACAGGTGAGCCAAACCAGTATAATATTTATAGGGGTACTGATGAGGAGGATATCTCTTTATTAGATTCTATCGTTGGAGAACCTCTCCAAACCATTTATCCTGATTTTTCTATTCAATCAGATCAGCCATACTATTACCAAATCTCGTCCGTTGATCGTAGTGGGAATGAAAGCGCCAGATCGTCTAGCGTATTTGCCATTATGAAAAAAAGTATAATAATTACCGAACTGATGATTAATCCTAGTTCCATAGAAGATACTCAAGGAGAGTGGTTTGAAATTTTAAATAATGGTACCTCACTTATGAATTTGTGGGGATGGAAACTCAAAAGCTCTAGTTCTCAAGAATTTACATTCTTAGAAGAATTTATTGTTTTCCCAAATGAGTATAAAGTATTGGGCCTGAACGAAGATACCCTTACTAATGGAAACATTAATATTTCATTTAAGTATACAGATCTATTGCTAGATGATTCTAATGGCTTTCTTAAACTAGTAAATCAATTTGGAATAGTGCATGATAGTGTTGGGTGGAGCTTAGATGAAGAGCATGAAGGTAGTTCTCTTTCTTTGATTGACATTAATTTAGATAATAGTATAGACTCTCATTGGGTTTTTTCAGAATTACCTATAGGCAGCAATGGGGATTTCGGTTCTCCCGGGGGACCCAATTTTTTTAGTACCATTTTACTTTTTGAGGATACCTTGGTTTTTGAACCTACAGCTATTGGCGCCTCTTCTATGCGGCAAGTTTCCATACTTAATACTGGAAATATTCCATTGCAGATTGATACTTTAGTATCAAATACCGAAGACTTTTTGGCTACATATCCAGATACCTCTTTTATGAACTATTCAATGCTTGATATTCAATTTAGCCCTTCTCAATCTAACGAGGTAAACGGTTCAATGACCATACTGTCTAATTCTTATGAAAACCGTGAATACATGATTCATCTAATAGGGATAGGTTTTATAGATAGTCTTGCGCCGTCTGTGCCTTTAGGCTTTGTAGGTTTTCTTTCAAATAATGTAGCTACACTTTCTTGGGAGGAAAGCCCTGAAGATGATATTTCCTACTATATGATTGACAAATCCAGCACAATAGAGTTTTTAGAAAACCAGTTTACTAGTTATACAATTGAGGAAACATCATTTACAGATACCACCAATGTCGAGGGTGAAGCTGCTTTTTATCGTATTTGTGCTGTTGATGAAGTTGGAAATGAAAGTGATTTCTCTGAAGTCATTCAACTTATTAATCTTTACTCTGGTCAAAAATCCTTAATGCCTTTGAAGTATCAGCTGCATCAAAATTATCCGAACCCATTTAACCCCGTTACAAGTATTGGCTATGATCTGAAAAATCCGGGTGATGTTAAGATTGAGATTTTCAATATTCTGGGTAATAGGGTTAGGCAATACATTTTTAAGAATCAGGCTAGTGGGTATTATTCATTGCAATGGGCAGGAAAAGATGGAGAAAATAAAAATATAAGCGCGGGTGTTTACATATATTCCTTGACTGTAAATAATTTCAAGCAGTACAGAAAAATGGTCCTTTTGAAATGATTTTAAACCGTACCCCGTGATATATTAGTAGATACTTATTTAACTCAATTGTTTTCTAATGGTGGGCTTGCAGAAGCCTCTAGTAAAGTACTTACCCAGCGAGTATTCTTAGTGTTTGCAAACGCAATCTTAATTATGGTTGTAATTGGAATGCATAATATCATTCCAATCGGACCGAATAACCAGCCCCAGAATAATAGAGAAAGGAAAACAACAAGAGTAGATAAACCTAATCCCTTTCCCAGTATACGTGGTTCCAAAAAACTACCAAGTAGGTTGTTAATCACCAGATATCCTAGTGTCACAAAAAGCAATGTAATTAAATCGAATTGTATTAAAGCCATAAGCATCGGTGGCACCGCAGCTATGTTTGACCCAATTGTTGGAATATAATTAAGCAGAAATGTAAGGAATCCCCATAAGAAGGGATAATTTATATCAAGAATTATTAACCAAAGAGTTGCAAGAGCCCCGGTTGTTAGGCTGATTGCAGTTTTAATTAGCATATACCGTTTTACAGTATTTGAAAAGGATTTTAACTGATCATTTCTCCCTCCCGTTCCTCCAAATATAAGCTTGAGTTTTTGTTTAAAAATTTTTGATTCCATTAGCATGAAGACAACCATTAAAATTATTAAAAGTGTTTTAGTAAGAACATTTCCTAATCCTGATAAGACACCAGAGGTTAGTGACACTAATGAACCAGGATCGAGCTGTTCCAAAATAATTTTTCCAGATACTGAGATCCCATTTTGTTCAAGAAAAGAAAAAAAATTTTCAGCATAATTTTTTAATAAAATTTGATAGTTTGGGAAATTACTAGAAAATTCGTTCAAAGAGTTACTAAGTAAGGTCGTTATTCCAAAACCAAAACCTACCATGATTAAAAAAACAAAAAACACTGAAAGAGATTTAGGAAGATGTTTTTTTTGAAGAAATAAAACAAGAGGATTGCTTATTGTTGCAATAAAAATTGATAATAGAAAAGGTATAATAATAGATTGTGCCGCCCGCATGCCAGCGATAATAATTACTATACAAGCTAGACTAACCAAAATTGTTTGAGCTCTACCTTTTTTTGTTACTTTAGGCTGATCCATATCTTTAAAATTTGGTTTAATTTATAAAATAATAATGTATGAAGTGCTCCTAAGATAAAAATGTTATTCTTTTTTATTTACGATAAAATAGATATTTTTGATAAAAATTTTCGAAGGACAAAAATGAAAAAATATCGACCTCTTAAAAATGGCGAAAAAGCAATAGAACTAGATAGTCCTATTGATTTAGTTATTAAAACCAAGTGTCCTACAAAATGGATCATAGAAGATCTTGAGACAGGACAAAGATATAGAGCGAATGGAGAAACAGAGATTGGGAAAATGTTTACACCAATAGAGTCTGGATAGCATTTTTCACCATAAAAATTTCATTTTTTTAAAAATAGCAAATGGAATTTGAAATAAATTATAGTAAATGGTAAAAATTTCAAATTAAACTCATTAGATTTGCATTAAATCTAGAGGAGTTCATGAGAAAACTTGGAATTATTTTTTACTTGTCAATATTATTTTCTCAGCATTCATTAGAAAAAGATCTTGCATACCAGATGGTCTTCAGCCATTTAAAAGATAAAAATCTTCCTGAGGCATATATTCGAGAAGCTTTTTCTCATGATAAAATAAAGATTCATCCAGAAATCGCAGATAGATTTGCCAGGCCATATGAAAAAAAAACCTGGGAGGAATATCGGAAAATATTTGTTAAGGAATCTAGAATTTCTGCGGGTGCAAAGTTCTTTATAAATAATAAAAACCTTATCGAGTCGGTATCAAGAAGATATAAAGTTGACCCAATTATAATCGTAACTATAGCAGGTATAGAAAGCAACTACGGTGTTCATCACTCCCAGTTTTCTGTTTTTAATTCGTTATATACACAAATACATGAAATGCCTAGACGTTCAAAGTGGGCAAGCAAAGAGCTTGCTGAGTTTTTAATTTATTGCTTTAATGATCAGTTAGACACTCAACTTGTTGGCGGATCTTACGCTGGCGCTTTTGGCTATGGTCAGTTTATACCCTCAAGCTTTAACCATTATGCAGTTGACTATAATGAAGATGGTGTGCGAGATCCTTATGCTTGGTCAGATGTTCTAGCAAGTATAGCCAATTATTTACGAAAGAACGGTTATAAAATGGGTAGTGAAAACTATGATAAGGATGGCGATATTTGGAAATCCATATACGCATATAATCATTCGAACAACTATGTAATGGCTGTACTAGAGCTTGCGGAAGAAATAAGAATTAGGATTAATTCTTAAATCAAATATCAAAGATTAACGGATAAATTTAAGATTTCACCATCGCGCTCAATTTCTATTATTATTTTAGTTCCAGGCTTCAAATTTCCCATTCGTTCCATGTATTCATAAATATCATTAATTGAATTACCGTTAATTGATTTGATAACATCGCCTTCCTTTAGACCTGCTTTTGATGCTGGCCCTCTCTTGTTCGAGATGCCATCAATTTTTAATCCCTTTATCCTAGAATTGTAGGAGGGCATAATGCCTAAGGTCGATCGGGGTTGTTGGTAACCCAACACTCTCTCTTTTGGGCCTGCTTTAGTAAAAGTGGGTCTCTCTTTTAGGCGTGCAAGGTTGTATGTTATTTGGTGAATAAACTTAAGTAGTGAGGTTTGACCTCCTAGGTTTATTAGTTTCCAAGTATCTCTGGGTGTATGGTAATCTCGATGAGCACCAGTGTTAAAAAATAGTACAGGAATATCTTTCATATAAAATGAGGCATGATCGCTTGGTCCGTAACCAGCACTAGTCTTATTAATTTTTAATCGTGTTCCCATAGATAGACTATCTAACAACGGCTCAAAAAGAGGGGAAGTACCAACTCCGCTTACATTCACAGTGGAATCTTTCAAACGTCCAATCATATCTAGATTAATCATTGTAGCAATATTTTCTATTTTAATTGTGGGATTATCAATAAAATATTTTGATCCCAACAAACCTTTTTCTTCAGCATCAAATGCTATAAAAAGAACGCTTCTTTTGAGCCTACTTTTTTGAGAAGAAAGTTTGTGCGCAAGCTCTAAAAGTCCTGCAACACCAGAGGCATTATCATCGGCACCATTATGCACAGCTATTTCACCAGGTGACCTAGAACTAGATCTTGGGCCTCCAAGACCAATGTGGTCAAAATGAGCGCCTATAACAATGTATTCTTCTCTAAACTCCCTATTTCCGCTCCGAATTTCCCCAATAACATTTGCAGCTCTAATAGGTACTTGTTCCAAATCAATCTGCGCTGATAAAGTAAGGTTTTTGAACTCAAAACTGATGGATTTTAAACTTTGGTTCATTGAGTCTTGGATTGAAGCCCTTGTCCAATTAGCATTTTTTAATAATTTATCTGCAGATCTGTTGCTTAGATGTATCACTGGAATTCCTGCATTTGTATATCCAGGAATATAATTTAGAGGGTAAAGAGATGTGTCCTCTACCTGAGAAACAAATATAACTCCTGCGGCACCTCTGTCACGGGAGACCAACATTTTTTTATGCAAAGAGGAGTATGGCGAATAGATGGAGTTTCTTTTATAGCGTTCAGGGCTATGTCTCATAATTATTACCCACTTCCCTGATACATCAATTTCACTATAGTCATTCCACTCTAAATTATTATCCTGGATATTGAACCCATATCCAGCGAAAACAACTTCGGCAGTTAAACTTGCATTATCAGAGAACCAAAGAGGAATATAATCTAATGATATTAAAAGTGAATCACCCCCAAGGATCATTTCATTTTTGTCTCCCAATTTTAGCCCATCTACAAGGTCAAATGTTTGGACATATGAATCCCTTTCTGCTCCTGGTGTTAGTCCAAAGGATCTGAAATGACGAATTATATACGAAATTACATTCTTGGATTGCATTGTACCAGGATAACGACCTCCTTTGTCATCATTGGATAGAAAACGGATATGACTCATGGTTTCATTTGGCAAGATATCAGGAGAAACACTTGGTAATTGTCCTTGATGCTTTTCCCAATACAATCCTAGCCCTATACCAAGAATTAAAAAAAAGATTAAAAGTGAGCGAGTGTTATTGTTCATAGCGATTTAAAATTTATAGGGAATTAATCGCACAGAAAAGCTAAAGGAATTAAATTTCCATAATGAATGAACATATTAAAATAGATATTATTTCCAAGTATATACCTGAGCGTTCAAATCCTGCAAAATCATATTATTTTTTTTCTTACCACGTTACTATCAAAAATGAGGGGGATTTGGCAGCCCAACTCATTAGTCGATACTGGCATATTACGGATGGGAATGGAAATACAGAAGATATTCACGGACCAGGCGTGGTAGGAAAGCAGCCACATCTTTCTTTAGGTGAGTCATTTGAGTACACTAGTTTTTGTCCATTAAAAACGCCTGTTGGAACAATGGAGGGGTCATTCCAAATGTTAGGTGAAGATGGTGTCCACTATGATGCCATAATAAAACCATTTCGTTTAGCAATACCAGAGGTTTTAAACTAATCAATTTCGATCAAGCTTAAGGTTTAAAAGTGCCGATATTTGGTAAGCGATACCCGTAATCATTAGGTTCTGAATTTTACCCTTTTTTATCCCTCGACCTGCAGCAATCCAACCAGTTTTCAGTGATCTTTTTCTAGGATCTCCACCATGCGTGCCACCAAGTTGTTCTTTAAAATATGGCTGATCTAATGATTGTACAAAAGCATAGTCTTCATTGGCAATGACCCAAAAGTCGGTCCTTTTTGAAGGCCAGAATATACTTTCCTTATGTCTTGATTCAAGCATTTCAAAGCCCTCTTGTTTAGAAAGTGTGATCCTTACTTTTTTCCTAAACATTTCATTCCCTGGATCTTTTAAGCACAAATGCTGAACCACCAGAGGCAAGTGCAGAAACTTTCCAACTAGTAATCTTGCCATTATTTATTTTTAGCCAGCCACAATCTTCAAATAATCTGTTAAGTGACAATTGTTTTTCATAATTACGAAAACCATGTTCTCCAGAAATAATAATTGTTGTACCATGCCAGATCTGTTTCTCTTTGAGCAAACTTATTATATTTCCTATTAATGAATCCATAAACATAAAAGCATTTTTGGCCTCAGTTGAATTTTTACCATAATTATGCGGAGCTATATCGGTTTTTATCATGTGGTATAAAGAAAGATGTGGTAGTTTATTTGAAAAAGCATCAAAAAAACTTCATGGATTAAAAGATCGCGCTGGTAACCTTCTGGATTCCCATCTTCAGGCACAATTTCTCTCATTTTAGCAGATTCAAGAAATATTTTTGGTTTATCATACTTTCTCACTAGATCAACAGTAGAAATAGAATCTTTTGCAGATTTTATTTCGGTAAGAAGATAATCAAAATCTCCCCCTACGGTTACAGGCCAACTAATCCCTAAGCTGACTAGTCCTTTTTTGTGAGCTTTCGTAATAAAGGTCTCCGTTTTTACAGAATCTTCGAACCAATACCAGTCGGAGAAATTTTTTTCTGGCAAAAATAGAAATAAGTGTCACTCTTGGGTCACTAATATTTCCTGACGGGTATTTACAACAGTCATAGATTAAAAAAGTAGAAAAAAGCAATAATTGTTTTTTTGATTTCATTTAAAGCTACTTCAAATGCTAGTAACTTAAACTAATGAAAAATAGGCGTACCAAGATAATTGCGACATTAGGACCAAGTTGTTCAAATAAAAATATTATCCAAGATCTTGCTAATCAAGGAGTTAATTGTTTCCGAGTAAACCTTTCTCATGGTACCAGAGAACAAAAAACAAACTTTTTTGAGTTAATCAAGTCCATAAAAATTCAAGAACAAAATAGACCCACTATTTTGGCTGATTTAGCAGGACCAAAGATTCGAGTCTTTGGTCTAGATAAATCAATTTTACTAAAAACTGGAGATAAAGTATTTGTTAGTAATGAGAAAGTAGGAAAAAAAGTTATTCCTGTCTCAAAAAATGTTTCATTTCAAAACGTGCATAAAAGTGCCAGAATAAAAATAGATGATGGACGAATTGTATTAGAAGTAGTTAAACATATTTCAGAAAACACATTAGAATGTAGTGTTATGGTTCCTGGGAAAATAGAAGACCGAAAAGGCGTGAATTTTCCGGGAATTTCTTTAAACGTACCCTGCTTAACTGATGAAGATATAACTGATCTTGAATTAGCACTTAATAATGGAGCAGACTGGATTGCATTATCTTTTACAAGAAAAGCAGATGACTATCGCTTAGTTGAATCAAAAATCAAAGAACTTGGTTATAAAACACCGATTATGGCAAAAATTGAAAAATGGGAGGCTATATATAACTTAGATAAAATCATTGAAACGTTTGACGCTGTAATGGTAGCTAGGGGAGACTTAGGAGTTGAGCTACCAATTGAACAAGTCCCACTCATACAAAAAAAAGTTACAGAGAAAGCAAACAAATTAGGTAAACCAGTTATAATTGCTACTCAGATATTAGAATCAATGACAAAAAACCAAATACCTACAAGAGCAGAAATCAGCGACATCGCAAATGCAATTTTTGATGGAGCTGACGCTTTAATGGTAACAGGAGAAACAGCCATTGGAAATTTCCCTCAAGATGTAGTTAAGGTATTAGATAAAGTAATTGTTGAAACTGAATCTGATATCGCCTACAAAAATTACTATTTATCTAGATCTCAAAACCTACTGAGTACATCTCAAGCAATAAGCCATGCAGCGTGCTCAGTTGCCCACAATTTGAATATAAAAAACTTAGTAACGATGACACACAGCGGAAGCACAGCAGTAATGACAGCAAGATATCGCCCAATTCCACAAATTATTGCATTGACTCCATTTGAACATATTTGTAGACGCCTTTCTATTGTGTGGGGTGTTATTGCGTTTAAGATTGATGGTTTTAGCAATGCAGACGAAATACCAGATACAGTGAAAAATGTTTTAAAAGATAAAGATTTTATTACCAATGGTGAAAAAATTGTAATAACAGGAGGTGTTCCAGTTGGTGTTCCAGGAACAACAAACTATCTATCTGTTATGGAACTGGATTGAACTTGACATGTTTTGTGCTTATTTCGCCAATAGCCTTTTTTTTGTCAAATAATACCGCTTTGATTGTTACGGAGTGTTTAACCGTAAATTTTTTTATAAATTTTTTGGATTTATAAATAGGATTTAAACCATCTAAAGTAAATCGTATTGCTTTATCTGGCTTTTCTGATATCAAGTTAATATCGATTCCTGATTGCGTTATTTTCGTTTCAATTAAAATAGAAAACGTTCCTGGAGCAAAAACCCAACATAGTCTTTTAAAGCGCTTTTGTAATGTTTGTAGCCTAATATAAAAATCCTTAAATGGATATGATCCTGGTCCAGACCATAATACTTCCGAAAGAGCTGTCATCCTTGGTAAAACACGATATTGAGCAAGCTCCTCTGTTTGTATATACTCGGTCCAAAGGTTCCCTTGAGCCCCTAAAATATGTCTTTTTTGCTCTGGTGATGAATTTTTAGGAACTGGATTAAATGAATAGACTTTTCGAAGAGTCGTATTCCCACCAATCGCTAAGGGTGATTGGTGGGGTTCTGCTTGATAGTGGTCAAAATAACAATATGATTCGGGGCACATGATTACATCATGCCCTGCTTTTGTAGCAATCTCTGCACCTCTATATCCTCGCCAACTCATCACTGTGGCGCTTTTTGCTAGACCGCCATCAATAATTTCATCCCAGCCGATAATTTTTTTATTTTTTGATTGAAGGAATTTCTCAATTTTTTTTATAAACCAGCTTTGTAATTCAATTTCATTTTTAAGTCCTTCCTGTCGAATACGATCTTGACACTTTTTACATGTTTTCCAATTTCTCCTATCAACTTCATCACCGCCAATATGAATATATGGTCCAGGAAACAATTGAATTATTTCTTTTAAAACATTTTCTAAAAATGAAAAAACTTTATCATTCCCAGCGCAAAAGATGTCAATATTTGGCCAATATGAACCTGGGGACACAGGTATTTCTATACCTTTACAGGATAAATCAGGATATGAAGCGAAAACCTCTGAAGTATGCCCCGGCATTTCAATTTCAGGAATTATGGTAATTTTCTTTTGATCTGCATATTCTATGATTTCTTTAATCTCTTTTTGACTATAAAAGCCTCCGTATGTTGGATTTTCATTTTTTTTTATCGGTTTCCAATTTTTCCATGATTCAAAAGTTCTATCAACTCGCCATGCAGATTTTTTTGTCAATTTAGGATATTTTTTTATTTCAATTCTCCATCCATTATCATCTGTTAAATGCCAGTGGAACACATTCATTTTGTGTATAGCAATCATATCAATGTAATTTTTAATAAAATTAGTTCGGAAAAAATGTCTAGATACATCTAAATGCATTCCTCTATATTTATATTTCGGAAAATCGTTTATGTCGTATGCTGAAATAAAAGTATTTTCTGGTTTTTGGTTTACCTCAAGGGAGAGGGGGCACATCTGCCGGAATGTTTGGAAAGCATAAAACAAACCGGCTTCTGATGAGGCTTCAATATGTATAAAACTATTTCCCCCAAATTTTATATTATATCCGTCTTTAATTATTTTAGGATCTTTAACCAAGTCTATTAGAATAGATTCTCTAACTGCCCGATTTCTCAAAATCGGTATTAAATTTATTGGGGAGAGAAATTCTCGAAATAATTTTGCAGCATATTTTTCCCCAGTCGAATTATGTTGTAAAGAGATAGATAAAATTTTTTTTAAATCTAAGGTTGTGCCTTTATTTATAAAATTCTGAGGTTTGGGAATGATGTCAATCTCGCTTGAGTTTTTAGAAATATCCATCCTTTTTACATAAATGAAATAAAATTAATTTAAGTTGAGTATAATTTTTTCAACCATTGGTAGTCTTTTTCTGGTAAAACATCTCCTAGGAGAGCAGCAGTTTCAACTTGGTCTATATTTCTTTGACCGAGCAATACACATGCATTTTTGCTACCTGTAAATAAATAATTTATAACCCCATACATAACAGGATTTTTGTGGAATGAAAAACGAGAATCTAGTTCTTTTTTGTTATTCTGCATTTTTTTTATGATTTTTTCATCTGAAAATTCTTTTTTTTCTGATCTATGGTCTCCAGAGCGAAAAATCTTAGGTTTTTTATATTTACCTGTCAATAAGCCATGTTTTAATGGTGAAAAGAAGCAAACACCAATATTATTTTTATCTACAATCTTTCTTAATCCAGATTCCTTATATGTGTCATCCATTACGTTTCTATATGGTTGAATTACATCAGGATCAACCCTATCAATAAAATTCATAATTTTACTTGGGTACCAATCAGAAAGACCAATAAATCGAGCCTTCCCCTCATCTTGAAATCGTCTTATTGTTTCAATTGCATCATCAAAGTATTCTTCATTTTTACCGAAGTTACAATGATGGAGATAGATAATATCTACATAATCTGTCCTAAGGTTCTTCAATGATCTTTCTAAATTATAGCGCATGTGGTTGGGGTTATACCAATAACCATGTGGTCCCTTGTCCCAACCGACTTTTGTTGCTATATAGATATCCTGCCTTGGGATGACATCCCACATCCCTCCAATAATCGATTCTGATAGCCCGTCTCCGTAGACATCCGCTGTGTCCCAATGATTAATATTTAATTCCCACGCACGCATTAACGTTTCTTTAGAATTATTTTTATTTTGGTCAGACCAACCAACAGAGAATTTCCCACTCATGCTGGCTCCTCCAAAAGCCCAAGTGCCAAGACTAATTGAAGAAACTTTTATTTGGGTTCGTCCTAGAGATACTTTTCTCAAAAAACTCCTAGTTTTTAAAGTTAGAAAGTTAAATAAACATAAGTAAAATTACTTTCTATTATTAATGAATAATCACAGATTTAAAACAATTGATATTGGGCATAGTAACCATAGTATTGATCAAGCCATTAGTATTCTCGAAACAGCCGTCAGTGAAGCTATTTATACTGGGAAAATAAGAGTAATTAAGGTGATTACAGGCCATGGATCAGGAAGCATAAAGAGGGCTGTTAGAACCTGGTGTGGTGAGCAAGAAGGAAGGTTCAATGCTGTAATTTATGGAGAAAACTATTCATTATTTGATAAGGATTCAGCTGAAATGCGGTCTGAGTGCGAAGTAAATCATGATAGGGATTTTGGCCAAGGTAATTCAGCTATAACATACATATGGTTATTCTAGTCCTTTTTTATTTATTTAATGCCTTTTATAGCTCAATTTAATTTCTATTAGGTTTTCAATTAATTTTAAAGTAAAAATTAGATTTTAAACATAAATAAATTTTTCCCTATTGATTAAAAAATCTGAAATATTTTGATTTGCATGTTAAAAAGTAAATACACCAGAATCACCAACTTCCTTTGTGGCTTAATACTTGCAATTAATTTTTTTTGCTATTCTCCTTCTAAATACAGAATGCTCAGCACTGAAGATCCAAATGGATTATTAATGATAAAAGATTCACTTATACAAAAATATGGTAAGAAAGAAAGTTTAATTATTTCTATTGCAAATGCTCACAATTCTTTAGGTATTTTATCAATGGGGAAAAAAAATTATGAGGTTGCAATTAATCATTTTTCAGAATCAATCTCTATTTTACCTAATGATTCGATTGTTGAGTACAATAAGCTCATGGCTGAAGGACATTTGCTTTTTGAGAGTGGGAATAAAAATAATTTATGGGATGCGATAGAAAAATATTCACAAGCAACCCAGAAACATAGGGTTACCGGAGAGCCCTATTACCATATGGGTCTTGCTTATAAAAAGTTAGGAGATAAAGATTTTGATTTAATAATTGAATCTTTTAATAACGCATTAACACGAACCCTTAGTAGCCAGCAAAGAGCTATAATTGAAATTGAAAAAAAGCAAGTTTCGAACCGGGAAAAAAAATTAAAAAACTTTTGGAAATAGGTAGCATCTATGTTTTTTATAAATTTATTGAAGCACTTATAATTTCTTGACACATTGGAGATTTGGCGGTAAAATTAATAAGCTTTAGCGCAATTAGTTGCGAAAAGTGTTCATAATCCGAGGTAAAAAAACATGACACTATTAACAAGCCTACAAAATCGATTTGTAATCGTTCTTGCAACAATAACCTTAATTGGCAGCGGAATAGTATCTGCAAAAACTCCTAAAAAATTCACAATTGAGGGGCAAGTTCTTGATGAAAATGGAGATGGAGTTAAAAAGGCAGAGGTAACACTCCACTTTGATGGGGAATCCAAGCTTAAAAAACCGGCATCAACAAATAAAAAGGGTGCATTCAGTTTATCTTGGAAGAAATTCAAACCAGGTGACTATACAATAAAGGCAATGCATGAAGATGAAGGTTCTGCTGAGCTAATAATTACTCTAACTGAAGATGCCCTTGATGAAAAAGAATGGAAAAAAGGTAAAAAAGATATTGGGGAAATGGCCCTATCAACCACAACACCTGAAGCTCCACTAGCAGATCAAAGTCAAACTATAGAATCAACGGGAGGTGGTGCCCAATCAAGTGTTCCTATGTCAGCTGTTAATATTCCTAATTTGGCAACGGCAGTTCCGAAGACTCCAGCTGCAACTGGAGTGCCTAGCAAACACTTCATAGTTAATGAACTTAGTTTTGAAATAAAGCGTTTATCCGCTGAGTTTAAACACTTAAATCAAGAGCTCGATGATCTTAAAGCTTTAAGTAAAATGTGGGTAAACCCTTTAACAATGTATTCAAAGGAAATTATCTTAAAAAATGGGAGTACGGTTTTTGGTAAAATTGTATATCAAGATGATAAATCCCTCAAAGTTGAAACTCTTGTTGGTTACCTAATAGTTGACAGAGGGCAGGTTGTTAGAATAGTTGATAACGTTATATCAGAAGACAGACAGGAATATATCCCGGAACAGATACGTGATAGTTACACTCCTCCACCAATGCCAAAACTTGCACAGCCTAAATACACATCCACAAATAATTCCAGCCGTAACACGCCTGCGAAATTTTCTGCAAATTGTGTCCTCGTAGGTAATATCGCAGAGAAAAAAGATACCCAAGGAAATGTGATTTTCGAAGGGGAAATTAAAAATATAGGCGGTAGACGCGCTGACTTTGTAAAAGTGGATTTTGTATTTAGGAAAAATTGGAGTGGGGAAACAAAGACATTAACTACATTTGCAAAAGGGTCTTACAATACATTCGAAAGTGGAATTGTTTCCGATGCAAGTCTTTTACCAGGAGCAACGGGTGCATTTGATCTATATGTCCCCCAGGATTTTGGGACTTTTATAGGTTATTCTTATGTAATTGACTGGGAAGAGTATCAATGATTTATAAAAACAAATACTGCTTAACAAAATTTTTCTAATTGGATGCAGCGCCTCAAGCATAAGTTACTTTTTTCATTATTAACTTTCTGTGTGCTCGATGCATCTACTCGTGTTGCATACACAAGACCAGGATTAATGATGCGAGTACCCACCTCGAGCGTGGATAAAGCGCCTTATCTTTTTAGAGCTGGTTTCGGAGCAGAGATTCATAATTTTAATCCTGTCAATACTGCAAAAGGTGTTTTTTTTGACATGGAAGTGAGCAAGGGGTTTGCAATAGGGTTTTCTGCAATTCAAGGAGGAGATACTACATCCCTTAAAAATATTGATAATTCCCAATTTAGTCCACCAGTTGAATTTGGATTTCATATTCAGCAAAGAGTTTTTACTTATAATGACATTTCCTTAACGGTTGGATTACAGGATGTTGTTTTTCAAAATGATCAAGAAACAGAAGAAATTTTGAGCTTGAATACACAACTTTTATCTTTTTTTGCCGTTCTTGGTAGTGAAAAAGATTTAGGCGAATATAAAATGAATACCTACATGGGGTTTGGTACTGGTGGCCTAGCTCCTATGGACACTTTAGAAATTGATTCGGACTCTACAAAAGTAGGGACAGGAGTATTTTTAGGTTTTGTAATGAAAACGCCCTATTTTAAAAATGCGGGCGGAATGGATATAGTGGGTGAATTCGACGGGACAGGTGTCAATGTGGGACTCCGCATCCCCCTTACCTCGGATTACCGCCTGAACCTAGGGTTCACCCACATTGAAAAGCTTCCACAATGGAAGCAGAGGTATTGGGGCGGTCATCCAGGCTTTACCGTAGGTCTCGATATGGCAGTACCTAGGCAGGGGATGAGATCCAGGCCTGGAGGGCCATCAGCTCCTGTTGAAAGGAGGTATGACCCAAGCGGAAAGCCATTTGATAATATGCAACAGCCTCTATACAGAGATTCCACTATTGCGATGGCAGATTATGCTGTTTTAGGGATGAGGGATTCTATGGCACTTATGAATAATGAAATGCGGAATCTGATGGTTCGACTAAATTCAATGGAACAAGAATCTAGATTTTTAAATGATTCATTGAGAGCCTTAAAACTTGAGTCAAACGTCTCCGAAAAAAATATGAATGAAGCTTTGCGTCATCTATCACGCTCTCTTAGATTCTTTTATGCTGGAGATTACCGAGAGGCTTTGAAAGAAGTAGATATGTCATTAGAATTAAATCCAAACCTTGCTCTTGCCTATGCCAGAAGAGGTTCAATATACTATAAATTAGGGGATGTTCAACGAGCGACTATTAACTGGAATCTTGCACTTAGACTTGATCCCGAGTACAACGATGTTAGAAATATTTTAAAAGCGCTTAATGAGAATAAAATGAAATCTACAAATTATTTAGAGGATTAATTAAATGGATATAGCATTAATAATTGGAGTTCTCTTTGGTTTGGCGGCGATGATTGGAAGTATTGCTTATGCTCTATTTGTAGAGGGTTCAGCAGGTGGATTTGGTGACTTTTTATCTGCACCAAGTTTTGGAATTGTTTTTGGCGGGATGATTGCTTCCATTTTTGTTGCTTTTCCTATGTATCATGTGACTGCTTTAGGTAAGGCTATTGGCGCAGTTTTAAAACCGGCAGATGATAAAATGGGACCCCTTGTTGATGAAGCTTGTGATGTTGCGGAGTTTGGTAGAAAAGGACCAGCAGAATTAGAAAAAGCTGTTGATACGATTAAAACCTATTTTTTTAAAGATGGTGTTCAAATGGTTGTGGATGGTTATTCTTTAGAAGAATTGAGTGAAATCATGGAAACAAGAATCGAATATCGTGAAAAAAGGGAAAAAGTACAAACAGATATGTTAAAATCGATGGGTGATCTAGCACCCGCATGGGGCATGGTGGGAACATTGATTGGATTGGTCCTTATGCTAGCAGGTTTTGGAGGTGAAGGAGGTGCGGATAACTTGGGTGGTGGTATGGCTGCGGCATTAATTACAACCTTATACGGAGCTGTTTTTGCTAATTTGTTTTTTTTGCCGATGGCTCAAAAAATGGGGAATAAGACTACTCAGACCTCTATGTCTGCGAACTTATTGGTAGAAGCTGCTCGTTTAATACATCAGAAAAAGCATCCTTTAATTGTACGAGAAAAGCTAAATTCATTTATTCCGCCTGCAGAATGGAAACGAGAGTAATATAAATGGCGATGACTCCGGGAGAAAAAAAAGCCTACAATAAAGGCTTTGAAGCAGGAGCAAATTCTGTAGAGGAGGGCTTGCCCGGGTGGTTTGGCACTTTTGCAGATATGATGACACTCTTGTTTGCTTTTTTTGTACTTCTCGCTGCTATATCAACAATGGATCCTGTTAAGCTGCAAGAAATGGCTAATTCCGAGGGGAAATCATTAGGAAGTAAAATTAAAAAAGATGGTGCGGCAGAAGAAGAGGGGGAATTTGAGCCAATCGAAAATCTAGCCCAAATGAAGCAGGAAATGGAGGATGCTATTGAAGAAATGAAGAAAGAGAACCCCCAAGGAGATCCGCCTATTGATATTCAGACTAGTTCTAAAGGTTTAATCGTAAATATAAAAGGAGACTTCGCTTTTCCTTCAGGAAAAGCAGACATGAAGCCTGAATTAAAAACTTTATTGAATGATGAAATAATTCCTAGGATCGAAGCAAGTCCTTTTCAAGTTGAGGTTGCGGGGCATTCTGACAGTGACCCTATGCCCAAAAAATGGCAACAGTTTTATAAGAGTAATTGGGAGCTTTCGGCAGCAAGAGGCGCTACTGTAGTTCGATACATGATCGAACAGAAAGTTCCTGCACCAAGATTACTTGCAGCGGGTTACGGGGACTGGTATCCAAGAGGAATTGATAGCATCAGAAGTGAAAACCCAATGTATAATCCGTTAACCCTCACTTGGGATGAAAAAATTGTTACGAACCCAGAAACGGGGCAAGTGGCGCCAACAGTCCTTTCCTTAAATGCAACAAGGAAAATGAAGGCTAATAATAGAAGAATACAAATAACATTCATACAGCCACCACACCACGGTAAGGGACGTTCAGCTACAACCTATGATGAATAATAATAGCTAAAAAATTTTTATTATGCGGAATAAAAACACATACCAAGGAGTCTCTTATGATTAAGGGCAGAAAACACTTATTTAAAATTTTTGGAGCTTTGCTAATTGCAATCTCTATAACAACAGGCCAAGTAGGACAAAGTTACCTATCTCAAAAGCTCTTGGTAGAGAACACAATCAAAGATAGAATTCAGGATGCCCTTTCCAAGATCATTGATAGTCATAAATATGTTATCAACGTAAACGTCGAATTGGAAATTATGGATGAGGTTGAAGAGCAAATAACAGTTCTTTCCCCTAGACGACAAAATAAAAAACAAAAAATTTCTCCTGCTGAAGAAACAGCTCAAGCGCTTTTAGAGATGCAAGCTAAAATAATGGAGGAGACAGAAGCAGAAAAAGAACAATTCTCTATTGGGCTCCCAATTCCTGGTTTTGAAGTAGATGTAACCGAACAAAGAAGGTCAAGGAGCGAATCTGCGCCAAAGCCAAGACCCATAGCGCCAGAAACAATGCGCCCTATGGGTGAATCATCTGATGAAATTGAATACTCTGATCCTGGAGTTGATAAAGTACTGAGGAGCAAAAGACCTGCGCGAGCAGAAATTCAAAAAATGGATTTAAGTTTGATTCTTCAAGAAGGTGCAGCCCCCGAGCTTATAGAAAATATCCGCCAGCTCACTATGGCGGCCTCTAAATTTGATCGAGGTCGCGGAGACAAGCTTACAATCATGACAGCAAGCTTTAAAGAGCGACGAGATAAGAGATCTGCTGAGCAAATTATGTTAAAAAATATCGCTGAAAAAATCGATATTCTTGAACAGAAAAGAATTTCAGAGAATACCGATTGGCGTGAGGATATTGAAAAATATCGAGAAGATGAAGAAAAACGAAGAGAAGATGATAAAAAGTTTTTTCAAAATCAATTAACACAGATGGAGGAACAGGCCAAATTGCAAGCATATGAGCAAGAAAAGAAAGAAATGATGCTCCGAGATTCCATGAAAATGGAAAATCTGAATGATGAAATTTCTGCTCTAAGAGACCTACTGGTTGTATCAAAGAATGAAGATAGTGTAAAAAAAGTATCCCGACAAAGCAGATTAGATTCTTCAAGATTTGCTACTTTAGATAATGAACTCCAAGGTCTTAGGCAGATGCTTTTAAGATCGATGCTACAAGATTCTGTTGAAGCGCAAAAACAAGCACAATTAGAAATAGAAAAAGAATTAACTTCAAGAGAAATGGAAAAAGCAAGAAGAGATTCCTTATTAGCAGAAAAAATTGCAGCACTAGATGCTGTCCAAGGTGACTTGGATGCTCTGCAACTTGAGATGGATAGTGGGCTTGATTCTTCAGTGTGGATTATGATTGGGCTTGGTTCAATTTCTTTTCTTTTAATAGTAGTTTTAGTTTACACTTTATTGAAAAACAGACAACCTAGTGGTCCACCTATGCCCCCTTATATGTATGGAGCGCCTCCCAGAAGACCAAAAAGAAGAAGGCCTCCTCCCAAAAAAAAGAAGCCAGTAGTGAAAAAAAAGAAGGTTCAAAAAGAGGAAAAAATTCAAGAAAAGGAACCAGACGTACCGTCTAAAGAAGATTCTGAAAAAACAGTAGAAGAATCTCCAGATGAAAAAATGACAAAAGAAAAGTCAGATATATCTACTTCGGTAATGGATGATCCAAATGTTATAAGAAGTGAAATTGATGATATTAGAAAATCTGTAGTATCAATGAGCGTAGGTCAACCTGATAGAACAACAACAATAGTCAAGGAGTGGCTTGAACAACCAGCTCCTGCGGCACCAGCATCTGAACCAGCAGATGCGCCTGCAGAGAGTGGTGGCGGCGATGACGCAGCCACCGATGAATCTGGGAAAGGATAAAGGAGGATTGCTGAAATGATTAACGATTATAATATGTTATCAGGAATTCAAAAAGTAGGAATTCTTTTCTCTATTTTAGGTGAGAGCCTTGCTATGTCTTTGGTTAAAGGTCTTTCCCGCACAGAGATAAGGAAAATACGTTCAACAATACAAGAGATGGGCCAGATTTCTTTTTCCGTAAAAAAGAGAGTAATGGAAGAGTTTTATTTTGGTTTTTTAAGTGAACAATTTCAGCCAACTGCTGAAGAAGGTCCTCTTGTGCCTTTTGATTTTTTAGAAGAATTAAATGATGAACAATTATCTGCTCTCTTAGCAAAAGAAGATGCACCAGTTGTAGCAATAATTCTTGCACAGTTAGATGCGGAGAAGCGAATGAAAATTTTAGACAAATATCCTCCTACAGAAAAAGGGCAACTATTGATTGAATTAGGTTCTCTTGATGATATTCCCCTAGAGGCAATTATTGAGGTTGCAGCAAAAATGCGTGAAAAAGCATCTTTTTTACCTAGAACTGTTGATTTTTCAAGAGGCGGGGGAAAAGAAATTGCGGGAATGCTAAGTAATATGAGTGCAGATGAAGAAGAAAAATATCTCCAAGCAATTGCCAATGAGGATCCTGAGCTTCACAAAGAAATCAAAAAGTACCATCTTACATTTGATGATATAATAGCCAAATTCCCACCGGATATTCTCCGAGGTCTTCTTAATGCTGTTGAACTTGATCAATTGTCAGTGGCTGTAAAAGGCGTTGATCAAGAAAGAATTGATGAACTCATTGAAATGTTGCCACAAAAAAAACAAGCAATGTTTGAACCAATTGAAAAACCGCTCCCGAAAAGAGAAGTAGATAATGCAAGAAAAGCAATCGTAGCTAGCGCAAAAAAACTCGAAGAGAGTGGTGAAGTTAACCTTGCTGATATTCTTGGCGGCGGTGAAATGGTTGAATAGAGAGTTTTGTTAATTTTAAAGAAGCCCCATATGGGGCTTTTTTTTTTATCTTAAATTTTTAAAATTACTTGTAAAAGTTCATGAAAAAATTCTTACCTAATCAACCTATCATGATATGGGATGGTAGCTGTGAATTTTGTAAAATGTGCGCCAAAAGATTTAATTCCTACCAACCTAAAAAAGTAGAACTTATTTCTTTTCAAAACCTTCATAAGAAGTATCCAAAAGCCCCAAATATTGATTATTCATCCTCTGTAGCATTAATTACAAAGAAAGGGAATATGTATCGAGGTGCATCGGCTGTATTTCGTTTTTTTTTAGAAAATTCTTCAAAAGGTTTTTTGCATACCGCATATAATAAATTTGATTTTTTCGCCTCTTTCTCTGAAAAAGTATATAGTTTAATTGCTTCTAACAGATCAATTTTTAGACGTTTAATTTTAATTTTTTGGGGAAAAGATTTTACGAAACCTACTTATAAATTAAGCAGGTGGCTGTTTGGGAGAACTCTAGGAATCACCATAACTATAGCTTTTTTATCTATATGGTATCAGTCTGATGGTTTAATTGGTTCAGGTGGAGTTTTACCATATAAAGATGATTTGAAATCGGTATTGGAAAGTGTTGATTCTGGTTCAGTATTGGAAAATAAATTTGAAATACGCCCAACAATTCTTTGGTTCTTACCTAATAGTTATGGGTTAGAATTAATTTTTATCATCGGTACTCTTTCAGGGTTATTGCTGATATTGGGACTTGTTCCTGCTTTAGCAACTGCTCTTTCTTGGATTTGTTATCTTTCAATAACAGTTGTTTCAGCTCCATTTTTAAATTTTCAGTGGGACCAGCTACTTATAGAGACAACTATGTTATCTGTTTTTTATTTACCCTGGGTGTCAAGAGATAAAGTATCTGCTATTAGAGATCACAATACTCTTGGTAAACTAATAATTTGGATATTACTTTTCAAATTAATTTTCCAGTCTGGTTTAGTGAAAGTTACTTATATAGATGTTGATGGGACCAATGCTTGGTTAAATCTTAGTGCGCTTAAATATCACTATTGGAGCCAACCTATTCCAAATTCGTTTAGTTGGTATTTTCATTGGTTGCCTTCATGGTTTCATAAATTTTCAGTAATACTTACCGTTCTAATTGAGCTTCTCTTGCCCTTTTTTATTTTCTTCCCACGGAATTTTAAACGAATCGCATTCGCTGGGATAGTATTTTTACAAGGAATGATTATTTTTACTGGGAATTATGGGTTTTTTAATTTGCTTTCAATAGTATTATGCATTCCTTTATTAGATGATAACTGTTTTCCTGAAAAGATAAAAAAAATAATGTCATGCTCTGATATAAAGGAACCAAAAAAATCCTATTTTAATATCTTAAAATTTATTTTATCAATATTTTTCTTTTTCTTATCAGTAATTATCACGGGTTACTATTTAAATCAAAATTTAAAAGGTAATAAAATCCAGTTCATTGAAAAATTAAAAAATGAAGAAAACTCTATTTTTAGAAAAATAATTGGTGATTACCAATTTTTAAGAACTATGAATTCGTATGGCCTTTTTAGAGTAATGACAACAAAACGACCAGAGATAGTAGTATCCACAAGTTCTGATGGAAAAAGATGGGAAGAAATAAATTTTTTATTTAAACCCACAGATATAGAGCAAAAGCCCAAATTTATATTTCCTTATATGCCTAGGTTAGATTGGCAGATGTGGTTTGAGTCTCTTTATTTAGAAAAATTATTAGATTATCCATTTCTCATACTACTTTATGAGCGTTTTCTTGAACAAGTGATCATCCATGGGAATTTTGTTCCAAACATGGACTATAATAAGCTATTAACAAAGAAAGAATTAGATATTATTAGTAAAATGGAGAAGTCAAATAAATTACAGACAATCAAAAATATAAAACAGAATATTGATTCTATTGCAAATCATTCCTACTGGTTCGCAAATTTAATAAAATCAATAGCGCAAAATAATGAGGGTGTTTTTTATCTTCTTAATCAAGATTTAGTAAAAAAAAATCCCCCTAAATATATATCAATTGATTTGTATCATTACAAGTTCTCTAATAAAAATAAGAAAGCTGATGGATTCTGGTGGAGCAGAACTCATCTTAAATCATTTTCAATGTTAATTAATTAAGTTAGTTTAATTTCGCAACCTAAGAATTTAGTTTAAGAGCAGCTTGTGCAGCCGCTAACCTTGCGATAGGAACTCTGAATGGAGAGCAACTCACATAGTCTAAACCTGTTTCCATGCAAAAGTGAATAGAGGCAGGATCTCCACCGTGCTCTCCACAAATTCCAATTTTCAAATTGTTATTTGTTTTTTTCCCATCATTTGTAGCTAAAGAGACTAGTTTTCCAACACCATTAGTATCTAGGCTTTGAAACGGGTCATGGCTTAGAATATTTTTATCTAAATATTCTGGAAGAAAAGAGCCAATATCATCTCTGCTAAATCCATAGGTGGTCTGTGTTAAATCATTTGTCCCAAAGCTGAAAAATTCTGCGTGCTCAGCAATCTTATCAGCAGTGAGACATGCCCTTGGGAGTTCTATCATAGTACCAACTAGGTAATTTAGTTTTAAGCCAGACTGCTGAGAAATTTCTTTAGCTATTTGTCTTATAATATTTTTTTGATGAACAAATTCAGATACAGCCCCAACTAGAGGAATCATAATCTCTGGGAAAACTTTTATTCCTTCCTTGGTAAGCTCTAAAACAGCCTCTAAAATAGCTCGGGCCTGCATTTCCGTTATTTCAGGGTAGGCAATTCCTAATCTGCATCCCCTATGACCCAACATTGGATTAAGTTCATGGAGCCCTGCCATGCGCTTCTGGACCGCTGATTTATCAAGATTTAAATGATCCGAAAGTTCAGTTATTTGATCGTCATTTAGGCTCATAAATTCATGTAGAGGTGGATCTAATAATCGAATGGTAACAGGTAGTCCTTCCATAGCACGGAAAATACCAATAAAATCATTTTTCTGATACGGTAATAGCTCCATTACTGCAGATCTCCTTGATCCTTCATCAGAAGCTAAAATCATTTTTCGCATAGCTAAAATACGATCTTCATCAAAGAACATATGCTCTGTTCTACATAAACCAATCCCTTCTGCACCAAATTTAATTGCTTGTTTTGCATCTGTTGGAGATTCAGCGTTGGTTCTTATTTTTAATTCTCGAAATTCATCTGCCCACATCATTAACTGCTTGTATTCATTATTTGAGTCTGGATCAGCAGGTATCAGATCTAATTGGTCTTTATAAATTTTTCCAATAGTCCCATTCATCGTAATCCAATCACCCTCTTTTAAAATGTTATCTCCTATATGGACTTCTTTATTATCCAAGTCTATATGGAGATCGCTGCATCCAACAATACAACATTTTCCCCAGCCTCTTGCTACGAGAGCAGCGTGGGATGTCATCCCACCCTTAGCCGTAAGGATTGCAACGGCAGCATGCATACCATGTACATCCTCAGGAGATGTTTCTTCTCTTAATAATATTACCTGTTCCCCTTTTTTATTCCACTCTTCTGCATCATCTGCTGTAAAAACAAGCTTTCCAGAAGCGCCACCAGGTCCCGCGGGGAGACCTTTAGCCAGGATGGTTGCATTATTTTCACTGTTTGGATCAAGCATCGGGTGAAGGAGCTCATCCAATTGTTCGGGCCGTACTCTTTTTATAGCAGTAGTTTTATTAATCATGTTTTCGTTGACCATGTCTACTGCCATTTTAATTGCCGCCTGTCCAGTTCGTTTACCCACCCTTGTTTGTAGCATCCATAGTCGTCCCTCTTGGATTGTAAATTCGATATCTTGCATATCGAGGTAATGATCTTCTAACTTATTACGGATACCATAGAGCTCTTTGTATAATTCTGGGGACGATGTTTCTAAAGAAAGAAGTTTTTGTGTATCCTCTGTTTTGGTGGCCTCATTTAGAGGATTCGGAGTCCTCAAACCTGCAACTACATCTTCTCCTTGAGCATTAACTAGCCATTCACCATAGAATTTATTACCTCCTGTTGCGGGGTTTCGTGTAAATGCAACACCAGTGGCAGAGTCATCGCCCATATTGCCAAATACCATCGCTTGAATATTTACGGCTGTACCCCATTCTGCAGGAATATTTTCAATCTGGCGGTAGCTTTTTGCCCTAGCGCCATTCCAGCTTTTAAATACTGCTTCGATTCCGCCCCATAGTTGGTCATAGGGATCATCTGGGAATTCTTGTCCAAGGGTATTTTTAATTTCTAGTTTAAATGAACCTGCAATCTCTTGGAGCTGATCCCCGGAGAGATCGGTGTCATTTATTAAGTTATGGCTTTGTTTATAGTTATCAAAAATCTTTTCCAATTTATGTCTAATACCATGACCATCTTCAGGTTCTAAACCAGAGGCTTTTTCCATCACAACATCTGCATACATAGTTATCAACCTTCTGTAGGCATCATATACAAATCTGGGATTATTCGTTTTTTCTATTAGGCCAGGAATTGTATTACTAGTGAGTCCAACATTAAGAACTGTTTCCATCATTCCTGGCATTGATTGGCGTGCCCCAGATCGAACGGAAACCAATAAAGGGTTTTGTTTGTCTCCAAATCCTAATTTCATTATGGACTCAATATTTTTAAGAGCAATAATAGTTTGATCATTTAAAGCTTCTGGGAAAACAAGATTATTATTGTAGTAGTGGGTGCAAACTTCAGTAGTTATTGTAAACCCAGGAGGAACTGGAATTCCTAAGAGATTCATTTCCGCTAAATTAGCGCCTTTTCCTCCCAAAAGATTTTTCATGTCGGCTTTGCCCTCGGCTTCGCCATCCCCAAATGTATAGACGTATTTCATAATGGTACTCAATTTTAAGATTTATAAATAGTTTAGTGTATGAGAAATTAAATCAGTATACAATTATTAATAAGGAGTATTGTTTTTAATATGGTAAATATTTAATTGAGTATTCCTCAAAGATTTTATTGGCTCGTAAAAAAACAAACTATTTTTAGAGATTGAAGAAGGGGGGAGTTAAAATAGATGAATTTTAATTAAAGTCGGGTGAAAAATACCTTATTTCCTTCAAGTTTCCACTTTTGTCATAAAAATACCATTTATCAATCATTTTACCATCTCTATATTTTCCTTGCATCTCTTTCCTGGTTCGATCATGGTCCCACCAGCTTGTCCATGTTTCACTTTTCTTGCCATTTAAATAAAAACCTTCAGTTGATCGACCATCATCAAACCATGCTGTCCATTTGCCATCCTTTATACCGCTCTTTAATGAACCTTCTTGTATTTTAGTTCCTTCTTTATCCCAAAATGTCCAAAGACCATCAGCATTCCCATTTACAAGAACACCTTCTTTTTCTTTTGTTCCATTATTATAATAGAATTTCCAAGGACCATTCATGATGCCACTTTTGTAAAACCCTGTTGATTTTATATGTTCATTGTCATGCCAAAACGTCCACTCTCCTTCACGTTTCCCATCTTTAAATTGGCCTTGTTCTTCTTTGTTACCGCTCCACGGTATCATAGGTTCAGGTTGGGGAACATCAGTTAGGTATATTTCAGGTATCTCTTTACCACTAGGAAACCATTTTACCCATGGGCCATCTTTTTGTCCATCATTAGTTCTACCTAAGAAAAGATAACCTATTTCTTGATTTTCTTGAGTAATAACACCTGTGAAAGGAGATGAGTTCCCTACTTTGTAAAAAACACCCTCTTGCTCAGATAAATTTTCTAAGGAAATGTGTTCAAGGTCTACACCAAAGTCAAAATCAAAATCTTTTTTCCCAGCTGAATTCCAATATGTCCAAATACCTTCAGGAAGCCCTAAATTGAAGTTGTAGTAACCCTCTCGTTGTTTAACTCCAGCGGGGTAGTAGTATGTTGTCAAGCCATCCCGCTGGCCGTTCCTATGAAAGCCTTGCTCTTTTACTTGTTCGCTATTTGGATACCAAATTACCCAAGGACCGCTAGGAGCATCTGATTTATAAGTAGTCATTGTTATACGATACCCATTATCCCAAAAAGTACTTGGCCCATCTAATTCACCATTTTTAAAAAATTTTTCTTCCAACTTTTCTTCCGTGGAAACCCAAACCGTAGATCTACCGTTCCTTTGCCCATCTGAAAAGGTAATTTCTTCACCAATTGAACCATCAGAATTATAATATAACCATAGATCATCTTGTTCATCGTTTACATAGTTACCTTCAGATTGTTTGATCCCTGACTCATACCACCAAGTCCATGTACCATTTTTAATTCCCTCCGTATAATACCCTTCTTTTTCTTTATTGTCATTTAGATACCACCACCATTTCCAAAGTTCTTCTCCATCCTCAGCTTTGTATGTTGTTCCATTATAACTCCAATTTCCATCTGTAAAAATGAGGTTGTGGTCATGTTTAAACCACCATGTCCATTTTCCGTTTTGCACACCTTTTTTATAACTTTGTTCTTGCATTAAATGACCATTATCATACCAGTATTTATAAAGGCCATCAACTTTCCCCATATCAAAAGTTCCTTGCTCTTTAAGAACACCATTCTCGTACCATAAATTCCACTGGCCCTGCTTTCTGCCTCGGTAATAAATACCATCAACTTCTTTTTGTCCATTTCTATACCATTGTACCCATTGCCCATCTTGGCGACCTGCAATAAATCTACCTATCAGTAAATATTCTTTGATTCCTCCTGTTTCTATTACGATACCAGTATATGGTTGATATTTTCCAATTTTATAAAAAATCTCATCTCGTTTCTCTAGTTCAGCTATTCTTACCCTATCCAGTCCTTTCCCATAATCAAAAACAAAATCTTTCGAACCATCTTGATACCAGTATTGCCATACGCCCTCAGGCTCTTTCCCCCTTATCACACCTTCCCTATCTTTATTGCCATTTTCATACCAAACAGTCACTTTCCCATCGATATTACCGTTTGCATAGGTTTCTTCTAGTTTTTTGTGGTCACTATTGTTCCAAATTGTCCAGACGCCATGTTTCACACCATTTTTATAAGATCCCTCTCTATCTTTTATCCCGTCCGGTCGATACCAGATCCACTGGCCATCCATTTCACCATTTCTAAAACTTTCTTGACGCTGCATAGTACCATCATCATACCAAAAGGTCCATTTTTCATTTTTTTCATCTTGATTATAACTTCCTTCAATAACTTTAAAATTTTCTGAATTCCAACGAACATGTTTACCTTGTTTTTTCCCTTTATCGTAAACTGTTTCTTCTGTTTTATTTCCATCATCCGACCAATATGTCCATTTTTTATCTAATTTATTATTAAGGTAACTTCCTGATTTTTCTTTAATTATTCCATTATCATACCAGGAGGTCCAAGGTCCATTAAGTTTTCCATTGTCATATGTTGTTTGAAATTTTTTATTACCATTCTTATACCAAGCTGTCCATATACTATCACGTTCACCATTATTAAATTTTCTTTCAGATTTTTTTGAACCACCTTCAAACCATTGAACCCAAATTCCATTTTGTTCTCCATCAAAAAATCCGGTTTGTTCTTTTTTTATTCCGGATTGAAAATACCAGATCCACTGTCCGGATTGTTTACCCAGTTCGTATACCCCTTCTTGTGACTTATTGCCATTTTCAAACCAACGAATAAGATCACCATCTAATTTTCCATTTGCATAGTTTGCTTCTTCTTTCCGGTTACCGGTTTTAAACCATGTTGTCCATAGACCAATTCTGTTTCCTTGTTCGTAACTACCCTCTTCCATTTTTTTAGGTGGGTCATAAAATGTATCACCATCTAAATCCAAGATTACTGTTTCTGTTGAATCCCAGATGCCGTTATTTTCGCCTTCATCTTGTGTATTTGGTTCCCCATCTTCCCCATAATCTTGGTACACCTCTCCCTCATACCAGATGGTCCAAAGGCCATTTCTGACACCGTTAGAATAGTTCCCCTCGGTTTCTAGAGCCCCGCTAGGATATTTTGTAACCACCATACCATCATTTTGAGCGTTAGCAAAAAATGATAATAGGATGGTGATAACCAGTAAATTCCGCATGGTCAATCCTTCCTATATGAAATATGTAAATAAAGGTTAAAATCGGGTGATGAAATGTTCCTCCCCCTACTCGGATACCTTTTGTTCCTTAAAATTAATAAAACATTAAGTTAAAGTCAAAAAATAGTATAAAATAAATTATTCGTCTTTATTGAGCCTTATCCAGAAACTTTGGCCGAATTTATCATTTAAATTGATTAAACCTTCGTTAGCATTGTTTGTTCCTAAGAAGGTAGTCTCGGTTTCAAATTTGTTATTTGTTCTAAGGTAGCCGCCACCATCGCGCCCATTACCAAGATAGGTAGACATTTTGCCAAATTGATTATATGACCTAAAATATCCGCTTCCTATAAATGTTCCTGTTTCCCCTACAGAATCATATATTCTTAATTGCCCAGAGCTATCTGCTCCGGTGCCCATATATGCGGTCTCTTGTCCATCAAAATTGTATGTTCTAATGTATCCTCCGCCACTAGACCCTGTTCCTAAAAACAATGTCCTTTCACCAAACTTATTATAGGATTGTAAATAACCATTGCCTAAATAAGAACCAGTTTCTCCATCTTTACTATATATTCTAAGTTGGCCTGCGTTATCCGAACCTGTACCCAGGTAACTTGTCTCTTTCCCAGAGTTATTGTAAGTACGTATATATCCACCACCCATTCGCCCTGTGCCTACATATGTGGATTCATCACCGCTTCCATTATACACTCTCATATAACCACCACCATCTTTTCCGGTTCCAACAAATAGCGTTGGCTCTCCAAATTGGTTGTATGTTTGCATATAGCCATTACCTAGATAGCTCATAATAACTCCTCTATCATCTTCAACTGTTAGGCTACGTACAATCAAATGACCAAGCTCATCTGTTTCATTTCGGAATCCTAAGTTTGAGATAATCAAGAGCGCCATCAAAGCGCCTATTATAGCGCTTTTAACATCAATGACTCGCATAATACCTCCGCTATTCATTTATCATAGAAAAAGTTATATATAATTTACTCATATTCGTACGTTATAACTGTCATTGGTATTTCATTATCGTTTTTCCCTCTCCTCAACATATCATAGCTCTTTATAGAAATCACCCTATTCAAATTATCATAATAAAAAACTTGTTTTTCAGTGAGACGACTTCGACTATCAACTAAGGCCTTTATAAATGGTCTACTTTCTGTATCTAAACGAGTTTCTATTTCAGAGATAATATATCCCGATGAGTCAACTCTGAATTCAGAGATTCTAAAGTCCATTTCTTTATATGTTTTCTTTAAGGTTTCTGTCAACAAACCATTTGAGTTGTAATATTTTGCTTTTATCATCCTACCAAAGCCATCGTATTCATATGATTTTGATCCTTCTGATTTTCCTAGTCTTCCAACCGTTGATTCATTAATCAACTGATCAAATTCATTATGAAAAAAAATAGTTCTAAATATTACAGAGGGGTCAAAATACTCTGCTTTTTTTTCGGGCACCCCTACACTATCTATTTTATATGTAGAAACCTCAAGAACGTGCCCATCGTAAACCTCCTCCTTTTTTAAAACCGTACCGGTGGAGTCATAGTTATAGTTTTCACCCCAAATTAATTTTCCAGTTAGATCTTCTTGCGGTATACTTTCGGAATTAATAGCTCTATTTGGGTTATATCGTATTGTTTTAATTAATCTATTTTGGTTATCATATTTAAAAAACTCTTTCCAAAATAAACTATCACCGGCGCCATAAAGTGATGTTGAGACGCGTTTTCCAGCTGAGTTGTATAAAAAGCGATAAGATAAAATTTTCTTCTTATCATAGGTTTTATGTAGCCGAACTCCTTCACTAGGTCCAGTGACGTAGACATATTTTTCACTAAGGGGGATTGAATGATTGTATAAGGTGCTATCTAATGCTTTCCCTGATAAACTATAATTTATTTCAGTGCTCTTTTTTAGTTCTTGTGTTTGTGCGCCAAAGCTTTCAAATATTGAATATAGTCGAATTGTTGTTTTTATCGGTGCCATCTCAATCGGACTAAATATCGCAATAAACATTGTTGACAAGGAAATAAATAATTTTTTTATATTGATCATCCTTTTATTTTAGAAAGTGATAACCATAATTCAAATGCTCAATTACAAACAATTTTTATTGCAATTAACATTGGAAAATTAATTTAATTTTAATCGATGGATGATTCATCAAAAAATAAATTACTAAAAGACTTTTTTGATTCTATACTTTGTTATTTGAGCCAATCCAGAAAAAAATTTCAGGAGGTTAAGCCAAAGACTAGTTTAAAAAAACTAGAGAATGATTTTAGTTTAGAAAATAAATCTAGTCCTAAGGAACTAAAAGTTTTAATTAAAAAATATTTATCTAATTCGGTAAAAACGGGTAACCCTCAGTTTTATAACCAGCTTTTTTCTGGTTTCTCTGTGTATGGCTTTATGGGCGAAATTATATCAGCAGCCACAAACACCTCGATGTATACTTTTGAAATGAGCCCTGTTGCAACTGTTATGGAAAAACAGCTAACAAAAAAGATGTCAGACCTAATAGGTTATCCTAATGGAGGAGGGACTTTTGTAACAGGCGGAAGTAGTGGAAATATGTTGGCAATGCTTGCAGCACGCCATTTCTTTGAACCCACAACAATGACTGATGGCCTTTTCAATAGTTCAAGAATGATTGCTTACATTTCTGAAGATGCTCATTACTCAATGATAAAAGCTGCAAACCAAATTGGTGTTGGCACAAATAATGTAATAAAAATCCCAATTGATAAAAATGGAGCTATGATAGTAAAAAAATTAAAAAACGCAATAGAGAGATCATTAAGTAATGGCGACTTCCCATTCTTTGTTGGGGCTACATCAGGAACCACAGTCAAAGGCGGGTTTGATCCCTTACAAGAAATTGGGTCTATCTGTAATTATTTCAAGATTTGGTTTCATGTTGACGGTTCATGGGGTGGGGGAGCGTTATTCTCAAATATGCATAAAACTTTACTTGCTGGTTCAAAACTTTCTGACTCTTTCTCTTGGTGCGCACACAAAATGTTGGGAGTCCCATTAACATGCACAGCTGCAATTTTTAAAAGACCCAGTATTCTAAGTGAAATTAATCAAGTAGATGAAGCAGAGTACTTATTCCATGATGTTGAGAATAATTTATTAGATCTGGGAACGACTTCACTTCAGTGTGCTAGGAGAGTTGATGTTATTAAATTGTGGTTTGCATGGAAATATTTTGGTGATGAAGGTTATGAGAAAAATATAGACAGATTATTTAAATTAGCTGAATATGCTTCAAAAAGAGTAATTAGTTCAAAACAATTAAAGTTAATGAATCGTGTCGAATTTCTAAATGTATGCTTTCAAGTTCAGCCAAAAGGGATTCCCGAATCTGAATATAATAAGATGACGTTAAAAGCAAGAAACCTGATGATTAAAAATGGTGGTCCGATGGTAAACTATGCTTACATCGACTCTAATCTTGTTATCCGATTAATTATAGTAAATTTTGATTTGATGGAATCTCATTTAGATCAATTTTTTGAACGTTTAGAACTATCGATAAAAACTCTTACATCTAAAAAAAACAATAACTTTTAATTATAAGATCAGATGGTTCACTAATAGTAAGCCTGTATATATTAGTAGATAGATGATATAATTTAATTCTTGCTTTAAATCACTGATTTATTATAAAATTATCGTAGACCATTAGCAGGGTCAAAAAGCGGAGTCCTATTGAAAAAACCATTAATTATTTTTATGGCATCAGTTTCTTTGTGCCTATCTGCAGTTAGGCTGCAGAATATTCAGTATAGCGTTAAACAGAATGGTATCATGGTTAGTTTAGACTTTACGGAACCAATAAAAGATGACGATATTATTGGATGGAAGTCAGACCGTGGTTGGCTATACCTAACCCTCTTAGGAGTAAGAGCACCTAATAATTTAATTCCTACATCAACGTTTAATGGCGTTGTAAAAGAGATTGTCTTGGATGATTTTGACGAATCTATTCAAGTTGCGATATTAGTTGGGCGTCCAATTGTTGGATATGATATAGTTAATTCTACTGGGGTTCCTACAACCGTGGTTTTTATCCATACTGAAATGAGACAATCAGAGGTTTATTCATTGAAAAAACATATAGAAAAAAGTGGGTCATCAATTTTTGGGCAAGTAAAAACATCTCGATTCCCAGAATACAATACAGATTTTGAATCAGCTTTCAAGAAAGCTCGGGTTGAGTTAGGCCCGAACTCTATATTTCGTTATGATGGCAAATTATTTACTACAAATCATCCAGAAGAAGAGAAGTCAAAAGTAAAGGATGCGTTACGTACAAAACCAGAAGGGTATAAACAACCTGATATTGAACTTGAATCTATAGATGGAGAATTTTATACAAATGTCCCAGATGATCCAAATAAAGATAAGAGCATTGAAACAGTGAAGGTTTCAGATATAAAAGAAGAAGAAAAGAAAAAAGAAGATATAGATGATAAGAGAATTGTTTCTGCTGGTGCAACAAAAAACGTAATAACAAAAAAAACACTTAGCTCAAGGATTAGATCAATTTTCTCAAAGATAAGGCCAAAAGAGGAGATAAGGCCAAATTTGATGGACTCTATCAAAACATATCCTGATTTAGCAGTAGTTCAATATGAAGACCAAATAGAATTATTACAATCCAAAATAAAAGAATTAGAAGAAGGTCTTGAACAAAAAGAAACTATTTTAACTGAGCAAAAATCAAATTGGGAAAGGAGAGCGGAGGATAGACAGACCAAGTACCGAGACCAAGTTACTGACCTTGAGGATAAACTAATTCAATTAGAAAAACTCATAAATCAAAATGACGTTTCTGCAAAAGATGATTCAAATGAGGAAAAATTATTTTTATTTGGACAAGAAAAACTGCGTTCAACAGAAAGAGAATTGCAAAAAAAATTATCTGAAATGGAAGAAAAGTTTATATCCCTTCAAGAAAAGCATTTAAATGAAAGGAGGCAGTGGGAGCTTCTAAATGAAAAACAAGATTTGCAATATCGTGCTCAAGAGGAACAATTAGAAAAAAATCTGTCAAAAGAAGAGGATTTTCGATCGCAGATAAGAGTTTTAGAGCTTAAACTTCAAAATCTTGAGAAAGAAAATACAATTGGTGCGGAGGAGTGGGAATCTTTGACAGAGAAGCAAGAGAGGCAGTATAAGGATCAAGCAAGACTCATTGAAACAAATTTAACGAAAGAAGAAAAGCTAAGGTCACAGATTTCGATTCTAGAAAATAAATTGCTAGGGTTGCAGGAACAAAGATCTAGCGAGCAGTTAAAATGGGAAGAGTTAGCAGAAAAGGAAAAAACACAATATCGTAATAGAGTAAAGGAGCTTGAAAGAAACCTCTTAAAGGAAAAACAACTTCAAGAACAGATGACTAGGATGGAAGAAAAGATGCAGGTTCTCGAAGAGGACCGTGGGGTTCAACGCCAAAAATGGGAATCACTAGCAAGAGAGCGTGAAATTGAATACAGAACAAGAGCGCAGGATTTGGAGATGAAATTATATCGTTTAGAATCTACCCTAGCCCAGAAAGATAGAGAATTATTTGAAGAAAAAAATAAATGGGAACTTTTGTCAGATCAGAAACAGGAAAAATATCGTAAAAAAGCAAAAGAATTAGAATCTCAATTAACTGAGCTTGAGAAAGTTATTCAAATGAGAGATGAAAATATATATGCAGAGAAGGATAAATGGAGAAAACTAGCAAAAGAAAGACAAGAAAAAATTGATGAATACGATCCGCTTGTTGAAAACTTTAATACTCAATTGGAAGAAATGCGTAAAGAATTACTTTCTGATCTTTATGATGAAAAATTAATGTTAATGGACGATGAAAAATCAAAAAATAGAAACCTTGGAGAGTTTGTAACAGGCTTGAAGAAAAAATTCTTCGATGAAAAAACGGAAAAGGAAGAATGGATTGACTCAATTTATTTAGAATTAGCTGAAGAAGATTTCTCTTTTCAAGAATACTTTTCCCTTGCATTACCTGATGATGCTGAATCTATCGAAAAACCACCTCATCTCGATAAAGAAAAAACATGGCGTGAAGATTTAATTTCATCTGAAAGAAATCGCTATGAAACGTCGGGTGTTGATCCTGTTTTCCAATATTACTATAATGGAGGGATTCGAGTTGAGACCAACATGGCTGGAGTACCGATTTATATCAATGGTAATTTGGTTGGAGATACACCAATTTCAATCCCAGTGCAGGTAGAGCCTGGCTGGCATCAAGTAAGCGGTTTTTCCCCGGTATATAAGCAAGTTGCAGATTCAGAGGGCCTCACTTATGTTGGTAATGATCCGATCATTCGTAATAACCAATTATATGGAGCAAAAACAATTTTTGTTGAGTCTGGCAAAATTGCGGACGTTTCCCTTAAATTTAATAACATGGGTAATGCACCTAAGAAATGGAAGGAATTGAGGGGCGGGTGGACTGCTGGATTTCCAATGGTTTTATTATTAGTTTATTTTGTTACGTGGTCTCTTTGAACTTGCAATACCTCGATTGAACTTTAAAAATGACTATTAATGAGAGAGTAAAGTCTTTTATTCAATCTAAAAAAGTTGATAAGAAGGATCAGAGGATTGGTGTAGAAATAGAATATATTATCTACAACAAAAACTTTCTCAGATTGCCTGTAAATCCCTGCAACCATTTTTCAGCAAATGATTTCCTTAATCATATGAATGTTGGATCAAAAATGAATGGAGGGTATACATTAGAACCAGGAGGCCAATTAGAGTGGTCTAGTCCTCCTTTCAGAAATTTAATTGATCTTAATATTTCATTTGAAAAACATAATAAATTATTAAAAGAAAAGATAGATGCTTATGACCTCCATGTATTAGATCTAAGCTTGGATCCAAAATATTTTCCAGATGATATCGATTTGATCGAAAAACCAAAATATCAAATGATGGATAGTAACATGAAAAAAAGTGGGACTATGGGTCAATGGATGATGCGTAATACAGCGAGTGTGCAAATAAATTACGATATTACAGGTAGTAAAGATTTAGAAGAAATGGTATTTATTGCAGATTGTTTAAATCCTGTGGCAGCATACATGTTCTCTAATAGCCCCTTCAAAGGTGGTAAGAAGGTTGGGAGTAAAAACTACAGAAACTATATTTGGGAAAATACCGACGTCAAAAGATGCTGCAACCTAATTAACCATGGTATCGTATCTGAAAATGAATTAATCGATAATTTTATAGACTTTGTTTTGAAAGTCCCCGGTATATTCCAACTGAACCGTAAAGAGATGGTTGAGCATAGTAATAATTCCTTAGGTGAAAGATTAACTTATTTGGAAAGTAATGATATGTTGAGAGATATTGACATTCAAACAGCTTTACATCAAATCTTTACAAATGTACGCCTAAAGAACCTTATTGAAGTAAGAGGATCAGATAAGCCTCCTTTTGGATATGAGATGGCCCCTGTGGCATTTTGGACCGGCTTACTAACAGTTCCTGAAATAAGAAAAGTTTTATTGGATACTGTATCTAACTGGTCGTTAAATGAAAGAACAGCATGGAATAAAAAATCGCTAACATTAAATCAAAAACAAAAAGGTCCAGAAGGTAAGTCATATGATTACTGGAACAAATGGGCAGGGGAGATGGCGCTGAAAGGGCTTAAAATCAGGGATTATCATGAGTCTAGATTTTTCGATAATTTTTTTGAAATTATTTTAGAAAAAGGCCCATTTTCTATCCAAAGACAGTCATCTTTAAATCATTCTTTATTCAAATTAGAGAATTTTTTTACAAAGTTTTAAATGTTAGATAATTTTTGTATCTTTGTTTATATGTTATAATGTTTTGGTATGTAAAATACTTGTTGTCACATTTTTAGATTTTTAAGAGATTGCTAATCAAATCAATTAAATTTATATCATATCTTTTTTTAACAATTTGATTGTTTGGAAAGCAATTATAATATTTGCTTAAATTTATGTATAAAAAAATTCTTAATTAAGAATGAAGTATTATTTACAATCAACAATTTTTCGCAAAGTACTATCTGCAATCACGGGTCTTTTTTTAGTCTCATTTTTAGTGGGTCATTTAGCAGGGAATCTCCAATTATTTATTCCAGGTATTGATGGCCAGACTCAGTTCAACAAATATGCACTTTTTATGACTACAAATCCAGTTGTAAATATTCTCTCAATAATAACGTATCTTTCAATTTTGTTGCACATTATTGTAACGCTATATTTAACTATTCTATCCAGAAAGGCAAGACCCATAGGATATGCTGTAAATAATAGTAGTGTCAGTAGTAAGTGGTCCTCAAGAAACATGTCTGCTCTTGGCATCGTCATTTTGTTATTTTTAGTTGTTCACTTGAGGAGCTTTTGGTATGAAATGCACTTTGGAAACATTCCGTATCAGTATTTAGAAGATGGAACAAAACTAAAGGATTTACACAAAATAACAGTTAAGGCATTTCAAAATCCATTATACACTGCATTTTATGTTTTATGCATGGTTGCCCTTTCATTTCATTTAATGCATGGTGTTGAATCTGCAATACAAACTATCGGTCTAAAAGTACCCAGTTATCATAGGACAATTAAATATGCTGGCAAATTTTTAGCGTTCACCATACCTACAATTTTTGCCTCAATTCCAATTTACCTTTATGTTACAAGTTTATGATATTAGATAATAAAATTCCCAAAGGTCCTCTCGAAAAAAAATGGACCAATTATAAGTCAGAAGTACCGCTTGTCAGTCCAGCAAATAAAAGAAGGCTGGAGATAATTGTAGTTGGAACAGGGTTAGCTGGTGCATCAGCCGCCGCATCCCTTGCCGAAATGGGTTACAATGTAAAATCTTTCTGCTTCCAAGATAGCCCTCGGCGCGCTCACTCTATCGCAGCGCAAGGGGGCATTAATGCCGCAAAAAATTACCAAAATGATGGAGATTCCGTTTACCGACTATTCTATGATACTATTAAAGGAGGAGACTACCGATCAAGAGAAGCAAATGTCTATCGTCTTGCTGAAGTAAGTGCAAGCATTATTGATCAATGTGTAGCGCAAGGTGTTCCTTTTGCCAGAGAATATGGTGGAACCTTAGATAACAGGTCATTTGGTGGAGTTCAAGTATCAAGAACTTTTTATGCAAGGGGTCAAACAGGCCAACAGCTTTTACTAGGTGCTTACAGTGCATTAAGTAGACAAATTCAAAAAGGGAATGTAAAAATGTTTAACCGCCACGAAATGGTTGACGTTGTCAAGATCGATGGAAAAGCAAGAGGAATTATTTCAAGGAACTTAATAACAGGTGAATTTAATAGACACTTTGGACACGCAGTTGTACTTGCAACAGGAGGATATGGAAACGTTTACTATTTATCAACAAATGCTATGGGAAGTAATGTCACAGCATCCTGGAAAGCTTACAAAAAAGGGGCAGCATTTTCTAACCCTTGTTTTACACAAATACATCCAACTTGCATACCTGTCTCTGGAGAGTACCAGTCTAAACTAACATTGATGTCTGAATCATTACGTAATGATGGAAGAATTTGGGTTCCTAAGAAAAAAGGAGACGACCGCATACCAAGCCAGATACCTGAAGAAGAAAGAGATTACTACCTTGAGAGGAGATATCCTGCTTTCGGAAATTTGGTTCCAAGAGATGTCGCATCGAGAGCGGCAAAAGAGAGATGCGATGAAGGTTATGGTGTAGGAGAAACAGGGTTAGCTGTTTATCTAGATTTTGAGGATTCAATTAAAAGACTTGGTAAGGATATTGTAGCTGCGAGGTATGGAAATCTTTTTGCAATGTATGATAAAATTACGGGTGACGACCCGTATACAAATCCAATGAAAATATTTCCTGCGGTACATTATACAATGGGCGGTTTATGGGTTGATTATGATCTTATGACAACAATCCCAGGCCTTTATGCAATAGGAGAGTGTAATTTTTCTGACCATGGAGCGAATAGATTAGGTGCTTCCGCATTAATGCAAGGTCTTGCAGATGGTTATTTCGTTTTACCATACACTATAGGGAAATACTTATCTCAAGACATAAGAACAGAGCCTATAAGTACCGAACATGAATCATTCAACGATGCGGAAAAAAACATAAAGGACAGAAATAGAAAATTACTAGAAAATAATGGGACCCGTTCAGTGGAAAGTTTCCATAGAGATTTAGGTAAAATAGTCTGGGATTATTGCGGGATGTCTAGAAATAAAAAAACCTTACAGGAAGCCATTGAAAAAATAAAATTATTGAGAGAAGAATTTTGGAAAGATGTTAAAGTTCTGGGTAATGATAAAACCTTCAATCCTGAATTAGATAAAGCGGGAAGAGTAGCTGACTTCTTTGAACTTGGAGATTTAATGATGAGAGACGCTCTAGAGAGGAATGAGTCTTGTGGAGGCCATTTTAGAGAAGAATTCCAAACAGGAGAAGGTGAAGCTCTTAGGGATGACGGAAATTATACCTTTGCATCTGCCTGGGAATTTAAAGGCATTGATCAACCGCCTGTTTTGCATAAAGAGGATTTAAAATTTGAGGTTGTGAGCCCTACTCAAAGGAGTTATAAGTAGCATGGCTGATTTAAACTTAACGTTAAAAGTCTGGAGGCAAAAGTCCAGCACCGATAGTGGGTCTTTTAAAACTTACAAAGTAAAAGGCCTCAATACTCACATGTCCTTTCTTGAAATGATGGATGTTTTGAATGAACAGTTGATAGTACAAAATGAAGAGCCAGTTGCATTTGACCATGATTGCAGAGAAGGCATATGCGGGATGTGTTCAATGGTAATTAATGGCCGTGCTCATGGACCTTTGAAAGGGACTACAACTTGTCAGTTGCATATGAGGCATTTTAAAAGCGGACAAACAATAACTATCGAGCCATGGAGGGCAAGAGCCTTTCCTATTGTAAAAGATTTAGTTGTGGATAGATCCGCATTCGATAGAATAATACAATCCGGTGGGTATGTATCAATTAATACTGGAAGTGCACCCGATGGAAATGCAATCCCAATTTCTAAAGAAATTGCTGAGAAGGCATTTGATGCGGCCGCATGCATAGGTTGCGGAGCATGTGTTGCTTCATGTAAAAATGCTTCAGCAAGTCTTTTTGTTTCTGCAAAAATATCTCAATTATCTTTGCTGCCTCAAGGACAACCAGAGAAGAATGAGCGAGTTAATAAAATGGTATCTCAAATGGATGAAGAGGGCTTCGGACATTGCACTAATACTGGAGCATGTCAAGCTGAATGCCCGAAAGAAATCTCTCTAGAATATATTAGAAAAATGAATTTTGATTACAACCTGAGTAATGTAAAAGAATAAAATTTTTTAGTTTTGGTTTTTACTTTAGTCTAAAATTAACTGGTATAGATATCCAAACACCAACAGATCGTTCTCTTTGTTTTGCAGGGCGAAATCTAGTGTTCCGAATTGCATC
>CEOF01017622.1_pt1 | contig 46377 bp, 43 predicted proteins | sample 361311 | NCBI WGS metagenome assembly CEOF01 (sample SAMEA2619667, study PRJEB7988) | marine metagenome | biome: marine biome (ENVO:00000447); feature: surface water layer (ENVO:00002042); material: "saline water (ENVO:00002010), including plankton (ENVO:xxxxxxxx)" | depth 5 m
GGCTTTGCGGTTGTCAAGTTTTTAGAAAAATATTTTGATCAACTAATTAATCTTCAATTTACCGCTGGTATGGAAGATGAACTGGATGCGATTTCTAGATCTGATATGGATCATATCAAATTTCTCAAAACTTTTTACAATGGATCAAAATCACAAAAAGGGTTACATCAGCTTTTAGATCAAGAGTTTGATAAACTTGAATCAAAAAATGTAATGAATCTATCAAAAGAAGGTAAAAAAGATATCGTTCTAAAGATTGGAAGATATGGAATTTATCTTGAACGGGGAGAGGAAAAAGCTAATCTTCCAGATGAATTTGGTCCAGAAAATGTATCCTATGATATGGCGGAGGAAATGTTTCGTTTAAAGGCTAAGGATGATGAATCGATTGGTACGTTAGATGGTGAGGATATTTTTGTCAAATCAGGACGATTTGGTTCATATTTAAAATGTGGAGATAAAAATAAAGGATTTCCACCAAATGTTGATGCTGATAATATTACAGCAGATTTAGCGAAAAAAATTATGTCTCTTCCATATTCTATAGGAAAAGATGAAAATAAAGATGAAGTGAGAATTGATATTGGAAAATTTGGCCCATATATTAGATGCGGTAAAAAAACTAAATCAATTCCACCATCAAAAGATCTATTCGAACTTACTCTTGATGAAGCGATTGAGTTACTTAATACAAAGCAAAGCTCAGGTAAAGTTTTAGGAAAAGATGAAAAATCAGGTAAAGAGATTGAATTAAAACGTGGCCGATTTGGATTCTATGTTACTGATGGAAAAATCAATGCGAGTTTAAAAAGCGGAGAAGATATGGAAATTACCCTTGAAGACGCTATTGATAAAATTAATGCAAAAGCAAAAAAGTAATCACTGGAGAATTAATGAGTAAAGCCACAATGATCGACCTACTAACTTCACTATCAAAGCAGCGGGGATTTATATTTCAAAGTAGTGAAATTTATGGAGGACTTGGATCAACATGGGATTACGGTCCTCTTGGTATAGAATTAAAAAGAAATATTAAAAATCATTGGTGGAAATCAATGATTACAAAAAGACAGAATGTTGTTGGTATGGATGCATCCATACTCATGCACCCAGACGTATGGCGAGCTAGTGGACATATTGATAATTTTCATGATCCTCTTGTCGATAATAAAGATAATAAAAAACGATACCGTCTTGATCATTTGCTTGAAGATCAACCAGATTCTGTAATTGATTATTTATCAGATACATTGCTTTCTAAAGAAATTAAATCACTTGATGAAAAATTTCAGGCTATTGTTACAGAGCTAATTAACATAGGTGCAAGAAGTGAATCTGTATTAAATGAAAGTCAAATGATTGATCCTGAAACCAGAAAACCAGCTTCATGGACAAGTGTAAGGCAATTTAATTTAATGTTTAAAACACATATGGGGCCCGTTGAAGATACTGGATCTGAAGCGTACCTTAGGCCTGAAACTGCTCAAGGTATTTTTGTTAATTTCCAAAATGTTCAATCATCCTCTAGACAAAAAATACCATTTGGAATTGGGCAAATCGGTAAGGCATTTAGAAATGAAATTACTACAGGTAATTTTATTTTTAGAACACGTGAATTTGAACAGATGGAAATGGAATATTTTTGTCATCCTAATGAAACTGAAAAATGGTTAGAATATTGGTCTCATGAGCGCCTTAATTGGTTTAAATCATTAGGAATTAATGACACAAAATTAAGACTTCGTCCACATGGTGCTGATGAACTTGCACATTATTCAAGCGCATGCTATGATGTAGAATATGAATTTGATTTTGGTTGGTCTGAACTTGAAGGTATTGCAGATAGAGGTACATATGATTTAGATAAACATGCTGAGCATAGTGGAAAAAAATTATCATATTTTGATCAACCAAATAACGAACATTTTACTCCGGCTGTCGTTGAAACCTCAGCAGGTGTAGATCGTGCAATCCTCACAGTTTTAGCTGATGCATACCATGAAGAAGAAGTTAATGGTGATAAACGAAATGTGTTAAAATTATCTCCAAAAATCGCACCAATTACTGTTGCTGTTTTTCCATTAATGAATAAAAACGGTATGCCAGAAATTGCTCAAAAAATTGTTGATGATCTGCGTTCAAATTATAGTTCTTTTTATGATACAGGCGGTTCTATTGGACGTAGATACAGAAGGCAAGATGAAGCCGGTACGCCTCTTGGGGTAACGGTTGATCATGATACTCTTGAAGATAATACTGTTACCTTGCGAGATAGAGATACTATGGAACAAGTAAGAGTAAGTATTGATAAACTATCTGATGCAATTGCCGATAAAATTCAATAAAAATATATTTTATATTTTGTTCAATTTAAATGCTTTATCATCAGCAGATAAACTAATTTTATATTAAATTATTTCTAAAATATCACAGGCATGTGATTTAGTTTTTACTTTGTCAATCACATCTGTAATAATATGGTTTTCATCAAGTATGTAAGTAACCCTATTAATTCCCATGTATTCTCTTCCCATAAATTTCTTTAATCCCCATACACCATATTTCTCTAGCATTTCATGAGACTCATCGCAAAGTAGTGGATAGTTAAACTCATATTTTTCAACAAATTTTTTCTGCTTTGATGGTGGATCTGCTGAAACACCTATAATTGAAATGTTACGTTTATTGTACTTTTCAAGTTCATCACGGAACCCAATTCCTTGATTCGTTCATCCTGGAGTACTAGCTTTAGGAAAGAACCATACAACCAACTGTTTACCTTTATAATCTGATAATGAAACGTTGTCTCCATTTTGATTAGGAAGTGAAAATTCTGGAGCCTTATCACCGACTTTTAACATGATAATCCTTTTATTTTATAAAACATATTTATTATACTTATCAGTTCTTAATTTACAAAAAACAAAAGTAGGTTGTAATGAAAATAATAATGTATAGTGCAAGTTGGTGCGCTCCATGCAAATTTGCAAAGAAACTTTTAGATAATTTGAACTTATCATATGAAGAAATTGATATTGAAAAAAATAATATATCCCGAGAACAGCTACTGGAAATGACGGGTGGGCATACAGTTCCTCAAATCCAAATTAATGAAAAATATATTGGAGGTTATTCAGAACTAATGCAATTAAATCAATCTGGAAAACTAAAGGAAATTATATCAAATGGAAATTAATGATGAGATAATGCACTATTGCACAACACATTCATCTCCTGATGAAAAAATTCTCAAAGATTTAACAAAATATACATTTAATGAAATTGAAGCAGCTAATATGATTTCAGGAAATATGGTTGGTAATCTTTTATGTATCTTGATTAAGTCAATTAATGCAAAGAAAGTCCTAGATGTTGGTATGTTTACTGGATATAGTGCAATAAAGATGGCCAGTGCATTGCCAAAAGATGGCGAGGTTCATACATTTGAATTAGCAGAAAATCATATAAGGATAGCAAGTAAATTTTTTAGTGATTCTCCATACGAAAACATCACAATTCATGAAGGTGAAGCGGTTAAAAATTTAGAGACGTTAAAAAATGAATCATTTGACTTTGCATTTATCGATGCAGATAAAATTAATTATATAGAATACTATAAGCGATGTATGATGCTGATTAAGTCTGGTGGAATCATTGTTTTAGATAATATGCTATGGAGTGGAAAGGTCTTAGATCCTCAAGATGATGATTCTAGAGCATTAAATGAAGCTGCAGAATATATTAATAATGATAATAGGGTTTTTAATCATATGCTCACTATTAGAGATGGGTTAATGGTTTGTATTAAAAATGGATAATTTAAAAGATAAAAAAATACTTCTTTGTGTCACAGGATCTATAGCTGCATTTAAGGCATGTGAATTTATTCGTTTACTTCGCAAACAAAGATGCATTGTTAAAGTAGTAATGAGTAATTCAGCACAAGATTTCATTGGCAAACTTAGCCTCGCTGCGCTTAGTGATAACGAAGTATTAACAGAATCAAATCAAAGTGGACTTGAACATGTAAAATTTGCTATAGAATTTGATGCTGTCGTGGTTCTACCTGCTACGGCTAACATTCTATGTAAAGCTGGATCTGGAATTGCTGATGACATTATATCAACCATATTATCAATATGTGAGCAACCAAAATTGTTTGCTCCAGCAATGAATTTTAGAATGTGGCAAAGTGAAGCTACACAGCAAGCTGTTGAAAAACTCAAAGATCAAAAATGTATAATTATGAAACCAGAAGAAGGGGCATTAGCTAGCTTGCACACAGGTGAGGGACGGCTCCCTGATCTGCATGAAGTGATTAATGAGTTAAGACAAATGCTTCATATTAAAACACCTTTAAAAAATAAAAAGATTTTAATTTCCGCTGGTCCAACTCGAGAAAATATAGATCCAGTTAGATTTATATCCAATAGATCTAGTGGTAAAATGGGGTATGCAATTGCCCAGGAAGCGCGTAATATGGGTGCAAATGTACAGTTAGTATCAGGGCCAGTATCATTGGAAACTCCAGCTGAGGTGAATATATTTAATGTTGAAACGAGTCAACAAATGCATAATGAAATGAGTAAACATCTTGATTCAGATATAATTATAATGTGCGCTGCAGTATCTGATTATAAGGTAGAAAAGGCAGCGAATGAAAAGATTAAAAGTACTAAATCCTCAATTTCTCTTGATTTACATCCTACAACAGATATTATTAAGTCATTAGCAAAAAATACAGAAGCGATAATCGTGGCGTTTGCACTTGAAACATCTAATGGAAAAAAGAATGCTCTTAAAAAATTAAAAGATAAAGGAGCTGATATTATTGTATTAAATCATCCATCAGAAGATGGCTGTGGCATTGATAGTAATTATAACAAAGTCAGTATTTTATCAAGTGATAATAAATCCTATGAAATAAATAAGAATCGCAAAGATCGAGTAGCAAAACAAATTCTAGAATTCGTAATTAATACGCAAGATTAAGTATTACAGGTCGATGATCTGATACTAAGAAGTCGTACTGCTCCCAATTCATAAAATCTAAATCAACCGTAGGTACAAAAATAGATGTTTCGGGATTATCTAAAGATCCAATGAGATTTGAGGTTAATAAAATATGATCAATATGACTGGGGTATGAAGGGTATGACCAATAATCTGACAATCCCTCTGCAATTCCCATATCAGCAAATTTAAAACTTGGATCGCTTATCAAATCATAAAACACATTATCAGAATCATCATCAGTAAGCTCATCATTAAGATCACCTAAAAAAATTACATTCTTATTAGTGTTTGAGTAATTCTGTTGAATGACCTGACTTGAAAGTAATCTTCGATAATTCTCATCGTAGGTACTAAAACAATCATCACTACAATTAGTAGTACAATCACTAGCCTCTAGATAACGTTTTTCATCAGCATCACATTCATATAATAAATCTGTTTCAATCGTTCTATCTCCACAACATTTAAAATGGTTATTAATGATATATAAATCTTCACCATGCCAGCTCATATGAAGACCAAGAGGATCTCTTACAAAAACATATCCTACATCCAGTCCATTAATGGTTGAAACATTTATTGAATCTACCATATTAAAATATCCAACATAATCTAGGAGTGAATTTTCTTTATATAAAAATGCAAGACTTGCAAATGAACTTGATCCTAAAATGAAATTATAATCAGGTAACTCATTTTTTAATAATGTAAGCCCCTCATGATTGATATCATCAGGCATTTCCTGCAATGCAACAATATCAGGGTTATACTCTTTAATAATTCTTGAAACATGATTAATGGTCTCAAGACCTGATTTAGGAAAATTTTCAATATTCCATGTCATTAAAGAAAGAGATATACATGGAGTATCACTAATCTCAATATCAACTGATCCACCATCAGAATCTGAAAAAACAAATTCTGACATACAATCAATACTTACTTCACCTTCAAGAGATGCTAAAACTCCACTACCTTCGGGTATGGTATTCCCAGAAAAAGAAAAGCCAAGCGCTGCTGAACCACTTGAACTTAATGTGAAATCATTGTCAGCAGCATCGCCGCCTGAAATATTTAAAATACATCCATTGTGATTAAATTGAAATCCAGCTATAGGGATATCAGTATTATATTTTAAATCATTTCCATCTAGATAAATACAGATACCATTTTGGTCATTTGAGCCTAATATATTTTCCTGCTTTTTAGTACAAGAATTAATAGATAAAATTAGTACTATTATAATTAGGAAATTTTTTGCTATTTTGGACATATACATTCTTATTCTTATAATACGTTTAGTATAATTTAATAAAATTATTATGATACGCAAATCCTCTATATTAATTACAGGTGCAGGTGGCGAGGTAGGCTCACAGCTAATTGATCATTTTGCACATCAAGACAATATAAATATTGTCACATTAGATTTGCACCCAATAAAATCTGATAAAGTTTCTGATCAAATTACAGGTAATATTTTAGATCAAAGTTTATTAGAGCAAATTAATTTAGAGTTTGAAATTACAGAAATTTATCATCTCGCAGCTATACTGAGTACTCGTGCAGAATTATCACCTAAAAGTGCACATGATGTCAATGTTAATGGTTCAATAAATCTTTTAGAACTTGCACTGAAACAATCTAGAAGTCAAAATCAACCAGTTAAATTTTTCTTTCCAAGCTCCATAGCAGTCTATGGTGTAAAAGAAAGAATTGACTCTTGCTTTGAAAATGAATATTTAAATCCTATTACGGTCTATGGAGCAAATAAACTATATATAGAAAAATTAGGTTTGTATTATTCATCTAACTACGAACAATTGTCTGAAAATAAAACATTTATCGATTTCCGAAGTCTTCGATTTCCAGGTTTAATTAGTTCAACAACTATTCCATCAGGTGGAACAAGTGATTTCATTCCTGAAATGTGGCATAATATAAAGAATGAAGGACATTATGAATGTTTTGTCAATAAAGATTCTAGATTACCGTTCATGGCGATGCCCGATGCGATTAAATCTATTACAGATTTAATGAAGCAAGAAGAGGGTGTAATTAAATCAAGAATATATAATGTGACATCGTTTAATCCTTCAGCATTAGAATTTTTTAATTCAGTGCAAAATATTTATCTGAATTCGAAATTATCATATAATATCAACAAAGTGAGACAAAAGATTGTAGACAGCTGGCCAGATAATATTAATGATTCTTTGGCAACCAAAGAATGGGGATGGAAGCCAAATTATAATCTACATGATACAATTAACAACTATTTAGTTAAGTAGGTACATTAAATGAAACAAATTGAAAATATATTATCTAATGAATTAAAAAATATACATGATTCAGGTTTATATAAAGATGAAAGACAAATAGAATCAGCGCAATCCTCGACAATTACGGTTAAGGGCAATGAGGTCATAAACTTTTGTGCCAATAATTATCTTGGCTTATCGAGCCATCCTAAAATTATTGAATCAGCTAAAATGGCATTAGATAGATGGGGTTTTGGATTAAGCTCTGTTAGATTTATATGTGGAACGCAAGATATTCATAAAGAACTTGAGGTAAAAATATCACAATTTCTATCTAAGGATGATACTATTTTATATACATCTTGCTTTGATGCAAATGGAGGGTTATTTGAAACTCTTTTTAATAATGAAGATATTATTATTTCTGATGCACTGAATCATGCAAGTATTATAGATGGAGTACGATTATGTAAATCTAAAAGAGCCGTGTATGAAAATAGTAATATGAATCACTTAGAAACAATTCTTAAAGAAAATCAAGATTCTAGACAACGAATTATTACTACTGATGGTGTTTTTTCAATGGATGGTTATATAGCAAAATTAGATGAAATTTGTAGTTTAGCTAAAAAATATAATGCGCTTGTTCATGTAGATGATTCTCATGCAACTGGTTTTGTAGGTGATACAGGACGAGGTTCTATTGAGTACAATAATGTTATTAATCAGATTGATATTATTACATCAACCTTTGGTAAAGCATTAGGTGGAGCATCAGGTGGCTTTACTTCTGCTTCTAAAAATATTATAGATATGTTACGTCAAAGATCACGACCATATCTGTTTAGTAATTCACTTGCACCCTCAATTGTAAATGCCTCAATAACAGCAATTGATTTAATTGAAAACGATTATAGTTTACTGGATACACTAAAAAAGAATACAGTCTACTTTCGTAAACAGATTGAATCCATTGGATTTACAATAAAATCTGGTGATCATCCAATTGTACCAATTATGCTGGGAGATGCTAAACTTTCTCAACAATTATCAAAACAGATGCTAGAAATGGGAATATATGTTATTGGATTTTCATTTCCTGTGGTTCCAAAAAATCAAGCACGTATAAGAGTACAAATTAGTGCAGGACATTCAAAAGAACAGATTGATAAGGCGATTAATGCATTTAAGGAGTGTGGGAAAAAGCTGAATATTATTTAATATTAATTGTTAGTGAGGTCCCAGCTATAAATCCATAATCTTTATGATATTGCATTCCACAATTAAATTGATAGGGATTTAAATTCATATCTATTCCAAATGATAAGTTATCAAAAATAGATTGATTCATGGTTGAATCTTCCCTTAACAAATAAAAAGATTTAGCCATGTATAAATCTAAAATCTCTTTTATCTGAGTTTTTGTCGATATTATAAATTCATCATCATAATCATTACATATAATGTAGTTAAATGCCATACTATTGCCAAGTTGGCGCATATTGATTTGTAACCCTAATGTTATATATGGAGAATAATCTATAGCTATATTTGAGTAACTCTTTATAGTACTAATCATATTTTCAATCGCTAAGCTAGTAATATACTTATTATCTTTATCTGATTTTTGAATGCCTATTCCATGAACTAAACTTTGATTTATATAGTCACTAATTTTAGATTCTGAATATCCTAAAGAGGAGCCAATGGAAAAATTATTATCATATTGCTTAACAATAGCTAACTCAAGCAGATTCTCAGATGCGATAAATGAATCACCATCACTATTTTGAAGTTTACCATAATTAATGTTTGATAAATTAGATTGAATAAAATAACCATTATAAATAAATCCATATGATAACTTGCTAGCTAATATATTTGCAGGAAATTGTATTAAAGATAATCTATAATAATTATTCTGTTCTCTATTAGTAACATCTTGAATAAAATGATTACTATTCATAACAGATAAATCATTTATATCTCTAGATATAGTGCTAATCTGACTTGAATAACCTATCGATAAAATTAATATTAAAAAAATGTACATCATATATAATTATAGCATGTTTATAGGATCAATATCCATTTTTATATTTACATTTTTATATTTCTTCTCAAGTAATTGTGTTCCAAATTTTCTTTCAAAAAAATTTTGAATATGAAGTGGATCATTTTTTTTAACTGCAATTAATGAATTTATTCTCCATTGATTTTTAATTTTTGAAATTGGGGCCTCTGATGGTCCTAAAACTTTAAATGATTTATTTTTTTGAAATACATTTGTAACACTATCTGCAATATGATTGACTTTTTCAATATCCTCACCACTAAAAATTAATCTACAAATGCGAAAGAAAGGTGGATATTGTAATTCATTACGTTCTGCTAAGTTAGATGCATAAAATGTTTTATGATTTGATTTTATAGCATTTAATAGGTTTGCATCGTCAGGATTATATGTTTGAATAATAGCTTTACCTTGAGTATTTCGTCGGCCTGATCTTCCAATAACCTGAGAAATTATTTGAAATGTTTTTTCACCTGATCTAAAATCAGGAATAAACATTCCATAATCAGCATTTACTACACCTACTAAATCAACATCATTAAAATCTAAACCTTTAGAAATCATTTGAGTACCAATTAAAATATTAATTTTACCTGATGAAAAATCCTTTAAAATAGATGAAAGATTTGATTTTTTTTGTAACGTATCTGAGTCTAACCTAGCAATAACTGCATTAGGAAACTTCTTTTTTGTTATTTCATATATCTTTTCAGTACCATATCCATTAAGTACATAGTTATCAAAATTTTTATCAATTTTATTATAATCTTCATTATAGTCACAGTAGTGACATAATAATTTTTGAAAACTTTTATGAAGAGACATGGGTACATTACATGACTCACATAATATAGGACCTTGCAATTCTTTTGAAAAAACTGTACTTGCATATCCACGTCTATTATTTAATAAAATAACCTGTTTTTTATTATTAAGTGTTTCTTTTATACTCATCTCTAATTCATCACTAATAATAGTATGCTCATCACTATCGATATTTTTAATCATATCAATTACTTGAACAACAGGGTCCTTTGATTTATAGTATCTTTCTTTTAATTCGATATATTGAGATTTACCAATTAATGTATTATAATAGCTTTCTATTGATGGGGTAGCACTAGTTAATATCGTAGGACATTGTGAATATTTTGATCTAATAAGTGCAATATCACGTGCGTTATAATATGGCTTTGGAGAATCTTGTTTATAGGAATGGTCTTGCTCTTCATCAATAACAATTAATCCAATATTTGGCATAGGAGTAAAAATACTACTACGAGCTCCAATAATAATTTTATTTTCTCCTAATAAAATATTTTTTATAGTTTGTTGTTTCTCTTTATTGGTCATTTTACTATGCCACATAGCAATATGATTACCAAAATATTGAATGAATCGCTTTTGCATTTGTGCAGTTAAAATAATTTCAGGAATTAAAATCATTACATTTTTACCAGACTTAATCGCTTCCTGTGCCAGTTTTACATATATTTCTGTTTTACCACTTCCAGGAATTCCATGTATTAAAAAGTTGTTATTAATAGATTTTTTTATGCTTGGGAGTATTGTATTAAAAATATCATTTTGTTTTTTAGATAATATAATATTGGTTTTCTGAGAATATATCTCATCTACCTTTTCCTCTAAATATATTTTTTTTATCAATTTCTTTTTTTCAAGTGCATTTATCGTATAATAAGGATTAGGGACGATATCTTTAATGGTACTCGCAAGAACAGATTTTTTTTCTGAATGTAAAAAGTCCATTACTATTTTTTGATTTTTTGAAAGCTTCAAAATATCAATATCAACATTACTATATAATTCAATATATAATATTTTTTGGGGATTATAATCTTTATAATATATACTTGGTAATGCTGATTTTATGCACAAGCCTAGGGGTGCAATATAATACTTTGACATCCAAATTATAGTCTTCCATAAATCTTCAGGTATACTAGGATGACCTTCATATAATGAATCAATCTCATTTAACTTTCCTTGATAGTTAGAAAAATCAGATTTGGATACAATATATCCTATTTGTATTTTGTTTTTAAATGGCGCATTGACAGCCATGCCAACACCCACGGTCGATATTAAATTTTGAGGGATTTTGTATGTAAAAGATCTAAAGCTAGCTATAGAAAAAACTACTTCTGCATACATCTATTGAACTATTCAGCTATAACTTTTAATTTCACTTTAGCAGAAATATCATCACCAAAGTCAACAATAGCAGAGAAGTTACCTAAAGATTTAATAGAATCTTCAACTGAAATATATTTTTTATCTACTTTAAAGCCTTTTTCATCTAATGAATCAGATATCATTTGAGTAGTTACCGAACCAAATAATTTATCATCCTCACCTGCTTTTAAAGCAAATGTTAGCTTGATTGTATTTAGTTTTTTTGCTATGATTTCTAGACTTTCTTTTGATTTTGCTTCTTTGATAGCTTTTTGCTCAATCTCTTGCATTGTTGCATTTATCATAGAAGGAGTTGCTAAAACACCAAAACCTTTAGGTATCAAATAATTTCTTCCATAACCTGCTTTAACATTAACAATATCTCCAGCTTTTCCTAGAGATTCAACCGTTTGTTTTAAAATAATTTTCATTATAAATATCTCCTAAATTGTATCAATTACGTGGATCGTGAACGTAAGGTAATAGCGCAATATTACGCGCTTTTTTTATTTCCTTGGTCAGCATTCTTTGATACTTCGCTGAAACGCCTGTAACAAAACCTGGAATAATTTTACCTTGTTCTGTAATAAACTTTCTTAAAAACTTATAATCCTTATAATTAATTTTACTGATTAATTTAGGATCTTCTTTGAATGGACATATTTTTTTATTATTCGTTAGAGCCATCTTCATCCTCACTTGTTAATTCTTCATTATTATCATCTGCGCCTGAATCATCTTCGGATGATTCGGATTCGTTAGATTCTTCTGATTCTACTTCTGATTCATTAGATACTTCTGTTGGTTCACTTTTTGATTCTTCAGAAGATTCTCCTGGAGTACTTTCTTTACTATCAACCTCACTATCGGTATCTGAAGAAGCTTTAGTTCCTAATATTTGTTCATCTAAAGTTCTTCCATCTTTAATTAAATTTGATTCTTCTATTCTACTTGTTAGATAGGATAATACATCTGGATTATGTTCTAATTCACCATTAATTTTATTAATGTTACTACCATTAGAATGTAATTGAACTAGAACATATGAGCCATACTGTTGCTTATCAATTAAATAAGCTAATTTTTTCTTACCCCATACATCAGTATTTAATATTTTAATATCTTTACTCTCGATTATTTTTTGTATCGATAAGATGATATCTTTTAATCTTCCAGACTCTAATGCTGGATGAACAATATACAATGTTTCATAATAATTCATTAATTATTCTCCTAGTTATGATACAATTTTTAATAGTGGAGCGATAACAAGTGCAACCACTGAAATTAATTTGATTAAAATATTCAATGATGGTCCTGATGTATCCTTGAATGGATCGCCAACAGTATCACCAACTACAGCTGCTTTGTGTGCCTCTGTACCTTTACCGCCTTGTTCTTCAATCATTTTCTTTGCATTATCCCAAGCACCACCTGAATTAGATTGAAATATAGCCATTAAGACACCAGTAACAGTTACGCCGGCTAAAAGACCACCTAACATTTCTGCGCCTCCTGGAGAAAAACCTACTGCTACAGGTACTATTACTGCCAATAAACCAGGAAGAACCATTTCTCTAATGGATGCTTTAGTAGAAATATCTACACATTTATCATATTCAGCTTTACCATCAGCAGCATCAAAAATCTTTCTATCTTCTTCAGATGCATTACTCATATCTGCATTATTTTTCTTCATTACTTCTAATGCAGCTTTAAGTTCAGGTATATCAGAAAATTGTCTTCTGACTTCTGTAATCATATCCATTGCTGCTCTACCTACTGCATTCATTGACAATGCAGAAAAAACAAATGGAAGCATTCCACCAAGTAATAATCCACCCATTACCATTGGGTCTGCAATATTAATTCCTTGAAGACCTGATTGTTGCATAAAGGCAGCAAATAATGCTAGTGCAGTTAATGCAGCAGATGCAATTGCAAAACCTTTTCCAATAGCAGCAGTTGTGTTACCAACTGCATCAAGCTTATCAGTTCTTTCACGAACCTCAGATGGTAATTCTGACATTTCTGCAATTCCTCCAGCATTATCTGATATTGGACCATATGCATCAACAGCTAATTGAATACCTGTATTAGCCAACATTCCAACAGCAGCTATGGCAATACCATATAAACCCGCATAGTAGTGAGCAACTAGCATTGCAGCTGTAATTAAAATAATTGGTATTGCTGTTGACATCATTCCAACCCCTAAACCAGCTATTATATTAGTAGCCGCACCTGTTTCTGATTGCTCAACAATTGAAGTAACAGGTTTAGTCCCAGTTCCTGTATAATATTCAGTAATTTTTCCAACTCCAAGACCAGCAACTAAACCAGCAATGGTTGCCCAAAAAACACCCATAGCAGTATAAGAGGTTCCATTATGACTCCATGAAGCTGGTAATAAATCTGTAATAATGAAATAAGAAGCAACTACCATTAATAATGCAGATAAAAATTCACCTGTGTTTAATGCTTTGTGTGGACTGCCACCCTCTTTGACTTTTACAAAAAATGTGCCAAGCATTGACATTATAATTCCTACCGCTGCTAAAAATAAAGGAAGTAATACTGCGTTCATATTTGTCGCGCCTAATGAACCAGATACCATAAAAGCAGAACCTAAAACCATAGTTGCAATAATTGATCCAACGTACGATTCAAATAAATCAGCTCCCATTCCTGCAACATCGCCTACATTGTCACCTACATTGTCAGCAATAGTCGCTGGGTTAAGAGGATGATCTTCAGGAATTCCAGCTTCAACTTTACCTACAAGATCTGCACCAACATCAGCTGCTTTAGTGTATATACCGCCACCAACCCTTGCAAATAAAGCGATTGAAGAAGCACCTAAAGAGAATCCTGATAACACATTTAATACCATTGTCATATTCTCAAATTGAGAATTATAAAATAAAAATAATGATGAAAGACCTAAAACACCTAGACCAACAACACCTAATCCCATCACTGATCCACCAGCAAACGCAACCTCAAGACCTTTGCCAAGAGATGTTCTAGCAGCATTTGTAGTTCGTACATTAGCTTTTGTTGCGACAACCATACCAATAAATCCAGCTAATCCAGAGCAAATAGCACCAACAACAAATGAAAGTGCAACTAATGCGTGCCCTTCACCATTTAATGCATCATTTTGACCTTTAAAAAATAATAGTATAGCAACAGCCAATACAAAGATTGAAAGCATTTTATATTCAGCCTTCAAAAATGCCATTGCTCCTTTTTGAATGTTGCTTGCAATAAATTGCATTTTATCATTTCCTGGATCTTGTTTTGTTACCCAAGTGTTTTTATAAAAAACAAATAATAATGCGATAATACCAAAAACTGGTAAATAATTCATTAGACCTTCAAACATTTATTTTTCTCCTTTAATCAATTAAATTGATTCATTGTTTCTACGATATCATTATTTAAATAATATTCAATAGCTTCTACTGATTTGGCAATAACTGATTCAACATCTTGATTATATTGTTTTGGAAAGGGCTTAAGTACAAATTGCTCAGATGGCCTCATATTATATCCATCAAGGGCAATACCTAATTTTAATCTATCAAATTTATCTGTTTTTAGTTGATAAATAATTGATTCGATTCCTTTATGACCACCCGAACTTCCATTGCTTTTAAAGCGAATCGCTCCAAGTGGTAAATCAATATCATCATAAATAATGATTGCTTCAGTTTGATTATAATGCTTACACAATGCTTTAACAGCTAAGCCACTATTATTCATAAATGTTGTAGGCTTTGCAAAAATTAAATCTTTTTGTTTTGCATAAAGATAATCACCATAACCAGACTGCCATTTCAAAGAACTTCTTTCTACTAATTTATCCAAAACCCAAAAACCAAAATTATGTTTTGTTAATCTATATTTTGAGCCTGGATTTCCTAGTCCAACAACTAACATAAAAATATTTTAAGATTCAGCGCCTTCCGAACTATCATCAGAGCTCTGACCGTCAGAAGCCTCTGCATTAGAATCAGAATCACCAGATTCATCATCTGTACCTTCCGATTCCTCAACAACTGGAGCTTCTTCAACAACATGTGTTACTGACATTAATGCTGAATCTTCCATTGTAATTAATTTAAATTTTTCACCTAAATTAACATCACCTGCTTGGATATTTTCTCCAAGGGCAACATTAGTTATATCCACTTCAATATTTTCTGGAATATCAGATGGTAAACATGATATTTCTAATTCATTTAAAGTAGTCACCAGAACTCCACCTTCTGTTGATACACCTGATGGTGTCCCCACATAAACAATTGGAATTTTAATTGATATGGGTTTAGTCATATCTACTCCATATAAATCAATATGTATAATTTGTTCAGTGACAGGATGATATTGGACAGATTTAAACACAACATTTTGTTCTTTTCCACCTACATTTACTGTGAAAATATTAGCTCCAGATTGAATAGCATTTTTTATTTCATTATGAGAAATTTGAAATAAAATATTATTTCCATCATATGAGTAATAAACGCCAGGAATTTTCATGTCCTGTCGTAACTGTCTAAGATCTTTATTTCCTTTGAGATCTCTTTTTTCAACTGTCAATTTAAATTGCTTTGCCATTATAGTATTCCTTTGTTCATCTAATTTATGTAAACATAGAACTTAATGAAGTTCCATCAGTTACGTGTTTGATCGCTTCTGCAAAAACGTGTGCTACCGAAATAATTTCTAATTTATCAAATTTCTTATTTTCAGGTATATCAATTGTATTGCATACTATTACTTTATTTATTGGTGAATCTGATAATCTACTTATTGATTCACCCGATAAAACAGGGTGTGTTCCAACTGCAGTTACAGAACTTGCACCTTTATTCATTGCTGTTTCAGCTGCGTTGCATATAGTGCCTGCCGTATCAATCATATCATCAATAATAATTACATGCTTATCTTTTAACTCACCAACTATGTGTGCTACCTTAGCTTCGTTTGGCTTAGGTCTTCTTTTATCAATTAATGCAAATCCTACGCCTAATCTTTTTGCATAAGATTGACTAATTTTTGCACTGCCAACATCGGGAGCCAAGACAACACCATTATCAAAATTTAAATCAAATTCTTTTAGTCTATCAAAAAGAGCCATACTAGAATAAAGATGGTCAAATGGTGTATTAATAAACCCTTGAATTTGAGGTGAATGTAAATCCATTGCCATAATTCGATTAATACCAACAACATTCATTAAATCGAGCAATACTCTTGATGAAATTGGAACCCTTGGTTCATCTTTTCTATCCTGACGAGCATAACCGAAATAAGGAACAACTGCTATAACTCTGTTTGCTGAAGCTCTTCGTGCAGCATCAAGCATAAAAAGTAACTCTAGGACGTTAGAAGATGGTGGGTTAGTTGATTGAATAATAAAAACATCTTCATTTCTAATATTTTCTTCAAAAGCTACCCGTAACTCTCCATCACTAAAATTATACAGCTGTATCTTACCTAAAGTTGTTCCTAAACAACTAGCAATCTCAGATGCTAATGGATTATTTGCTCTTCCACTAAATATTTTCATGCTGGGGGATAGGGAGTCGAACCCCAACTCCATGGACCAAAACCATGTGTACTGCCATTATACGATCCCCCATAAAAAACTAATATACAGGAAGTGCTATGTAGGTTTGGTAATCTTTGAATTGGTTACGCGCAATGGTAACTGATTCAAGGCTATCATAGACACCAAACATAGTCGAGCCACTTCCCGACAAACTTGCAAATAAAGTATTTGTTTTTTTTAACATATTCTTTATTTCATTGATTTCTGGATATGTTGATAAAACAACCTTTTCAAAATCATTATGCCAAAGTGAAAAATCTAATTTATCACTAAGGGGCACAAAGTTAGATTCATTTATTTTATTTTCCAAATATTTTTTATACGCACCATAAGCCCAAGGAGTTGAAATAGAAATCTGTGGACATATAATTAAAAAATAAAATCCACGCATTAAATTATGAAGTGGGGTTAGTTGATCACCTATACCTTGAGCATATTGCAACCCACCATTATTAAAAAAAGCAACATCTGCCCCAATCTTTTTAGAAATAAGATGTAATAATTCTTTGGTAAGATTAATGTTAAACAGTTGAGACAACCCTTTTAAAATAGTTGAAGCATTACTAGATCCTCCTCCTAAACCACCTCCAACAGGAATCTTTTTATCTATTGTTATGTTTACCTTATTTCTAATATTATATTCTGAAATAAATATATCTGCTGCTATATAACATAAATTCGTAGAATCCTCAGGCACAGGAATTCCTTTCGATTTAATATGAATTTTTTTTGAGTTATTTTTTGATATATAGATTTTATCGTGTAAATCTATTTCTTGCATAATACTAGAAATATCATGGTAACCATCTAATGTTTTGTAGTTTATTGAAAGCGCTAAATTAAGCTTAGCATTAGAAACTAAACTAATTGACATTTAAATCAAGAAATGACTGAATACGATTGGTACATGTTTCCGGTCCTAAAATTGTAGCATAGTTACTGATATCTGGTCCATGTTCAGAGCCTGTCAATGCTATTCGTATTGGTTTCCAAATATTACCTGAAATATCATTATTTTCTTTTATTTGATTAATGAGATCTTTAAATAAGTTCGGATTCATATCATTGTGTTTTGATAATGCTTCTTTATATAGATTCAAAAAATTATAGATTGAATCAGAAAAAAGAGTATTATCTGAAGATATTTTCATAGGCGAGTATACAAAAAATGAGTTAAGATGGTCTTGAAAATCATTAAGAGTTTCTACGCTATCTTTTAGTAAATCAATCATTTCTATTTTTAAATTCCACTCCGAAGGAACCATCTGACTTATTAGATTTAACAAAGCTTTTGAATCTGAATTTTTAATATATTGTTGATTAAACCAAATTAATTTTTTTACATCAAATATCGCGCCACTACTTTTAATTCGATCAATTGAAAATGAATCAAATAATTCACCAAAATTATAAATTTCCTTATTGTCAGAACCATGCCAACCTAAAAGTGCGACATAATTTATTAATGCATCTTTTACAAAACCTTTTAGTTTGTAATCTTCCACAGCAACATCACCCTGTCTTTTAGATAATTTTGATTTATCCTTATTTAACAATAGAGGCAGATGAACAAATGTTGGCATATCCCATTCAAATGCTTGATATAATAGGGCATGCTTAGGAAGGCTAGCTACCCATTCTTCTCCTCTTATAACATGCGTAATATTCATCAAGTGATCATCAATAACACTCGCTAAATGATATGTTGGAAAACCATCAGATTTAAGAATTATTTGATCTTGAAGGAGACTTAAATCAAATTCAATAGTTCCTCTAATAGTATCAGATATTGAAATGGAACCTTTTGAAGGAATTTTTAACCTAACAATATGATTCTCATGTTTCATTTTTTCAATTGACTCATCAATATCTAAATCTCTAAATCGTGTATCATATTCTGCTACAATTTCACTAGGGATATTTTTTGATTTAATAGTCTCTAATCTATCTTTAGGATAAAAACATGCATAAGCATTTCCACTTTTTATCAATTGGATTGTATGTTGATGATAAATATCTAATCGTTCAGATTGAGTATATGGACCATAATTTCCTTCTTTGTGCGGGCCCTCATCAAATTCAATGCCTGACCATGATAAAGTAGAAATTAAACTATCAATTGCACCATCTACAAGTCGTGTACGATCGGTATCTTCAATACGAAGAATTAAATGACCATTATTCTGTTTAGCAAATAAATAATTATATAGTGCGGTTCGCAATCCTCCAATATGAAGGTATCCAGTTGGGCTGGGCGCAAATCTAACTCTTATCATATTGCTTTAATAGGCAGGTAGTCACTACTGCTAAACCTTTCTTTTCACCTATAAATCCTAAATGATCAGTTGTTGTAGCCTTAATTGAAAGATTCCAATTAGATGGAAAATTATCCTTCATTGTGTCAATAAATGGTTTAATCTTTGGGGACTGCAATATAATTGTTGAATCTATATTAATAACTTTCCAATATTCTTCATTCATTAACAATATAATTTCATCGAGCAATACTAAACTATCTGCATCTTTATAGCGATTATCAGATGATGGAAAAAGTGTTCCAATATCTCCTTTGTTCATTGCACCTAAAAGTGAATCCATTATACTATGAACCAGAACATCTCCATCGCTATGCCCCTCACATCCAGAATGATGCTCAATATGAACACCACCTAATATTAGCTTTCTTCCAGTCACTAATGGATGAACATCAACACCATTTCCAACTCTAAAATTAGAATCTAACATTATATTATTAACATGGAATCACCATAAGAATAAAATCTATATTTTTTCTTAATGGCTTCCTTGTAAGCATGCATAATAAAATCCTTATTCGCATATGCTGATACCAACATCATCAATGTAGATTGCGGTTGATGAAAATTAGTAATAAGCATATCGCTCATTTTAAATTCATATGGTGGATATATAAATTTATCTGTCCAGCCACTTCTTGGAGTAATTTGAAATCCTGAAACAACTACAGTTTCTAGGGTTCTTACAGTTGATGTTCCAACAGTGACAATTCTACGATTTTTTTCTCTAGAAGAATTAATTAACTCAGCAGTTTCTTTGGGGACAGAAAATGATTCTGAATCCATATGGTGTCTGGTTAAATCTTCAACAAGGATGGGTTTAAATGTACCCAGTCCAATATGAAGAGTAATATAGGTTTGCTTTACACCCTTTCGTTTTAACTTAGTTAACAACTCTTTTGTAAAATGAATGCCAGCTGTAGGTGCTGCCACCGAACCCCTTTCAGTCGCATATACAGTTTGATAATTTTCTTTATCAGATGGTACGGGTTTTCTATCTATATAAGGAGGAAGAGGAGATGCTCCATTTGCATCAATAAAAGGATATATTGATGGCATATCATAATCAAATCGAATTACTCGGCCACCAGAAACGGTATTATCAATAACATCACAAATAATTCCTTCTCCGAAAATTAATTTATTTCCAATTCTGACTTTTCGTGCAGGCTTGACCATTGCTTCCCATAAATCATTAGCTAACTCACGTAATAAAAATACTTCTACTTTTGCATCTGAACGATCTTTTTTAGCCATTAATCTAGCTGGATAAACTTTGGTATTGTTCAATACAAGAACATCACCCTTTTTAAAAAATTGATGAATATCAGAAAATTTCATATGTTGAATGGTTTCTTCTTTTTTGTTCAATACCATTAATTTGCAATTATCTCTTTTCTTTGCAGGGTGTTTTGCAATTAAATTTTCTGGTATTTCTAAATCAAATTCTGATAATCTTGGTGGTTTTTCTACTGTATAAAAAAACATTTTGACTCCTTAATTTTTATTAAAATATTCTATTGCTTTAGTTTGCGCTAATCTTCCACGTGCAGTTCGTTGAATAAAGCCTTCTTTGATTAAGTAAGGTTCATATACTTCTTCAATAGTTTTTGCATCTTCAGATATAGCAACCGATAATGATTCAAGACCTACAGGCCCTCCTTTAAATGTATTAACTAAAGAATCAAGAATCTTACGATCCATTTCATCTAACCCAAATCCATCAATACCTAAGCGTGATAATGTATCCTTTGCTACTTCAACAGAAATAGTACCAGCATTATTAACTTCAGCAAAATCACGAGCTCGTTTTAAAATACGATTTGCTATACGTGGTGTACCTCTTGATCTTGATGCAATTTCTGTAGCTGCTTCATTATTGATTTTTATATTTAATAACTGTGCAGAACGAAGTAATATTTTTGTCAATTCATCGGTATTATAGAAATCTAATCTTAAAATCATACCAAAACGATCACGCATTGGTGAAGTTAGATTCCCTAATCGAGTTGTAGCTCCAATGAGAGTAAAATAATTTAGATTAAGCTGGACGCTTCTAGCATTTGGGCCCTTATCAATCATTATATCAATATTATAATCTTCCATTGCAGAATATAAATATTCCTCTACAACACTACTTAATCTATGAATCTCGTCAATAAAAAACACATCAAAATCACTAAAATTAGTTAATATTCCAGCTAAATCTCCAGGTTTATCTAAGATGGGCCCAGAGGTAACCTTGATATTAGCACCTAATTCATTTGCAATAATGCGAGACAGTGTAGTTTTTCCCAGTCCTGGTGGGCCAAATAATAAAATATGATCTAGTGATTCTGATCTTTTTTGTGCTGCTTCTATATATACTTTCAAGTTATCTAAGATTTCAGTTTGCCCGATAAAGTCACAAAACTTTTGAGGACGCAAGGACACCTCTTCATGTACTTCATCCTTGGTAGGGTCTGGATTTCTCAATGAATTATTATCTGTGTCTTTAAACGATTCAATCATTATGGTATTAATTTACAATCATATTGCTCTGTTTAAAAGAGCTTATACTGTTTTATTACATGATATCTTTTAAGTATTTTGCCGTAAAAGATTCTTTATTATTTATAATATCTTTAGTTTTCCCTGAAAAAATTACATTCCCACCTTTATCGCCGCCTTCAACTCCTAAATCAATTATCCAATCTGAATTTTTAACTATATCTAAATTATGCTCAATGACTATAAGTGTATTCCCTCGATCAACTAATTCATTTAAAACCTTTAATAAGACTTGAATATCATGGAAATGAAGACCCGTCGTGGGCTCATCCATCAAATATAGTGTTTTTCCAGTACTTACTTTTGATAGTTCAGTAGATAATTTAACACGTTGAGATTCTCCACCAGACAATGTGGTTGCTCTTTGACCTAGTTTAATATAACCTAAACCAACACGAATCAACATATTAAGATACTTAGAAATTAATTTGTGATTTTTAAAGAATAGAGCAGCTTCATCAATAGATAAATTTAAAATATCAAAAATATTTTTATTTTTATACATGATTTGTAATGTTTCTCTATTGAATCGTTTTCCTTTACACCCATCACATTGAATATAGGTATCAGGTAAAAAATGCATCTCAACCTTAATTACACCAACCCCTTGACATTCTTCACACCTACCTCCTTTAACATTAAATGAAAATCTACCAGGTTGATAACCACGAGCTTTAGATTCAGGTAGGTTACTAAATAAACTTCTTATATGAGTAAAAAGCCCCGTATAGGTGGCAGGGTTTGATCTCGGAGTTTTGCCAATTGGCGATTGATCAATTGAAATAACCTTATCAATGTATTCTGTTCCAGAAATTTCAGAAAAAGCTAATGGGCTAGTATTACTGGAATATAATTTATTCATAAGTTTTGGCAATAATGTTTGATTAACCAATGTTGATTTCCCTGATCCAGATACACCCGTTACACAAATAAATTTACCTAATGGAAATTCACAATTTATATTTTTTAAATTATTTCCAGTGGCACCTTTTATTGATAAGCTTTTTCCTAAACCGCTTCTTTCGCGACTCTTGTTTGAAATACGCCTACTGCCAAATAAATAATTAGATGTTAATGATTTTTTTTCATTTTTTAATTTTTCTATAGGTCCTGAAAAAATGATGTTTCCGCCCTGTTTTCCTGCTCGAGGACCTATATCAACAATCCAATCAGCTTGATGCATAATTTCAGAATCATGTTCTACAACAATAACTGTATTACCTAAATCGCGAAGCTTTATAAGTGTATTAATTAATCTCTGATTGTCTCGTTGATGTAAACCAATTGATGGTTCGTCAAGAATATATATTACTCCAGTCAGTTGAGTCCCTATTTGCGTGGCAAGTCGAATTCGTTGAGACTCTCCACCAGACAAAGTATTGGCAGATCTATGCAATGTCAGATAATCTAGCCCAACATCTAATAAAAAATCCAATCGATCTTTTATCTCCTTGATTATATCATATGAAATTTCTGTTTCTTGTTTGGAAAAATTGATATTTAACAAAAATAATTTAATCTGCTCAGCCGTTAATTGAGTTAATGATATAATATCTAAATCATTAATTACCACAGATAAACTAGATCGATTGAGTCTATTTCCCTTACATTTGTGACAATTATGTTTTGACATATACTTTTCTATCCAATCGCGAATGTAATTAGATTTAGTTTGTTTATATCTACGTTCAAGATTATTTATTACTCCTTCAAAATTCATATTTGGAGATATTTGATATGGTTGAATATCAGGTGTATCTATTGAATTCCCATGCATAATGAATGATCTAATTTGCTTGGGGAGCAATTTCCATGGAGTTGAGAAAGATAATTGATGATCTGAAAATAGTTGCTTTAAAACATGACTTTGATAGGCATCAGATGATGGTTGTGGACCTATTGGCTCAACACAACCTTCTAAAAAATTTTTATTTATATCAGGAACTAATTTCTTGGGGTCAATTGATACAATGGTTCCTAATCCATTGCAATTAGAACATGCACCTGATGGAGAATTAAATGAAAAATTATGTGGCTCAAGATCTTCGTATGATAAATCACATTTGGCGCAATATTTACTTTCACTAAATAATAATTCCTCTTTATCCGTACTAATATTCAACAAACCATCACCAATTTTAAGAGCCAATTCAACAGACTCTGTAATTCTTTGTTTAGATTTCTTATTAACTTTTAGTCTATCAATTAAAACGTGTATAGTATGTTTCTTATTTTTATTTAAAGAAAATTTATCATGTAAATTTTTTATTTCTCCATCAACCCTTACCCTTGTAAAACCTTGTTGACTAATTACTTTGAGTGTATCCTGGTGTTGTCCTTTTTTATTTTTAATAATAGGAGCTAAAATGATGCACTTTTCATCTTGTGGTAATTTTAATATTTTATCTACAATTTGCTGTACAGTTTGATTGGAAACATCTCCCTTGCATTTATAGCATTTTTGTTTCCCAATCCTTGAATAAAGCAAGCGAAGATAATCATATATTTCTGTAATAGTCCCAACTGTTGAACGTGGATTTTTACTTACAGACTTTTGTTGAATTGATATTGCAGGAGATAATCCAAAAATATGATCTACTTTAGGCTTTTTCAAGCCTCCTAAAAATTGCCGGGCATATGTTGATAATGATTCTACATATCTTCTTTGCCCTTCAGAATAAATTGTATCAAATGCTAGGGTTGATTTTCCTGATCCAGAAAGCCCTGTAATCACAATTAATTTATTTCGTGGTAAATTTACATTTACATTGTTAAGATTATTATCACGAGCTCCAACAATAATTATTTCATCTAAATTATTTTTTTTATTTTTTTTCATCAACCTTAAAGCTACAAGAAAAATACATGTATTCAAAAGTAATTTAGAGATTCACATATATAGTCATATATTATTAATATGAAAAAATATTTAAAGTACATTCTAGGTTGCATAGCGCTAATTATTATTAGTATTACTTTTAGTAGCACGACAACTGATCCATTTAATAAGCTTAAAACGATTGCGCAGTTAGTACGTATCATATACGATAAATATGTTGAAGAAGTTGACATGAATAAAGTTTTAAATGGAGCTTTAACGGGAATGTTAGATGAACTTGATCCTCATTCATCCTTTATACCAGCAGAGGATTTAGAAGGAATTGATGAATTATTTCGAGGTGACTTTGAAGGAATTGGTATAGAATTTAGTTTAATAGATGGATATATAACCGTTATTTCACCTATTCCCGACACCCCATCTGACCGTGCTGGTATTATATCTGGTGATAAAATCACAAAAATTAATGGTGAATCGGCATATAAAATTACCCAAAAAGATGTAGTGAAAAAATTACGTGGACCAAAAGGAACTAAAGTAATTGTTACCATTTCAAGAATTGGCATGGAAGAAACTTTTGAGACTACATTGGTAAGAGATAAAATTCCTATTAGAAGTGTAGCATCTTCTTTTATGTTAGAAGATGAAGTTGGATATATTAAAGTTACTCGCTTTGCAGGTACAACTTATAATGAATTTACAGATGCTATATCAAAATTAATGAATAACGGTATGAATAGATTATTAATTGATTTACGTAATAATGGTGGTGGATTATTAGATCAAGCCATAAAGATGGCTGATTTATTTATAGCATCAAATGATACTATAGTATTTACCAAAGGACGAATTCCAGGTTCTAATGATGTTCATCGCGCCAAATATAGTTCAAGAGATTTACAAATTCCTGTTGTGGTACTAATAAATAATGGATCAGCAAGTGCAAGTGAAATTGTTTCAGGGGCGTTTCAAGATTTAGATCGTGGTATCGTTGTAGGTGAGCGAAGTTTTGGTAAGGGTTTGGTTCAAAGACAATATCAACTACAAGATGGCTCTGCTGCAAGAGTAACAATTGCACGATATTATACTCCATCTGGACGATTAATTCAAAGAGATTATGACGTTCCTCTAGATGAATATTACCTTAATGACACAGAAAATGATTCCACAATGAAAGATCAAAAAGAATATTATACTAAGTCAGGTCGTACTGTATATGGAGGGGGTGGTATTACACCGGATGTCATTCAAAAAAATGATGTTAAATTCAATGAATCTACACGAAAAATTTATTTTCATGAAGATCGACTACTATTCAAATATGCGAATGTATTAAAAGAAAGTAATAATATCCCTTCTGGTTTTGACGATTTAATGACTGATTATACAATTGCACAAAATGATTTTTTAGATTGGTTGGATCTTAATGAAATTGAATACGTAAAAGATGAAGTAATCAATGAAGATGATTGGATATTCATTATTAATAGAATTAAAGCAGAAATCGCCAACACCTTATGGACAAGAGAAGACTTTTATAGGGCATTGACATATAATGATTTACAAGTTAAAGTTGCACTAGGTGAATTAATTAATGCGGAAAATTTATTAAATCAAAATTAAAATAATAATTACGAAATTAATGGAAAGTTATTAATTTCTATACTTAAATAAGGAGTAGTGAGTTTATGGTGCAATTATTTTTAGATGGTGGAAATTTTATGTGGCCAATTTTAGGGATTGGAATCATTGGATTAATTTTTGTTTTTGAGAGACTATATCATTTAATATCAGGTTTAGGTGCTAATGAAAGTTTTGCACTTAAAATTGCTGAAACAACAAAAAAACAGGGGTTTGACGATGCCTTATCAGAATGCAATGAAACTATTGGCCCTGTTGCTAATTTGTGTTATAATGCACTGGAGTGTGCTCCAAAAGGCGTAGAAACAGCTGAGAAAGCTCTAGATCAGACCGGTGGTATCGAAATGGCATCTCTAGAAAAAAATATGACCTGGATTTCACTCTGTATCGCAACAGCTCCTATGTTAGGTTTCTTGGGTACTGTATGGGGGATGATTCAAGCATTTAATGATATTAAAATGGCAAACGATATATCACCTGCTATTGTAGCTGGTGGTATTTCTGTAGCGCTGCTAACTACAGCCTTTGGTTTAGTTGTCGCAGTAATCCTTCAAGTGCTTCAAAATACAGTATTATATATTATTGATAATCAAATTGTTGTAATGCAAAAAGCTACAACATATTTATTACAAGCAATCAGTGACAGAACTAGCAAATAATCAATGATTGGAAAGAGAAAAAGAAAAGTAGACGAAGTAAACTCTTCTTCTATGGCGGACATTGCATTTTTACTTTTAGTATTCTTCCTAGTTACTACAACTATTTCAATGGACAAGGGTATTAATATTATTCTTCCAGCTGAAGGAAGTAATAAGGATGTAAATACAGAAGATATTATTAATGTAGTTCTTGCAGCAGATGGAAGTATTATTTTTGATGAAAAATTGAAAAATATATATGAGATAAAAAGTTTAGTTGAAAACGAAATAAGAAAAAATAAAAATATGATATTTTCAATTAAGACAAGTTCTCGTTCAGACTACCAAGATTATGTTGCACTATTAGATGAATTTAAAAAAGCTAAAGCTAAAAAAATATCTATAGCTAATGATCACCGTAAATAAATGAAAATAGAAAGAAAAACACAAGAAAGTAACGAAATATCTACATCATCATTACCTGATATTATTTTTATGTTATTAATTTTCTTCATGGTTACAACTGTTATGCGAGAATTTGATGGATTAGATGTATTGATGCCTAGAGCAAAAATGATAGAAAAACTAGAAAGCAAACGACATACTTCCTATGTATGGGCAACTAAAGACAAATTAATTTCTGTAGATGATAGGTTGACAAGAGTTGATGGATTGGGAGCTATCATGGCATCTAAAATTTCACGTGATCCTAAGTTAACCGTTTCGCTAAAATCTGATCAAAAAGCAAAAATGGATTTGATTATGGATATACATACTCAATTAAGAAAAGCAAATGCTCTTAAATTAAGTTATGCAGCAATGACAAAGGCAGATTAATTTTATGCGTATTGATCCTCTTATTTTAGATTACCCAATAAGAATTAGAGCAGTTGCAGTTGCAGTTGTTTTAGGTATTTCAAGCGCATTTTATGTTTTTCCTCGAGCACTTGGTGAAGCTGAAAAAACAGTATATATTATTCAACAGGAAATTGAAACAATTGAAATTCCTGAAACTGAACAAATAGAATTACCAGAACCTCCAGCAAGACCATCAATTCCAATAGCATCAGATGAAGAATTTTCAGATGAAGATTATGATGAATTTGAAAGCGATTTTGATGATTGGGAAGATTGGGATGCCCCACCTCCACCAGATGAAGGGGGTGATTCTGAGTTTGTTGCATACGATCAAGCTCCAACTCCAAAATCTGGGAAAAGCATCTTTGACTTTCTAGTATATCCTAAGCTAGCGATAGAAATGAAGTTGGAAGGTAAAGTATTTATTAAATTTTTTGTAGATAAAAAGGGTAAGGTCAGAGCCAATAGTGTTCAAATGATTAGGGGAAATCCAGTTTTTGAAGAAGCAGCCATTACTGCTGTAAAAAAATCAGAATGGAAGCCAGCCATGCAAAGAGATATGAGGGTTGGTGTATATATGACTGTTCCAGTAAACTTTAAATTAAAAGACGCTCAATAATAGTTTTTACTTTTTAAGTAGAGCTCTTATATATTCACGATTTAACTTAGCAATATTATCTATAGATATTTCTTTAGGGCATTCTGCTTCGCACGCACCAGTGTTTGTACAATGACCAAATCCTTCTTCTTCCATTGTGTTAATCATATTTTTAACTCGAGAAGATCTCTCTGGTGCACCCTGTGGAAGAAGAGATAATTGATTAACTTTTGCTCCAACAAATAGCATGGCCGAAGCATTTTTACATGCCGCCACACACGCCCCACAACCAATACACTCAGCAGAGCTAAATGCTTCATCTGCATCTTGCTTATTTATTGGAATGGAGTTACCGTCTGGAGCATTACCGGTATTAACAGAAATATACCCACCTGACTGTATAATACGATCAAAAGAAGATCGATCAACCATTAAATCTTTAATTACTGGAAACCCTTTTGCTCTCCATGGTTCAATAATAATTGTATCACCATCATTGAAATGTCTCATATGAAGTTGGCATGTTGTTGTTCCTTTTTGTGGTCCATGAGGTTTGCCATTAATATACATGCTACAAGAACCACAAATTCCTTCACGGCAATCATGATCAAAAGTCACTGGATCAATTTCTTGTAATATTAACTGTTCATTGAGTATATCAATCATCTCTAAAAATGACATATCTCCATCAATATTACTGAGATCATATTGTTCAAATTTTCCAGATACATCAGATGATGCTTGGCGCCATACAACTAATTTTAACTTCATAGAATCCATTACTTATAACTTCTTTCAGCTAATTTAACATTTTTAAACTCTAATTCTTCTTTATGAAGCTTAGGGTTGTTCTCTTTTTGATACTCCCAAGCAGAAACATAAGAAAACTTATCATCAATTCTTCGTGCTTCACCTGTTTCAGTTTGACTTTCTTCTCTAAAATGACCTCCACAGGATTCTTCGCGGTTTAAGGCATCCCGAATCATCAAATCACCTAATTCAATAAAATCGATCACACGACCAGCTTTATCTAGTTCGTTATTTAATGAGTCAAAGCTACCTGGTATTTTTACGCTATTCCAAAATTCGTCTTTAATTTCTTCAACTAAATCAAGGGCATGGAGTAAGCCTTTTTCATTTCTTGCCATTCCACAATAATCCCAAATTACTTTACCTAATTTTTTATGAATTGATTCAACTGTTTGATTACCCTGAACCTCATAAATTTTACGCATTTTTGAAATTGATTCTCTTTCCGCCTCATCAAATTCAGGCATATCTGTTGTTATTTTATCATTAGAAATTTGCGTTGATAGGTAATTACCTATAGTGTAAGGTAGTACAAAATATCCATCTGCTAACCCTTGCATTAATGCTGAAGCACCTAATCTGTTTGCTCCGTGATCTGAAAAGTTACATTCTCCAATTGCATATAGTCCAGGAACAGAAGTCATGAGATTATAATCTACCCAAGTTCCTCCCATTGTATAATGAATAGCTGGGTAAATTCTCATAGGTTGGCTATACGGATCTTCCCCTGTTATCTTATCATACATAGCAAATAGATTGCCATATTTTGCAGAAACTGTTTCTTTGCCCATTTGTGCTATGGCATCTTTAAAGTCTAAATACACTGCAAGTCCAGATGAACCAACACCATATCCTTCATCACACATTTCCTTGGCTGCCCTTGAGGCTACATCCCTTGGCACAAGATTTCCAAATGCTGGATATCTAGTCTCTAAATAATAGTTGCGTTCTTCTTCAGGAATATCATTAGGTTGACGATTATCATTTTTCTTTTTAGGAACCCAAATTCTTCCATCATTCCTTAAACTTTCACTCATTAAAGTAAGCTTAGATTGATGATCTCCGCTTACAGGGATACAAGTTGGGTGAATTTGACAAAAACATGGATTTGCAAAATACGCACCTTTTTTATAGGCTCTCCATGATGCTGTAACATTCGATCCCATGGCATTTGTTGATAGATAGTATACATTTCCGTATCCACCAGTTGCTAACACTACTGCATCAGCAGCAAATCTTTGATATGTTCCATCTATTAAATCTTTAACAATAACACCTTTTGCCTCACCATTTATAAGAACAATATTTTGCATTTCATGGCGTGTATATAATTTTACGTTACCCTTGCTAACCTGTCTGCTTAATGCACTATAAGCACCCAGAAGTAATTGCTGCCCGGTTTGACCCCTTGCATAAAATGTTCTGGAGACTTGAACGCCTCCAAAAGATCGATTATCTAATAGGCCACCATACTCACGAGCAAATGGCACTCCTTGAGCAACACATTGATCAATGATATTTGCACTTACTTCAGCCAACCTGTAAACGTTAGCTTCCCTTGATCTATAATCACCACCTTTAATAGTATCATAAAATAAACGGTAAACACTATCACCATCGTTTTGATAATTTTTAGCAGCATTGATTCCGCCCTGAGCAGCTATTGAATGTGCTCTCCTAGCACTATCTTGAAAACAAAAAGAGGAGACATTGTAGCCTAACTCTGCTAGGGAGGCAGCTGCAGAGCCTCCGGCTAAACCAGTTCCAATAACAATAACATTCATCTTCTTTTTATTGGCTGGACTTACTAGGGGTATCTTAGATCTATATTCGGTCCATTTGTTTTGAAGATCTCCTTCTGGAATATTAGCACTAAGCGTAGAACTTTTAGAAGAATCTATTAAGTGTTTCTTGTGATTTGTGTCTGTGTCTTTACTCATAAATATTATATCTCTTATAATCTATTATCTAATATGTAGCCCCAAATAAATATAAATAGGAATAATTGCAAATAAAATTGGAATCAATAACGCATATATCATTCCAAGTCCTTGAAAATATTTTCGAGTTTTAGATGTAATTAACCCTAGAGATTGAAATCCGCTGCTAAATCCATGAAGAACATGAAAAAAAATTGCTAACATTGCAAAAACATAAACTATAACATGTTCTAAATGTTGAAATTTGCTTACAACTAAATAATAAATATCTGTCTCCCCTTCAAATTTAGCTTTATACCAAAAATTACTTAAGTGTACAATAATAAATGCCAAAATAACCGTACCCAGAACTCCCATATATTTTGAGCCTGAACTATTTACTTGAGATTGTGCAGACTTATAGCTTATCGGACGCTTTCTTCTAGCACTAATTGTTAGGGCAAGAGTTACTATCACATGCAAAATAATTGAGACATACGTTGTAATCGACAATATCTTTACAAATGGATTGGTTGACATAAAATGTGCATAATCATTAAATTTTTGTTGTGCACCAGATGATTCAGGAATTAAAAGCTGTAAATTTCCAGCTAAATGACCAGTTAAGAATAACAAAAGAAATAGGCCAGATAGTGCTGCAAGATATTTATTTAAAATATAATACTTCAATATATTTTAAAATGGTATGTCATCATCTGTGAAGCTAGGTGTTTCGCTACTTTCTTCTTTTGATGACGGTGGAGATTGTTCAAAGGAATTGCTCTGACCTGAAGTATCTGAAAAAGGTTCGTTTTCTGGCATAACTTCTTGACCATAATGATCAATAGCAATTTGAGACAATTCATCTTTTAATTCTTTTTCAGCAAAGATAGTATCATAATATTCACCGTCATTACCTTTTTGACTCGGGTTTCCAACAAAAAGACCATTAATTCCATGTATTAACTTAAATCCCTTAATAACAAAACCTTCATCTGTCCGCAAATCAAAAAACGCTTTTATTTTTCCCCACTCTCCTTTATTCATTCTTTCAATTTTCAATGTAATTCTCTCTATTTGTTTATATATAATTTACTAGGTAATTACTGAAATTTCAATTGAATATCTATACTAGTTACATATTTATAAATAATACCAAAAAGCCAATTAAAAATACTTTGTAAATTTTACAAAGTAAAGTTTTAATATAATTTTAAATTGCTGTTTTATGTAAAAGTGACAATATAATTAAACATAATTATTTGCGGTTTTTTATGAAATATACATATTATTTTGGCCCCACTAAGACAGAAGGTGATGGTGAGCAATCCCTTTTGCTGGGAGGAAAGGGGGCAAATTTAGCGGAAATGTCTAATTTGGGACTTCCAGTCCCTCCTGGATTTACGATTACTACTGAAGCTTGTAATTATTTTATGAAACATAGTGCGTTTCCATCTGATTTAATTTCTCAAATTAATGCGAAAATAGAATCTTTAGAAAAACAAATGGGAAGAAAGTTTGGAAGTATAGACAACCCACTCCTTGTTTCTGTTAGATCTGGATCAAAAATTTCAATGCCTGGAATGATGGAAACTGTATTAAATGTGGGTTTAACAGAATCAACCGTTAAGGGTTTAGCTAAAATATCGGGCAATGATCAATATGCATATGATTCATATAGAAGATTAATTATGATGTATGCTGATGTGGTTATAGAAAAAAGTAATAATATAAGCGTTGATAATAATTTAGGTATTAGATCTCAATTAGAAAATTTCATGAATCTATATAAAAAAAAAATAAATTGTAAATCTGATGCACAATTATCTGGAAATGATTTAAAAATAATTTGTCAAGAATTTAAAACAATTATTTATGAAAAATTTAATGCTCATTTTCCTGATGATCCTTATATACAATTACAATCTGCAATTGAAGCTGTTTTTAAATCCTGGAACGGTGATCGAGCAATACAATATAGAAATATTGAAAATATTCCACATAATATGGGTACTGCTGTAAATATTCAAAGCATGGTTTTCGGAAATCTATGTAATAATTCAGCTACTGGTGTAGCATTTACAAGAAATCCTTCTACTGGAGAAAATGTTTTGTATGGTGAATGGCTAGAAAAGGCTCAAGGAGAAGATGTGGTTGCAGGTATTCGCACTCCTAATCCCATTAATGAAGATAGTAGATCTAACAATTCTAATAAATCCTTAACCTTAGAACAAAAATACCCTGACATTTATAATCAATTATGTTCGATAAAAGAAAAACTTGAGATGCACTATAAGGATATGCAAGACATTGAGTTTACAATAGAAAATAAAAATCTATGGATGCTTCAAACACGCAAAGGAAAGCGCAATGGTGTATCATCTATAAAGATTGCAATTGATATGAATAAAGAAAAAATGATTAATAAAAAAGAAATGCTTAATAGGATATCATCTAATCATTTAAATGAGATAATGCTTCCAAATATTGACCCAATTGAAGAGGAAAATGAACCTATTATTACAAAGGGTCTTCCTGCTGGACCTGGTGGAGCTTGTGGTAAAATCGTATTTTCTGCTGATGCTGCACAAAATTATCATGAAAATGGTCAAAGTGTAATTCTTGTAAGAAAAGAAACTTCGCCTGAAGATATTCATGGAATGTTTGCTGCTAATGGTATCCTTACCTCAAGAGGTGGAATGACTTCGCATGCAGCCCTTGTAGCTAGGGGGTGGGGAAAGTGTTGTATTGTTGGCTGTTCTGATCTTTTGATTGATTATAATAAAAAAACAATGGTAGTTGGAAATAATAAATTTAGAGAGGGTGATACTATAACTCTTAATGGAACCTTGGGCGCTGTATATGGTAATAAAATTTCACTCGTAGAGAATAAAATTCATGATAATGACCAATTTAATCAAATTATGCAATTATCTGATCAATATAAAAAATTAGGGATCCGCGCCAATGCAGATACCGAAAAGGATGCAAAAATTGCAAGAACAATGGGTGCACGAGGAATTGGTCTATGTAGAACTGAACATATGTTTTTTAGTCCTAATAGAATTTTAAGTATGAGAAAAATGATTTTAGCTACAACTGTAAAACAACGCACGGAGGCCCTAAATGAATTATTACCCCACCAGGAAAAAGATTTTTATGGTATATTAAAAGCCATGACAAATTACCCTGTAACCATTAGGTTGCTAGATCCTCCGCTACATGAATTTTTACCCACTAAAATAGAACAAATTGAATCTTTAGCAAAAAATATTGGCATATCTATTCAAGATATAAAAAATATTATAAATGATTTACATGAAACCAACCCAATGCTGGGTCATCGAGGATGTCGACTTGGAATTACTTATCCTGAAATTACTAAAATGCAGGCAACCGCAATTTTTAATGCAACTAAACAGTTAATTAAAGATGGATTTAGTCCAAAGCCTGAAATTATGATACCACTAATTGGTACAGATAGAGAATTTATCCATCAGCGTGATATTATAGATTCTGTTTATCAGAAGGGTAATTATGACTTTCAATATATGGTTGGTACAATGATTGAAATACCACGTGCATGCCTAGTTGCAGAAGATATTGCTGAACATGCAGACTTTTTCTCTTTTGGAACGAATGATTTAACTCAAACAATATTTGGATATTCAAGGGATGATATTGGTGGGTTTATTCGCGAATATATATCAAAATCAATTCTTGAAAATGATCCTTTTGCAAGTATTGATGTTCGTGGTGTTGGCAAACTAATTGAGAGGGCTGTGAAAAGGGGTATAGAAAAAAATTCAGATTTAAAGATTGGAATCTGTGGAGAACATGGAGGAGATCCTAAATCAATTCATTTCTTTAATAAAATCAATTTAGATTATGTGAGCTGCTCACCCTTTAGGGTTCCAATTGCTCGATTAGCATCAGCACATTCAAATTTATAACGCCTCTATATCAGTATTTTATGTAACATGATGTTCAGAATTTTGAGATTCATCATAATTCTTCGTATATTAAGGTGGAAGTGTATAAAAATCGAGGAGAGTAAAATGTTTAAAAATCTATTTACAATGATTATTATTTTCTCATTGTCTTTTTCAATGAACGAAAATTTAACTGAACAGCAAAGAGAAGAAATTCGCAATAAAGTAGTAGAAGAGTTTGCTAAAAAGATTTTTGCTAGTGCAATGGAAGCAAAAAGAGCAATGATGTCAGAGCAAACCAGAGAGCAAAGTTTGCTAGATAACTTTGCTACAACCGCCCCAAGAGATCAGTTTATCTTTAATGCTGATATTGATTCTAGCTTAGCTTATGGAGTAGAAAGTGCTACTGTGTTTGCATCTACAGATAATCAAAATTCTTGGATTTCTTCCCCTGCGGCTGCTCTAAATACAGCAGGTTATGAAAATACATGGGAAGGTCAAGTTTTTACAGGTGGAGGAAATAGTGTCTATTCATATTTAGCTGGAGAAGTGAACTCAGAAGTTTTAGGAGAAGAGTTTGGCACAATTCTTGTAACTAGTTCTCCTCATAATGTTAATGGTTCTTGGCCTGTGTCTAATAATTTGTATGCAAGATTGGCTACTGATGCTAGTGGTGATGCTCCAGCAAGTCAGGATATTATTGAAATTTCTGGAACCTATAAAGGTGATATTGCACTTGATGCTGATGGTCAAGAGTATACAGATGTTGAGCGTGTTTATTTTAGTATGGACTTAGCAGGAAATTGTTGTCCAGCAAGTGATGGAGATGGTGGATTTTTTGATTTTGGTCCATGGTATCTATATGGCTTAGGAGTTGTAAATCCTGAAATTGATGATCCAGCTACTGCTGGGACAGCCTATGCAATAGGCTATGGAGACGGTGGATTTTGGGGTGGTGATGCACTATATCCAGGAGTTTTAAAAATTAGTGGTGATTTAGCAACAGGAACAATTGATAGTTTTGAATTTTTAAGTAACAACATTTCATATAATACATCCGGAAATACTCTTCAGGTAACTGCATTGCTAGAATTTATTACTAATGATGCTGGGTGGGGAGCATGGCCTAATTCATACAATGGAATGATTGTTAATGCTGTAACTGTTCAAGCAGCGTTGGACGGACTTGATGTAGATGCAACAATTCTTGATCAATCTGATCCAGGATTATTTATTTGCTCAACTCAATTTCAAGAAGGAAATAATCCTCTAGTTTTATCTTCACCAAGCTTTGATGAATCATCAAATATTTTAACTGTTAACTATAGTGATTCTGATGGTAATCTACCGTGGTTTAAGGCAGCACAAATTTGCAATACAGAAGAAAATGGAGGTGCATGTTTCTCTCAAGTTGATATGATTCCCAATTCTCATGATTATGAAGAAGGTGTTGAGTTTTCAACATCAATAACAGATGAAGTGATTGATGAATATTCACTTTCAGGTGATTATGTTGCAAAATTTTGGTTTGCTGATGATGATATTGATAACTATCCAGCTGCTCAAATTGAAATACCGATTTCTATTAGTGGTGGAAACTGTGCGTTGTTAGGCGATTCTAATGGAGATGGTGCACTGAATGTGTTAGATGTTGTGCTTCTTGTTAATCTAGTGCTAGAGGTTGCTCAAGGTGATGCATGCTCTGATGTTAATGGAGATGGTGCACTGAATGTATTAGATGTTGTGCTTCTTGTTAATCTAGTACTAGGAGATTAATGATTAAGGTCAAAATTCTTCAAATACAAAAAAACCCCTATAAATTATTATAGGGGTTTTTTTAAACTTTTAATCGTATAGCTATCATATTGCTATTCAATCATTTCATCATCAGATCCAGATAGAATATCTTCAATTTTTATCTCTCCTGATTTAGCCATTTCAGAAGCTAAGCCAACAATTACTTTTCTTGCTGCCATTACATCTTTTTTCCTCATAGGTTTCTCTATGGGAGTATACATTGCTTGTTTCTTTTTAGGCAATACTTCTAAAATTGCATTAACACCCTCATCATCAACACCCTTTAAAGCTTTAGCTAATTCATCTAAATCAATATCTGGATTAGCCCAAAAATCAGCAGCAATATCATCAGACATAGATAATAAATCTTCAAATGTTAATAAATATTTTTTTACCTCGGCATATGTTTCTGGATCATCATTCATTAATTGTGTTAAATAGCTACTCGCCTCATCCTCTGTCATTTGATTTAAAATATCAGCAATTTTCTTTCCTCCGCCCCTAGAAAATACTTTGGGTTCTGGAAGAAAAGAGGCTTTCTTTTCTAATTCATGCGCAATATTAACAACCATCTCTAGCGGAATAGATTTAAGGCTGCCCAATTCTCTAATAACAACATTTCTTGTTTCAGGGTTTAGCTCTGATAGGAATGAATTTCTTTGTGGTTGACTAACCTGATCTATTGCTAAAGCCATAACTGTTTCTTTTTCTGTTTTTAATAAATAATAGATTTGCTCATCATTTAGGTCATCTAGGAAATCAAAAAGGCGAACTGATGATGGCTTATTGTTTTGATACTTGTCTGTCATCATTTTAAAATAAAATTCTTCTAAAACTGTTTTTTTCAATTCATCTGGAATTCCGGTCAACTCTTTGGAGCGCACCCTAATTTTTATAATGGATGACTCGGGTAAATCTGTAAAGAATGAAAGAGCAAGGGACTCACCATAAACCTGAAAAATGATTGCAGCTTTATCTAAACCTGATAAATTTTCATAATTCGTCATAATTTTATTATTCCTTTTCTGAGTTATCTTCTTCAGTTGAGTTCTCATTATCTGATGATTCATCTAGCCAATCACTGATAATTTGACTAGCGCCTTCTTTTTGGCCCGCACTCATTGTTACCGCTGATTGTCTCAATGTTTTAACTTCAGATTTAATTACATCTGCATTTTGATTACTCTCTGTTGGAGGTGCTGTATATGGTGCTGGTGCTGGAGGCGAGACATTTTCATTAGAGGATACATTTTTATCACCCTTTGGCTTAAGATACACTACTTTTTTATTTTTTTTCATTAATACAAAAACTAGTAGCAGTAATAATAACAATACAACCACGCCAATAATGATGTATAGTGAAGTTCTATTTGAATTTTTCTGAAACTCTTCAAGCTCTACATCCTGATCATTATTATTTTTACCCTCAATAAGCTTGAAAAGTCTTTCTTCTGTTCCCTTGGCATCATTAATTCTTGCTTGAATTGAATTCTCATAATCCGATGTAATATCTTCGAGTAATTGATTTTGCTTGGCTCTATATTCATCTTGAATTGACATTAAGTTGATGAATTTTAATGAATCAAGATTGTTTTGTAAAACATTTCGTCGAGCTTCCTGGTCCTCCCAAAACAGTCGTGCGCTAGTTGCATCATCAAGTTGCTGTATTAAAAAATTTAATTCCTTATCTTTTGCCTCTAAAATTAATTTTAATTCAAGGTCTTTTTGTGCCATCGCCTCATCCATTTTACTAGTAACGACATTTTGATCTGATTCATATTTTTCAATAAGGGCGTTTCGCTCTCTTTCGCTCTGTTGAATCATTTTTTGCAATTCATCTTTTAATTCGTTTTGTTGTTGGGTTACAAGATCCCATTTTAATGAATCTCTAAGCGCTGCATAGTCGCTGGTAATTTTTGTTAACTTTTCGAGCTCTGCACTTTGAATTTGATTAGTCATCATTTCAGCATCTTTTTTGCGACCAAGATGGTTTGGCATTTTTTCCAGCACAAAACAATCAAAACAGTTTCTAATTTCATCTATGTTTGTATTTACAAAGTTTGTAATTGTTTCTCTAGATTCAACACTATATATATCTTCTGCTAAATACACTGAAACATTGAGACCAGTCATGACATACTCTTCTTCGCTTGGTTCTTGTTTCTGGTTGCCTATATTCTTTTCATTTCCACCCATAGGTGCTGTGGGTAGAGTGGGGTTAAGCCCCAATCCTTCAATAAAAGTATAACCAAATGGATCTGTTGAATCTTCCTCTTCTACATCTAGGGACGTAGATTTTTTTGTTCCTGAATTGGGCTTTGGCTTCTCTTCAAGTCGAACATCTGCAAAAACATAATACTCTGATTTGTCATAGATTTTTTCTAAAAATGATTCGATTTTGAATTTGTATATATTCTCTAATTCAACCTGTTTAAGGAACACGCTTTCATCTGTAGAAAATAAAAATGATAATCCCAACACTATTAATGATAACATACTTTTTTTCATAAACTCTCCTAGACTAAATATAAATCCTATTTTACACCAAAAATAATTTTAATTCTTCTATTGTTTACTCGTTGATCTAGCGTTGCATTATTTTCTTCTATTGCTAAATCATCGATTTTTCCTGAACGAACTTCAGACCACTTTGCTCCAGATGGCCACCTATCAGCATATCCTGATGCTGTTAACCTTCCAGACATAACACCTTTAAATATTAAGTAATTTACAACATTTGCTGCTCTAGCAGAAGAAAGTTCCCAGTTTGTGGGATATCTTTCTGCTATTTTACCTGTAGGATTTTGGTTGTCTGTATGGCCTTCCACTAGAATACTTCTTAAATCTTTGGGGTTAGACATTAACTCAATAGATGCAGTATCCAGAGTTTTCTTTAATTCATCTTTTAAAACAACAGATCCAGATCCAAAACAGATATCACCATCTAGCTCAAGAGCTACGCCACGAGGATCCTGTGTTATTTTTGCCTTTTCTCCCATATCTAAATCTTCAATTAGTTCTTCTAATTCTTGTTTGATTTCTGATTGGTCTTTAAGTGGTTCAAACTCCATCTCTTGATCTGTTGACCCGCCTGTTTTTTCAGCCATTGAATTAGCAAATGCTGCATATTTTACAGGGTCGGGTGATGACATAGAGTACAACAATACAAAAAAAGCAAATAATAGAGTCATCATATCTGCAAAGGTTGCCATCCACAAAGGTAGTCCTTCTTCTTGTTCTTCACATTGTTTGCAAGTGTGTTTTGCCAAACTAGTCTTCCTCTCTAGAACGTTGTGCTGGAGGTAAATAAGCATTTAATGCATCTCTTATTTCTAAAGGATGTTTTTTATATGCAATCATCAATACACCTGCTGTTGTTAAAGCATCCTCAATTTTTTTTGCTTCATTTTTACCTTTTAATTTATCTGAAAAAGGTAGAAAAAGAAAGTTGGCTGCAAATGCTCCATACAGTGTTGTAATCAAGGCTACCGCCATTGATGCTCCAATGTTGTCACCTCCTCCAGACCCCATGCCAGCAAGCATGAAAATCAAACCTATTAGTGTTCCAATCATTCCAAATGCGGGAGAGTAGGTTCCAAGGGTCTTCATAATATTAACATCTTCCCTTTCACGAATTTCTCGATATTCTGCATTGGTAAGCATAAAAGTTTCTATATCATCTGGTCTTGTTCCACCTAAAATAAGTTTACATCCATCCGATATTGCATGCATTCGAAACGGCATTGACTCCGGTGTTGATCCTAGGGCAGCCTCTAAGTCTTTTCGGCTTTTTCTATATGCTTCTGAAAGAACACAAATATCGTCCACTACATTTGCTAAAGTGAAATTATCATCTTTAAAAATCATCTTTAATAGTCTAAAGAGACCTATTACTTGGGATAACTTAAATGCTATTGCGGTCGCCGCAAGAGATCCTCCAAATACAATTAAAAGTGAAGGGATATCCAACAAAGAAGTTATTGGCACTCCAGCGCCCTGTGCTCCTAGAACTGAGGCTAGGCCCATTAAAGCCAATCCTAAAATTAATCCTACTATTGTTCCTAAATTCATATTTTTCCTTTATCCTCTTATTCTTGCAAATCTGCTGATTTCAATTTATTGCTTTTAAGCGCCTCTAAAATATCACGTACCTCATCATATTCTGGGTCTAGTTTGAGTGCAATATTCCAATTTATTGATGCGCTTTGGACTTGACCCATGCTGTAGTAGATTGTACCCTTTCTAGCATATGCAATTGCTAGGTTAGGGTTCAACTCAATGGCGCTATCAATTTCTATGAGCGCCTGATTATATTCTTGCTCATAATAATACCTCAGGGCTCTTGAGATATGTCGCGATGCCTTATTGTAATTTCCGATATCAACAATTTGTTGATTTTTTCGTTGATACAACGAGTCTTCTAAGGTAGCGATTTTTTGACTAAGTGATACATTTTCTATTGAATTGTTTTCTAAAGAAAATTTTAAAAATTTTATAGAATCTGCTATGGCGCTGTAACTTTGTTCAGAATGGTTAATGATTTGATTTAATGAATCTTTGAGAGCCATTACAGCCTCTTCAGTATAATATATTTGGTTGGGGTCTCCATATGGGTTATTAGATTGATTTCTTTTTATCTTTGGAACATTCATTTCAAAACCAAAGCATAGTGTTGATGCATCAGGGAGTACTACCTGGTCATCTTGTCCTACCTTTGATCTGTTTCCAAAGTCTCCCATGCCACTAAAGTTAGTAACGCCCATCGAAACTATATATTCGTCTGTTATAGGAAGCTTTGCCCCCATGTTGATACTGGTTCCATCTAATTCAAATAATAAGTTTAATCTATTTTTTAATCTTGGAATTTCAGGTGTAAGCAAATTAAACCCTAGAAAATAACCAATGGGACTTTTGGGGCTGCTAAGAAAATCAGACTCTTGCACGTGTTCATCTAAAGCAACCAGCCCAGAACCAAAACCAAAATTATATGTAATTGAAAATTTATCAAACTCTTTATAGCTTGAAAAAATAGCATATAAAGATGGGTTTTGAAATGAAGAGGCTCCATTCCAATCACGTGCCATCACATCTGATAGGCCCATATCAATTTTAATATTATTGGCACTATATATGGTTTTCTGCACATGTAAACCTAGTTCTGTGGGAGCTTCAAAGGTGGTGGTGGTGGTGTCAATTTGTTCTTTTGACCTTGGATCGGCAATTGAAGCGTAGCTTAAGCCTAAATTAAACCCATTGGCTGTGTAAGTTTGAAGATAAAGGCTTACTCCTTGGCTTGGTAAATCAAAATTTATCGTTTCTGTTGAAAAGCCTGCTGTAAATAAATATGGGTTTGATTCAGTATAAATATGTTGGACTGATGGGGTCCTCAGTAAGGTTGAAGGCCTAGAAAACGCTATTCTAGAATTAGACAGCGCAATTGTTAGGGTTAGAAAAATGGCGGTTGTTCGAAGTAGATTATTTTTCATATTTTTGATTTAAAAGTTTTTTTTCATGATTAACATAACGGGCCAGGTCGCTGTTATGAAATTTTTTATTAAAAAATTTAATTTGCTCTAATGATTCTTCAATATTTCCAAGTTTAATGTTTGTTTTTATTAAAAATAAAACCATCTCATCGGTCATATCATCTAATAATATAGAATTAAGAATTTTTTTTGCATTTTCATATTGATTAGATCGATAAAGGTTTTGAATATATAAAATATTAATTTTTTCAATTTTTGGTACTTCATTTATTTTAATTTGACCATACAGTGTGAAAAACCTGGAGAAATGATCATTCAAAAAAGATCGCTTTATAAAATTAATGGTTTCACCTGTTGACAAAGAAAAAATAAATTCATCTTTATGGGATACTGTGTTGTCTAATCCCACTAAGGGATATTTTAAATTATGTAATATGGGTGCTATGAAGTTGTTTGCGCGAAAAGCCATAATTTGATCTTGGTTTGTAGTTGTGCTGCTAATATCAGCTATCTGTTCAAAAGCTAATTCTCTTTGAACAGTGGTGTGGCTGCTTTTATCAATATGTACGCCTAAATCCCAATATCTTAATGTTTCAGACATTAGTAGGGTTAAAAAGCTTAGTAAGAAAAGAAGTGTTTGAAAGCTAGTTGTCATATTGTTCCCAGTCAATTGTATATGAATAGCCAATAAACTGTCCAAAATCTGGCGGAATTACCAGCTCAAACCCTGCTACGGCGCCAATTTCAATGCTTGAATCTGATTCTATTTGCGAATCAGGGAATACGTGTTTTGAGCCCTGTACAAAGGCTGTTAAAGATTTTGTGCTGCCTTGCCAATTCATTCTAAAAACAAAATTTATTTTTACAAAGTCTGCCCTTGCCTCACCAATGTTTTTTATATCACCTCTTAGAGTTCTGTTTCCCCTGAAATCTACGTCTTCGGTAATATCACCCAGCATAATAGTATTTGCCAAGAGTTTCGTGGTGGGCTTAAATATTGTATTTTGTTCATCTTTTTTAATCTCTAGTATTTGATTTTTTCGAAGACTATTTATGGCATCGGTGCTGTCTGGAGCCTGGGTAATGTTTTCTATAATTCGCTTAATAGTGTTTCGTTGAATTGTTAGGTCGCCAATTAAGGTTTCAACGTGCAACACATCCTGATCTTGGTATTTAATTTTACCATAGACTGTAGATCCGTTGGTTAAAATAATTTCTTTATTATAAATTGAAAAAGGATTATTCCATATTTGAGATTGTGCTTTAAGCTTGTATAGTTCTTCTGTATTTCTATCAAGTTCAGATTTTAATTTTGTAATTTCGTCTTGCATATTTTGAATGACATCCTGGTAAATATTATCAGTATCATTCATAGATTTGTTTAGATTGCTTTCAGACGAGCTATCCATATCAAGGTCTCCAAAGAGACTATTAATATCAACAATGCCCTCATTTAAATTTTGACTGTTTGTATCTGCAGGGCTCTCAAGGTTTGTGTCTATTAGGGCGGTGTCGATGGGTAACTCAACCGTCATATCTAATGTAAGACTATCTGACAACATTAAGCTGTTTTCCTCGTTTTCAATTTTATTTTTTTTGCCAAACATGCTGCAGGCATTAATAATAAAAGAGATACTCAACAGTATCAACAATTGTTTTTTAAACATGTTTTATTCTACCTTTGTCCTCGTTAAAAATAAACAATTTTTAACAAATTATTATATAGCCAATGAAAATATTAATAATGACCTGCTATTAACAAGAATTTTATATGTTTTTTTATATTTCTCTTGTATAGCTTCTGTATTATAATACTATATATTGTGTAATAAAATCTTTTTTTATTGCAATCTTCTGATTGCACTATCAATAAACTAAGTATTAATTTTAAAATATTATTTTTTATATTAAATAAATAGATTAGAAATTATAATGGAAAACATATGAAAATAGAGCTTTTAAAGTCAAAAATTCACCGAGCAACAGTAACTGATGCAAATCTTGATTATGTTGGATCTTTAACCTTAGACCCTATATTGATGCGAGAGGCTAATTTAAATGAATATGAAAAAATTCATGTTTTGAATATTACAAATGGCAATAGGCTGATTACATATATTATTAAGGGGGAGAGTGGTTCGGGTGAGGTTTGCATAAATGGTGCAGCCGCTCATCTTGTTTCAAAGGGCGACCTTGTTATTGTTGCAGCCTATTGCAGTCTTTCAGAAAGTGACGCTAAAAATTTTAAGCCGACAATTGTTCATGTAGATAATCAAAACAACGTAATTAACTGATGTCCGAAATAACTATTAAAAAAATTCAGTCTTGGAAAAATAAAAAATTTTTTAGTGCAATCACTGCATATGATTTCACAACTGCAAAAATTATCAACAAATCAAAAATCCCTATTGTCCTTGTGGGAGATAGCGCGTCAATGACGAGCTATGGTTATAGCTCCACCATTCCTATTTCTATGGATGAAATATTGTTAGTTAGTCGAGCTGTTTCAAGGGCCATTTCATCGTCACTTGTAGTTGGGGATATGCCTTTTGGTAGTTATCAACACTCTGCTTCAGTTGCGGTTAAAAACGCTGCGCGGTTTTTGAAAGAAGGTAGGGTTTCCTCTATAAAACTAGAGGGTGGTGTTTTGGTTCAAAGCCAAATCAGTAAAATTGTTAGGTCTGGAATTCCTGTTATGGGTCATGTGGGTTTGACTCCTCAATCTGTAAATCAGTTGTCTGGCTACTCTGTTCAAGGAAAAGATTTGTCCTCCGCTCAAAAGATTTTTGATGATGCCCGCGCGGTAGAAGATGCCGGAGCGTTTTCTGTTGTTTTAGAGTGTATTCCAGAAGAGTTGGCAAAAAAAATCACCTCCTCTCTTTCTATTCCAACAATAGGTATTGGCTCTGGAAAATTTTGTGATGGTCAAATTCAGGTTTTGCATGATATTTTAGGTCTAGATGATGACTTTTCTCCAAGGCATGCAAAAAGATACTTGAAGCTACAGAGCTCTATTCTCTCTGCCTTAGAAAAATATAACGATGAAGTAGTTAAGAATAAGTTTCCTCAAAAAAAACATTCAACAAACTATAAAAGCAACATCATTGATAAACTACAATAAATGAAAATTATTTCATCTCTATCTGAGTTTTTAATTTGGAGGGAGTCTATTGAAACTTCCACTTCCATCGGTTTTGTTCCAACAATGGGTGCCCTTCACGATGGACATGTGGCGCTAATTAAACGTTCTTTAAATGAGGCTGATATAACGGTGGTAAGTATTTTTGTAAACCCAAAGCAGTTTGGTGAAAACGAAGACCTTAATTCTTATCCAAGGACAATCGAAAAAGATAGTGACCTATTGGGTTCAGTGGATGTTGATGTTTTGTTTGTTCCAAAATATGAAGATATATATTGTGATAGCATTAGAAGCTTTTCTTTTGAAGACTTGTTTTCTAGTCAGCTTGAAGGAAAGAGTCGTCCTGATTTTTTTCCAGGTGTAGTCAACGTTGTATCAAGGCTTTTTAATATTGTAAGGCCCTCTTTATCTTTTTTTGGTAAAAAAGACGCTCAGCAATTAATTATAATTAGTAAAATGGTTGATGTTGGAGGTTTTCCTATAAAAATAGTTCCTGTAGAAACCGTAAGAGAGCCCTCTGGTCTAGCGATGAGCTCAAGAAATATATATTTATCAAAAACTCAAAAGATGTCCGCATCTAAAATTTATAAAAGCTTGTTGTTGGCTAAAAAACTCCTACGGTGTGGTGAGAAAGAGTCTAAAATAATTAAAAATCAAATTAAAAAAAATTTGTTAAGCGACTCAA
>CEOF01205242.1_pt1 | contig 44755 bp, 44 predicted proteins | sample 361311 | NCBI WGS metagenome assembly CEOF01 (sample SAMEA2619667, study PRJEB7988) | marine metagenome | biome: marine biome (ENVO:00000447); feature: surface water layer (ENVO:00002042); material: "saline water (ENVO:00002010), including plankton (ENVO:xxxxxxxx)" | depth 5 m
CTGCCTCCCGAAGACAGTGCTCTACCAGGCTGAGCTACACCCCGACTGAATTTGGACTAAGAGCCTGCTCGTACTAAAAGGTCCGGGAAACCGAAAAGTCTGCGAGCGCGCTAAGAGCGTCACGATATTGAGAGGTCGGCAGCGCCTCGAGGGACTGGCGGGCAAGACCCGCATGCTCTTGAGCCCGCGCGCAAGTGTACGCAAGTGCCCCGGTAGATTCAATGATCTGGCGAATCTCAGTCAGGGCATCGCGATCGCCAGTTTCAATTGCCTCGCGGATGACTGCCTGCTCCCCTGCGGTTACGCGATCCATGGCGTGAATTAAAGGCAGTGTAATTTTTCCTTCGGCAAGATCATCGCCGGCGTTTTTGCCCATCTGATCTGACTCGGCGGAGTAATCCAGCGCGTCATCCACCATCTGGAAGGCAATCCCCAGATTAAGCCCGAAGTCGGCTAGCACCCGTTCGCCAGCGGGACTGGCGTCTGCAAGTACGGCACCCAAACGGGCGGCCGATTCAAAAAGCTGGGCTGTCTTGCGGGTAATGGTTTCGAGATACACCGCTTGGGTAGTTTGCGGGTCATGACTGTTGATCAACTGCATGACTTCCCCTTGGGCGATTGAATTCGTGGTTTGTGCCATGATATCCATCACTCCGGGATTGCCCACTGCAACCATCATCTGGAAAGCCCGCGAATACAGGAAGTCCCCAACAAGCACCGATGCGGCATTCCCCCATAGATCATTCGCGGTTTCCCGACCTCGTCTTAACCCCGACTCATCTACGACGTCATCATGAAGCAGCGTTGCGGTATGAATGAATTCGATGACGGCGGCAAGATCAATGTGCGCGGTCCCCTTATACCTAAGCGCATGGGCGCTCAACAGTAGGGTAACGGGGCGTAGCCGCTTTCCGCCCGCGCCGACGATGTAATGACCTATCTGCTCGATGAGGGCGACATCCGAGCGCAATTCACTCTGAATATGGCGGTCCACCGCAGCCATATCCTCCCCGACGAGGGTATTAATGGAGGTCAGCAGATCCCCCGGCTTTTGGATGCCTTCAGACGTCTGTTTTAAAGAAGTAACGGATCCCATGTTGGAATGATAACGTGCCTGTTGAAGTATCTGTCACGTTACGTTGACCAAAAACTCGCTTTCGCCTAAAATTCGGCGCCTTCAACGAGACATCAAAGCCGACCGCCTGTCTTCTAACAGGTTGATTCGGGTAGAGAAATTCCGGAACCGATATATGTACGCAGTAGTTCAAACGGGTGGTAAACAGTACCGACTGAGCGTGGGAGACAGCGTGAGGGTAGAAAAACTCGCAGGCGAACCCGGCGATGTCATTGATCTTTCCGACGTGCTGATGGTGGCTGATGGCGAGCAGGTGTCTGTCGGCAGTCCGAAGCTTGACGGCGCCTGCGTCAAGGCAGAGATTCTCGCTCATGGACGAGACAAGAAGATTCGTGTTTTCAAAATGAAACGGCGAAAGAAGTATCGGCGTACGCAGGGGCATCGGCAGTCATTTACCCACCTGCGGGTGACAGACATTACTCATTAAACCCGGCAAGGCGCTGGAGGTTACGACAAATGGCACACAAGAAAGCAGGCGGCAGTTCCCGGAACGGTCGCGACTCAGAGTCCAAACGGCTTGGCGTAAAACGCTATGCCGGCGAAGTAGTGCGTGCCGGCAATATTATTATCCGTCAGCGTGGTACGGCATTCCATCCCGGAGTGAACGTGGGCCTTGGAAAAGATCACACACTCTTCGCTCTTGCTGAGGGAAAGGTAAAGTTCGACATAAAAGGGCCGAAAAACAGGCGAACTGTGAGCGTCCTCACTGAGAGTTGAATGCAGGTTCCACGGATCGCAAAAAGCCCCGCCAACTGAGCGGGGTTTTTTACGGAAGAAGGTCTTAAATGAAATTCGTCGACGAGGCCGTGATCGCTCTTCAGGCAGGTAACGGGGGTCATGGCTGCCTGAGTTTTCTTCGGGAGAAATTTGTTCCAAAAGGTGGGCCTGATGGAGGCGATGGAGGTCGAGGCGGAAATGTCGTCCTTCGGGCGACAAGTGATCTTAATACGCTTGCGGATTTTAGGTACACGCGGAAGTTTTCTGCTGAAAACGGGTCGGGAGGTGCGGGGCGAAACCGCACAGGGGCGGCCGGCAAGGATTGTGTAATCATGGTGCCTTCCGGAACTCTGGTTTATGCAGAGCATACCGAGGAACTTCTTGTTGATCTGGACTCAGACGACAAGGAGTTCACGGTCGCGATGGGAGGTCGTGGCGGAGTCGGAAATGCTCGGTTCAAGTCTTCTGTCAATCAGACCCCAAGACGGACTATCCCCGGAGGCGAAGGGGACCGTTTGTCGGTTCGGCTTGAGTTACAGGTGCTCGCGGACGTGGGATTGTTGGGGCTGCCGAACGCCGGCAAGTCGACGCTGCTTTCAAGAATCTCCGCCGCGCGACCTAAAATTGCCGACTATCCGTTTACCACGCTGTATCCACACCTCGGGGTAGTAGACGTTGGGCAAGGCGCGGCGTTTGTGGTGGCGGATATTCCTGGGCTAATAGAGGGCGCAGCCGAGGGAGCAGGCCTTGGGGTTCAGTTTTTGCGGCATCTCAGTCGAACCCGCCTGCTTTTGCATATCGTCGATATCAATGATGTATCGGGGGGAACACCTCAGTCAGCGGTAGAAACAATAGTACGGGAACTTGAGGGGTTCGATCCAGAGCTTTCGAGTCGAGATCGTTGGCTCGTATTCAACAAAGCGGACACGCTAGATCCTTCCGCGGCTGCAAAGATCGTTGAGGAAACGCGTTCTTCATTAAATTGGGACCGACCTTGGTTTCTGATATCCGGCGTCAGCGGTCAGGGGTGCGCGGAGATGTGTCAAAAAATCTGGCATAAACTGGATGATGACAGTGACTAGCCCCAGTCTCAAAGACGGCGCTCGACAACGCTGGGTGATAAAGCTCGGCAGTGCCCTTTTATCGCACGAAACACAGGGCCTCAATCAACCTTTGATTGCGTCGCTAGCTGACGTCTGCGTTCGGCTTCGGGGGCAGGGCATCGACCCCATTTTGGTGTCATCGGGGGCGATTGCTCAGGGGATGGTGAGGCTCGGATGGAAAGCTCGCCCTCACGAACTGCATCAGCTCCAGGTTGCTGCGGCGGTAGGACAGATGGGTCTGATTCGGGCCTACCAGTCGGCATTTGAAGATTATGGGGTTGAGACAGCCCAGGTCTTACTGACGAGTGCGGACTTGAACAATCGGAATCGGTACCTCAACGCAAGAAGCGCATTGCGGTCTATGCTGGAGATGGGCATTGTCCCTGTGGTGAACGAGAACGACACGGTCGTCACTGAGGAGATCCAGTTTGGCGATAATGACTCACTTGGGGCGCTTGTGGGGAATCTCGTCGAGGCCGTTTACCTTGTCATTTTGACCGATCAGGAAGGTCTATACGAAGCAGATCCACGTCATGATTCGAACGCCCAGTTAGTTCGCGAAGCTAACGCAGGGGATCCCCAGTTGGAGCAATACGCGGGCCCAAGTGGCGCGTTAGGTCGCGGTGGAATGCTGACAAAACTCCAGGCCGCTACCAAGGCTGCCCGCTCGGGCGCCTCGACGATTGTCTGCTCCGGAAGAAATCCACAGGTGCTTCTCGGGATACCGCGAGGTGACGTCCCAGGAACGTTGCTCAAAGCGGCCTCTGGTCGAATCGCCGCACGTAAGTTGTGGCTAGCAGGCAGAATGCAATCCCTCGGGCGGGTCTACATCGATGCGGGAGCATGCAGCGTCCTGATGGGTTCTGGCAGAAGTCTTTTGCCCGTTGGGGTGACACGCGTTGAAGGGGGTTTTCAGCGCGGGGACCTGGTTGACTGCCTAGCAGATGAGGACGGCAGACTGATCGCGCGGGGACTGGCTAATTATTCCGCTGAGGAAACGGCAAAAATCGCAGGTCAGTCAAGCCTTAAAATAGAAGAATATCTTGGTTATGTCGATGAGCCGGAACTCATCCACCGGGATAACATGGTGCTGGTGTGAGGGGCGGGCGTCAGAAAATCGCCGCCAGGGGTTAAGCCGGGGCTTGTGCCCTGAGCCTGGCGTTGAGACGACTTTTGAGCCTCGCTGCCTGATTGGCGTGTGCCAGGCCTTTGCGGGCTGCGCGGTCGACGCTTGATGTGAGTTCGCGATAGGCGGTTTGGGCACCTGCGGTGTCGCGTTCCTCAAGACTGCGGTTAAATCGTTTGATCGCGGTGCGCATGTTTGAGCGCTGCGACATGTTACGCGCCCGATGGTTTGCCGCTTGGCGGGCGCGTTTTCGTGCCTGAGCTGTGTTGGCCAAGGTATTCTTCCGGAAAAAAACAACGGGCGAGTATCCAGAATTACAGCACTTTTGTCAACGGTGAAATGTTGTTAGCGATAGAAAGGGTGGGATCCACGTCAGTTTATGATTAAAAACGTCGGTGCAGTAGGCGGGATGACCCTGATCTCACGCATGACAGGTTTAGTCCGGGACATCGCATTCGCTCAGTTCCTCGGAAGTGGCGCCCTCGCTGATGCCTTTTTTGTGGCATTTCGAATCCCAAACTTCTTTCGGCGGATTTTTGGCGAGGGGGCGCTTTCGGTCGCGTTTGTCCCGGTTTACTCGCAATACGAGGCTCGTTATCCGGCGGCCGAGGCCCGGGCGTTTCTGAATTTGATGGCGGGCCGGCTAGGTTTGGTTCTCATATTGGTGACCTCGGCGGGAATAGTCGCGTCACCTGCCCTTGTGGGGCTCATGGCGCCGGGATTTCTCGATGACCCGGTCCGGTATGAGTCAACCGTCTCCGCGCTTCGCTGGACGTTCCCCTATCTCTTTTTTATTTCGTTAGTGGCCATGGCGGCGGGGATTTTAAATACCCATGACCGGTTTGGTGCTGCGGCGGCGACGCCGATTCTGCTAAACCTTAGTCTGATTACGACAGTATGGTTTTTTGTGCCGGATTCCCAGAACGGCGCAGTGACGCTAGGCATTGGGGTTCTAGTTGCAGGCCTAGTTCAACTCGGTTTTCAGTTTCCGTTCTTAAAAATGCTGGATAGAGTGCCGTTACCGCAAGTGTGGCCCCGATCTCCCGAAGACAAGGTGGGCGCCGCCGGGGTGGGGCAGGTCTTAAAACTGATGATTCCTGCTATCTTTGGAGTTTCGATTGCGCAGATCAACCTGCTGGTGAACACCATTCTTGCTTCTTTTCTGGTTACCGGTAGTGTTTCCTGGCTTTATTACTCTGATCGCTTAATGGAATTTCCTTTGGGTGTTTTTGGTGTCGCGTTGGCTACGGTGATTTTGCCTACGCTCTCGCGTCAGGTTGCCAAGAAAGAAGAAGAGAGTTATCAAGAGACGCTTGATTGGGCCCTGCGTCTTGTATTTCTAATCTGCCTGCCCGCGGCTGCAGCGCTTGCCATCTTGGCATTTCCACTGATGGTTTCGTTGTTTCAGTATGGCGCTTTCTCAGACGAGGACGCCGGGATGGCATCACGGGCATTGGTGGCATTCTCCATCGGTTTGATCGGTTTCGTAACGGTAAAAGTGCTTGCCCCCGGTTTTTATGCCCGGAAAGATACCCACACACCAGTGCTGATTGGCGCAATAGCCATGGCGGTCAATGCCCTGGTGGCGGTCGTGCTGGTTTGGGATCTGGCGCACGTGGGGCTGGCACTCGCGACCAGTGCGGCAGGTTTGGTGAACGCTTTTCTGTTATATCACCGGCTGAACAAGTTAGGGCACTTTAGCGCTAGAGCGGGTTGGGGGATGTTCTTGGCGCGGGTTGTCTTGGCTACCGCCGCCATGTCGGTTTTTCTCTACTTTACTCAGGGTCTGCAGAGTGAATGGCTGGACGCCGGTCTTGTTGAGCGGGTAGGACGCCTTTTGTTTCTGATTGCTTCCGGCGGCTTGGCCTATTTGGTTGTGCTGTATATGACAGGGCTACGTGTTCATCAGTTTTTGGTTCGGCCCTAGTGGGGTTAAATTCTTTTCCCGCAGAGGTTATAGCCTCGATCAGCCACCCGAGCGAGTCAAAGTACTTCTCTTTATCCGAAGCCAAACAGGCGTTGCCGGTCCTCCAGAAAATCACTCGCTCAGCGGCTCAAGATCTTGCTCCATTGCAGGAGGAGATGAGCCGCCTGCTCGATTGCGACCCAAGGCAAGAGCCCTTAAGGGAGCAGTTCGAGCAGATCGTTCGAAAGTGGCTCTCGCAGGTTCAACGCCTTGGGTTGCGGGTATCAGGACTATGGGAAGTCGGATTCGATACGGGCGATGGATACCTGAGTTGGCGTTATCCTGAACTGCGTCTGGCATACTTTCGGTATTACGAAGAAAGTTTTTCTCGGCGCCGGCCGCTCGGGCAGGTCATTGAGGAAGACCAACCGGAGTGGGCACACCAATAGGCCCTCTGATAACTGATGATACTGATCCGCGATTCTTACAATGTTCAGGTGCAGCACCGACCCTCGGTGGTCTCTATTGGAAATTTCGATGGAGTGCATTTGGGGCATGTCCGCTTGTTGGCACTGTTGAAAGACAAGGCACAAGCATTAGGTGCAAAAGCGACGGCGATGACCTTTGAACCGCATCCACACGAATTCTTTAGTCCGCAGAATGCGCCCCCAAAATTGCTGCGGTGGCGGGAGAAGTTCGAAAAGCTTTCTGACGCCGGCGTCGATCAGGTGTTCTCGCTTCGATTTAATGAGTCTCTTTCTCAGACTTCTGCGGAAGATTTCGTGAGGAAGTATCTTGTCGAGGGTATTGGGGTTCGGCACGTGGTTATCGGAGATGATTTTCGATTCGGCCGAAAACGCGCAGGCGATGTGCACTTGTTACGTAGCCTCGGGGAGCAGTGGAATTTCAGTATCAGCACTGTCGAGACCTACTTGATTGGAGACGAGCGGGTCAGCAGCACGCGAATTCGGGACATGCTCAAGCAGGACGACTTCGACACCGCTCAATCGCTCTTGGGTTATCCGTATGCAATTCACGGAAAGATCGCCCATGGAAACAAACTAGGCCGCACGATCGGATTCCCGACAGCCAACATTATCTTGCCCCATGACAATGTTCCCGTTTGGGGTGTGTACGCTGTCTTGATGCACTTCCCGGGTTCCGAACCGAAACCAGGGGTAGCGAACGTCGGAGTCCGGCCAACTGTAGGTGGGGATCGGGTCCTCCTTGAGACTCATCTTTTTGATTTTTCAGAAGACATCTATGGACAGCGGGTCCGCGTTGAATTCAAGTCAAAGATTCGAGACGAACAGCGTTTTGATTCCTTCGACGCGTTGAAAACGCAGATCGCCAAGGATGCGGCGGCAGCTCGCTCATGGTTTGAACAGTTCTAGCAATATCGAAATTATGGAAAAGGAGATGACTGCAGACATTGGCCGACAGCGCTTTATTTTTGCGTCTGTCGTGCTCGTTTTCCTGCTTGCGGACTGGCTCAGTAAGAGACTGTTTCAGGGTTGGTTGGAGACAGGTGGACCTATCGATGTTATCCCCGGCTTCAGGCTTATTCTGGTTCACAACCACGGCGCGGCCTTTGGCTTTTTGGCTTCCGCCGGGGGTTGGCAAAGAGGATTGTTCATTTTTGTCGCGGCCGCGGTGATCATTTACCTCGCGTGGCGCTTGTGGATGGCAAGATCTGAAGAGAAGCTTACGAACATCGGGTTTGCCATGATTTTGGGCGGGGCAGCAGGTAATTTGATCGACCGGGTGCGCCATGGCTACGTAGTCGACTTTATAGATATTTATGTGCGGGACTGGCATTGGCCCGCTTTTAATGTCGCCGATGCCGCGATCTCGATAGGGGCGCTCGTTGTGATCTTCGACAGCCTCGGACTTTTTCGGATTCATCCCAGTAAACCGTCTCAGAATGGCGCTCCATAGATGAGATCAGTGCAGGCAAATGACAAGATCCTGGTCCGGTATCGAGTGCTGGATGCGGCTGGGACGATCCTCGAAGATTCTAGACAGACGTCGGTTGAGATTGTGATTGGTGAGGGCAGTTTGCCTCATCTCGTTGAGAACGCTCTGTTGGGTCGCGTGATGGAAGACCATGTCAGCGTAGAAATCGGGGCGGAAGACGAAGCCTTTGGGGCCTACGATCAAACGAAGATCCAGTCCTTGTCGAGCAGTAAGTTCGAAGGGTTCGGAGCGGTAGAATCGGGGATGCTTTTGGAGTTCACTCTTCCGGACGGCGAAGGCGTGGCGGGGTGTGTCACCCACGTTGCTGAGAACGAGATCACTGTGGACTTTAACCACCCCTTGGTCGGTCGCGACTGTGTCTATGAGATGGATCTAGTGGAATTCGCAGATCCGGCAGAGGGAGAAAATGCCTAAGGACCCAAAAAACTGATGGGTGAATTCACAATCGAACTTGCGAATCCCCGAGGTTTTTGTGCGGGAGTAGATCGTGCGATCGAGATAGTGGAGCGCGCACTTGAGCTTTATGGCGCACCGATTTATGTGCGGCATGAGGTTGTTCATAACCGCTATGTCGTCAGGAACCTGAAAGAAAAGGGCGCGGTGTTCGTTGAGGAACTTGAAGAAATTCCAGATGACAGTACGGTGATATTCAGCGCGCATGGCGTAGCCAGGGTTGTCCAGAATGCCGCCGCAGGTCGCGAACTTCGCGTACTCGATGCGACCTGCCCTCTCGTCACGAAAGTGCACACCGAAGTGAGCCGCTACGGACGCGAGGGCAGGACGGTCATTCTTGTGGGGCATGCAGGACATCCGGAGGTCGAGGGAACCATGGGCCAGGCCACGGGAGTGCTTCACCTGGTGGAGTCCGTTGAAGACATTGATAATCTCAACATCCCCGCTGGAACACCTCTGGCCTACGTCACCCAGACCACTTTATCGGTCGATGATACTGCCAAGATTCTTAAAAGATTGCGCGAGCGATTTCCCGAAATCGAAGGCCCTCGCCGTGATGATATCTGTTATGCCACGCAGAATCGTCAGGATGCGGTTCGGGCGATTGCCGAGCGCTGTGATGTCGTTTTCGTAGTGGGGTCAGCAACCAGCTCCAACTCAAACCGTTTGCGTGAACTGGCGGCTCAAACAGGTGCCCGCGCGTTTTTGGTTGACGGCGCAGAAGATATCGATAAAAAAGTGCTTGAGGGTGTTCATCGTGTCGGTTTGACTGCCGGTGCATCTGCTCCCGAGATCCTCGTTGATGAGGTGGTTAAAGAACTCCAAGCGTTGGGGGGATCTCTCATAACTGTGTCCTCTCCGCTCGACGAAGGGGTTTCCTTCTCTCTACCAGTAGAACTTCGCCACTAAGCTCAGAACTTCCGGGGGGGGGCGGTTGCTGGCTTCTTGTCTACACTGAGTTGTCTCTCCGGCGGCGCTAGATCACGCAACAGACTCCCGTCTGTGTATAATAATTCTGGAACAATAAAGTAAAAATGAGAGTGTTAAGTTATATAAGGGTATGTTTTGTTGAGAAGAGCAGCGTGACAGACATTAAGGAGTCAGGGAGGCGAAATGACTGATTCGACTCGATGGACTAATGAGAGGTTTGGGGGATATCACCTGAGGCACCCCCTCGAAGACGATGTTGACCTTACGCGCGTAGGACCGACTCAACCGTGTGGTGAATACATGCGGCGTTTCTGGTTCCCTGTAGCGATGACTGAGCAATTGGGCGAGCGGCCCGTCCCGATTCGGATTTTGGGAGAGGACCTCGTTATCTTCCGAGACCTCAGTGGAGTCATTGGACTCTTGCATAGGCACTGCTCTCATCGCCGAATGTCTCTCGAGTACGGCAGGATTGAGCAAAATGGAATTCGTTGCGCTTATCACGGCTGGCAGTTCGACGTCGACGGAAACATTTTGGATACGCCCGGCGAGCCGGCCGAAAGCACCATTAAAGATAAGATTTGTCACGGAGCCTACCCGGTTCGGGAGTTCAAGGGGCTTGTGTTTGCGTACATGGGGCCTCCTGACAAAAAGCCGTCATTTCCGATCCTTGATAGTTTTAATATTGATGGCCACGAGATGATCCCCTATTCGATCCATTCGCCCTGTAACTGGCTGCAGGAGAGCGAAAACTCCATGGATCCCTTTCATAGTGTGTTTCTGCACGGCCGAGTGAACGGGCCGCAATTTCCGGGATTGGAGCACTTTGTGGCACTTCCCGTGGTGGAGTACTTCAAGCGCCCAGAAGGCTTTGTGTATAGCCACTGCCGGCGGCAGGGTGATCTCATCATGATGCGTTTCCACGATCACATCACGCCAACCATGGCGCAGAACGGGGGCATGTTCCAGAAGCTTGATGGGCCAAAAGTGTTTGGGAGAACCAGTCTTACTAAATGGGTTACCCCCATAGATGATACGAACAGCCGTAAATTCGGTTGGCGCCACTTCAACGATGCCGATGAGGTGCTTCGTCAGGGAGACAAGACTGGGGTCGGTTGGGAGAAGGTAGATTTTTATGGACAGACTGCACACCGGACAGAGAAAGAACGCTTAGAAAGTCCTGGAGACTGGGAAGCGTGGACCAGTCAAGGTCCAATAAATATCCATCAGCGAGAATATCTTGGAACCACTGATGAAGGCGTTTCTCTGCTTCGCACCAAACTGAAAAAGGATATTCGGGCTGTCCAGCGCGGAAAAGCGGTCTCGCATCCTGTCGGTTCCGAAGATTCGCCGTTTCACACCTACGGTGGCGACACAGTCCTTCGACTGCCTGAAGATTCATCGGACGATAACGGATTAATGCGTCATGCTCAGAGCGAGGTCGCCCGGATATATTTTGCCGCGGACCAATACGAAGAAGACGATCGTCGGGACTTCATCGCGCACGAGATTCGCAAGCATTTCGGGGATGAAGCATTGACGGGAGCCAAAGACTGATCGTGGCAGCAGGACGACCCGTCCCGCGGCCTGGGATAAGCAGTATTCGTGGCCACATGGTAGCGCCTTCAGAAGACGCTGCGTCAACCGGTATCTTTCTCGCTTCAAATGAAAGTGTTTATGGCCCTGGCCAAATGGCCCAGGAAGCGATCATGCGGAGCGCGAGTACCGTGGAGCGGTATCCGGACGACGGGGTCGCGCGGCTCGCAGCTGCTATCGGCGTTAGATATGGCATTGACTCTGAAACCATCTGCTGTGGGTTTGGTTCGGACGACCTGTTGGCGCGCTTGGCGCGGGCTTACCTCTCGCCAGGTGACGAACTCATTCATTCTGCTCACGGATATCCGAAAATCCCAAACTACGCCTATGCCAATGACGCAGTACCTGTAAGTGCGGCAGATCAGGATTTCACAGCCGATGTGGATGCGATCCTCCAATGTGTAACCGAGCGCACCCGTATCGTAATGTTGGCCAATCCGGATAATCCAGCGGGGAGTTACCTTAGCGGCGGCGAAGTTCGCCGTCTTCATGGGCGCCTTAGCCCTGAAATTCTATTGGTGCTCGACTCTGCCTATACCGAATACGTCAGCGCCACAGACTATGAGAATCCACTAGCACTAATTAAATCCTCCACGAATGTCGTAATGACCCGAACCTTTTCGAAGGTGTTTGGCTTGGCTGGTCTCAGGGTGGGTTGGGCCTGTGGACCGGAGGAAGTTATCGATACCTTGAGGCGAATTGGGATCACTTTTCCAATATCAGTTCCAGCCCTGGCGGCGTGTGAGGCGGCTCTTGAAGATCGTGATCATTTTGAAAGGGTCGTTGGGGAGAATCACCGTATTCGGGAAATGTTTTCTGATGCGCTCAAAAGTTTAGGGTTTGAAGTGATTCCGAGTCAGACCAACTTTGTTCTGGCCCGCTTTGCCGAACCAGACCAAGCAGTTCGTGTCCATCAGTCGCTTGAAGCCAACGATATCTACACGCGGCGGTTTGCGGGTGGAGAGTTTGCCAGGTGTGTCCGCTTCACGTTGGGCACCGAAGAGGAAATGCTCGGTTGCATTGCAGTCCTCGAGAATGGGTGTAAGGCAAATGGGTGAGCCGCTTCGGGGAATGAATATCCAGGCGGCTCTGCACGAAGCCCACGTCGAGTTTGTGGTGGCGTTGCCGGACATCGTCACTTGCGATGAACTTCTTTGGCCGATTGCCAGAGAGAGTAACTTTAGATTGGTCAATGTCTGCAAGGAAGATGAGGGTGTCTCGATCTGTGCAGGCCTCTCTTATGCAGGCAAGCGTGCCATACTCTTGATGCAGCATACGGGGTTTTTGGACTCGATCAACGCAATACGCGTTATGGGGATGGACTATCAGTTACCTATAGTAATGATGATCGGTCTTCAAGGTCTCGAAGAGGATCGGTCGCCGAGTGAGTCTGCGCAAAACGGTGTACGTATCGTTGAGCCCATTCTTAAAGCGATGGATATCCGATATTTGGTTCTTAACGATGACTCGGATTCCTCGGCTATATCAAAAGCAATCGATTCGGCCTATTCGGCGCCACAGCCATTGGTTTTTCTGATCCCTCGAATGGGGAAACCGGATGACTATGAAGCGTGATCAGGCTCTGAAAGTGTTGGCCCAACACTACCCGGATGGGATTGTCGTCCCGGTATATCAGGCGGCTTTCGACTGGATGGCAATTCGTCCTCATCCATTAAACTATCTTTGTACGGGGGCGATGGGGCAAGGCTCCAGCCATGCGCTGGGACTGGCGCTGGCATGCCCGAAGGAGCAGATCGTCGTTCTTGATGGTGATGGCAGTCTGTTAATGAACCTTGGATCGCTTGTGACCATCGGGCATCAGGGTCCGTGCAACTTTTTGCACATCGTTTGCCAGAACGGCATCTATGAGGTCAACGGAGAGTTTCCTGTGCCAGGAGGGGCCGAGGTCGACTTCGCAAGCATGGCGCTGGCGGCGGGGTATCGCGAGGCGCACACCTTCTGCGATCTTGATTCGTGGGCTAGAAGCCTGCCGGATATTCTGGAGAGTTCCGGCCCTATCCTCGTGGATTTGAAACTCGAGGCGGGAAAGCCGTATCCGCGTGACTATCCGGCAATTCATAGCGAAGCGGCGCGAGAGCGCTTTAGATCTGCTTTGGCTGTTCGCCAAACCGGATAACTTCAGTTAAGTCTAGGACCCCCTCGAATGGTCTTAATCACTGTCTCACAGAAAGCGTTAATCAACCGGCTAGACTCACGGTTGCGAAGATAAAGCAGGGCGAGGTCACCATGAAGGGTCGGCTCAAAAGGTCTCACCTCAATTCCTGTTTCAAGTTTCAGCCCGGCAAACGATGGGCCGACGATAGACACCCCAATGCCGGTTGCGACCAGCTTGCAAATTGCGTCTGTGGTCCGAGCCTCGTAGCGAAGGCTTCTGCTGACTTTTGCCTTTGTAAAAAGTCGGTCTACTTTATGTCGGTAGACGGAGTCACTTTTGTAGGAGATGAACTCTTCATCGGAGAGATCCGTTGGAGTCACCCTTTTTAGTCTGCGCAATTTGTGCGATTTTGGAAAAATACAAACCGACTGTCCGGCTAGTACGGGTTGAGATACTACGGCAGGATTCTCCATTGGTAATGTAGAGAGCCCAAGATCACACTGCCCGGACGTCAAATACTCAAAAACCCGTTGGGTTGGCTGTACCTCCAAAGAAACCGCGACGAGAGGATATGCCTTATTGAAAGCCTTGAGTATCGGCCCGATAAACATCGTCACCACACTTGGGATTGTCACGATACGCAGGCTTCCTTCCTTATGATCGCGAATGTTAATTGCGGACTGATTTAATTGATCCAACCCTAGATGGCTAGTTTCAACCTCCTCAAAAAACATCCGCCCCTCGATGGTAGGGGTAATCTGGCGTCCCTGCCGCGAGAACAACTCAAACCCCAAAACACGTTCGAGGTCCTTCACAAGTCTCGAGATTGCAGGTTGGGATACATCGAGCATTTCAGCTGCTCCTGTGATGGTGCCTGTCATCATCACTGCGCGAAACGCATCGACTTGCCGGAGAGTAATCAAAGAGGCCTCTATGGATAGCAGGATTAAATCATCAATGCGGTGCTACATTATCATTAGTCACCGAAATGGAGTTACCCACAAACCTTGATCAGAAGCAAGCGCGGAACAGCACATGAAGCCAAATAGAGAGTGGATTATTGGGGTGACTCATCTGATCAAGCCGCCATTTGATCCAGAAAAAAAGGCGTTTAGAGATAACGTGCGCTTCATTCATTTTCCTGATAGCGACGAGCGCGAATTTTCCAAGGATTCCCTGTCTGAGGTAGATGGCTTACTGGTTTGGACGCCCTCGATCGGAGTTCAAACGATTCGCCATCTAGCGAAATGCCAGATCATCGTTCGTTACGGGGTCGGTTACGACAAGATTGATCTTTCCACGCTCGACAACGCTGGCATCGCATTCTCAAATAATCCCGAATACGGCCCTGAAGATGTCGCTGATACCGCGATCGGACTGATTCTTGCCCTCCAGCGTGGGCTCATTCAACATGACGAACGGGCTAGAACCTACGGTTCTACGTGGCAGGAGAATCATATCGTGCCGATGCTGCATTCACCTAAAGCAACGGTTGGGATCGTGGGTCTGGGGCGGATTGGGACAAGCGTCGCGCGCCGACTTTCGCCCTTTGGGTATAAAACGCTGGCGTATGATCCGTATGTCAGCAACGGCATGTTCAGGGCGCTTCAGGTTGAGCGGGCGACTTCCTTGCAGGAATTAGTCGACGAGGCTGACGTACTGACTCTGCATTGCCCTTTAACCGCAGAAACCGAGTCCATGATCAATGCTGAACTTCTTAGAGCAGCTAAGCGAGGACTCTTGTTGGTGAATACTGCTCGAGGCAGATTAATTGATAGCTTGGATACCCTGGAAGAGGGTCTTGTTTCAGGCAGAATCGGCGGAGTAGGTCTAGATGTTCTGCCAGAGGAACCGCCAGGCTCTCACCACCTGATAAACGCCTGGCGCAGACGAGAAGAGTGGACCCTCGGGCGCATTATCATTACACCGCATAATGCTTTCTTTTCAGATTACTCGATGAACGAGTGCCGTTTTGCGGCCGCCGAGACGGCACGATTATTCCTCGAGGAAAACATTCACCGAAACCAAATCCCTTCAAGGTAATTTTTTGTGTGAGTCGCCAGGGCTGGTTCGCGGACATTCCGAATCATGCGTTGGTTGCCAGCGCTTCCACGCAATCGGTCGCCAAACTCCGTGGTTGCTCAAATATCCCCCCGCCTAGACGCCCGACTTCGCCCGCATTATCGAGTATTCCCAGGCTGACTAATGGTTGCCGATTGGACGCCAGCCACGCCCGCGCGGTCAGGCCTACACGGAGCCCTAGTTCTGCAAAAGCCGGATGAGGAGACGAAGTCAGCAGAGCACCCGTGCTGAGACCATCTCGGGGTAGGAAATGACCTAGGTTTTTTTGTTGCGCACTAGAGAAAGACATCGCCATCGCGCCAAATCCCAAGATATCTACTATCGCACTGTCGCCGATGGCCCCAAGTGCCCGGGACTGTGGCAGATCCACTTCAAAGGCGCCGTGAGGGGGAGAGGCTGGGGCTGTAAACCATTGGCCCGGCAACCCCGCAACCTGAATACCGGTCTCGCGCCCGTTAGCCGCCGCCGTGATGATCAAACTGCTTTCAGGAGTTCCCCTAGCGCCGAGCAAGATGGCTTTAGAAGCAGCCATCCAAAGGTTCAAAAAGAAACTTGGGCTGTCTTCGATGAAGGAAAGGTACTTTTCTGCTGCAGGCCGAACCCGTAGTCGGGGTCTGATCTTTTCGAGGAGAAGTCTAGTACCCGCTGGTGTTCTGCCGTGACAGTCATCACCCTCATGCAGGGAGTCTGCGGCAATATCGAGAAGAGTGATGCCGTCATCACAAACCTGACTGAGTACAGGGCCAAGAGAGTCATGAAGCCATGTCAGGTGCTCAAGCGCCGCTTTAGAGCATGTTCCCAGCCGTGGGGCAGGTCCGTTGCCTCCGTTTATCGGGGAAAATGATTTCACGTTCCCATCGGAGTCGTCCTCAATGCAGTGCAGCAGCATTTTAGAAGAGACCACGGCCGCCAGGGGTGTGACGACATCATAGTCTTGTGCAGGCTCCAAGGTGATGGCTCCAGAGAAAATAAGGTGCTCGGCTTCGTCAAAGTCTTGTGCTGCGCCATTGAAAACTAGGGCAACCTTTGCGGAGTTCAAAACAGGTCTAACGATCTCAGTGGGATCGGAAAAAGCTGGTCCCGCATGCAGCAGCGTGGTGTCAGCAAGGTTAACGGCATTGCCCGCAGTTTGCATTTCTCTCCAGAGAGGATTTACACGCAAAACCCGTGAGATCGACTGCGTGTCGGCTGCGTGAGAAAGTGTGACCATCATGATTGCCTAGGCCGGGCGTATCCAGGTCTCAGAGAAATACAGAAAAGCCGTGGTCGTCTTGATTCCCGCCTGGACTCGTTCCACGGGGGAACCCGGCAATCGTCGTCCATTTATGTGAATTGATGGATTGGTGGACTCGATTAAGAGTGTATAGAGTTCGTTTTCTTTTCCCCCGGTAAGCTCTGGGGGGAGTTCGAGCGCAGTCGGTTTTCCCAACCCGTCCCATACAAGTTCGATATCCAGAGAGTCGGCCCTGATGATTTCAGAGTAACGGACCCGCGGGTCGCCCTCTGACCGGCACTCTTCTATGGGGATGAGAGACAGAGATTCGCAGGAGGGCAGAGCAGCAAAGGCAGGCAGTCTCAGAATGAAGGTTTCCAGAAGATATTCTGCGAGGTCCTGGTTATCGTGAAGGAGGAGGTTACAGCCCTCCGGAAACGCCCGTTTTTCCTCGGGTGAATCTAACAGTAGTAGCACAGTACCTCTTCCTGCGGGAGACACATAAATACGGAAAAAGAGCGCGATTGCAGAAAAGGGGCCGTCGGGGTTTTCCTTCAGCAAAATCCCTGGGTTTTCGCCAGTCCAGACGACCTGGCCAGGGTGAATCGGTGATGAAAGAGGCATAAGGGTTCAGGGTTGTGTTTCAGGGGGTAAGACCCATGTTTCGGAAACTGCCATAAAAGCGGTACTCATTTCTCGCCCAAAGAAGACTCGCTCGCAGACGCGTCCGGATAGCGACTCTCCGTTGAGGGAAATCGATGCATTGCGCGCCTCCAGAAACACACTGTACATGTCATGGAGGCCGGTAGCGCAATCCTTTGGAGCAACCTCGACCGCAAAAGGTTCGCCCAGTTCAGCCCAGTGCATTTGGGCTTCACAACTCGCCGCACTCATTGTTTCGGTCCAGGAATTTTTCATATCGCCTTCGGACGAATGGGATTCGGCCTCCAGCCAGGTCATGGCCTCTAAGGCGGGTTGGCTACGAAACGAGGGAAATCGAGACACAAAGTTCTGGACAAGATATTGCGTTAGTTCGGAATTCGTCGTGATGCACAGGTTTCTGGCATTGGGGAAACCTTGAGTTTTTTGAGGATCACCAAGGATAATCATGGCTGATCCTTGACCGTGCGCCGAGAATAGAACGCGGAAGAATATGCCGAGCCCTGTCCAGGGGCCGTCTGGTGATTCTCTGAGATAGATGCCGGGGTTATCCCCAGCCCACTCAACTTGCCCAGGATTTACGGCTATTCTTGTTTCGACATCAGTCATTTGTTTCGTTATTTTTATATAATGTGTGAGTATATGATTGCCCGCAAGACTCTAACAAAATTATATGGCGTTGAATATAAAAGTCGCGCCCGTCGTTCGGATTCGCGTTAATTTCCCCTCCTTCCAGAATGGAATAGGTCTCCCTTGAAACGTTTTTCAATTTTTTCAATTGCAAGAAACGCTCTGACGGGTCACCGTCATTGGGAAAAAATGTGGCGAAGCCCGGATCCCAAGCGTGAGTATGATGTCGTGATTATTGGGGGCGGAGGGCATGGTCTCGGTGCAGCTTATTTTTTGGCGAAAGAGCACGGCATCACCAACGTGGCCGTTTTGGAGAAGGGCTGGCTAGGTGGGGGTAACACGGGTCGGAACACCATGACAGTTCGCTCGAATTTTCTTAGAGAAGACAGTGTTCCGTTTCATGAAATGTCGCTCGATCTCTACCATCAGTTAAGTCGGGACTTGAATTACAACCTGATGGTGAGTCAGCGGGGAATGATCACTTTCATCCAAAGTTCCGCCGCTAATCGAATAGCGCTTCAGATGGCCAATACGATGCATATTTATGGGGCGGAGTACCGGATGTTGACGCTCGACGAAGTGAAACAAAAGATCCCAATCTTTGATCCCTCGCCAAATATGCGGCTCCCTGTGCGCGGCGGGGTTTATCAGCCGCGTGCGTCGATGGTGAGGCATGACGCTGTGGCGTGGGGATTTGCCCGTGCCGCTGATGCTCGAGGCGTAGATATTATCCAGAACTGTGAGGTTACTGGAATACAGCAGGAGAAAGGCGCGGTGACTGGTGTCGAAACGACCCGGGGACTGATCAAAGCAAAAAAAGTCGGTATGGCCGTCGCCGGCCACGGCAGCGTTGTCGCCTCAATGGTGGGTCAACGCCTCCCAATCACAACCCAGCCATTGCAAGCCTGGGTATCGGAACCCGTGAAGCCTGTGCTGAATGAGATCGTCGTCATCAGGAGTTACTACGGCACCTATCTGATGCAGTCGGACAAAGGAGAGATAGTAGTCGGGCAGGGAGCTGATCCTTATCCTTCCTACGCCCAGCGAGGGACGTTTCCGATTATTGAAGATGCGACGACGTCGATGTTGGAAGTTTTCCCCAGTTTCGGCCGGTTGAAGTTGTTGCGTCATTGGGCTGGCATGCTGGATATCCCTTACGACGGTAGCCCCATTATCTCGAAGACGAACACCTGCGGGTTTTATATTGACGTAGCAGGTTCTGGCGGATTCAAGACGACGCCTGCAGCGGCAAACACATTCGCCCACTTGATTGCAAAAGACACGCCGCATCCGCTTGCTGAAAAACTCGGTCTGGAGCGTTTTTCTTCCGGACGTCTGATTCAGGAGGGCGGCGTGTCCGCTAACCGTTGATGGGGATTGTGTAATGTTGGAAATTCCCTGTCCTTGGTGTGGACCAAGAAACGAAACCGAGTTTGTCTGCGCGGGCGAGGCAGATCGCAAGAGACCCGCTAATCCTGAAGCCGAGACGGAAGAGGCTTGGGCCGATTATCTTTTCAACACGACAAATCCCAAAGGCGTCGTTCGGGAGTGGTGGTGGCATGTCAGCGGATGCACGCGTTGGTTTCAGATTGATCGTGACACAGTCACACATGAGATTACTCCCGTCAAGGATCCGTCAAAATGACGCGATTGGCGAATGGCGGAGTGATTGATCGGCAACGTCCCTTGCGTTTCACGTTCAACGGGAAACGCTATCAGGGCTATGAGGGAGATACTCTGGCCTCTGCGCTTGTGGCCAATGATGTTCTGATCGTCGGGCGGAGTTTCAAGTATCACCGGCCCCGCGGCCTTCTCACGTGTGGGCCGGAAGAACCCAACGCGCTTGTGCAGTTGGTGAGTGATGGGGATCAACCGAATCTTAGAGCAACGGAGATTCCCTTGAGGGAGGACCTTGAGGCAAGAAGTGTCAACTGCTGGCCGAGCGCAAAATTCGATCTTCGCGCAATAAACAGTGTCCTGGCCCCCCTGTTCCCTGCGGGGTTCTATTACAAAACGTTTATGGCGGGGCGGTGGGACTTCTATAGCCGATTTATCCGCCAGGCGGCCGGGCTGGGCCACTCTCCGAAAGAGCGAGACCAGGGTCGCTATGAACGGGTAAACCACCACGCCGATGTGCTGATTGTGGGGGCGGGGCCCTCAGGGATCCAGGCCGCGAGAGTTTCAGCAGAAACGGGGCACGATGTCATGGTGCTTGATATGCAGGAGTCACCTGGCGGCCACTTGCTGTTTCATCCCCGGCAGATTGATGGCCGGGCAGCATCCGACTGGGTGTCACGGGAGGTTGGCGAACTACAGGCTCGTGAGAACGTGACCTGGTTGCAAAGCACCACCGCGACAGGTTACTACGATCACAACATGGTCATCGCAGTACAGCACGAGCCGGCGGAATCATGGTTGAAAGAACGTTTGTGGCATATCCGTGCCAGCAAAGTAGTCATTGCCACCGGCGCTGTAGAGCGGCCGTTGATTTTTCCGGGCAATGATCGTCCCGGGGTAATGCTGGCTGACGCGGCAGTCCGATATATTCGGCGGTTTGCAGCGGTCCCAGGCAAAAGGGTGCTGATCTACACGAATAATTCGACGCCGTATGCGCACCTGGAAACATTTAAGACGGCCGGCATAGAGATTCAGAGCATTCTCGATCTGCGAAAAAGTCCGAGCGAGGCAGAGCTTAGCCTTGCCAGAAACTCAGAGGTTCCCGTGATAGTCGACGCGAGGATTACGGGAGTTCAGGGGCGCTCCGGGGTAAAGGGTGTGACCTATCAGAATGGAGCAGGCACAAAAACCGTCCGTTGTGACTTTGTTTGTCATTCGGGGGGCTGGAACCCGCTAATTCATCTTTATTCTCACGCGGGCGGGCGCTCACGTTTTGAGCAGGCCTCCGCTGCCTTTGTCCCTGGCGAACGAGCGCAGGGGGCATATCCAATCGGCGGCGCCAACGGAACGTTCTCATTGGCTGAGGGATTGAAGGAAGCCACCGATGTTGCGAATACATTGTTTTGTGAAAGCGTAGGCAATTCGGCCTGGAGTACGCCGGCTACGCCGGCGACGGAGGATGAGGTTGCCTACCGGATCGATCAGATCTGGCCGGAAAAAGGCCTCAAGGGCAAGGCATTCGTTGACTTTCAGAACGACGTGACTACCGCGGACATTGCACTTGCGGTGCGGGAGAACTTTCAATCGATAGAACATGTGAAACGCTATACGACTGCGGGGATGGCGGTGGATCAGGGAAAAATTGGTAATCCCAACGTTATTGGTCTTGTTTCTAGGGAGTTGGGGGAGGAGCAGTCATCGGTAGGGACTACTACCTTTCGACCGCCATTTGCCCCGGTGAGTTTCGGCGCCATAGGCGGCAGTGAGCGTGGGCCCCTGATTATTCCGGCGAGAACCACGCCTATGACGGCATGGAATATTGAAAACGGAGCCGCCATGGATGAGGCGGGCGCCAACTTTCGAAGGCCGTTCTTCTTTCCCCGGCCGGGGGAGGTGATGGAGGACGCCGTTGCCCGGGAAGCGGCAGCGGTGCGAACTTCATGCGGGATTTACGATGGCTCCCCACTTGGGACCTTCGAACTGCAAGGACCGGATACGGGAGAACTCCTGAATCGGCTGTACACCAATCGTTTTGACAATCTTCCTGTGGGTCGTGGCCGCTTTGGTCTCATGCTGCGCGAAGACGGACGCCTGTTTGACGATGGTGTCACTTTTCGTGTCGACCAGAACCGTTATCTGATGTCTTGTGGAACGGGTGCCGCGGGACCGGTATACGCGCATATTGATCGTCTCCTTCAAACCGAATGGACCGATCTCAACGTGTATCTCGTCAATGTCTCTGCAGCGTGGGCTACGATGTGTGTGTGCGGACCTTTGGCGCGCGTGGTGTTGGGCAAGCTTGAGAGCGACATCGCGCTTGATCCAACGTTTCAGTTTCTTGATTTTCGTGATGGAGCGCTTGAAGGAATAAACGTCCGCGTGGCACGCGTGAGTTATACGGGAGAACTCAGTTTTGAGGTTAACGTTGCGAGACGTTCTGCGCTGAAACTCTGGAAGATTCTGATGGAGGCGGGCAAAGAGTTCGACATAACGCCTGTGGGCTCGGAAACAAGCGGAGTGTTGCGCATCGAAAAAGGATTTATCTCTCCCGGACATGAAGGCGACAACATCACGAATCCCTTTGATGCCGGGATGGGCTGGATCGTCGACATGACCAAATCTGACTTCATCGGCAAACGCAGCCTGCTGCGAGATATCAAGTTGGGCGGAGAGCGCCAACACGTTGTGGGCCTGCTTCCGGATGATGAACGGGCTCCAGTGGCCGATGGGTCAGCGCTGCTTCCGGCGCAGGAGAGCAATTCCCGCTCGGGATTTCAAGGCCACGTAACTGCAGCCTGTTTCAGTCCGACACTCAAAAGGACGATCGCTCTGGCTCTATTGAAGGATGGACAGAACCGTCATGGGGAAAAGGTTGTGATATCGGGCCTGGAAAACAGTTGCGTTGCAACCGTTACTGAGCCCGCGTTCTATGACCCGAAGGGTGAGAGGATGCGCGCATGAGTTATCAGGTGGAAGTCTCATCTTTGGCAGATTATGCGTTGATCAATCTTCGGGGCGAGACGCAGGTGACCACCAACTGGGAAGCCGTACTTGATGTCACTTTTCCCAAATCAGCACACACAGCATTGATAAGTAGGGCATTTTCAATACTTAGCCTTGCCTCGGATCACTGGTGGGTCAGGACAGCATTGAAAAATGAGGATGACTTCTTTCACAGGCTTTCAGAAGCCGTATCGGGCGAACACGCAGCCGTCACTGTGGTTACCGACCACTTTCAGGGTTTTTCTATCAAAGGGCCGGATGCGGTCGCCGTATTGCGCCAGGGATTCAGTCTTGATCTGCGGCGTCTCGAGAGCGGGCAGTGTACGCGCGGCGGTTTTGCACGGTGCGGCGCCACATTGCAGGTGGTGGAGTCGGGCAGGGCTTATGAACTCTTCGTGGAGGCGAGTTATTCTGAATACGTGGAGCGTTGGCTTAAAATGGCGCAGGGTCATACGTTTTAGCCAGAAAACCGAGGCCGTTCATAACGCCGGTGGGTTATGCCAGATTACTACGATACAGCGGCGCAACTAAACGAATACTTAGTGTTTCATTACGGAAACGACGCGTCAGTGTTGCCGTGGGATTTTGGACCGGTCAAGGCTCTCGGATTTCACAAGAGACTTGTGGGGTGGGTCGACAAGAGTCGGCTTCGTGCTGGAAGCCGTGCGCTTGATCTTGGTTGTGCAGTGGGCCGGATCAGTTTGGAATTGACCCGCGTATGTGAGTCGGTTGTTGGCATTGACTACTCGACGACCTTTATCGAATCAGCAAAGAAGATTAGAGAGAGCGGGCTCGTCACCTTTCAGTTAACGAGAGAGGGCACTCTCGGCACATCATCGCAAGTGCGACTTCCGGCTGATGTTTCGCCTGATCGGACGTCCTTCTGCCAAGGGGATGCGGAAAACCTATCCGAGTCATTGGGTAAATTCGACGTCATCATAATGGCCAATCTGCTTGATCGAGTGGCACATCCACGAAAAGTGCTGTCCAGGCTTAGTGACATCACGCAACCGGGCGCTCAGGTAATCATCTGTTCCCCTTTCACCTGGTGGGATGAATTTACTCAGCCTGAGGAGCGGCTCGGTGGATTCATTCAGGACGGCAAAGAAATGACTTCCATGGATACAGTGGCAAAGCTTCTTGAGCCGAACTTTCGCCAAACGAAAATCGGAGATGAGCCTTTTCTTATCCGACAACATGAGCGGAAATTTTTCATGAGTGTCGCGTGCGTTGGAGCATGGATTCGAAGGTAAGGCCGATTTAGTCGGCGGCTGGCGCACTATCTGTTGGAATCTCCGTATAATTCATCGCCCGTCGAAATCGTTGCCGGTGTAGCTCAGTTGGTAGAGCAGCGCATTCGTAATGCGAAGGTCGTAGGTTCGAATCCTATCTCCGGCACCACTATTTCCTTTCAAGCGATCCTTCCAAGCGCCTATCAAAGGGTACTTCTAATATGAATAAAGCAGCCCGAAAACGAATTCTTGTCACTGGAGGTGCCGGTTTTGTGGGATCACATCTTTGCGATCGCCTTGTGTCAGCCGGAAACGACGTTGTCTGTGTCGACAACTTCTACACCGGCGATAAGCGGAATATTGCGCATCTGTTGACCGAAAGTAATTTTGAGTTAATCCGCCATGATGTGACCTTTCCGCTGTATCTTGAAGTAGATCAGATCTACAACCTCGCCTGCCCGGCATCTCCGGTGCATTATCAATATGACCCTGTTCAGACGACCAAAACGAGCGTGCATGGAGCGATCAACATGCTTGGACTGGCTAAACGAACCGGGGCGAGGATACTCCAGGCGTCTACCAGTGAAGTCTACGGCGATCCTGAGATCCATCCTCAGCCGGAGCATTATTGGGGTAAGGTAAATCCGGTGGGTGTGCGGTCATGCTACGACGAAGGCAAGCGCTGCGCGGAGACATTGTTTTTTGATTACTGGCGCCAGCATCGACTGGAGATCAAGGTAGCGCGGATATTCAACACCTATGGCCCAAGAATGCATCCGGACGACGGCCGGGTTGTGTCTAATTTTATTGTCCAGGCGCTGCGTCAAGAGTCATTGACTATCTTTGGCGATGGATCACAGACAAGGTCATTTTGCTACGTGGACGATCTTGTTGAAGGCCTGATCCGATTAATGGAATCAAGGACGGATTTCACGGGCCCCGTGAATCTAGGTAATCCCGGAGAATTCTCAATGCTGGAACTGGCAACGCAAGTGATCCAGCAAACCGGGTCGAGCTCTGTCACTGAATTCAAGACATTGCCCGAAGATGATCCGCAACAGCGCAGGCCTGACATCGAGCTCGCAAGAAATGAGTTGTCCTGGGAACCGACGATCCCGCTTGCGGACGGCCTGGCAAGAACAATTGACTACTTTAGGAGCATACTGTAGCCGGAAAGTTCCCAGAGTTTTTGACATATCCCTGATAAGTTATTGAAAAAACGAAATTAAGTAAACTTTCATGCTGGCTCATCCTGTGAGCCTTGTGGAGTCCAAACTGTCCCCGAATTCACTAGAAGAAGGGATACAACATGCAGGACTTTCTTGATTTTCTTTCGTGGCTTGGTTTCACCAGCCTTGCCGCCACGGTTTTTGGATTCAGCGATGTCGTCGGAGCGACCGGTTTAACCGGCGCTGAACTGATGACGCTCGGACTATGTGTCAGCTTCGCCGGCGGAAGCAGTGGTTTCCTGCTTTGTCGCTGGGCGGGTCGTGGAGCGGCTGATCTGTCGAGCCGGATTCGGCAGTTTGTCTCCGACCGGCAACGTTTGGGTGCCACCCTGTTTGAGCGGGCATAAAAAGTGATATAGGTCAGGCACGCCGGATAGAATCCGGGTTTCGTTGGAGGAGTCGCGTGCCTAGTTCCCAGTTTAGAAAAGACCTCAGCACCTGGCTCGAGAGAGCCTCGGTCCAGAGATTCATTATCGCCCTGATTGTGCTCAACGGGGTGATTTTAGGGATTCAGACCTCAGTCGGTCTGACGGATTATTTTGGTCTCTGGCTGTCTCTGTTGGATCAATTCATCCTCGCCGTTTTCGTCCTGGAGATCGTCTTGAAGCTGGCGGCCTCGGGGCGGAAATTTTTTCGAAGTTACTGGAATCTTTTTGATTTTTTTGTTGTTGCTATTGCTCTTGTTCCCGCGAGCGGGCCCTTCGCGGTCTTGCGAGTATTGCGAGTGTTGCGCTTGTTGCGCCTCATATCAGCCGTGCCACGCTTGCGGTTTGTTGTGGAAGCGCTCCTACATGCCATTCCTGGGATCGCGTCGATCGGCGTATTGATTCTGATTATTTTTTATGTGTTTGCCGTGGTGGCGACGGGCTTATATGGCGCAGTATTCCCCGACTGGTTCGGCAGCCTGGGCCGTTCGATGTTTACCTTGTTCCAGATCATGACGCTGGAGAGTTGGTCTATGGGTGTGGTACGTCCGGTGATGCAGGTTTTTCCTTTTGCATGGATCTTTTTTGTGTTCTTTATCCTGGTGGCGACGTTCACCATGCTGAACCTCTTTATAGGAATAATTGTCGAAACGATGCAGACCTTGCATGCGAAATCTGATGAAGATGAACAGAGCAAGAGAGGCTCAACAGAAGAGGATCCAGCGTCAGTAATTGATGAACTCCGTGGGCTGCGTGAAGAGATAGCCCAACTTAACGAAAAACTCGAAAACCGAAACAGATAGCCAACATCCGGACCTAGAGCGGCGGACCGAAATTAAAGCCGTGCGGGCGGGGCCAAGGGGAGTGTCAGTCGTAGATTGAGGTCTCCCCGGGCGGACGGGTCTTGAAGCGTTTGTGGACCCAGAAGTACTGACTTGGATCCCTGCGAATGCAGTCCTCAATAGCTGAGTTCATTCTTTGAGCATCTCCTTCGTGCGTGCCCGTGGGAAAGTTCGGGAGCGGTTTTTCGATCACAATTTCAAAGCCAGCTCCGCCAGGGAGAATATAGGTCGGGCAGGGCAACACGGGAACGGCACAGAGTTTGGCTATCCTCCCTAGCGCGGGCCAGGTAGCGGTCGGAACTTCAAAAAACGGTGCAAAAACAGCACGCCGCGGGCCAGGATCTTGATCAGGCAGGTAATAACACCCGGTTCCTCGACGTATCGCTTTAAACATTGGCCGCAGATCGTCTTTACGTTCGTACAATATGCTCCCAAATCGCTGACGCGCTCGCAGCATACTGCGATCGAAGACAGAATTTCGTGTGCGCTGATAAACGCTCACCCCGGGCGATTTAAGAGAAATAAAGACGCCCCCAAGTTCCAGGGCAAGAAAATGGGGCGCCAGAAGGATGAACCCCTTCCCCCCATCTTCAAACTGACGCAAAACGGCTTCGTTGCGGATCTTCACCCGTTTTTTGAGTTTCTCTTCTGATGCCCACCAGACGAATCCTGTGTAGAGCAGCATCCGGGCCGTGTTGCGAATGTTTTCCCTCGCGAGCGTTGCCGCTTCTCTCTCTGACAGCTCAGGAAAACAAAGGGACAAGTTGCGTTCGGCGACCCGGCGACGTGACCGCAGGACGATCCTCAGGAGATCTCCAAGACCCGTGCCTAGATGGAACAGTATCTGTAGAGGAACCAAGCTCAAAAGCCGAAGCAGCCCAAGGGCGATCCAACTCCCAAGGTATCGGATATGGAAAGGACTTCTAACCGGTCGCGGCATAAAATGGCTCCCGGAGCCTCACCGATAAGCGTTCATAAAGATCGAGGTTCGTGAGGAGAAAGATACGCGACATAGGCGACGGATATAAATATTTTGGATGACCGCCTGCAAAAGAAACATGGAACCATATGCTATAGTGTACCGAGTAGTATCTGCTTGCTATTCGGCCAGCGGCTCAAGAAAAAACAGTATCGGGAGGCTCTTTGACAGAGACTATTGTACTCACCGCGGAGATGGTTGCGGTGATGGCGATACTGGCTTTAACGATTTTTCTGTTCGCCTTCGAAATTGTCCGCGTCGATGTAGCGGCGGTGGGCATCATGGTGTTGCTCGGCCTTACGAGTATGTTGCCCGGTTATTCTGGACTGGTCCCGATCGGTAATTTATTCGATGGGTTTTCCAGTAACGCCGTTATTTCCATCATCGCTGTAATGATCATCGGTGCCGGTCTCGATAAGACGGGGATCATGAGTCAGTTAGCGGGAAAAATCCTGAAATATGGGGGCAGGACGGAAAGTCGGATTATTACGGTCATTTCTGCCACCGTGGGGGTTATCTCCAGTTTCATGCAGAACATCGGCGCCGCGGCACTTTTTCTCCCCGTCGTGACCCGGATCGCGCGGCGGGGCAATCTGCCGATTTCTCGACTGCTCATGCCGATGGGGTTTTGCGCGATTTTGGGCGGGACGATGACAATGGTCGGATCGAGTCCTTTAATCCTGCTCAACGACCTGATCGAGACCTCAAACCGCAATATGCCGGACGCCGTCACTCCGATGGAGACGTTTTCACTGTTTTCCGTTTCTCCTATTGGAGTGGTGATGCTGCTAACCGGGATCTTTTACTTCGTCCTTCTCGGTCGGTTTGTGTTGCCGGTAGTTAAGGACAAGCCCCAGGAATCGGGTAGCACCCTTCAATATTTTTCGGAGGTTTACGGGATCTCGGGGCAGGTGTTCGAGGCGCGTGTCACAGAGGACAGCCCGCTAGCTGGTGGGACGCTCTCTGATATCGATAGTGCGGGGCGGGGCGGTTGGATCGTTGCGGCGCGAACCGGCGATAAATACACTGTTGCGCCGTCGGGAGAAACTGAGCTTTGGTCGGGGACGGATCTCGCCATCATGGGGCCGATGGATTCGGTGCAACATTTTTGTACTGAGAACGCGTTGGAACTAAAGAGGGAGATGGATGTCTTCTCGGAGTTGCTCAGTCCGACCGCAGCGGGGATCGTAGAGGTTGTTGTGCCTCCTGATTCGAACCTCATTGGCAAGTCAATCCGGGAAGTGTCCTTACGACAAAGATACGGCGCAACAGTGCTCGCCATATTCCGAATTGACGAAGTGATTGATCGGCAGTTGCCCGAATTTGTGCTTCAAGCGGGAGATACGCTTGTGTTGCACGCCCGCTGGCAGGATGTGGCTCCGATCGCTAAGAACAAGGACTTTGCGGTTGTGACGGACTTTCCGCGTGAGGACACCCGTCCGGAAAAACTTCCCCACGCCATCATCTTTTTTTTGATTGCGCTTGGACTCATTCTTTTTACCGAGCTAAGGTTGTCGGTTGCGCTGATGACTGGGGCGATCGGAATGATCATCAGTGGCGTCATCCGCGTCGATGAGGCTTATCAATCGATTGGTTGGCAAAGTGTATTCCTGCTTGCCAGCCTGATCCCCCTTGGCCTCGCGATGGAGGCAACGGGAACGGCCGCCTGGGTCGCCCAGCAGACACTGATTGTGCTGGGAGAAGTCCCGATTTGGGTACTGCAGTCGAGTATTGCCGTACTCGCGACGATATTTACCTTGCTGATGTCCAACGTCGGGGCGACGGTCTTGCTGGTGCCGTTGGCGGTCAATATTGCTATCGGAGCAGGAGCCGATCCCGCGGTCTTTGCGTTGACGGTGGCGATCGCGACGTCTAACTCTTTTCTGATCCCGACACACCAGGTGAACGCGCTGATCATGGGGCCGGGCGGTTATCGTGTTGCAGACTTTATGCGGGCGGGCGGCATCATGACTGTTTTATTTTTAGTGATCATGATGGTCATGTTAAATATAATTTTCTAAACCTGAACCCTTTCGTAACGAACTTCACATCATATGTCCAACAGACGAATCTTCTCCCATTCAAGCATGACCTCTTTTCGCGGACTGCCCCATCGGTAGCCGCCAATGCCGCCGTCAGAGCGAATGATTCGGTGACAAGGGATGAGAAATGAGATCGCATTTTGGCCAACGGCGGTCCCGACGGCGCGAACGGCTTTCGGTTTTTCAATATCAGCCGCCAAGTCGCCATAGGTCATCGTCGCTCCCAGAGGGATCCCCAGGAGTGCACGCCAGACTCGGACCTGAAAGTCTGTTCCATGGACCAATAGCGTCAGTGGACCACGCGGCGGCGAGCCCTCGCCGGGAAAAATTCGCTTGAGAAGGCCAGCCGTTTCTTTCTGAGCAGGAGTTAGGCGGGCGCTGGGCCAGGTCTCCTTGAGGGGGAGAAGGATTTTCGAGGGTTCTGTTTCGGCTTTATCAAAAGATAGCCAACAGATTCCTCGCGCCGTGACGCCCAACAGACATCTGCCGAAGGGACTGTTGTGAATCCCGAAACCAATGGTAAGCCCGATCCCTTGATCGCGGTATTCTGCTGGCGTCATGCTCTGAAGGGAAACAAACAGGTCGTGTAGACGCCCGGACCCGGACAAGCCGGTATTCAGGGCGGTATTAAGGACGGTCCCACCGCTGCGCAGTTGTCGCTGGGCGTCAGTCAGCGTCAGGGACTGCAGATACTTCTTTGGACTGATACCCACCCAGGTTTTGAAGAGTCTCTGGAAATGGTGGGGACTCAGTTTCGCAGCAGCTGCGGTTTCGTTCAGAGTGGGCTGTTCGCGCCAATCTGTCCGTAGGAATTCCAAGGCCTTCGCAACGCGCACGTAGTCCGATTCCAGCGGTTTAGCAGCTTTTTGCATACCGCGAAGAATAGTTTTGCGTCCGAGGTAGTGCAACCCGATTCTTGCGCTAAGAAAAGGATCCCTTTCAATTTCCTTTGATACACTCGCGGGCATTGAAACCCTATGCGGACGGCTGGCAGGGGTAAGAACCCGGCTTTAATCGCAATCCTGTTTTGAAGCCTATCGGAGGCAGTATGGCAGTGGATTTTCCAGATCAGGCACAGATCGTCATTATCGGTGGTGGTGTCGTAGGGTGCAGCGTCGCTTATCACCTGGCGCAGTTGGGGATCAAGGACGTTGTGCTGTTTGAGCGCAAGTTATTGACCAGTGGCACAACCTGGCACGCAGCGGGGCTGGTGGGACAGTTGCGGGCCACGCAAAACCTGACAAGGTTGGCCCAGTACACCACCAATCTCTACGCGGAACTTGAGGAACTGACGGGGCAGGCGACAGGCTTTCGTCAGAATGGATCTCTCAGCCTCGCAACAGACGCCGAGCGGTTTGAGGAGCTTAAACGGGGCGCCTCCATGGCGAGTTGTTTTGGGCTTGAAGTCGAAGTCGTTAGCCCTAAAGAAGCGCTCGATCTTTATCCGATCATGTCCACCGAGAACCTCGTGGGCGCAGTTTTTCTGCCGCGGGATGGCCAGACCAACCCTACCGATACGACGCAGGCGTTGGCGCGCGGCGCGCGGGATAAAGGTGTGCGAATCTATGAGGGTGTCACCGTAGAGTCCTTTGAGAAAGAGGGAGGCAGGGTGAGCGCGGTTGTTACCAATAGGGGCCGAGTCGCTTGCGAGACAGTGGTCAATTGCGCCGGGATGTGGGGGAGAGCGCTGGGCCTTAAGGCAGGAGTTTCTGTGCCCCTGCATGCCGCAGAACATTTTTATGTGGTCACCGAACCCATTCCAGATCTTCCGAGAGACCTGCCGGTCGTTCGGGAACCCTCTGTTTGTAACTACTACAAGGAAGATGCCGGCAAGATGATGGTCGGGATGTTCGAGCCTGTGGCCAAGCCGTGGGGCATGGAAGGGATCCCAGAGGAATTCGAATTTGGGACTTTGCCGGAAGACGTCGAGCATATCGAGGAGCAACTGAGTTGTGCAATCGACAGAATTCCGGTGCTCGGTGAGACCGGAATCAAGATCTTTTTCAACGGGCCTGAAAGCTTCACCCCGGATAACCGATACTGGCTCGGCCCCTCGGTAGAGGTGCCGAACTTCTTTCTGGCGGCTGGATTCAATTCGATCGGTATTCAATCGGCAGGCGGCGCCGGCAAGGTGCTGGCCGAATGGATAATCAACGGACATCCGCCGATGGATCTTTGGGATGTAGATGCTCGGCGGATGATGCCTTTTCAGGTCAACCAGCAGTATCTTCACGACCGAACCGTGGAAGCGCTCGGCCTGTTGTATGCCATGCACTGGCCTTTCCGTCAGCCGGAGACAGCGCGAGGCGTGCGCACTTCAGCGTTGCATCAACGCCTAGGGGGCTTGGGCGCCTGTTTTGGTGAGACCGCTGGCTGGGAGCGCGCGAACTGGTTTGCCCCGCAAGGGATTGAGCCAGTGTATGAGTACAGCTACGGTAGGCAAAACTGGTTCGAACACTCCGGTCGGGAACATCAGGCGGTGCGCGAGAACGTTGGCGTCTTTGATATGAGTTCTTTTGGGAAGTATCTTGTTCAAGGTCAGGATGCCCGCCAACTGCTCGATCGGGTAAGTGCGAACAGGATGGATGTCGAACCGGGCCGGGTGGTCTACACACAATGGCTTAATGAGCAAGGCGGTATCGAGGCGGATCTGACAGTGACCCGATTGAGCGAGGATGAGTATCTCGTGGTCACTTCTGCTGCGTCGCAGACGCGCGATCTACATTTGCTGAGGAGCAGTATGCGCCCTGACGAGCACGTTTTCGCGACCGATGTGACAAGCGGGTACAGCGTGTTGAGTGTGATGGGGCCCAAATCCCGGGAAGCACTGCAGGCCCTGACGCCAGCAGATCTTTCCAATGCTGCTTTTCCTTTCGCGACGTCCCGGGAGATCGAGATGGGGTATGGCCTGGTCCGGGCGACACGCATTTCCTATGTAGGAGAGCTCGGATGGGAGTTATATATCCCGACGGAGTTCACTCTAGGAATATTCGATCGACTGATGGAGGTCGGCCAGGCGGTTGGAGTGCAACCTGCCGGATTGCACGCCCTCAACAGCCTAAGAATTGAGAAGGCGTATCGTCACTGGGGTCATGATATTGGACCTGAGGATAATCCGTTCCAGGCCGGCCTAGGGTTTGCAGTAACCCTGGATAAGCCAGGGGGGTTCATAGGCCGGGAAGCGCTGCTGCGGGCAGTGGACGAGCCTCTTACCAGGCGAATGGTGCAGTTTGTCCTGGAAGACCCATTGGCAATGCTCTACCACGAGGAGCCTATATGGAGGGAGGGAAAGCGCGTCGGTAGAACAACTTCAGGAATGTATGGGCACACCTTGGGTGGCTGCGTCGGCTTGGGTTATGTTGAAAATCATGAGGCCATTGACAGTGCGTTTGTATCGGAAGGGGTTTGGGAGATCGAAGTGGCGGGAGAGCGTGTTAGCGCGAGAGCTAGCCTGTCGCCTATGTATGATCCGCGCTCAGAAAGGGTAAAGGTTTGAGATGACCACAACCGTAAAGCTTTATAACGAAGATCCCTACTTGAAAGAATGCACGTCAACGGTCACCGGCATAGTGGATCATGGCGTCACACTGGATCGTAGTGTTTTCTACTGCCAGGGAGGTGGGCAACCGGGGGATACCGGCGTGCTGGTCCTGCCAAATGGGAGCACAAAAAAAATAGTCAATACCATTTCGCAACGTGAAACCGGGGCCCATTTGCACGTGCTCGATGAGGAGGAAGCGTTGCCTGAGGTGGGAGCAGAAGTGACTGCCCGCATTGATTGGGAGAGGCGCTACGGCTTTATGCGAATGCATAGTTGCATGCATATGCTCTGTGCTGTGATTGACGCTCCGGTTACCGGCGGTTCGGTGAGTGAGGGCCGGGCACGCCTGGATTTTGATCTGCCAGAGCCGATCGACAAAGAAGCGGTCACCGATGCGCTCAATAAGCTAATCCAGCAGGATCAACCGAGACACTTCAGGTGGATTACCGATGAGGAACTTCAGTCCCAACCCGAATTGGTACGCACAATGTCGGTGAGCCCGCCGATGGGGCACGGCGAAGTACGTCTGGTGGAATTTGAGCAGATCGATCTTCAGCCTTGTGGCGGCACGCATGTTTCCCGCTCAGGAGAAATTGGAGAGGTGCGGGTTTCCAAGATCGAAAAGAAGGGTAAACAGAACCGCCGGGTGATCGTCGAGTTCGCCTGAGGGGATCCAGCGGCGCCGTGCGGGGAGGCGTCGGACTATACGTTTGAGTCCGGAACAGCGTTCTTTTTCTCCGAGATGAAGTCGCGCAGCCCCTCGTCAACGCCTTCGTCAATAGCAGGAGGCTCATAGTCGGAGAGCATCTGCTTCCAGGTCGCGTTGGCCCGCTGCGCCGCATCCAGTGCACCCTCGGACTCCCACTGCTCAAAACTATTGCTGTCGGCCGTTGTTGACCGATAAAACGCGGTCTCAAAATTCGCCTGTGTGTGGCCGCATCCGAGAAAATGGTTCCCGGGACCCACTTCAGCAAGTGCCTCCATGGCTTGTCCGTTCACTGAATCATCAACTCCGGAAAGAAAGACCTCGATCATTCCGGCTTGATCAGCATCGAGAATGAACTTCTCGTAGCCCATGGCCAATCCGCCTTCCAGCCACCCAGCGGTATGCAGCATGAAGTTGACACCGGCGAGCATTGCACTTTGAAGGGTATTGGCTGACTCATAGGCAGCCTGCGCGTCCGGCAACTTGGAGGCGCACAAGCCGCCCCCGCTGCGAAAGGGTACCCCCAGACGGCGGGCCAGAGCAGCACAGATAAAAATCACCATGCTGGGCTCGGGTGTTCCAAAAGTTGGAGCTCCGGATTGCATCGACACGGCACTTGAAAAAGTCCCGAAAATGACTGGCGCCCCAGGTCTTACAAGTTGTGTAAAGCAAACGCCGGCCATCGCCTCGGCCAGGATCTGGGTGCAGGTCCCCACGACGGTGACAGGCGACATCGCGCCGGCCAGAATGAACGGCGAGATCACAGTTGCCTGGTTGTTTTCGGCATAAACACGCGCTGCGCCCAGCATTGTGGCATCAAAGGTCATCGGCGAATTCGCGTTAATCAAACTGGTGATCACACAGTTTTGGTCCACGAACTCGGCGCCGAAAACGATTTTCGCCATATCTACTGTATCCTGCGCCCGGCTCGGTTCCGTCACGGAACCCATGAACGGTTTATCCGACAGCTTGAGGTGGCTATAGACCATATCGAGGTGTCGTTTATTTACCGGGATATCGACTGGCTCACAGACGGTACCACCGGAGTGATGAAGTGACGGACTGAGATAAGCCAGACGCACAAAGTTCTCGAAATCGGCCAGGGTAGCGTAACGCCTGCCTTGGTCAAGGTCATGCACAAAAGGCGGTCCATAGGCCGGGACCAAGACGCAATGATCGCTCCCGATGCGTACGCTGCGCTCCGGGTTTCGTGCGAACTGTGTGTACGCTTTTGGTGCGCTGGCGTTGATGATCGACCTGCACATGCCCTTGGGGAAGCGAACCCGTTCACCGTCAATTTGAGCGCCAGCCTCTTTAAAGCGGGCCAGGGCGTCGGGATCATCTCGAAAATCAATGCCGGTCTCTGCGAGCAGTGACTCGGCATTGGATTCAATCAACTCAAGCAGTTCTTCGCTGGCGAGCTCGTAGGGCGGTATCCGGCGGGTGATGTAGGGAATCCCGGCTCGTGTGGAGCCTGCGCGTTTGGCGCGCTTCGCAGAGCGCGCACTGCCTCTTGTTCGTCGTTGACCCTGACTCATGACTGGATACCGGTTTTAAGTAATGGGATTATCAAGCCCACGAGTGAAAGCGGATTTTGGAAGAACGACACTCAAATAGCCTCGATCGGCAGACAGAAGGGATCCGGGTCGATGTGCCGGCTCCGGTGCGACGGAATTGCGCAGAAATCTGGCGCTTTCTAAGGCTTTGGGTGTCAACAGACCGTAGACTCGGCTCAATAGCGAAAATAGAATATGCGATCAAAGGTCTGGTGCGACTCAACCGAAATTAGCTCGATCAGCGTCAGGCAATTGATTGAAAAAATAACCACGAGATGTGACAGCATGAAAGTACTCGTTCCAATAAAGCGCGTGATCGATGCCAACATTAAGGTTCGTGTTAAAGCGGATAATAGCGGTGTCGAGTTGAACAATGTCAAAATGGCAATGAACCCCTTCTGCGAAATCGCAGTAGAGGAAGCCATTCGGATGCGGGAGGCCGGCTCAGCAGATGAGGTGATTGTCGTAGCGGTGGGCCCGAGTCAGAGTCAGGAAACCCTGCGAACGGGGCTCGCAATGGGGGCGGATCGAGCCATATTGATCGAAACGGATCCAATTCCCGAACCCTTGGCAATCGCCAAATTGCTAAAGGCTGTGGCCGAAAAAGAAGATCCCGGGATGATTATCCTGGGCAAGCAGGCAATCGACGGAGACAATAATCAGACGGGGCAGATGTTGGCCGGACTACTCAACTGGTCGATCGGCTCGTTCGTCTCGAAGTTGGCAGTAGAGGGGTCAACCGTGAAAGTGACCCGAGAGGTCGACGGAGGTCTGGAGAATATTGACCTGGCCGCCCCTGCGGTGATCACCGTGGATCTTCGGCTCAATGAACCCCGTTACGCCTCATTACCGAACATCATGAAGGCAAAGAAAAAACCCTTGGACACCCACACCCCTGAGGAGTTAGGCATCGATGTTTCCCCGAGACTGGAAGTCCTTCAGGTCTTGGAGCCCCCAGGCCGGACAGCAGGTGTCAGGGTAAACAGCGCGGATGAACTGGTTGAAAAATTGCGAAACGAGGCAAAGGTGATCTGATGAGTATTCTGGTTATTGGAGAACACGATAACGCGGCCCTTAGGCCGTCTACGCTAAACGTCGTGACAGCTGCCAAAGCACTCGGCAGTGATATCGACGTTCTGATCGCGGGCAGCGACTGTCAGGGTGCCGCCGATGAAGCGGCCACTATTGCCGGGATCACCCGGGTACTAAAAGCGGACGACGCCGCGTTGTCGGATGGCCTGGCGGAAAATATGGCACCGCTGGTGCAGTCTCTGGCGGAGAATTACTCGCACGTGCTCGCACCGGCTACCACCTATGGGAAGAATCTTCTCCCCCGGGCTGCAGCGATTCTGGATGTGCAGCAGATTTCCGACATCAGTGGTATCGAGAGTGAGGACACCTTTGTGCGGCCGATTTACGCCGGTAATGCGATGGCAACGGTCCGTTCCAATGACGCCCTGAAGCTCATCACCGTTCGCACCACATCGTTCGAGGCTGCGGAATTCGGCGGGGCGGCCCCTGTGGAGGACGTGTCTGGCGGGACTAACGCGCAGCTGTCGACATTCGCAGGGGAAGAGCTCACTCGATCGGAACGCCCGGAGCTTACGACAGCAGATATCATTGTTTCCGGCGGGCGGGGTATGCAGAGTTCTGAAAACTTTGCCATGCTGGAAACTCTGGCAGACAAGCTAGGTGCGGCAGTTGGCGCATCGCGTGCTGCGGTGGATGCCGGGTATGTGCCCAATGACTACCAGGTTGGTCAAACAGGCAAGGTAGTCGCACCGGATGTTTACATTGCAGTGGGTATTTCTGGGGCCATCCAGCACCTTGCCGGGATGAAAGATTCCAAAATTATCGTCGCGATCAACAAAGATGAAGAAGCGCCCATTTTTCAGGTCGCGGACTACGGCTGGGTTACAGATTTGTTCGAGGCAATTCCGCAACTAGAAGCCTCGTTGGGGGCGGACGCTTCCTGAAACCAGTATCGAGCAAAAATATCGGCAGTAAATACAGTTTGAGTCACTGATTTATTAAAGAGCGCCCCGGTTAAACCGGGGCGCCCGTCGCTGCACATACTCCGAAGTGGCGGACATTTGAGACACTTCCCTGTGGTCACGTCACCCATCGCAGTGACGTCATGATTTTGCAGGACCTTAGGGCCCTTGTCGGTGAAGTTCATCACCGTAATTCATCGGCGAAGTCGGCAACACCGCTCTCACTCCAGCCCCATTGCCAAAAGCAGTCCCGTAGGATCAAGCGCCATCTGGTCGGCCCCCCAGTCTCTTACTTCGTTCATGGGACGGTATCCCCAGGCTGCCGCGATGGTTCGCATTCCGTTGGCGCGTCCAGCGTCGATGTCTCTTAGGTCGTCTCCGATCATTACTCCGCCGCTCGGCAACACTCCCATTTCCTCACAAGCAAGCTGCAAGGGCGCGGGATCTGGCTTCGACCGGCTAAGCGTGTCGCCGCTGACTACGCTGCCCGCGCGGGCATCCAGTCCGAGTGCCGCCAGAAGCGGTTTCGTAAAGCGCTGCGGCTTGTTGGTAACAATGCCCCAGGGGACGTTCCTTTTTTCAAGGCCGGCCAATACTTCGCTGATACCCGGGAAAAGTTGTGTCTGTGTACAGAGGTTTCGAGAGTATTCTTCGAGCAGGCTTTGTCGATACGGGCTGTTGAGGGCTTCTTCTTTTGTAATTTTCAATCCGTTCTGGATCAATCCGACGCTGCCATCTGCGACCCAACACCGCGCGACGCGAAGGTCTACCTGAGTACGGTCAAGGGAGCGCAGAATATGGTTGAGGGCTGCTACCAGATCGGGTGCAGTATCCGCCAATGTGCCATCAAGGTCAAAGAGAACGTGCATTGGGAGCTGTCCGTTCTCAAAAATCGCCATGGTTCTGTTCAGGGGCGGCGAGGCTTAAGTAGTGACAGAGGTAGTTGACGTCAACCCCGTCGCCGAGGGTATAGCGCTTGGTGATTGGGTTGTAATGCATACCGGTTATGCTGGAAAGCGATAACCGAGCCGATCTCGCCCAACCATCTAGTTCAGATGGGCGAATAAACTTTTTGTAATCATGCGTGCCGCGGGGAAGCAGCGAGAGAACATATTCTGCCCCAACAATGGCAAACACAAAGGACTTTAAATTACGGTTTATTGTGGAAAAGAAAATACTGCCACCTGGACGCACAAGTTTTGAACAGGCCTCTATCGCTGAGGCAGGATCGGGAACGTGCTCAAGCATTTCGAGACAGCAGACCACATCAAACGAGCTTTCTTCCTTCTCGAGGAGGGCTTCCACCGTGGTGTGCTGATAATCAATTTCGACATTGTTTGCGATTGCGTGCAATCGCGCGACGTTGATTGGAGCGAGCCCTGCGTCAATACCGACAACGTTGGCGCCTTTTGCAGCGAGACTCTCGGAGAGAATGCCTCCTCCGCATCCGACGTCGAGGACTCGAGCGCCGGCCAGGGCAACCCTTTGGTCGATATAGTCGAGCCGAAGTGGATTGATCGCATGCAGTGGGGCAAATTCGCTCTGGGGATCCCACCAGCGCGAAGCGAGCGCTTCAAACTTTAGAAGTTCTTGTGGATCTGTGTTCTGCATGGCACGAGTATCTTTTTGCCAATTCTAGCCTGCTGTAAACCTAGGTCCCTTCAAAAATGCTTCACAAGAAGAGCTGCGAACAAGAAACAAACCGGCTTTTGCCTGTCATCTTATTGTTTTCGCGAGACAAACTGGTTAAACTGCCGCGTCGCGGTGCGGGGTGGAGCAGTCTGGCAGCTCGTCGGGCTCATAACCCGAAGGTCGTAGGTTCGAATCCTACCCCCGCTACCAAATGCTGTTATCCGGGGCCCCGCAGTAGCGGGGTTTGTTTTTGGTGCTTCGGGTGCAGGAGTGCAGTCGGAGAGACTGATCGGGTAGGGAAATATGAGATGGATAACAGCGCGATCCGACAACTGCTGGAGCCGGTCGTGGAGGATATGGGGTACGAATTAGTGATGGTCGAAACGACGGGATCGCCCTCGGGAGGCCAAGTGCTCAGAGCCTACATCGACGCACCAGGCGGAATTCTTCTTGAGGACTGCGAGCAGGTGAGTCGTCAAGTGAGCGCAATCTTGGACGTGGAAGACCCAATTAGAGCGGAGTACACGCTGGAAGTGTCGTCCCCCGGTATTGATCGGCCTCTTGTCAAGCCTGAACACTTTCAGCGTTTTCAGGGTAATCAGGTAAGGGTGGTGATGCGTGAGGCCCGCTTGGGACGGCGTCGGTTTACTGGGTTTCTGGTAGAGGCTGGGGCGGAGTGTGTCGTGGTTGAAGTGGATGGAGAGCCCTACGAACTGGATTACCAGGCGATGGAAAAAGCAAATCTCGTGGGTTTGGAATAAAGCGAAATCGCAGGGACAAAGAAACTAATAAAGACCGACTTTGGCCCATGGCCGACTGCGTAAGCAGGCGCAACGATGGGCCAACTGGGGATCGATCCTAATGAACGCTTGGGAGTAGTTGAAGATGACGAAAGATGACGTATTGATGATGGCCGACGTACTTTCCCGGGAAAAAGATATCGATCGCGGAATAGTCTTTGAGGCAATTGAAGCAGCGCTCGCTACGGCAACTCGCAAGCGGAATCGCGAAGACATCGAGGTCCGCGTACAGATCGATCGGACCAGTGGCGACTACGAGGCATTCAGGCAATGGGAGATTGTCGAAGACGATGCGGCGGTGGAAAACCCGGCCCGCCAGATGACATTTGCCGCGGCCGAAATAAGCTATCCGGACGATACCCATGAGATTGGCGGTGTCGTCGAAGAACCCTTAGAGACGGTAGCGACTTTTGGCCGCATTGAGGCGCAGGCCGCCAAACAGGTGATCAGTCAGAAAGTGCGGGAAGCAGAACGCGCAAGGGTGCACGAAGAATTCAAGGATCGTGTCGGACAAATGGTCCAAGGGGTGGTGAAGCGAGTAGGCAATCGGGAGGCCATTATTGACCTAGAAGGAGTAGAGGCTTCCCTTCCTCGCTCCAACTGGATTGACCGGGAGATTTTACGAAGTGGTGATCGCGTCAAGTCGATCCTGACCGAAGTTCGTTCCGAGCCTCGCGGTCCCCAGTTGATCCTTGATCGACGTTGCCCCGAGCTCGTGATCAAGTTATTCCAGCTCGAGGTGCCGGAAGTGGGACAGGGAGTTATTGAGATTCTCGGAGCCGCGAGAGATCCGGGATCCAGAGCCAAGATTTCTGTCAGGTCGCAGGACAACCGGATCGATCCTGTCGGGGCGTGTGTCGGTATTCGGGGCGCGCGCGTTCAGAGCGTCTCAAATGAGATCAACCTTGAACGCATAGACATCATTACCTGGGTCGATAGCCCAGCTGAGTTCGTCATCAAGGCCTTGCAGCCAGCAGAAGTCGACTCGATATTGATGGATGAAGAATCACGGTCGATGGATGTCGTAGTTGAAGAGAGTCAACTTTCTCTTGCGATTGGACGAGGCGGACAAAATGTTCGCCTGGCATCCGAATTGAGCGGGTGGGAGTTGAACATTATGACCGACGAGGCGGCTGCCGAGAAAGCGGAGCAGGAGGCTCAGGAAGCCGTCGAGCGTCTGATGACTCAACTGAATATTGATTCAGAGGTCGCAGGTGTATTGGTTGAAGAGGGCTTTGTCACTCCGGAAGAGGTGGCCTATGTCCCTGTGCAGGAATTGCTAGATGTCGAAGGCTTTGACGAGGATCTGGTCGAACAACTTCGAGTTCGAGCTCGAGATTTTCTGGATATCCGGGAAATCGCCGAACTGGAGAAGAGTCGGCCCGAAGCTGATTTGCAGTCGATGGAAGGTATGGATGAAGCGACAGCGGCACTGTTCGCCAGCAAAGGAATCCGCTCGATGGAGGATCTTGCCGAGTGCGCGACAGATGAGCTCGTTGAAATGACGGGAATCGATGCGGAGCAGGGAAGCGAATTGATCATGACGGCGAGAAAACCATGGTTTGAGGAAGCCGATGACGCTGTCGAAGCTCAGGAAGAGGTTGCAGGCATGGAGAGTGCCAGCTCAAGTTAACCCCTAACGGTAGATGCTTATGCCTGTTGTAGCCATAAAAAAACTCGCAGAACAGATCGGCTTACCTCCAGAGAAGCTGCTGGAGCAGCTGTCAGCCGCCGGTGTCTCGGGGAAAGCCGCGGATGACACGTTGGATGATACGGAACGTAGCACCCTGCTGGCATTTCTGCGTGGTGGCAAAACCACCGCAGAGACCCCAAAGCCTCAGGAAAAAGTAACACTGAATCGACGTACGACCACGGCAGTCAAACAGAGCTCGCGAGCCGGGGGTTCCAGGACTGTACATGTCGAGGTTAAAAAGCGCAGGACCTACGTCCGCCGGGGCGAGTTGCAGCGTCAACAGGAGGAAGCCGAACAGGCCGCTCGCGAAGCAGCCGAAGCGAAGGAGCGAGAGCAGCAGGCGAAGCAAGAGGCTGAAGAGCGCGCCAAACAGGAAGCTGCGGCAGCGGCAGAGGAGGAGGCGCAAAAACGCCAGGCCGAAGCCGCGGCCAGAGCGGCAGAGGTCGAAGCGCGTCCCGCCGAACATCCTACCCCCGCACCCGTGTCGCCGCCAGAAAATAAAACCACGACAAGACGGGATGAAAAGCCCAAGAAACGCAAAGGCAAAGGAAGGGCGGACAGTGGTGGGGAGCTCCATCTGGCGGAGGGAAAGCGTGGCAAGCGGCGGCCACGTCAGCCGATAAAACCCCGTCGCCTGACTTCAGCGACTGCAGGCCAGCACGCTTTCGAGAAGCCCACCGAACCGGTGAGTCGGGATATCTCCGTACCTCAAACTGTCAGCGTTGCCGAGCTCGCCCAATCGATGTCGGTCAAGGCAGCAGAAGTGATTCGGGTCCTGATGGAGATGGGAAGTATGGTGACCATCAATCAGGTACTGGATCAGGATACCGCGATGCTGGTGGCAGAAGAAATGGGGCACAAGGCAATTGCCGCAGATCTGGATGACCCTGAAGCAATATTGAGCGCTGACGATACTTCAGACGAACGCCCGAGCGCTCCGCGGGCGCCAGTAGTGACGGTGATGGGGCATGTCGATCACGGCAAGACGTCCCTGCTGGACTACCTTAGGAAAACAAAAGTCACTGCCGGGGAGGCGGGCGGGATTACTCAACATATCGGTGCTTACCGAGTTGCCACGGACAAGGGGACCGTGACGTTTCTGGATACGCCCGGACACGAGGCGTTTAGCGCAATGCGTTCTCGCGGTGCGCAGGTGACGGATCTCGTTATTCTTGTTGTGGCAGCAGATGATGGAGTCAAGCCTCAGACCATAGAGGCAATCAGCCACGCACGTCAGGCTTCCGTGCCTCTGATTGTTGCCATAAACAAAATGGACAAGGAAGACGCGGACCCAGATCGCGTTAAACAGGAATTGGCTAGTCAGGAGGTTATTCCAGAGGACTGGGGCGGGGATACGCTGATGAGTCAGGTCTCTGCGATCACCGGAGAAGGTGTTGACAGTCTTCTCGATTCGGTTCTGCTGCAGTCAGAAATGTTAGACCTCGGCGCCCCTGATGCGGGGGTCGCATCCGGTACGGTTGTTGAGGCACGCCTGGATCGCGGCAAGGGGGTCGTTGCCACGCTACTTGTCCAGAAAGGAGAACTAAAAAAAGGCGACATCGTTATCGCCGGGCGGGAATTCGGTCGTGTTCGGGCGATGACCAGCGATGCGGGAGACGTCGAGTTGACTGCGGGCCCGTCTACGCCGGTCGAGATTCAAGGCTTGGGCGGGGTACCAGACTCTGGGGATGAATTTTCAGTAGTTGCCGATGAGCGACGCGCAAGGGAAATCACCAGTTATCGACAGGCGAAGCATAAAGAAGTCAAACTGGCGCGACAGCAAAAAGCCAAACTGGAAAGCATGTTCAGCGAGATGGGCGAAGGCCAGGTTAAGACCTTAAACGTCATCATCAAAGGGGATGTCCAAGGCTCTGTGGAAGCGCTGACGGAGTCGCTCGAGAAAGTGAGCTCGGAAAAAGCGAAAGTGGCTGTCGTGCACGGTATGGTGGGCGGCATCAACGAATCTGATGTAAATCTTGCCGGAGCATCTGAGGCGATCGTGATCGCCTTTAATGTGCGAGCGGATGCGACCGCCCGAAAATTGATTGAGAGTGAAGGTATAGATGTGCGGTACCACAACGTGATCTATGATGTGGTGGATGAAGTTACAGCAGCACTTACCGGTATGTTGGCGCCGATCATCCGGGAACAAGCAGTCGGTCTCGCCGAGGTGCGGGATGTGTTTCGGGTTGCCAAAATGGGTGCCGTAGCCGGTTGCCGAGTGATCGAGGGTGAGGTTCGGCGAAATCTGCCAGTGCGGGTGCTGCGTGACAATGTTGTGATCTTCGATGGGCAGATTGACTCGTTGAAACGTTTCAAGGAAGACGTGACTGAAGTCAGATCAGGGTTTGAGTGCGGCATCGGTGTGAAAAATTACAACGATATCAAGCCGGGCGATCAGATAGAAATCTACGAAAACGTAGAGCAGGCCGCGACGCTCTGAGCTGTCATAGTCTCAGTCTTCCGAAACAGTCACAAAAGGATCGAGTACACAATGCAGGGCGTCGATCGGACGCGTAGGATTGGTCAGGTGTTGCGAAGGGAGTTGGCGCCGATTATCTCTCGTGAGATGGAGTCAAGCGTTGTAGGACTGATCTCCATCACCGCGGTCTCGGTGAGCAAGGATCTGCGGCATGCCCGAGTGTTCATCACTTCCCTTGCATCGAAACTTTCAAGTGCCGAACTCACCAAGGAGCTAAACGCGGTCTCCGGCTCACTGCGTTGGGAATTGGGCCAGCAGGCTGGGTTGCGGCGCACGCCGGAACTTGTATTTGAGTATGACGAAAGCATCAAGCGCGGTGCCGAGATGTCGAGGTTGCTGGATGGTCTTTCTAACGCCGGCGATCATGATAGTGGTGATTGAACTTGGGTCGTAGGAGAAAACAGACCTTCGGGGATCCCGTAGATGGAATTCTGCTTCTGGATAAACCCGCTGGCATTACCTCCAACGAGGCGCTGCAGCGCGCCAAAAAACTGTTGGCGGCACGCAAAGCAGGGCACACTGGGAGCCTGGATCCGATTGCGACGGGATTGTTGCCCCTGTGTTTTGGATCATCGACCCGGTGGTCGGGGTATTTTCTCGGCTCCGACAAGTACTACATGGCGACGGTTCGCCTTGGTGAAACGACAGAGACAGGCGACAGCGAGGGCGCAGTGACGAAACGGGTTTCTGTCAACGTCACTGAATCACAAGTGCGCAGTATCCTGCAGGAGTTCCTAGGAACACGGCTGCAGGTTCCGCCGATGTATTCTGCGATCAAGATGGATGGTCAGCCGCTATACAAGCTCGCTCGCCAAGGAAAAGAGATTGAACGTGAGGCAAGGGAAGTCACCGTCCATGAGCTGGATTTTCAGTCTTATAACGGGCGCGACGTTGAGTTGACGCTCCGATGTTCGTCTGGATTCTACGTAAGAACCCTCGCGACCGAGTTTGGTGAGAGGCTAGAAACAGGGGCTCACGTAATTGAACTTCGACGTTTAGGTGTTGCCGGACTGCTCCTTGATCAGGCCCTTACCTTGGACGATCTTGAAAAAATGACAGGACCTGCTGAACGGCGGACTCACCTTGGGGCTGTCGGAGAGGCGCTGGAGCACCTCCCGGCGGTTGAATTGTCCGTGGATGCTGCGTTTTATCTATGTCGTGGGAAGAGCGTTCGAGCGGCCAATCTGCCAGGTGAGGGAAGCGTCCGACTCTATTCGTCCGCTGCGGGGTTTTTGGGAGTGGGGGTCGTAGGCCCTCATGGAACGGTGGCGCCTGAACGTCTGGTACCCACGGGAACTCAAACCGGCCGAATTTGTTGAGGAAAGTGGGCCATGACTGTAG
>CEOF01186388.1_pt1 | contig 44565 bp, 27 predicted proteins | sample 361311 | NCBI WGS metagenome assembly CEOF01 (sample SAMEA2619667, study PRJEB7988) | marine metagenome | biome: marine biome (ENVO:00000447); feature: surface water layer (ENVO:00002042); material: "saline water (ENVO:00002010), including plankton (ENVO:xxxxxxxx)" | depth 5 m
TCCGTCACTCGGAAGTTGTAACAACTCTTCCTGCTTGGGGGTATCATCGCTCCCATAATTTTCCTCCCAGAATCCTGTTAATGCTTTATTTATAGATGTTTCTGGATCGGTTCTACGTTTCTCCGATTCCCATTCTCTCAACCCCTGATTCCATTCTTGAGCAAATACATTCATATCAAAATTTTCATCAGTAAAATCTGCTACTAATTCAGCTTTAACAGCTGCAGAAAGACTTAGAATACTCAAAACAGTAATCAGTTTTTTATTCATTAGGCCAAAATTCATCGTACTTAAATATGTAGTAAATTACTATACCTACTGCTATCAACAGTATACCACACATTATATTGATTGACCAGACTACATCATACATTGATAACTTGTTGAACTTCTGGAAATTTATCTTTAATTGCTTGTTCAATACCCATAGTTAAAGTTTGGGCGCTCATAGCACATCCAGCACAAGCACCCAACATTCTAATCATTACAATAGGTCCTTCTTTAAGGTAATCTATTGCAACGTACTCAAGTATTCCTCCATCTGCTTCAATGTAAGGACGTATTTCGTCAAGCACACTGTTCACATTAAAATCATTTAATTCCATTTTTTATGCTAATATAGGATGAGCCCATGCTATTGGTATAAGAAAAGATCCTGTTCCAATAATTAAACCAAAAAGAATACATGATGATTTGATTGGTAAGTTTTTCATTGTTCCTCCTTAGTAACATAGTCAATAAAATGAGGATGCCCTTTCAAATCAGGAACATCCTCCAATGCTTCTATTCTTGCTTCGTATGCATCAGTAGCATATTCACATATTTCATAATGATGATGTTGTAAGTCGTGATAACCGACTGTATAGTGAGACACGATTTTAAGCCGTGGGCCCGTAATTTTACACTATTATTTATGACAACAAAGGTATTTTTACCTATTCTTGTCTTTATTCCATAACCTTAGAAGTCTTTCAAAAAAACTTATTTTAGGTTTAGGAGCTCTTGGTGTGATCATCTTTGTAAGCAATAAACAATTCTATCAGGAGACATTCTACATGTAAATCCTGATTTACGGTTTAATTGTACCATAATTACACACAATTGTCCAATGATAATTACTGAACAAAGATATTTAAGTGATTTTTTAATTTCTAGTTTCATTTTTTATCTTGCCAAAATCTTTTATGTTCCCATGTGGTTCCGCTATTGGACCCCTTACATGGATTTATACAATCTGGATCTTTCAGATCATTACAAAGTAAGCCTGCAAGATCATGTGGACATCCAATTTTACCGTCACTCCAGTATAATTGTCCTTCTAACCATGTTGAATCACATGCTAAACAAGTTCTATATGATATCTTCATGGAAAGCACTATCCTCACTTTGACCTGACAAAATTTGTTCCCATTTACCGTCAGGTTGTTTCTTATATAATTCTAAACCAATATCATCACCATCATTCCATAAACGAAACCATCTGTCTTTGTCTTCATCATAAACAAAGCCCTCTGATTTCAAAGATTCAATAAATGTGTCGTCCATAATTTTTTCATGATCAATAGAACTTTGTATAATGGATTGTTTAAGATCTTCTAGATCCCATTCCATTAGTTTGTATATCCTACAGCAGAAGCTTTAACTCCAGCATTTGCAGCAAAGATACCGTTTAATGGTTCTTTTTCTAATAAGACTGACTCACCACCGATTAAAGTAAAAGAACCAAGTGCTGATCCACCAACTGATGCCACTAGTGTAACTAGATGTGCAGTAGTAGTTGTATTCACAACACGAACCAGTCTCGCATTACTAAAAATATTAGCACCAGCAGTGTTAGTACCCAATGCTGCTTCTACACCTTTTAATAACATGACTTTTATCCTCGTTTAATTCTATTTATCTGACATTTTTTGTTTAAGTATTTTTTGCAGTTCTGCTGTAGAACCAACAAATACTGAATTATTTACTGTAGAAGGACCTTTTGGTTTTTCTTCTTCTATATCTTTTAGTTTTTTCTGTGTATCTAATAATTTATCTGCAATATCTGCTATGTTTTTAATTAAGTTACCAGCGACTTCATATGCTCTAGGGTGATCTGTGTTCTGTGCAACATCTAAAGCGCCTTGAATCGCTTCTTGACCCTTCTCAATCAATGAATATAATTGAGCACGACTATATTGATAATCATCATGAACATCTGTCTCTCCTGTTGGAGGTTCATTCGTTACCTTTGATAATTTATTGGGCATCTCACCTGTATTATCAACCTCTATATTGAAGGTGTTATTTAATTTGTCAAATGTATCACTCATTAGAAATTAGTCCAGCTTTCATTGAATCCAAAGTCATCGCCTGCATCCATAAATGCATCATCTAATGTATTGATTACAGAGAACTTATGATCATTACCTGTAGGTTGTGCAGTAATGTCAATTGCAAATCCTTGTCTAGCATAAGATTTTGATTTTGCAACTCTAAAGTTATCATTGTCAATTTTAATTATATAGTAATTATTCTTATCAGTTAATCCACCAACAGGTGTACCAGATGTGTCTTGATTGTATGTAACCTTATCCTGAGTAACAAATCCATGACTTGATAATGTAATAGTATTACTAGAAACATTAAACTGTGTAGGTGGAATTGATGTACCATCTCTGTTCTGATCAACTTTAGCAGCTGGTTCTGTACTGTATCTAACGTGTCTAGATCCAGTTGTCATTGCAGCACTAATATCAACATTAACCTTCCTAATCATTTCAGCAGTAGATACAGGTCCGTACATATATGTCTTTGCTGTAAAATTAAGAGTATGAATCAAGGTTCTTCTTGTACTCATATCTGATTCATAGTCATCGTAGATTCCAACATTGTTTAAAATTATAGGTATATCTTTCTTTTCACTAATTGATGTTATTAAATTAATTGTAATATTAAACATCGGTTGAAAATAAGGTAAAATCTGTTCTAATATTTGTACAGAGTCTTCGTTATTTTTACTTAAAATGTTTAATTCAAATTCACAGTTATATGGTACAGGACTGTATGTAGAGTAACTCTTTTCTGTATCACTAGTTTTTTGTGATCTTTGTATTTGTACGGGGCCTAACTTTCTAGATGGATCATAATTAATACCTTTCATTTCAAATGAAATTCTAGGTAATGTAATTTGTGTTTCAGCACGACCATCCAATGAAGGTTCCGCCTCTATTCTTGCAAGAAACTTTTCTCTTGGGCCATAGTTCAAAGGAACTTTAGTTGTTTGTACGACATTCCCAGCATTATCAGTTCTTTGTAATTCTATATTATTAAATATAGTTCCAAAACCAATAATAGTCTTTCTAAGAATTTCGTGATAAAAATGTTTTCCTAACATTAGAATACTCCAGAATTACCAAATTCACCAAATGGATTACCTTCCGACCAATCGATTAAATTATCACCTTCAGTTTCAAACCAATCGTTTTCAGAATTAGATGCGTTCTCATTTTCTATACTACTGAAACTATCTATGACAGTTTCGGATTGTGATTCAACACCAATCAAAGTATCATCATCAGAGAATGTTCCTACTATATCTATAAGTTCTAATTCTTTGTTTGTCACATCCCATCTTGCAACCTTACCTTTTGGTTCACTAGGAGATGGAGCAATAATGATTCTAGGTTTACTTACATAACCATTACCAGCAGTAGTTAAAGTTACAGCAGAAATAGTTCCATTTGTTACTGTTGCTTGTGCAAGTGCTTGTACTTTAGTTGGTTCAGCAATGGTAACTGTGGGTGAAGATGTATATCCAGTACCAGCATTTGTTACCGTAATCGAGGCAACAGCACCACCACTCATATTTGCTGTAGCTGTAGCTGTAGTTCCTCCAGATGTTTCTGGAGCAGATAATGTAACTGTAGGTGTAGATGTGTATCCACTACCACCACTAGTCATTACAACTGAAGATACACGACTAGATACAGTAGATAATGTAATTACTGCTTGAGTTCCACCAAACCCATTTGGAACTATATTAATGGTATCACCAACTGTATATCCATTACCACTAGTATGAATTGTTACACTAGTAATAACTCCATTAACAGCTGTAGTATTTACTTTTAATCCTGTACCAGTACCACCACTAGTAGGAACATTGGTTAAGTTATCGGGATATCCTTGTCCACCAGATGTTAAAGCTATAGTATCAACTGCACCAGATAACAAAGAGGTAGTAGCTGTTGCAGTTACAGCATCAGGTTTTCCTATAGTAACTAGAGGAGCAGTAGTATATCCACTTCCTACTTTACGAATCGTAAATACGTTTGTTAAATTGTAAGTAGCATTTGGATTAGATGCAATTACATCTGCGGTAAACTTTGTACCATATACAAATTCACCGAATGTAAAATTACCTCCAGCAGATAGAATTGCTTGTGCTGTAGCACCAGTTCCAGTGCCACCAATAGTTACTGTTGGAGCAGTTGTTGTATATCCACTGCCAGGATTTGATATTGCAATTGATGCTATAGATCCATTTGTAACTGTAGGAACAATAGATGTTGGAGGAACAGCACCAGCTAAAGTATTAAATGTAACTGTTGTACCAGAACCATATCCAGTTCCAGCAGAAGTAATGTAAATGTACTTGATACCACTAGTGACTTTATGAACAATAGAGTATGCTGCTTCTGCAGCAATTTTATCAATTTCAGCAAGACCAGTTTCAAGTCTCTCATCAGCAAACTCCATGAGTTCAGTAACGAGTGTAAATGTAGGTACATCTCCAAGAGGTCTTAGAGGTGTTTCATTCTCTACAAATTTAATTTGGAATAACTGTTTTGTTAATGGGAAATATATTGCATCTCCTTCATTTGGTCTTTCAGCAGAAACAAGATTGTTTGATTTTGCTTGTATCAAATCTTCCCATCTACGTCTTGATACAATAAATGTTGCTTCTTCTGATATTCTTACACCAAATTTTGTTAGTAATGTTCCATCACCTTCAAATCCATCATAGTTTGTAAGATACATTTCTATGAGATAGTTCTCATCAAATTTAGAAAGAGTATCTTCTCTAAACAACCTATCGGTTGTTACCATTTCTCTAGGTAGATAATATACGTCAAGACCATAAATTTTCATAGACTCGATGATCAAGTCTTCATAAAGTCTTTGTTCAGACTTCGTACCTATAGTAAAGTATACGTTTTTAGCCATATCATCCTACAAAGTCTAATGGAGGTGTTTCATATGTTGATAACATTTGTTCCTCAATAGTACTTAATTCTTGAGTAGCATCATCATATATTTGTCTACCATTAAACTCGACTCCGCCAGGCATTTTGATACCAGTAAATTTTATTAAATTCTGACCCCACTGTTTTTTAATTTTAGCAGTAGCATATCTTTTTACAAATCTTTCGTTATATACTTTAGTAAATGTCACAGGGTCTAAAGCTCTATAACAATCTACAACAATATAATCATTCGCTTGTGCTAAATCCCAATCAATATCAATGTAGAGTCTATTTGTTACCTTATTAAATCTAACGTCTTTATTACCTTCTATTAAAAAATTTAATGTTTCTAGATACTGCAATGTAACTTCCATATTAAGAATATCATATGCATAGAAATTATAGAAATCATTTAAAAAAAACTGATATCTAAAACCAAACATATTATTAACCATAGTGTTAGAAACTTTTTTGATTCCTTCAACACCTAAGATATGGTCTGGTAATGTTAAATATCCTCTTCCTTGTTCAAAATTAAGAGTACGAGAAGTACCAGAAGCACCATCGTTATTATCTGTAGCAGTTACAGTTTCATTTCTGCCTGCGTTTGCACTTCCTCCACCACCATTTGTAATATCATTTTCAGTGAGTTTGTATTTTAAATACATTCTCTCGACACCATCATAAACCCTCTCATTGAAAAGTTGTATAGTATCATCAAGCAAATCATCTACTTGATCATCGTCAACATTAATCTCAATGACAGGTTTACCAAGCTGTCTTAAGCAATATTCTTTGAGAGTGGCTTTACTATTTGGACTTGCCATCGGGTTCTAGGATTTCAGAGGATTTATCATCTTCAAATTTTTTCAATTGTTGAGTCAAATAAATTATTTTTGACTCAAATAACATATTTTCTCTAGTCAATTGATTTACTTTTTCACTCATAACTTGCATGAGTGCATTTGCTTCATCAGGTGTCATAATAACCTCAGTTTATAATTTAATAAGTGCCTCCATCTACAGTTGTAGTCCATGTAGGAACACCACTAGATGTAGCAGTTAATATTTGGAAAGATGTGTCAACATCAGCAGAACCAGCAGCAACTGTTCTAGTTATCTTAAGATCTGAATCAAAATAGGCGATACCTTTGTGTACACCATCATCTACCTTAATAGTTTTGAACCAACCTTCTCCTCTAGTACCACTAAAGAGATTAGAATTATTTGAACCATCCTTGATGAATACAAAAGCATCATTTGAATCATCGTATCCAAAGAAACCAACTTTAGAAGAGTTAGATTTTAAATACTTAAATTGAATACCACGGTCTAGGTTGTCGTCAACTGCTTGACTGATTGTAAGTTGTGTATCTACTGCAATACTTGATGTTGTGTTATTACTTAGAGTAAATGTAGTTGTCTTAAAGACCTTTGTACTTACTTTAGTAATACCAACTTTTTGGTTAGCAGTAGGAGTTCCAGTTCCAACACTACTTAGGCTTCCACCGTCATAGAAATTGTCAGATCCAAGAGAAATATTTGCAATTAGATTGATCTTAACAGCGTTAGTTGTTTGAGATACAAATGTACCAACTTGTGAGAATAAAGTACCATCATAGAAGTAAATAGCATCTCCAGCAGAAGGAGCGGTTCCAAATTGTCCGTTACTTGATGCACCAGCGTTAGTATTAAACTCAACCTCTACATTAGATACAGTAGTTGATGTTGCAATTCCAGTACCAGTAATTGTTGCACCTTCAACAACAGATGAAGGATTATCAACTATAACTTGGTTTTGTCCACTTGCTGCAGTTGAAACAACAGTCTTAGAACTTACAGTATCACCAACTGTAAATATAGGATCGTTAACTGATAATTCAGAAGAGTTAACAGTTGTTGTAGTACCAGCAACTTGAAGATTACCACGAATGATAACATCACCACCAGCATCTCCAGCATCGGGGAATGGGTCGATGACAAGTTCTGTTGCAGAGTTACTATCTGTAGAAATTGTATTTCCTTTAATTCTAATATCACCAAGGTCTAATGTAGTTGAATTAGTACCCATGTTAATAGTAGTAGCTGCACCAGCAAAATTCATTGTGGTTGCAGTTGTATTATATAAGTTTTGAGTAGTCTGAGTACCAACTACAGTTGGGTTGTTGATTGTAGCAGTACCACTTGTAGCACCCATATTCAATGTAGCTGCAACACCAAAAGCATTAACTGTTGTTGCAGAGCTATTAAAAACATTCTGTGTTGTCTGACTACCAACAATTGTTGGGTTATTAACAATAAATGAACCAGTGTTAGCACCAATTTCTATCTGAGTAGCAGCACCACCCATATTTACTGTAGTTGCATTTGTATTTAATAAATTAAATGTTGTTGCATTAGTTGTAATATCTCCACCGTCAACATTCAAATCAAGATCAATATCAACAGCAGCAGTACTGAATTTAGTTAACTCAGAACCGTTTGTTGTTGTAAATACAAGATAATTATTACTACCTTCATGAATTTTTAAAGCTGTAGCATTATTATCTGGCATGTCAAAACTATGAGGATTATCAGGCCCAACAATAATATTGTCCATCTCAACTGTGCAATTAAATTTCCAGTTTGCACCAGTTACTTGAACTTTGTCAGTTCCATCTTCATCATATTCAATCTTACCATCTTCATCCGTACCAAAAGCAAGATTAGTATCGTCAACAATATTAACAGAACCAGTTCCAGCTGGATCTAGTATTAAATCTCCATTACTGTTTGTTGTTGAAATTGTGTTTAAATTAAAATTAAGATTATCTACATTTAATTCATCAACTTTTTTAGATTGGTCAACAATTAAAGCAGAGTTAGCAGTTAAAGTACCATGACCATGATCTAACATGTCAGTAAAATACTTACCACCAATTACATCTATATTTGCAGCATGTCCAGATCCATCTTCAGTACCTTGACCGATGAAGAGTTTACCACTCGAAGTAACGTTTGATGCACCGTTGTTTGTAGTTTGAAAGTCAGTATAAGTACCAGCACCATAACTATGTGCAAATTCACCGTTTCTTAGATTACTCGGAGTTGCGGTTGGTGTTGTACTCGACCTTTTAACTTTAATAAAAGTTGCCATTTTTTGTTCCTATGTGAAAGATTTAATAGAAGCCTGCATTGATAGTTAAACCAGAATTTTCTAGTATGTTTCTAGCTATCCAAGTTTGAGTTGTAACATCATATTGAAGAACGGCACCATCGCCCGCAGAAGATAAATTTACATCAGTCAAGGTGGCTAAACTACCACTAGCACCAGCCGAAGCGGCAACAGTAATGACTTGAGGTGTGTTCCGAACAGTAACTTTAGTATTCATGTTATGCCAGGGTTGATTGTAACAATTCCTTCTATGACTCGTGTTTTTATACCACCAGCTGACGTAACAACTACGTCATACAGATACCTGCCAGGATCCATGGCTGCAGTAACAGTGTCGAGAAGGGTTAGAACTACTGTTCCAGATGCGGTAGAACTCACAGTTGCAACAAAACTTGTTGATGATGTACTATAATACGATTTTTGAATCTTGGCAGCTACTGCATAACCAGTAAGGTCCCAAGCCGCATTATTATCATCATATATACCAACTTCGACAGTAAAGTCAGCACCTTGATCAATGTGTAAATTATGAACTGCTGCCATTAGGGTCTACCACTTATACTATATTTATAGGAGATTTGTTTCCCATCACTATTTATGACATTATATGCCGTAAAATAAGATCCTTAATAGTATCTATTTCTTTCCTAGTTTCAATTAAGTTTTTTTCTATATTATCTATTCTATCTTCTTTCTCAATTCTTTTCTTATAACTTTCCATATACTGTTCATAACTATATGGATTTCTATTAACTATAGCACCAGATCCAGAATCCCTTGCGAGATCTGGATGGCCTTCAACTTCTGGATTTTCCATGATTATACTGCGAGGGCAATTCCTCTAAAGTTTCTTATTTTAGGCACATTAGATTGATCGTTACCAATCATAACAACCTTAATAGCATATTCTTTGAAACCTACTAAACCAGTAATTTCATATTCAAATGCCCGATATGTTTCTTTGTCTGGTGAGAATGGATAATTTGTAGAAGGTATTTCAACGTAATCTAATAAGTTGAAATCATCTGTCTCATCATCTCTTTTCACTTTAGCAAATACTTTAATATCAACACCCTGTCTTCTAATTGCATCAAATAAAATTTTGATAGAAGTAGAAGAGTTTTCTAGAGTTACTTTTTTAGTTACATAAACAGAATCATGTAATGATCCCTCTGAATTAAGTTCAGAAGTAAGATCTACAGTTCCATCTGTTTTATCAATTCTATTGATACGATTCATTGCAGTAATAACAGATGATCCAGAAAGATTAAACATCGGACTTAAGTTATCAACTGTACTCTTCATATCAGCATAAAATTTAAATGAATCAGTAGAACCAAAGTATACTGTTTGGTTTTCTGGTGAAAGAATAACACTGGATGCATCCAATTCATTCACTTCTAAATTAGCAAGACTTACATCTTGTAATGTTGAGAAAGTTCCTGTATTCTTTTCACTTACTGAAGAACCAGAAGTTGTACCTAATCTTGTAGTTAATTCTGTACCAGAAAATATAATTTCATTTAATCTAGGTGTAATACTTTCAAACTGTAAGTTTCTACTTGCCTTAATGTATCTAGCACCTGATTGTTTTGTTTCATTTGCTTTTGAATTAACAGAAATTTGATATTTATCCATACTAATTACATCTTTTAATGAATGTACTTTATTAATTTCTGTTAAAGGTATACCATTAATACTATAGTATTCAACTACAGAATTTGTAGCATGTGAAACAATAACTGTATCACCAACACCTCTACCACCACTAGGAACTGTAATTGTAGAACCACTTACTGATTTGTAAGCAATAATTTCATCATTAATTTTGATGTATCCAAAATTATTATCTCCTACTGTTGTATTATTAAACTGGGTGGGTGTGAATGTACCATCTGCTAATGTAATAGCTGTATCAACTATAAACTGTGCATTTCCTAATGGAGTTACCAGTTTAGTATTTGGTACATCTGATTTTACACCAGATATATTTACAAAATTTTGTTTTGTATGCATACAATGATTTGGATGTAATATAGTAATATCAGTTGAATCAGATGTAAAAATCAATGGATCTGTTGGAAGATCTACTCTAGGAACAATACCATTTGTTAATTGAGCAGTTAATTTACTATTGGTTGTAAACTTAGCTCTATTAATATTGAACTTGATATCTTCAAACTGATCTGGTTCCCAGACACTCATGTTTTGAGATTTGTATAATGACCCTGCATATGGTTGTTTGTCAATTAATTGACTAGTATCTACATCAACTTGATTTAATCTAGATACCCAAACTTTATAATTTAAAGATCTAGATCTTAAAATAAATGCGTATTCTTGACCATTTGCTACATATACTGGAGCATCAAATGTAAACTTAGTTACTGTATTTGCTTTAGTTGCATTTACAGATACATTAGCAGCTTCAATTGTTTTTACACTAAATGGAAGAATTGTCTGTGTTGGTGATCCATTTTCTACAGTACGAATATCAATTGTTACAGGAACTTTTGTATCCTTAGATTGGAAATATAAATCTATAGATGTAATAAACATTCCACCTTCAATAGCATCAACAAAGAATGATTGTGCTAATGGGTCACAGTTTCTAGGTGGAGGTGGAGGAGGATCAGGTATAAATCTTTGTCTTGTTTCCTCAATAGGTGTTACAGTAATTTGAGGAATCTGCATATCTATACTTAAACTTGTTAGTTCAAATAAAGTTCCTTCTGAATCATAATTAGCAACTGCATTAGTATCAGATACACCTTCTACAGTTGTAGATGTGCTTTCATCTGTTATTACTAATCTTGACTTACCAGTTTCTAATTTTTCTGGAGGAACTAAAATAAAGAAGTCTACAGTTCCTTCATCGTTAGTAGAAATTCTAGGAGAAGTTAAGTCCACTTCTGCAACAGCACCAGTTGTAAGTCCTGTTATTTTAACTTTGTCTGTAGGACTTGATGGATTTAATAATGTACCATCTACAGTGGTTACATTATCAATTGCGATTACAGTAGATGCACCACTATAATTAGCAGTTATAGTAGAATCATATTTAGATGCAACAACTACTTCTGCAATAATTTGATTAGTGCCTGGATCAGATTGTGATTCAATTCTAACTTTCTCACCAACTACAAAAGAAGTACTATTTACAGTTCTAGTAATATTTCTAAAGATTTTAGGATATACACTATCATTATAATCTTCACCATCAATAAAGAAATATAAATTTGTATTTGGTTTCATTCTTGATGACTTTGCATCAATTACAATTGATCTAGCAAACTCAATATTTTTAATACCATCAATTCTATCACCAACTTCAATATTCTGTGTGACAGTACTAAAACTGTTTTCTACACCAGTTCTTTTATCAGTAAATTCAGTACCACCACTTACTCTTTCACTACCAGTATTATTCCAACTACCCCATTTCTCACCATCAGCACCACTCCTATCATAAAGGAATTTAATAGGTCCTGTAAGATCTACTTGAGGTACATTCTCAGGAGCAGATCTTTTTGTATCAAACCATACATCTCTTTCTGGTGATATTTTAAAATCTCCTACCCATGTAAACACATTAAATGGATTTAAATTAACTACCTTACTTGCATATGGATTAGAAGCAAATTGTTCTTCTTTATATGGTAAAGATAAGAAATCACCAGTCTTTTGTAACCCACCTACTTTTGTTGCAGTACCATCCATAGTTTCAAGCCACTTGAAACCTATGTTATTAACATATGGATATGGTCTCATCAAACCTTGTGTGGTATCAATGGACATATTGAAATCTGGATTTTTAGATTCTGTAAAATTAAGAGATTTAAAGTTATCAACTAAGAATCCATTTTTAAATCTATTATTTCCACTACTATCAAGAATCATCATATTGTTAGTATCAGTTTCAAGTAAACTTAAAGTTGTATAGTATTCAATACTATCCACTCTAGATTCAATAGCACCAATATCTTTCATAGTATATCTTCTAGTATCTTCTTTCTGTATAGAAATTTGATTTACATCTCTAAGATATGCTGGTATAGAAATAGTATTGATTAATAAAGAATCTGAAACAGACTCAGGTATTACTGGATTGATTGCTGGTGATCCTTGTGATATTACAAACTTACCTTCTTTATTAAGATATAATCTATCAATTCTTGCAGTATAGTAACTTAAATCATATGTAGCAAACTCATCTGGATATGCTGTTATAGCAGCACTCTTGGTTTGTTCGTAAATATCAAATGCTGATTTTCCATTACTAGTAACATATGGGGCAGTTACAGTACCACTACCAGAAGCAGTTGTTGGTGTATAGGTTCCTCTGAAATCTAAGATATCAGTATAAGGAGTTCCATCATATGCATATGGAATATTTGTATATTCTATATCTCCATCATCATCAGTATTAAATGAACTTGTAGCATAAAAATCATTTGTAGTATTTCCATGTTCAAAATAATCAAATACAATAGTAATTTTTTGTGATGGTGTTGATCTATTACCTAATCTAGATAATTTAGAAATTCTATAATTATCTTCTACATCATTTTTAACTAAAGCATAATTATCTGTAATATCGATATAGTTACCATGTGTAACTTCAGTTAAAAATCTTCCGACTAAAGTAGGATTATTGACAATAGTAATTTGTGTAGTTAAATTTGTTCCTTGTGTAAATTTTTGATTCTGTAAATATTTTACATGAAGATTTACACCATTCTTAAATATAATTTTTGCTCTTAAAGAACCACTTTGAATAATATCACCAGTTTCAACCTCACTTGAATCATTTATAATTAAACGATCAAACATATTTGTATCAGTTACACCATTTACAGCTGCCTCATGAATAGCATGTATTTTATAAACGTCTGGAAATCTTAAATTAATTTCTTTATCATCATACCTATTACCATAGACTACATCAGTTGATGATTTTTTCTTTGTGACTGATAAGTATTGGAATGTTTTATTTTTCTTAGTTCTAACAGAAACATTATTAACTCTTAATTTATACCAAATTGTTACACTAGTTCCATTAGTAGGATTTCCACTAATAGACGATAATACTAAAGTATTTCCAGTAAGAGTTGCAGTTGCTGTATGATCTCCAGTAGCTGAAGTGATATAGTATCCAGTTGTTAAAGGAGTAAAATTATTTGGTGCAGTAATTGATACTGCTCCACTTTGAACAGTAAGAGTTACTCTTGCTAATTTTGTGTATGAATAATCACTAATTGTTGCTACTGGTAAATCTGATATTTTAATAAAACTATTTTTACCTTTTGTTTTAAGACCAGTATTTGAAGTTACAGTTGCAACATATCCAAGACCATTGATTATATTATTAACATCTGTAAATTTAAAATCAGTAAGACTAGAAATTGTAAACGTAATTGAATCTCTACTATTGTTTATAACATCATTATTTACAAATCTACCAACAACTTGACGTAATCTAAGTGTTGTATTACCACTAGAAAGAGTTGTAGATACAACTACACCTCTAGATCCTCTAGAAGAAAATATAAAATCACCAGATTGTAATGCAGTAGCATCACCTGTAACTACAACATCTGTAAATGTAAATGCTTCCTCAACATATAATAAATGACCAGTACTAGCAGGAACTACACCTACAGCACGAGCATTACCAATAACAGCATTACTACTATTTCTTAAAGAAAGAGTCTGACCAGCAGTAACAGTTTGTACGGCAGAAGATATTGTAAAATATGATCCAAAACTTGTATTTGTAGTTTTATTATTTGAAGCAGATGTTACTCTTGTTTTTTCAGCTAATACATATTTTTTAGCAACATTATCAATCTCAAAACCTCTTACATATGCTTTTCCAGAAGATACTTCTAAAGCATAATAATTATTACCATTAAAAGAATTTGTTGGATCTGTTTCTAATGGATCTCTTGCTAAAATACTTCTACCATCTGCAAGAACTTCATTAGGATTATAGATACCACCATTATCTCCATTATCAAGAGCTTCTTTTACCTTAACAGTAAAATCTCTGACTGTATAATCACCAGATTCATCATATGTTCTTCTAGCAAGATTTTTTTCTAATTCACTGTATAAACTAGTCTCAACAATTCTTTCTAAAATACCATCTTTTAATCTTAATAATTCTATAAAATTACCATTATCAGAAAAACTAGTCAACTCTTTTGATAATGATGCAGTAATTTTTAATCTATCAGCGCCTGGAGCAGCAAAATTAGAATATCCATTTGCATTATCGAATAATGTACTATCTTCATCACTTGTTATTTTTTCTTCTGTAACTGTTAGACCAATCTTATATGTTGGTTTGTTACTATATTGATTAAGTATAATATTTTGATCTATAACTTCTACAAAAAATCCACGAATATAGTAGATGCCATTTGTAATGTATGCTATACTTCCAGTATATTCAGTAGCATTTAAAAGATATGTTTGAGCAACATTAAGATTAGTTGATGTATCAATTAAAGTCTCATTATTACCAAATTTAGTTGATTGGATACCAGCTGTACTAGAACCACTCTTTGTATATTTTACATATAATGTAATCGCATTTTTTTCACTTGTTGTAACTGATATTGTATTTACAACTTCTGCCTCTACACCAGTAGTTGATCCTTTTAAAGTTTTACCTACTAAACTTGTTCTTGTTGCTTCTACTTCTACACCACCAATTAAATTCTGAACTAAAACAGCATCATATTGCAGATCGTAACCAATCTGGCCTGGTATTACTACAGAACCATCTTTAAATGTATGATTTCCAAATTTCTCTATTTGGTTCTGTAACTGTGTTTGCAGTTGAGTAAGTTCTCTCGCCTGCACTGGATAGCCAGGTTTAAATAGAATCTTTTGATAGTTTTTGGAACTATCAAAATCATCAAAGTATGGCGCCAGTTGTAGATTGGTCTTTTGCATTGTCGAAGGACTTCTTTTAAGTATTTATTAGTATAATCAGAACTCAATAACGAGTTTAATGTCTTCAATTTGGTCATCAGATCTAATGATTGTTTTTCTGTTCTCTATGTACAGAATAGAACCACTAAATTTTTTAACCTCTGAACTAGAGTAACCAGTAGTAAATGATCTACCAGCAACAGTTGTAGTACCACTAGCAGCTGTATCAGGAGTTAATGCAGTACTAGATAATCCTCCAGTAATCGCATTTGCACCACTAAACTCTACTAACTTGTATTGATTAGTAGTTAATTGAGTTGCAGCAGTATATTCATTTTGGAAATATCTAAGAACTTTGTTAACAGAATCCCAATGAATTACCTTACCTTTTGCACCAGTAGTTGCTTGAGTAATTACTTCACCAATAGTGTAGTTGACAGATGATGCAGCAGGAAATTTAATTGCTTTACATACCGCAGCAGTACTTGATGTTAAATCAGTGTTGCCTGGAGTTTGTGGATCAGAAACAAGACCAAATCTTCTAAATTGCATATCAGTTGGTACGTCACCAGCACCATCCAAGAACTCAACAGCTTTATTAACCATTACTCTGTAACCACCAAGTTCTCTCACAACATTAGAACCATGTCCATCTGGAGGTGAGATTATAGCATCAATAGAAGCACTACCAGTAGAAAGATCAGTTGGTGAAGCAGATCTTGCTTGTGCAGCAGCTAAAGTTGAATAACATTCTGCAAGGTTAATAGTACCATAAGTATATCCAGCACCAACAACAGACATTGATACTGTGCTTGGATCAATTTGGTTTGCAATCGGAGCAGTGCTTGATACTGTAAATGTAACTACTGCAAGTGTACTATAATCACCTATAACTGGACAGAAATATGTGCCTGGAGTTAAACCACTTCCAACGTTTCTTACTAAAGGTTGATCAATTGCTCCTGATGTAGCAGCACTAACAACGTTAGAATCAGTTTTAAGTGGCATAAAATCACTAGAAACAAACTTAACAAAATCGTTAATACCTAATGTATACATATACTTCCATCTGTAAGTATCAGATGTAGTAAAAATAGAAGTTGCTGTTCCTGTTGGTTCTACAGTAGAAATTACTCCATTTGGATTAGCAGGAGTTTCACCATTATAGATACACTTATAAACATCGTAATTACTATTCATCACATAGAATTGTGAATCATATAATTTATTAGCTCCAGTCGCTGACTGATAACCAGTAGAATAATTATGTTTGTACATATCATAACGAGTATTTGTCTTCCAAGTTCTTTTTCTTACAACTTGATTGACATCACTACGAGTAATTCTCTTCATAGCGATCATATCGTCATAAATTTCACTCAACTCATCAAATGAATCCGTTGGTGAAGGTATAGTATCAATGTCGTTAAAACCTAGACCTGAGTATCTCTCAGCATTCCAAGTTTGTGAACGACCAATAAAAATATAAACTTTACTTCTGTCTCTCAACGCCTCCGTGGAAGAGTCGGAAAGAGGGTTGCCAGAAGAATCTAGAGGTTCCTCAAGAGCCTCCATAAACTGCTCTGCAGCAAATACTCTGAAATTGTCAGAAACTAGTGATGGCATTTATCTGTTCCGATGTTTTTTAACTTTATCTTTATTTATACTGTATTTACGAGTCAAAATAGACCTTATCATTTTGAGCACCAGTTGCGGCAGTACTACCCGCTATTCCTCTGGTCACACCTTTTAGGTTTGTTGTAGTATGATTCGTATACTCTATAACTTCCTTATTTATGAAAGCCTTATAAGAATCGTACCCAATACCCTCATTTGTAACAGTCACACTAGTAAATGCACCCGATCCATTCAGAACTGGTTCCAGTACAGCACCAGACCCACCTCCGTTAGTTACAGTCAATACAATATCATTAGAATCATATCCACTTCCAGCAGTTTCTACAACTACTTTAGTGATTTTTCCATCAACAACAAATGGTTGCAGAACTGCACTAGATCCACTTCCAGATGTTATAGTGATACCAATATTACTTTCGGAAGCCATTCCTGTACCTGTAACTGGAATAGTTTCGACTGATGTATTAATACCAGATGATAATTTAGTACCAAATGTAACGTCACTAGAATTTAACTGTTCATCTCTTACAACATATGATTCATAAGTTGGAACTAATGTTGTATTACTGAGATTATGACCAACATAATCAATGACTGTATCACCAACTGATACAAAGGTTTTTGCTTCAACTGAAACACCATTTGTAGTTGATCTTACAAATTTATGTGTAGCATCACCAAGCATCTTAACTGAATTTGCATCAGCAGATTGGAATGTATGTGTTGAATTTGGTGTATACTTCACTGCACCTGTAGTTGCAGAAACAAATCTATGTTCATATTGATCACCAGCGTCAGAATCAAATCCAACGTTAATTGTAATTTCACCATTTTGTCTCTGTAAAGCATCAACAGCAGCACCTACAAATGTATGAGTACCAGTATATGTTGATGATCCAACATTAATATTAAATGTACTTGTACCACTGTTATGTGTTTTACTGGAAATCTTTAACCATTTATTACTTGGTAAATCATATCCAGCACGAGGATATGGATGTTGTGTTGCATTTCCATCTAAATTACATGTAAATACAAGAGCATTATCGTTAACTAAGATGTAATCATCATTTGCAAATTTGTTACTAGGATCTAAAACACTAATTGTTACAATACCAGTTGAAGAAACATATGATGCTGAAGTTACTGTATGTTCAGTAGATCCAACGTTTGTAATTGCAATTGATTTTTCATTTGCATATGGATCTGTACCAGCACGAGGATAAGTATGTAAGCTTACATAATTATCTTTAGCACACTGGAATGTAAGTGAATTATTAACTAAAACTACATTTGCATCTTTACGCAATCCATGTTGTCCAATAAATATGACCATATCACCAGTTATCTGATTATAATGTGCCATGCTAGGTGTAAATGTTTTGTTTGTACCAGCAACACCAACATCTACGGTTATAGTATTACCAGATTTTGCAGTAATTTTAAGAGATCTTTCAGATGCTTTATCTAAGCCTGGTCTCGGATAAGACTTAATAGAATCATTATTATCCATAGCACACTTAAATTTAAGTGCATTGTCGGTAATAATAACACTCTTACCAACTTTCAATTCATTATAGTCAGCACCAAGATTTAAAACTAATAATCCACTAGCAGGATCATATGATGTTCCTGTTGTTGGTGTATACTGAGTGTTTGGAAGAACTATACCAACATTAACTGTAAGTGTATCTTCGTCAACTACAGTTGATTGTAGGAATTGTTCTGATGCAAAATCTCTCTTTTCACTTATACTATCTGCAGCAGCAGAAACAAATCTATGTAAATAACCACCACCAGAACTTATAGCACCAGTTGCAGCTTTAACAAATGTATGAACACTAAGATTTGTGGATGGAATTTTAGCAAGAACATTTACAGTAATAGTATCAGTAGTTCTTTTAATTACTGAAAGAGCAGTTTGATATGCTTGATCAACTTTCTTCGCCAAACCATTTACACTTGCACCAACAAAAGTATGTGCTGCTGTATTTGTTGAAGGTACAGTATCAAGAACTTGGACTGTAAATGTATTTGTGGTTATATTATCAATTTTTAACCATGTATCATATGCTGGATCTGTAGGTCTAGGATAAGTTTTTGGAATTGTATTTCCATCAGTTGTACATGTAAATTGTAATGAATTAACTAAGAACTTAACATATTCACCTTTTATAAATCCATGATTGTTAAGAGTAACAGTCATAATACCTGATGTAGGATCATAAACTGCATTTGTTATTGAATGATATGTAGCATTACTTCTTGGATAAGATTTTTCAGCAATATTTCCATCTAATGTACAAGTAAATGTTAGAGATCCATCAGCAATTCTAATAGGATCACCAATTGAAATATTATGTGAACCAATATTCAGTGTCATGTCACCTGTACTAGGTTCATAATCGACAGCAGTTGGTGTGTATGTGGTTAATGTAGATGAACCAACATTTACTGTAAATGTTGTGTTTGTAATATTACTTACAGGCAACCATTTATCACTAAATGGATCAGTTGATCTTGGATATGTATGTGTAGTTTGATAACTATCTAAAGCACACTTAAATGTTAATGAATTATCACCAATTTTAATTCTGTCACCTGTTTGTAAATTGTGAGGTTTTGATGTTGTAATAGTCAATGTACCTGTAGAAGGTATATAAGATGCATTAGAAGCTGTATGTGTAATTGTAGTATTTCTAGGATACTTATGTTCGGTAGCATAATTATCCATCGAACATCTAAATGTTAATGATTCATCTGCAAGTTTAATATTATCACCTGTTGATAATCCATGATGAGGAATGGTTAATGTTAGAACTCCTGTAGACGGAACATATGCAGCATTTGTAACTGTGTCTGTACCAGAACCAGTAATAGTTTTAACACTATTTCCTTTTGTAGGAACCAATATAGTATTTGCAGAAGCAGAATCTCCGAGACCATATGTACGGAATTTTGTATTCTGTGGATAACCAACTCCACCATTTGCAACAGTAATTGCTGATAATTTACCATCAACTACGTCAGGTCTTGCATTAATACCAGATGGACTTGTAATTCCAGTTGGACTGTTAACAGTGATTGCAGTTGGAGAATGAACCGCTGTTACTGTTCTTCTTAATGACTCGCCAGGCAACTGAATAGTTTCATTAACTTCAACTTGCTGATTGTAAGAACTTACAGCAAAATCATCATGATCACCATACCAATCTAATAATCTTATAACATCACTGTTTATTAATGCTTCTGTAAATACAATTTTTTGATTAAGAACATAGTAATCTTTAATTGGATCTAATAATTTATTATTTTTGATCGCAACAATTTGATTTTCTAATTCTCTTGGTCTACCGATTACAGCATTTGGATAATAGTCTGCACTTGATAATTTAAGAGTATGTTCTTTTCCAGTAGTTGAACTGATATTATCAAGAGGTCTCATGACACCTTGAGTTGATATTGTAATATCATCACCAACTGATGGCGAAACATTGAATACAATTTTAGAACCTATATTCCCACCAATAGTATAATCTGTAGTTGGAATTAAAAGTGAACCATTTTTAGTTACAAATAAACTATTGACATCAGGAGCAGCATCATTTCCATATTGTCCTACTGGTACAAAGTTTTCAGAATCTAAGAATAAATTAAATGCTGGTTCTGTACCATCAAAAGGAGTATTAATTTTATCAGCAATTTTACCAGTATTTGTAGATATTGCAAACGGTGTATGTAAACCAGAGCCAGGAGCAGTATCAAACACAATAGTTTGATTATTGCTATTCATTACAAATCCTTGACCATTTCCAAAATGTAATTTATTTTCAGCAATTATAATTAAACCTTCTCTTTCTGCAGCTGTAAGTTGTCTACTCAAACTACCAGTTGTACTATTTGTCATAGTAATACTCAATAGTTCATTACTTTGCATTGCAACCATGTAAAATGTATCACTTGAAGAAGGAGCAGAAGCAAATACAATATCACCTTTTTCAGAAGTAGCAGTATCAGTTACACCAGATAAATTATAATCTGTGTTTGGTTTTAGAGGTATATCGTTTTTAAATACAAGAATATCTTCATCAGCAACATAATTTGTATATCTAACACCATCAACTTCTAATCTAAATGCTGTTCTATTATTACCACCAAAAGATCCAGTTTTTTGATTGATCATGTTAACTCTTCTGAGTCTTCCATCACCATCATCTTTATCGTGTGTAAGAATATCAATTTTTGCAAGATAAGGCATTCCTCTTGGATCTGATAGATGCCATTCAGCACCAAGACCTTTATTCATATATCCATAGAATTTAAATTGTATTGCTGCATATGTTTTACCATCACCAATTCCAGTAGTTGCTGGTGTACCTGATCCAGAATGATCATAGTGATCATCTGGTGCTAATACAATACCATTTGCGGCAACAAAAGTAGCGCCTGCAGCATCAAACATAGCAGGATTATTTAAATTCATCGTAAGTATACGATAATGATCAGATCCTATTATAAGTGGTGTAGAACCATCTCTTAGTAAAATATTAACAACTTTAACCCCTGTAATTGTACTATTAGAAGAACCATTTCTTAAAAGTAAATTATATGTGTTATTTGTAGTTGCAATTTCTACATTGTTATTATTACGTTGTTTAACTATCAATTCAGCAGTTGTAATATCACCATAAACATTTGTTGTATTTAAAGTTGCTTTCTTAAAGTGAACTTCTACTTTTTGAGATGCTAATGTTGTATTATTTGTAAATGTAAGTGTTTTTGCAGTTTGATCATGAGTTACATCAGTTTGATCAATGTAATCACCATCAACATAACAGAATGGAATCCAACCAGTTCCAGACAACGCACTTGTGTAAGATAATACTTTTGCAGAAGTTTGACTTAATTCACCAGTTCTATCTTCAAAGTTAGCATCATTTGCTGTATACATTACATGAATAATATCTGTTGATGTAGGTGCAACAACAAAATTAAGTCTGTAAGATCCAGCACCATCATTTATATCATTAGGATCTGTAGGTGTAACTATTGTATAATCTGTTGTTGGAGCAAGAGTCTTATCATTTTTAACAACTATTATACTTTCAGCAGTAGGAACTCCAATTAGATCAACCCAATTTTTAGTATGATCATCTTTTGATAATTGTAATGTAAATAATTTTCTAGTACCATCAAATTCTTCATTTCTATCAAGAACCCAATTTCTCTTATTTGCTGGTAATAATTGTCTATTGAAGACCATTGTACCAATCTTATCAGTAGCAGCTGGTGCTACATTAAATGTTATTTTATTACCGACTGCACTTATATGTTGTGTATTATCTCTAGAATCAGTACCACCTAAATGAATATCTGGTTTGATAAGAATACCATTTTTAATTGTAAATAAATCTGTTTTATTAGATACTGTTTCTGGTATACCATCATCAGAAATATTAAATATTTTTCTAACACCATTTGCAGAATTAAACTCATCTACTTCAGCACCTTTTTTAGTACCACTATTTGCTTTATAAGTGGATACAAAATCCTTAATAGAAATTTTATCATTCAATAATGGAGGTTTGATAAATGTAATCTGAGTACCACTAACTGTATATCCAGTAGCACTCTTAATACCACCCACAGTTGCAGAAACAAAGGTATGTGTATAATCACCACCAGTGGTTATACTATTTCTAACTAAGTCTGCTGACCCAGATAAGAATACATGTGTAGCAGTATTATTAGGTACACCAAAATCAAGAACAATTGTAGTTCCAGTTACAGATAAAATTGATGCATATGTAGTACCACCAGCTGCACTAGGATATGTAATTACACTTCCACCAACATTAAATTTAATTGAGTCGGTTGCAATTTTAACTTTGGTTCCAGTTTTTAGTGTATGACCACCAATTGTTAATGTAAGTTGTCCTGATCCTGTAGCATAACTTGCTGCAGTTGCAGTAAATTTCTTTGTAGGTGATTTACCAACATTAACACTAAAGTTATTATTATCAACCTTTGTAACTGCAATCCATTCACCACTGAAAGGATCAGTAGATCTTGGATATGAATGGTTAGTAGCATTACTATCCATTGTACAAGTAAATGTAATTGCATTATCAGCAATCTTAACAAAATCACCAGTATCAAATTGATGATTAGGAACTGTAAGAGTCATTACACCTGTTGATGCAACATAAGATGCCGTTGTAGGAGTTACAGTTCTATTGTTTTTTCCTAATATAGTTCCATTGACAGTAACTTGTAACGAGTTAATTCCATCCACAGGTGTATACGATTGATTCTTATTAATCTTTAAATCAAATGTAGATGTAACATTATTTGTTTTATCTGAAATATCATTAATAACTTCTACATGACTTGTAGAATTTTCTGGATTTGAAGTTTTAAATTTAGTGTCAAAACCATAAACTTGACTACCAGATAAGAACATAGTTCCATCTAGTTGTTCTTTTTGTATTTCATAGAAATCGTTTGCTCGTTTTACATTATCTGAATTAATTTCTAAAGTTATATTATTTGCTTGATTACATACTTTATCAACTCCAGAAGCAGGATTAGAATATAAATTTGGTAGAGCAACTTTTTCACAAGTAACTGTTTCGTTAATATGCCAACCAAATATTTCATCAGGATTTACTGAAGATGCGAAAGTAATTGTATTTCCACTAACAGTGTAATCTGTTAATAAATGAGATTGATCAACACCAACGAAGAATACTAATAATTTACAATTAGATGAAGGAGTTACATTTAGTGTAAATGCAGTACCAGCACTTCCAGTAAATGTTAATGGTTGTAACTGAGAATGTTCTAATACAAATTGTATTTTTGTATCTGCGGCAAGATTTGAACCAGCAAATTTAATGGCTTTACCACCATTTGCAAGTGTCATATTGGAACTCTTTTGAATTACACCATCCAATGAAACTAATAAATGATCACTACTGGAAGCTGTATAATCTAAACCACCTTGACTTAAATTAATTTCATTACCATTATTAATACCAATTCCTTCTATAATTTCAAATTTAGTAGTTAAATAATGTCCTACGATTTCATCGCCTGGAAATATTGGAAACTTAGGTAATAATTGATTTGCAGAAACATCGTAAGAGGTGCCTGGTGATTGTAAAATACCATTAACTGCAACTAAAGCTTTTGAAGTTTCGGAAGTACTTGTAAGAGTTACATTTCTAAGATAGTTAATTACATTTTCACCTATTTGTATTTCACCATTTTGATATTCAACAACAATATATCCAACACCAACCTCTATGACAAATCCTAAATTACCTGTTATAGAACCAAATACAATATCATTTACTTTATATGGATTTGGAGATGCTAAGTTATGAAAATAAATATAAGATTTTGTACATTTTCCTTCAAATGGTACTTCTAAATTTGAATTTAATAAACTACTAATACTAGATTTAAAAGTAACAGCACTTCTTACAATATCTTGTGATCTACCTAATATTGATTTTCTGCTATGTAATCTATTTTTACCAAAAAACTTAAATCCAGCTGGATGAGTATTATCATTAATATTTCTTTTCCAATCAACTATATTTCTATCATTTGATAGACTATAAGACCAATCTTGATAATAAGTATTATCTCCAAGTTTTTGAAAACTATCACTTATAAATCCAGCACTTCCTATAAATTTTTCTTTAATTTGTCCAAATGAATTTGATTTAGCATAAGCTTTTGCAGTATTAACTTCTATAATTGTACCATAAGTTTTACCATCAGAAAGAATCAATACATCATCTTTCAAAAATGTTCCTGATGAGACTAATAATTCTACTGTAGATGCTCTAGTATCAACAGAAAGAATTTTAGCACTACTACTCTTACCTTGAATGGAAAGAGTATCACCAACAGTCAATGATTTTCTTCTTAATGTAGATGAGAATGTAGCACCAGAACCACCATTCTGACTGAATACTTGTATAGTTGGTTCTGTACTAAATCCACTACCTCCATCAACTACATCCATACTAACAACTTCACCAGTACTAAATGATGGTTGTAAAGTTGCAGCATCATTTAATCCATTTACTCTAACGTAAGGATTTACCAGATAATTTTTACCATTTGTAAGAACCTTAACAGACTCAATTTCAAAGTTAGATTTTACTTTTATTGTGATAGGAAGATCTACATAATTTCTTACAGTTTTTGATCCATAAAACTTATCACCATAAGTAATAAATTTAACAGAGTTAATACTACCAATTGTTGTAGATGTTGCTTGTAAAAGACCACCTTTTCCAGATGTAGAAGTAATTGATTTTATGCCAGGCAAAACTCTATATCCACTACCACCATTTACTACATTTATTGTTTTAATAGGTCCTGATGCACCATTAGATTTTATTGCAATATCAATTACTGAAGTATCAGCTGTTTTGACCGAAATGTCTTTAACAGTAAATGTATTTGGAGATAATACTTCAGTAACAAGATGTCTACCAATAATAGGTGCTGATTCTACTCTAAGTTCAAATATTGATTGACTTGTATGTATGAAAATAACACTTGGAATTTTTGTAGGATCTATATCAACATAAGTTGGTTTTAAGTCAATATCTCTTTGAAAATATGGATTAAAATTTAAAATATCAAAAGATAAATTATATGGTCTAGTTGTACCAAATTCAAGTCTGTATATTTTATGAGATTCTAAAATTACATTATATAAATTTTTACCACTTAATTGAGTTGGAACTGAAGAAATTGTATCTAAATTAATTACAGTATTTGTTGTTTGTTTTGTATAAGTTACATCTATAACATCATTTTCAGATATCTGATGAGTACCAGTAAATGTAAATTCAATTACACCATCTGATCCAATTTGAATATCCGAAATAGGTGGCGAATCGACAGAACTAACATAAGCAATTGCTCCAGATCCACCAGTTTCATCATCATCAAAAACAATATTATCACCAACTTTATAATTATCACCAGCTGATTCTATAAACATATTATCAACAGTACCTACAGAAGAATAATCAGTAAACAAAATAGATTTGTTTATATTCTTTTCTTCCTGTGGGAAATATTGATTTGCAGTGTCGTTTACTCGTATAAAATGTTTAGGAATTTGATCATTAGATCTGTTATTTCCAGTATTATAACAATCTGGATCTGAGAAATATTTGGGCCCAATAAGAAATGGGAAAACATCTACCATAAAGTAGCAATATGCACCATCTGGATATTCTGGAGTTACACAGAATCTACCATTAAATTCATCTAATGTTCCATATGTTTTATCATATTCATAATCTTCTATAAATGAACCTAATGGATAGTCCGCAACTAATGGTCCATTGAATCTATTTCCTTTTAATCTCCATGATGAAGTTTGTTCTTCAATTGCAGAAGTATTGTCTAATGGAGTTGAATAACCATACTTACAATATATTGGATGTCCATCATAAGAGAATCCTACTAATTTAGAATGTGCTGAACTACTAATATTATAGTATGTTTCAAATTTAGTAGTATTTTTTAATTGTAAATACTGAAAATTTAATCTAGATTCGGCAAAATTTGTTGATATAACTTCTTGTGCTTTAAGTGTTCCTCTAAATCTATCATCACCTTGGTAGAAACTTACAAGTGAACCATTTAATGATATATTTGTAACTTGATCTAATCCAGATCTAGAAAGATATATTATTTTACCAGAAGTATCTATTTTAGTTACAAAAGTTCCAATTGGTATTTGTGGATGAGTAACTTCCATTCCAACAACTACACCTGTAGGTGCTTCTGACAACACTAATGTACTAGTTGTAAACGAAGCAACTTTTAGTATAACACCACTATTAGAATCAAATACATAACCACCAAATTCATCTATTTTTGTATTAAATCTATTTGGTATATTAAATGTCCATTGATTTAATGTTGAATTTGCAACTGCTAAAGTATCATCATTTATAACAGTAATTACAGGTGGAACTGTATATCCACTACCAGCATTTATTATATCCACTCCATTAATTCCACCACTACCATCTAATCTTGCTCTAAGAACACCATTTGTACCGACTCCAACAATTTTTATAGTTGGTTCAGTAAAATAATTTTGACCTTTATCAAGAACCTGAGTTGCTACAATTTGACCGTTAGCAACAAAAACTTTTACAAGTCCATTAGAACCACTATCAACAGTTGTTACAGGATTAACATTAAATTTACTACCTACAGGAGTTGTTAACGTAATTGTAGATGAAGCACTCTTAGAAGATATAATTGAACCTTCCATAGTTACAATTAGATCATTTGTAGATGTATTAAAGAAAGGAATTGAAAAATTTTCTGATTCAAGTTTACCACCACCAGTTATTTTAATTGTTGGTGCTTCAGTATATCCAGATCCAGAATCAACTACGATAAATCCATCTATAGTTCCGTTTTTATAACTAACATCTACTACAGCTTTTCTAAACCCTGTTGCGACTGTTGTACTACTAACTACCTCAACATTTGGTTTTATTGTAAATCCAGTTAAAGGAGTAATATCTAAAAATTTATTAATATCGATTGATTTAATTCCAGCTGACATATCAAATATTGACTCACTTATAGTAACATCTGATGTCTCTCCACCATTTTTAGTTAAGATAACTTTTGGATATGAAGATTTTAAAAATTTACCACTACCTGTTGTAGTTTTATCTAATGGAACCTCATAATTACCACCAGATCCTATAGTAATAGATTTGACAGCACCATATTGTACTTTATTACCTTGAATACTGTTAAATTGTATTCCATCTACAGTAATTCCTATACCTTTTAAAGATGATGTTGGTGAAAGTGCTTTAGATGTTCTTAAAACATTATTGTTAATAAGACTTGCAGGGAAAGGTATTCTTTTAACTAATTTTTGTAATTTATAATTATCTTTATCTTGATTAATACCAGCTAAACTACCTAAATTTACATTTATAATATCTGCTCCACCACTACCATCTTCTAAATCAATAACAGTAATTGCAGTACCAGAATTTACCTCACTGAATGTTAAAGTAGATCCAGATATTGTATAAGAAGTTGTTGGTTTTTGTATTACACCATTTATAGCAACAAATACAGTATCAGTAGTTGCAGCAGTGTAATTAGAACTTGATTGTTGTAAAGTATAAGTTGAAGAAGAGGAAGATGTAATAGCATCTAAAACTTTTGCATTTTTTATCCAATATGCTACAACTTTATCTGGTCTTCTTGTAATAGAATTAGTTACAGCAGAAACAAATGTATGAGTTGATGTATCACTAGAAATACCTACATTAACTACATGATCATTACCACTAATACTTGTAATTTCTAACCACTCATCACTAGCAGGGTCAGTAGACCTTGGATAAGGATGAGTAGTTGTATCACCATCTTTAGCACATGTAAACGTTATTCCACCGTCAGCAATCTTGATTTTATCTCCTACAGTCAAATTACTATTAAGAATAGTAAGAGTTAAATTACCATTAGAAGGAGCGTATGTAGCACCAGTAGCTGTCAATGTAGTAGTCAGTGTATTTACATTATCTGTAAAAGTTGCTACTTTACTAGTGTTATTGTAACTAATAGCATTTCCAACTTGTAATACACCATTTACAGTCACAAAAAGATAATCATTACTCGTATTAAAAGATCCTAAACCACTTAATGTGATTGTAGAACTTGAAGCACCTTGAGTAGTTTGTGTGTATGTTAATTTTGTAACTTTATTAGTATCATTAAAATATCTTACATATACAGGTTCATTTTGACTCGGAGTTTCTACAAAAGTAAGAATATCATTTACAACATCAAAATCTGTTGATGGATCTTGTAATAATGCATTTCTAAAAATAAATAAATCTTTTTCTATAGGATTTGTAAGACCAATTAAAGTAAATGCATTGGTATATCCATCAAAAATATTTGAAAGAACTCTATTTTTAGCATTGACAGATCCACTAAAGATATAGCCTGGTATTGCAGAAGATGAAACGTAAACATGTTCATCTTTTGGTGATTTGTAATTATAAAGTTGTGAAATACCTACAAAATCGTTATCTGTATCTAATGTATGATCACTGTTGACATTCCATGCACTGTATTCTGTTCCAGAAAAATCTTCATAAGTTTTATCATCCAAAAAGTATTTTTGTGGACTGAACAAAGCACCAGATTTTTCAATTGTGATATTATCAACTAATCCCATTAATCTTGCTTGTGCAACAGAGAATATACATCCACCAGTAACCTTAGATGTATTAGGTATTGATAATGTTAACTCTTTTCCTGATATAGAACGAATTTTTGCACCAACTCCTATACCAGAACCAACAACTGACTGACCAACAGCTATATCCCTTACCTTATCAACTCTTATTGTTAATTCACCTTCATTACCAGTACAACTAATTTCTGGGAATCCTACAAAAACATCAACAAAATAGGTTACTTTAGAACTTCCAATGTATTCCCATTCAATATCACCAACTTTAATACTTCCTAAACTATGAGTTGGATCAGCAGTGCTAGATGAAATTCCTTCATTTTTAGATCTATATAAATTTTCTCCATAATATCTTTCTTGATCTAATCCTACAAACTCACCTCTAGTATATTGTTTTCTAGTTCTATATCTTCCATAAGCAACTACTTCAGTAGAAACTGCTTTAATACCAGATCCAGATACAACAGTACAACCTAAGAATTGATTTACACTTCTTTCGTCATAATCAATAATTACATCATCAATATAAACTTGACCTTTTGTAGTAGGAAATCCTGATGCATCATCAACAGTAATTATTGTATCACTTGAAGGATCAAATGCTTTAACTAATTGTGTAGATGCTGGAAGATATATCTTATTAAAATCGTCATTAATTTCAATATCTGCCTCATAAGTTGGTTTTCCAACATCATCAATTTTTATAACTTGACTACTTTCAATATTTACATTAGATACACCAAATATAGTATCTTGATCTTGTAAAAATGTAATGTATGATGGAGCAAGAGTTTTATTATTGGAAATAACATCTAATGATGGATCAGATATATTAGATAACTTTTTAACAATTTCTAGTCTAGCTAATTTTTTACCACCATAGTTTGAATTTGAAGGTCTAAAGAGATAATCTTTTGGAAACTCTATTTCTGGATCTTGAGAAATAATTTCAAAAGTTTTTACAAAAACTCTTGCTCCTTCACCACTACCAGACTGCAATTCATCAGCATTAACAAAAAATCCAATAATATTAGTTAATGTAAGTTCTCCAGTATTATAATCCCAACTTTCAACAACACCACTACCAGTACCAGCAATCGAGGTAACTAATTCTTCTTCAGCAAAATCTCTTTCTCTTACAAACGCAGTAATTGGCCCAACATAATTTTCCCCTGCATCGGTAATAGTTACTCCATCAATAACTCCACTAGTAATACTATTAACTGTAAGCAAAGCAGTTGGATTTGCAACATTGATACCTGTACCACTTCCAAATACCTCTATTATAGGAGGATTGATCAAACTACTACCATCTGTTCTAGAATCGTATCCAGACCCACCAGAAGTTATCTCAAGACCAGTTATAGCACCATCAAAGTTAGGTATTTTTAAAGTTGCTCCACTACCTCTTGTTTTAGTTGTAAATTTTATTTTTTTATCGTTAAATAATATTCTGAAAAGAATTGCATGAGAATTTAAACTTCCTTTTGCACCATAAAAACTTCTAATTCTAGAGAAGAATGATGATAAATCTAATTCTGATACAAGATTTTCTGGTATTGTTACAGCAATCTCTGATCTAATTCTTCTAAAAAATTCTGATGTAAATTCATATGCAACATTAGTTACTACTGCATTATCAAGATGAGTTTCAGCTAATGATGTTTTAAGACTAACTTGAGAAAGTGGTATATTAGTTAATATAAGTGCCGATGTACCTCTTACACAACTTGTAAATGATGTTGTAGTCTTAGATCCATAATAGACTATTTCATCATCAATTTGAATATATCCTTTATCTGGAAAACCAACAGTACTATCTACATTAATTGTAGTAGCACTATTAGCAATATTACCATTTAAATTTGTATTTTCTACTAACTCTGATTTCTTATAAAAACCAATATTATAATATTCTATTAAATTTTGTGCAATATCAAAAGGAGAATTTTTTAATTCTTGTGATTCATAGTAAGCTTTTATAAACTTAATGAACGTAGAATTATCTTCCCTTACAAATTGAGGAAATTGATTGTCAATTAAATGTGAAAGGTCTACCGAGTTATCGCTTAAGAATTTCATTAGTTACACTTACTTGGATCTGTTTCTGGAGTAAAGTCATCAATTGTGATAACATTATTAGGATCGTCAACTACAGTTGTTACAGTAGTTATATCAGGATCGCCAGTGACATCTCCGATAACTGGTTCGCCGATTGTAGTATCATCATTAAGTTCAGAATCATCGTCATCATCATCAATAATAGCAGGCTCATCAATAATAATATCAGGATAAGTCTCCGAATCTGTTTCTAAATCTGTTCCATCTTGTAATCCACATAAATCTATAGGATTATCACTACATGCTGGAATAGAGAATGAAAAATTACCAGTTTCAAAATCAATTATACCTATTGTAGTAATTTTATTTCCATTTTTATCAAATACATAAATGTTATTATCTAAAACACAACCTTCCTGATATGAAGGAACTCCAATAAATACTGGATCTGCATAGCCTGGATAACAGAAGTAACCAGAAACTACGGCATATTTTCCATCAAGTTTACTCTTCATTTTAGTAAAGAATGAACCATTATAATCAATCGCAGTTGTAGATGATTGAAGATTAATCTCTGCACAAACTTTAGTTTTTACATTTGAATATAAAATAGATGAATCTAAATTTTGAATTGCAGCAAGCAACTCAGATTTAGAAAATCTTCCAGTAAAATTCTTAAATGCATCAGAATTTTCATAATCTATAAGTAAATCACGAATTAATTTAGCTAATGCAGCAGCACTTCTTCTTGTCTTATCTTGATTATAAACAATAACTGGTTTGACAGTAATTTTAATTTTCTTAGGATCTACAATTACTGGTGTAATAGATCCAACAATATAATCTTTAAGATCCTTGACTATATTTCCTTTTTCAGTGCTACTAACTACATCACCTACTTTAGGTTTAATTGTAATAAAGACTTTACCATACTGAGGTGGAAACAGTGTTTCACCACCAACAACTTTAACTAAGTCAGTATTACCATAAAGTTGCATTATTAAAGATTCATAATCACTGACTGTAACTGCCCTTTCTTGTGCAGCATAGTATCTTGGAGCCCTATACTTTATAGAGGAAATACTTTCAAATGATGAACCACCACTTGAATTTTGATCATTTAGAGTAAATGAAACATTACTTAGAGCAAGTTTTCCAGTATTATCAGATGCATCAACATATTCAATAGTTCCAATAAACTGTAAAGAACTTTCTTTAACATTATTAAGTTCAGAACCAGCTGTTACAATATATCTAATTGTTACTACTTCACCGTTTTGTAATTTTCTGCCAATTACATCATCACCAAATATTACTTCATATTTTTGATCTTGAACTTCTTCTACAAAAAATACTGTATCTGATGGTTTTACACCTACAATTGTATTTTTTCTTGTGTATTCTATTGATGTAGTTGCACTAGCATCATCCTTAACAAATACTTTTACGGTACTAGAATCAATAAAATTATTAGGTATGAAAAACCTTTGATGTTCGTTTGAGGTGTTGACAATATAGTTAACATCGAATACTGTACCTTCGACTAATTCGACATCTCTAAAGACCGCCTGAGATGCGCCTGGAACAACTGTAAGGTTAATTGGATCTTTCGACACATAAGTATAGTTCTTTCCATTCAAACTGGTTTGTAAGGTTGCACCAGATTTAAGACCTAATCTTTTAAATGATCCTACATTAGAACAAGTAAGATCAACTACAACCTTTGAAGATTGATAAGATATAGGATTATATCCTAATTTCTTAGCATGTGAAACGATATTATCTCTTAAAACGGCAGTATCGAGATTTAACTCGTTAGATGCCATATTAATGTTATAACTGGTATATAAAGTATTATAAGCAAGAATATCTACCAACATTGAAAGGTTTGACCCTTCAAAGTCAAAATCAGTAAAGTCTGACTTAGTTTTTATATAATTTTTTATAGACGCCTTAAGTTGTTCAAACTCTAAGGATGCTACTGATGGTAACTCCATTTAACTTTCTCGAACTAAAATGAAATCGATGGTTTGTAATGCTTCTGGAATACCAACAATAAAATATTCAATAAAACATTCAAATCTGTTTAAATCTTCATTTGCGTTCACAGTTACAGATGATAGAGCAATTCTTGGTTCAAAAGTTTGCAATACATCTTCTATTTCTTCAATTAGAGCATTCTCAGATAATCCTGTAGATAATTCAAACAAATAGGATGTTGTGTTGGTTCCTAGAAGTGGACTAAAATGTCTTTCACCGATTTGCGTTAACACTAAATTTTTAACCGACTGCTTAATCGCTTCCTCATTTTTAAGTACGACAATATCCTTGGTGATAGGATTCTTAGTCAAATTAAAGCTAATATCTTTAAATGACCTAGAGGTCTTCCCCAAGTAATTATCAACTATTTTAGTTGGTGCAGTAGATCTTGTTACGCTAAACGACAAGGTTAAAAAACATAATTCGTTAAGCTATATATGCGAGTTTTGCTAACTTTTTACACTATAGAAAGTATATTTTAAAAATAACTCTTCGCCTTCATGAATTTGACGAATAGTTTTAACGAAATATTTATTATCTTCTTTCCATTTAACACAATTAGGATTATCGCTATGATTAATAAAACCTCCTAATGGTGTTCTATAAATTACTTCATCCACAATAATATGTGACATACCTAGAATTAAACCTTCTGGTACATCTTCACGAGCAAAAATACCTTGACCAGCTACGTCACTGTCTTTAATGTGTAGTCTGTTTGGTAATGCTTGATACATGATTATATAAAATTATCATCTATGTTAGCTGGCGCTGTACGAGGTCTAGGTTCAGTAAGAACTTCCACAAGTAAATTAATATCATCAGATATTGCATCACCAGTTTCTGCCATTCTACGAAAGCCACTTCCAACGTACCATTGTCCAGCAAAGACGGATACAGTTGCAGCACCCCAAAAAATATAATACCATCTGGACTTTACTTGAGCCCTTACTTTTTCACGTTTCGTTGTCATAATTTTTTCAAATGTATTGTTTAGTTAAATACTCAACTCGATTGGAAACATCTTCCATTGCATCCCTTATTTTTGGTGCTGATCCTGTTAACTGTGTTGCATCCCCATTTTTTGCATATTTTCTTGTGTATAAAGACCATCTCCACTCTTTCATATGTTCAGAGTACCAAATTTGGATTCGCATAGACTATTTTCCTTGTCCTCGGTAAGGTTTACGTTTGCTGTTTTTGCTAGTAGCGGAATATTTAGAATGTTTTCCGTTACCTTGTCTAGATTTTTTTGGTTTTGCTTCTATTGTTGGTATGCCAGGATTAAAACGAACTGCCATGAGTAAAATTTAAAATTCGATTTATTATAACACATAAATTGTTAGTTGTAAACTCATGCGTAAAGAAATTTAGGAGCTGGTGTTGCAACGTTTAAACGTGGAGTGGAAGGTGGGTTAGGATCTCCCAAGTGAGAGAAATTTCTACCTGTTATAAAAGTTTTACCTACTCCAACCATAACTCTAGGACAAACACAAGGTCTACATCCAAAACCGCAACAGTTTATGCCAGGCGCAGGCACTAGAGGTTGTCCTGTACTACCTACTGGAAGTCCTGTGTGAAACTGTTTTTGTACTACTGGTACTACAACAAATGGGAAGCATTTACAACATCCTAGTACAGAACTACTATCTGCTCCACCTATGACTTGTACTGGTCTCATTTAATCCGCTCCTATTTGGTATGGCCAATATTGTTGAACTGAATATCCCTTTTGATAACTATTTACAATACCACCACTTTTCGCATAAGGCTCCATAGTAGTTGTGAATAATGCATCAGAGTTAAATCTAGACCTCTTAATACCTTGAAACTCAGTGCTGGTCTTGGAACTGTAAAATATAATCTCTTCTCCATCATAGAAATAATTATTACGTTCATTTCTAGTTTGATTACTTCCAGTACCTAAATCTAGGTAAATTTCTGTTTTTCTTACCCATTTAGGTATTAATAGATATCCAGAACTTAAAAACTGACTTGTATCCTCAACTTTGATTGAAATATCGGTTGGTTTCAACTCTTGAGTTAATTTTGAGGTAATCGATTCTAACTGGAGTGGATTTCCTTTATTAAAACTTGCTTTTGATACATTTTCCGACAATGGAATCATATCAAACTCATATTCTTTAAAATAAGTGCTTCTATACTCATAATCCGCACCTTTCCATGATTTATTCGGATATATTTCAGCAGCACCACTCAAACTAATATTATCAACGTAATTTGTAAGACCAGTACCAGTATAATAGTTAACAGTTTGCGAAATTTGATTCAAACCAATAGAAAAAGTAGTAATATTAGTTGCACTACTACTAAAACGCACTCTTGCGGTCATAAACTGATATCTACCAGTAGAAGTGACTGGAACTTGAATACCATTTACAATTGTTGGATAATATAAAAAGAATTGAGTACTACTTGCTTTGACAGCACCGTATGCAACACCATTCTGAAGGGGAGAAGGTGCATTACTAGAAAAGGTAAGCGTAAAGTTAGTAGGGAAGTCATTTAAGTTTCCACCCGATACACTCATTCTACCTCTACGAGCATCATCTACACTAATTGACATTCCAGATGGTTGCGAAACTGTATTGTAAAGAGTACCAGCAGTTGCAACATTTACAATGTATAACGCATCACCAGTAGAAGATGTACCCTTTAATACATCAAATGTCGCACCAGATCCGTTCTTTCCGTCAGTGTTTGTACCACTAACACCTGTATAGAGTGTCTCTGGAGTGCCAGTAAAGGTCAATTCCGAGATTCCACCCACATAGTCAACCGCAGTTACCGTAATATCAAGATCATGGGTAGTATTTGTTCCTCCAAGTGTACTTCCGTTGATTCGGAGTACGTCACCCACTAAAAACCCTCTTCCCGCTTTTTCTTGGGTAACTTGCACGGTATATACGTCATCAGTAGTACTTGATGTACTCAACCATGAAACACCGACATCAAAAGTTCCATTTACAATAGTTGCTGATACACCAGTAAAAGTAGCTGACCCTGTAGAAGTACCAGTAACATCAAATGTAGTTATAGTAGTACCAGTGACCCCTGTAACGGTTATAAAGCAGTCATTCTGATCATTTGTATTAGTTCCATCAGATCCACCTAATAGACCTCCTCTAATGATGAATTGTTGACCTACTCTATTTGCAGCATTTGTCGCAGATGTATTAATTGTTGCAGTATATGATCCTCCAGACGAAGTTACGTTAAAAGTTGTCCTATTTGCTTGTGTAGGTTGTGAAGAAGGAGATGTTGATGTATATGCGAGTTTAGGAACGGAGTCAGTTGCTAATTCATACTGTGTAATTGCACCTGTTGAGTCATTTACACCCACTACAAGTATTTTTAGGTCATTAGTTGGACTTACACCACCTAATGAAGTGCCTGAAATGACAATTTCGGTCTCTCCAGCAACTTCTGTACCAACTGTAGGACTTCCATACAACCATCGAGGTAATACACTCGCAGTAATCGTATCTCTATTCGCATTTTTACCAATATTCTCATAAGAACTATCTACAAACGAAAGATCCTCTACAAGAAAGTACATTCCGTCTTGTTTTACAGGAAGATCACGAAATGCGCTCTTTCTAAGCTCAACTTCACCAATATTCTCTCCATCTACCTGATTTGCGAAGCTTGGAACGTGATCTGGTACTAATGTATTCATATCATCGGGAATTTCCTTGAATTTATCAAGAATATTTGTGATTAGAGTGTTTACACTTGTGTCTTGCTTCGTAGTAAGTCCAACTTCATTGTTATCGCCAGCCTCTTTTCCTCTAATATTCGCAATATTGGTCTTTACATCCTCTGATAAGTTGTTATTTACTGTATTTACTGATGTTTCTGCAATAGTAATGTTCTGAATCGCATCAGAAATGTCCGTTACGGAAGAAGTACCTGCTAATTCATCTATTTTTGCACTAATTTTATCACTTACAGTCGAATTATTACTTGAAACTAAGGAAGTATTGTTATCTGCTGTACCCACATTAGTCGGAATCTCTGTATTTGGAGTCAAATAAGGATCACAAGGACTATCTACGACAACAGGAAGGAACTCTGCGTTTGTAATATCGGTTAAATCGTTCAAGCCTGGGAAATTTTGCTTCAATAAATTTAAATCTTCACCAATAATGTTATCATCTTTCGTAAAAATAGGTTCATAGAGTACATCTTTACGTTTACTTACGATAATTCCGACCATTGCTGCACGATCTATGATACCCCAACCCGCTCTTACGTTAATAACTGCACTAGAAAGACTTCCTGTATACTCAGCATCCTTTGTAAAGTCACCTCCATCAGTCGTAATTGTATCAGGTGTACCCTCAACCTTGAACTTAATGACAACATTTCCTCGTCCTCCGTTCTGTGTAGACTGAAAAGTTGTACCTATATCAGGAAGTTCACCAGTCCAACTGGAAATATACCAATTTGAATCATACTCTCCACCATCATTTATGACTTCTGCCACAACAGTAATAGTTGCACCACCCTTTGTAATTGTATATGTTCTTGTATCTGTAGAATTAAAGATCGCATTTCCACCCTCATTGAACACTTTTTGATTTGTCCAGTTACCATTGAGGTTAGTATTGTACTTCCAGTCATTATCATGTATTCCAGGCCCTTCAATTCTAAATGCAAGTTGTTTATTTCCAAGAGTTACATTTGTTGCTAAAGACGCAAAGCAATAGTTAGTACTCGGTATTTTATTTGGTTCTGCTGCGGTAACTGTAATGTTTCTAAGTTTTCTTCTTTTTGTTCGATTAAATCCTAAGAATCCACTTGGTAAATTCAAGTCAATACGATTTGTAGAGGTATTGATCGTCTTAATGGTTAAACCTGTAGGAAATTGAGTCTCATCACCCATAAATCCTCGAATTACATCTCCAACCTGTATATTGGTTACATTATTGAGTATAAAGGCAGAATCACCGATAATTCGATGGATTCTCTTTTGTTCGGTACGAGTATCACAAAAGTTCGCTACAGAGGTCACTGTATGACCGTTAATGACATCTCCAGCTTTAATTACAGTTCTGGTATCAGTTTTATATGTAAAGATGATTGCAGCATCTCGTGTTCCTGCCTTATAAACATAAGGTTCTTCATCTGTAGGTAGACCACTAATATCAATATCAACTCGATCTAATGTAAAATTATTGGTTATCTTTGCTTTTCTTGTACATGAACCACCTGTTGCTGCAGAATAAGCTGACCCACTACAGTTTGTAGTTGGATCTCCATCCGAGTCTAAACAGATTGGTACATACTTGACTAAAATATCTTTTACGGATTGATGACTTGCAGGGAAATTCCATAGATGATAGAAGTATCCTTCATCGATACCTTTATCCATTCTACAATAGTTCTCGAAAATCGCTGCGCCAGTGTCTACGTTATATTGTTGAAATCTCGGATCACCCGAAGTATCCCATTGCTCTCTTAAGGTTCCATTCGACAAAGTAATTCCTTGAACCTCGTTATAGACAGATTCGGTATAATTATAGGAAGTTCCAAGTCTTTGACTATAGGTTGCATTATTATTAGTCGAAGGACATTTAATCAGAACAGAAGCTGTAACTTCCTCCTTCGTATTAGAACAATTTAAACCAGAGTTTGCAGTACTCATATTATATGAAAAACGCTACGTGCCGTATGCCTGAGAGAATCTTAGAGTATTCCTTTAAGTAGTTCGAGAGAACCCTCTCAATCATCGCCTACTTTATGTAGGCGAAGGCCTGGAAGTCCATTATAGTCATGATATTCCCATTCCAAAATATCGCCTTCTTTCCAATCTAATTCTTCTAAGAGATCCTCTGGTATTGCCACTGAATGATTTTCGTCTACTTCATCAAAGAGTATTTCTGTGCTTGTTTCAAAATTCGACATGTAAGTATATTGTATAGTGTAATACTAAAATTATATAGTGATACTTACTTTTCAGTCTTCTTATTTTCTCGTTCTGTCAGAATGTACGCATATGAGGATTGTAAGGGGATTCATCGAGGCCTCAGACGGATTTTTCTGGCGAAAAATTTTTCAAATCTCGATATTTATAGCATCCGAGTTTGGTCCGTTATAGATTAGGGGAGTCAGCGGTTTTCGCCATGGGGGCGGGTATGAACCCCCATACTGGCCCTGGCCCTCTTGTTGACATTTGTTAGCCAGATGTCTTATAATAGCTGCCCTCAGGTCCTGAGATAATAGAGCAATCTGGTCTAAGGGCATGAGATGAGTAGGCTTGCCCTCTGCGGTTTGTGTTAGTCCGTGTGCCTTTAGTCATACTCATGACTAGCTCGCCTTTTCTAGGGCGGCGAGGTCTTAAGACCTTCACTGTGTAGCCCTGTGCTATGAGATGTTCCCTAGATTCGGCGATGTTCATGTGTGATGTTTTAACTGTATTCATTCTAGACGGCATAAGGTACAATCTCTGCTCGCCAGTCTGGATCTTCAAGTTTTGTAACATTCTCCACATACTCTAGGGCATGCCTGTAGGCTTGGAATGAGATGTAGCGTGCCTGTGGTTGCTGATTGAACCAGTAGCGGACGGTGGTTTTTGTGCTTGATGCCATGTTGTTAGAAAATAGAATTCAATAGTGGGGCTTGGGTCTTTGAGTATTTCGTATGCCTCTGGGCTAAGCATAGTCCTCCGTGCCAGGTGTAGGATCAAAGTCCTCTTCCATAAAGACGGCGGCAGCATCTAACTGCCCTAGTAGCAGTGCTTCGTCAGAGTCAGCACCAAAAATGTCGGCAAGTTCGTTCATAGTGATAAACCAAAAATAGAAAGGGCATAATTAGTCGCCATCAAGCAAAAGATGGCAATCCATACTTCAAGCATTTGTTTTAGGGGGCAAGTTTAGCAAGAATTGAGTCAGCAACTTCTGCCTGCTCATCGCCGTAGTCGGCGTAGTCTCGGCACATTGACTCGATAGCGGATAATTCCTCATCCGTGAAGAAATCCTCTAGCATAATGCATCGAGGATTTTTTGGTCTACTTCTTTACCTTCTTTAGCACCCCATTTGTTGATATGGCGTGAGGTGGTTGTGCTGTACCATGTAGAGGACTTGACGAAACCTTCGCCGAAGATGTAAGCAGCAACTGGTGTGCGGTATGAAAACAAAACACGAGCATTGTCGGTTTCTACCTCTGTCATGTTTGATCCGATTGGGGAAAGTCTCATTTGAATAAGATGTTTGATTGTTTATACAGCTATTATAACGTCAATAGCAAACGGAATGGTGATTGTGTGTGCCAGAAATATTAGTGGCACATATTGTCACCGAATCTATACCGCTTGTGGTATAGAATACCTTTGGCGCATGATATCCCTTACTCTCTCTCTGTCTAGTGAATCGCCATCGCCCCATACAGCAGGAGCGCCGATGCCTTTGTTTTTATCATAGTAGGCACAAGCGTCCAAATACATTAGCGTAGCATATGCTATTTGTTCTTTGTTTACGCCCATTGGATAGAGGGCATCTTCTGCTCCATAGAAGCTATAGCAGTAGTCAACGAAATCTAAGAAATTTTCGTTCATTGGCAAAGTTCCTCAAATAGTTTATCTGCCTGCTTTTCGAGAGCAAGGCGAGTGCCAGCGGAGCAAACTATGAGTTCGTCCATTTGTTTGGCGGTAAGTTCATTGTGAACTCTGAAATTCTCGATTGCCTGTTCTAGACAGGTTTCAAGAATTGATTCGTGTTGAATTGTACTCATACGGCTATTATAATGGAGTTTGGCGATTAAATTAGCGTTTGTGTGGGTACTGAAACAATTTGTAACAAACTAGTCCTCATCCTCTACACCGTGAAATAGAGGTCTCATCCAATTCTTGAAATCTTCAAGTTTAAAGGAAGCGGCACTCCATAGTGCTGCTTCGCCATACATTGGATAGTCGCCAGTATCTTTCGCCTCAGCAACGACCTCATCATAGCAACAACGGAGCATATCTTCGTTTGTTAGTTCGTAGTCTAAGTGGTCAACGTAATTGAAAAATGACATAAAATTAATTGATTAATTTGTTTATAGGTCCATTATAACCATAAAAGTGGCGGTAATGGTGTAGCGTTTGTGCCACTTTTTTAAGTGGTTTCGTTTCTGAGCGCCTCCTCGGCATCTGCTACTTCCTGTAGCAATTCTAACTCAGCTTCATCCGTATCAAAAAATGGCGATTCGGATTGCTTAGCGTCAAAACTAGGATAGAAGACTTTATCCAAAATTTTCTCGCTCATGACTTCCTGCTCTCTGGTCATGTAAACTCTGTAGGATTTGAAAGCAGAGTAAAGCAGTTCGTATTCTGCTCTTGTAAATTCTTGAATCATAAAGATCGGTTTGATTTATATGGCTATTATACACACAAAAAAACCGCCCCAGTTGGAGCGGTGTGCCACTTTGTAGAGTGGTTTTATTTTATCATATTGATTAGCTTTACATGATATGGTTTTATAAAGGTAACGGCGGAGCTAATATCATCGATGAGGCATTTAACCTCGAAACGATGAATAGCCCATCGTTGCTTTATATCTGCCATATACCTTGAGCGAGTGATCAGTTTTGAACTGGCTGGGCGCTTTCGGTATACCTGATGGCCTTTGATTTTAACAATCTTGGGGCGTGCAGTTTTTGTTGGCATAAATCGCTAAATTTGTTTGACTTAGCTAAGCTAACATATCCAAATTGAATCTGGTTAGATTCTTAACATACTGTAATAATTATACTAATAGGAAATATATGGATGCCCGTTCTTTACATCATTCCTGCCAATTGCATAGTTTAAGTTATGCTCTGCTGGAAATAGTTTCTGTAATGTGATATCATATATTAAAACAGTTGATAACAACTGCTCCTCACTCATCTTCCCTAATTCATTATATAAATCTTGATATTGCATACTTATATGTTAATAATTTGTTAATAATTACCGATACTCGCAGCAATCTTCTATCGATTCGATCTCATATGGTTCTCGAATGAGACTTGAGACCTTCTTACTTACTGACGATAATTTCGCCCGTAAGGTTTCGTCATCAGCACATAATTCTTCGGCATATAAACTGTCGAGAATCAAGGCCAACTCCTCATCATCAAATAGGTCACTAATAGTATAATACATTAGTTAATAATTTGCGATTACAATACTAATTATAACAGATTAATTAATAATTGTCAACTACATATGTTAATAATTTGAGTTTTCCACAACCTGTGGATAAACCTCAGCCACATATGTTAATAATTTGGCGAAGTCCTTGACTTTTAACAGTATTTCTGATAGAATACCATGGCATATATGTTAATAATTCTAATATGTTAATAATCTGAGGCCTCTGAGGTCCTTGGAGAGCCTCTGAGCTTATACATAGCGTGAGCATTCTTTCGATAGGGGTCGGGCAAAGACAACAACAGTCTCGGCCATTATCAGTTAATAATCAGATATACTTCCAGATTCACTCCATATACAATCCATACAGAATACACAGCCATATTTTTTCAGCCATTTAGAAAACATGCAGTTGATTGGGCAAATCCTCTAATTTAACATTAGCATTCAATACAATCCGATAGTCTGATGGCTTTAATTTGAATTGCTTGACATAATCCTCAACTTGATCTATTCTATAGAACCAACATAAATTCATACCAATGCGAGATTCCACTCTCCAAGGCATAGTACGGCAAGGAAAGAGCTTAGTGTCCTTCCTTCGTACATACTTTAACTTAGTTTTCATGAAAGTCAGGATCAGGTTTATGAGTATCCATTTCTTCAAATGTAATACTCCATTCTTCCATATTCATATGATCGATAATGTCTAACCATGTGGGCTGTACTGATTTCTTCCAATGTTTGGCAGCATCTTTATCAGGATGATGAATCACAACAACACAATGTTTGACGTGGTCCTGCTTGCCACTATACAGTTCTTCCAGTATTCTCTCAATTGAGAATTTACGACTGGACATATAAACTGAGCAAGTATTGTCCTTCGCAGCAAATCTCTTGGTACGATTCAGAAGTGTAGTCTTATCAGGATAGGCAGAATAATTAATGAATAACTGACCAGAGCGTTTATCCTCCTTATCATCTAATTCTTTTTTCGCCTTCTTCAGTATGGTGCTGATCTTCTTTTTGGCGAATCCAAAACTTTCTAAGGCAGTAATGTTGACCTGAGAGTTATATGGAATTCCCTTATCGGCATTTGTAATCACATACTTAATCGCATCCTCATCGCTTACAGGTTTCTTCGTGATATCAGGTTTCTTATTCAGCAAATTAGCAATCGTTCTGATTTCAGTTTCATTGAACTCAGCAGCAACATTTGCTGGAATTGTGATGACTGGAATATAGCGAGCGTGTTTCGCTTGTGAAGATCCAAATACAGTATGATTGCCATCCACTCTTAGATGACTCCCATTGGCGGTTCTCTCCGCAAAGATGATGACTGGATTACACTTTTCCGTATTGCCAAGAGCATCATTTATTTTATCACGAATTTCTCTTTGAAGTTCATCATCATGTTTTTCTCGAACTTGAAGATATTCCATGTCGATATGATCTTTGATTAATTCTTGATGAATCGGATAAATGCCATCTTGAATCTGCTGAACTAACTGTTGGCATTTCTCAAGATCAGGTTCTTCGTACTCAATCAATCCATTCCACTTGTTATAGTATTGTGGATTCTTGGCAGCATTGACTCTTCTGAGATATGTTGCTTCTGAGTTTTCAATTTCTTTCGCACTTCCATATTGAATGACTTCAAATTTCAATTGACTCTCTGAATTTTGAAATACATCAGCAAACTCATCATCTGAGCTTGAATGGCTATAGTCATCATTGACTGAGCCCTTGTGCCAACCCACATACATTCGAGCATTGTCTAAGTTTGTCCACTTATACAAATATGCTTCGTAGTCGTTTGGCGGAGCAGGAATGACAGTTTCTACAATGTTAGACATTTGAGTTAAAATAGTTGGATAAATTGTGATTGAGTGCAGCGATATTGACAGAAGAGATCTCTTCTTGTTCAAATCTTTTCACGATGATATCACAAATATTCTCGATGACAAGCGGTTCTTCGCCATCGAGATAAAATGTAATATCTTGTTGAATGACTTCTGAAAGTCTTTGAAGTTCAGATTGTGACATTTAAGCAACCTCTAGATCAGATAAGTAAAC
>CEOF01101214.1_pt1 | contig 43973 bp, 8 predicted proteins | sample 361311 | NCBI WGS metagenome assembly CEOF01 (sample SAMEA2619667, study PRJEB7988) | marine metagenome | biome: marine biome (ENVO:00000447); feature: surface water layer (ENVO:00002042); material: "saline water (ENVO:00002010), including plankton (ENVO:xxxxxxxx)" | depth 5 m
AAGTGCACAGATTTTAACTGCTATTGGTTCGTACACTACAAACGTTCAGAACACATTCTTTAATGACAATCATGTTTATGTTGCTTCTACAGGTATTCCAAACTATGACATAGGTCCGTTTCCTGGTTCTGCACTATTACCTGGTAACCAAAGAAAATTAAACAGATTTCCAAGAGTTGCTCAGACTATCTCTACAAAGAACTTAATTAATCCAGGTCCTGTTGGAACTTGGGTTAATGGTGTTTCTATATGGTCATATAAGTCATCTCTATTCAAAACATTTGGTGCTGTAACTGGTATTACAATCACTAACGTTGGTCAAGACTATGATGCTGCGTCACCTCCTAATATTACTATTGCAGGTGGTGGAGGATCTGGTGCAACAGGTTCTGTTGTTGTTAACGGTTCTCTTAGTGAAGTAGAAGTTCTTACTGGAGGAACTGGTTATACATCCTCTCCATTGGTCTCTATAGTCGGTGGTAACGGGTCTGGAGCTGCTGCTACTGCCATTATAACCAAAGGTGTTGTTTCACGTATTCTAATCAATTCTGGAGGAACTGGATATACCTCACAACCATCAATTACTATTGTTGGAGGTGGTGGAACTGGTGCAACTGCAACAGCAAACGTTAGAGGTCCTATTCAATCTATTTCAGTTGATCAGGGTGGTGCATCATATACTTCTAAACCAACAGTAACACTAAGTTCTGGATCAGGTGCTGTTGCTCAAGCAATTGTACAGAATGGTCGTATTATATCAATCGCTATCATTTCTGCAGGATCAGGTTATACAACTGCTCCTATAATAAGCATTCAAGGTGATGGATTTGGTGCTGTTGCTAGAGCAGGTATTGATATTGACGGTGAAAACGCAGGAAGAGTTACAAGTGTTCAGATTCTTAATAGAGGTATTGGATATATTCAAGGAACTACACTGATTAATCTAACTTCAGTTGGTCAAGATGCATTATTCACAGCAAACGTATTCCAGTGGACTTATAACTTACAAGCAACTAGTATATTAGATACTGCTAAAGGTGGAGTATTTGAAGGATTTAATAATCAGTATGGTGGTGAATATGCTCACCTATCAAACCCACAAAGACTAAGATATGTTCTTGGTGATAACTTACAAGAACCAACTGTAGGAAATATAGTTGAACAGGCAGAACAATTAGATCACTCACCTATTGTTGGTTGGGCATTTGATGGAAACCCAATCTACGGTCCTTATGGTTACGCTGATCCTACAGATCAAGGATCTGCTATCAATAGATTGAACACTTCTTACAAACTTAAGACAGAACTTGTATATGATGTAGTTACAAATCCTTATCCTACTAGAACTGCAGGTCCATTACTAACTAACGAGGCAGCAGGTAACTTTGTAGAAGATTATGAGTATAGTTTTGGTTTGGGTGATCTTGACCAGTACAATGGTCGTTTCTGTAAAACACCTGAGTTCCCTGCAGGTAGGTATTGCTATTTCGTTACTATTGACACTACGGAGCAAGGTAATGCAATGTTCCCTTATGTTTTAGGTCCTAGTTTCAACTCTGTTGTTGATACTTGGAACTTAACTGATGGTGCAACTCAACAGAATATTCCTACTGGTGTTGTTAGATATCGTGATCCTTACGAGAACGTTGATATTGACGTTGAGAGGGCACCAAATGCCTCTACAAACGCTCTAACTACCGAAGACGGTGAATTGCTCCTATTTGAGGTAGAAGACGAAAATAGAGACGCTATTATCAGTCAGGATGAACTAGATGATCCTGATCAAATCTTTGAAGAGTCACCTCTACAGTTATTTGATTATTTCCCTAAAGTTAAGTTTGACTCTAAGGTTGATATTGAAGTTGAGACAATTACTAAGTTTGAAGATGCTTCTGTAACTGGATTTACAGTAGAGAATCCTGGTGCTTCTTATCAGGTTGCTGACAGACTAGTATTTGATAACACAGATACTGATGGTACTGGTGTTTCTGCTCGTGTTTCTCATATTAAAGGAGAGGCAGTTTCAACTTACAGTTATGAAAGTATTGGTGGTATTAACTACGGTGTTTTAAAGACTTCAACTCCTCACAACTTAACTGTTGATGATCAGGTTGTTATAGATTACACACCTATAATGAACAACACTAATAAAACTTTTGTTGTTAAACAAATTAAAGGTGTTGAAGAAATTGTTATTGATCAGCAAGGTTCTGGATATAATAGTGAATTACCTCCAACAATCATTCTTGATGGTGATGGAACTGCTGCAGCATTAGAAGCGGTTGTAACATCTGTAGGATCTATTTCTACAGTTAATATTACTAACTCTGGTCAAAACTATACTACAAACCCAAGAGTTATATTATCACACCCTCAAATCTATAAGAAAGCAGATTATTATGTTTCTAAGATTGCAAATGAGAATTATGTTAAGGTTAATGACGTATTTGTAAATGATGCTAAAGAAATATTCATTTGTGGTAAAACAAAAGACTCTTTTGGATATACTATTGGATTCTTAGCAAAACTATCTGCTACTGGTGTAAAAGACTGGGAAAAGACAATTAAGAGTACTGATGGACAACAAGAAGTAGAATTTGAGAGATTATTAATTGATGGACAAGATATTTACGTTGCAGGTCATAATAAACCAAATGCAAGTATCTTAGAGGCATATAACCCTGATGTTGTTCTTTGTAAGTATACACAGGCAGAAAATGGATTAAGTGCTACTTTACAGTATCAAAAGGCATATGCAGGTATATCTGGTTCTACTCGTTCCGACAATATTAGTGCTATTGCAAAATACTCTGATACTAGATTTGTTTTAGGTGGTTTCACTAATACTAACTCTGGTAATCCATTTGATGCTTATATTGCTGTTGTAGACACACTTGGTAACTTTGCTGTTAAGAGAAAGATTACTTCTGTAAATGTTTCTGAAAAAGTTACAGATTTACTTGTAAATGGAACTGACATATACTATACATTAGAAATTGCTACAAGTCCTAATGCAACAAGCGTTGATACAGGTATTGGTAAAGCAACTGTAGGTACTAGTGCAATTAGTCTTGTTTGGACTAAGCAATTAACTAATACACTGTATTCATTCATGGATACAAGTCTTACTATCGATGAATTTAGTGAATTATACATTACTGCTACAACAAGACTTAAATCAGACAATACAACAAAAGATGGTTTCTGGATTGGTAAATTAGATTCAGATGGTGCTTTCCTTTGGAACTATCGTTATGCAGTAGCTGGTGGATACACTATTAATGTTGCTAAAAGAACTCATATTGATATCTTTGGTGATCTTAATATTGCTGTCAACAAATATCTCAATACAAATGGAGAATTAACTGTAGACGTAGTTAAAGTTGGTTATAACGGTATTATTAAGAATCAGACAAATAATAAATTTGATCTTAATAATATTGAAGGTGTAACTGCACATAGTTTATATCCTGATAGTTCTGGTGATATTCATGTATTTGGTCAAACTTCTTGGAATAGAAATGAACTTCTAATACCATTTACCAGTGGTGCAACTACAGATGTTACAGGACACTATACAGCAACCTTTGTAGGAGACGGTAACTCACTTCAATATGATACTACTAATGGATTTGCAAAATTACTAGGAAAAGACTCTACTACTCCTAGTACTTGGGTAAATTCAGTTATACAAGTTAATGGATCAGATTTAACAACTAAAATGACTGGCGACTGGACTATTGAGTTCATGTTGTTTAAAGATGCTGCTAATAACAATAATACACACTCTCAAACACAACAAACCCTAATAGCAATAGGTGATGCAACATTATCTACTGGTGGTCTATGGTTGTATTATGATATTTCATCTGGAGAGATGCAGTTAGTTGTTACTGCAAATGGAACTGCACTCAACTCTGCATCAGGTTCACTACAATCTACAGTTACAACAATGTTTGCCGATAATACTTGGCAATTTGTTGCACTTACTAAATCTGCAGGTCAGTATACAGCATATGTCAACGGTATACAAGTTCTTCAAGGAACTATTGATAATACTGCATTCCAGAATCAAAATCTATACATTGGTAATATTCCTGGTAAGAGTGGAACTTTAAATCAATTCCGTTCTAATGAACAAGGTCAATACTTTGTTGATAATCTTCGTATTAGAAACAGAGCAGTTGTTCCTACAGTTCCTAATGATGTTACTAACTATCCTATTGCAGGTGAGTTTAGTGAAGGATTTACATGGACTGATACATCATGGTTCTCTACTTACACTAACAAATATGATTATATCGATTATGTTGGTTGGGGTTTAAAAGTTGATAAGAACTCTGATGCTGCAAGAATTGGAACTCAAACTGTTCAAACTAACACACAAGTTGGATTTACTAGAACTGCTATTGTATTACAAACAGGTTTACCATTAACTGTTAATAATACTGGATTTGGATTAGCAGAAGCAGGATTCCAAAACTTAGACTTTGATGATGCTGATACATCAATGACTCAGGACTCTGATTCATTATCTTATACTCAAGACGTTTGGAGTTCTAGAACTGCTACTGTTCCTTCACCAGGTTCTAAAAAATTAAGAGTTACTGCAGTTGTTAAAGACAGATACTTCTTTAAAGTTACACCTACAGTCAAGATTGATAATATTCAAGAACTTACTCTAAATCAGCAATTTGTATTTACTACAGGTTCAAAATTAGTATTAAGTAGTTCATCAGGATCATTCATTAATAGTGGATACATTATTAGACAAAATAGTGTAGGTAATAAGATATATCTTGCTGTTAATAATAATGCTTGGGCAAATGATCTTAATACTGGTGAATTAACTACAGAACAGTTTAATGAGCAAAGCACTTATGGAATTGTAGGTCCTATACCCGCAGATGTTAATGAATTAATATACACCTTCCCACTACTAAACAACACTACACCTGGTACATTTGATATAGATCTAAACAATTTTAATCACCCAGAAGGAGGTTCAAATAATCTTGATGAATTAACTAACTTTAAACCTTATACTGATGATGATTACTCTATAAGAATTGATGAAGTAGCTGGTGGTTCACCTTTTATTCCTGGATCTGTTGTTAATATTAACTCTGGTGATATTAGTTTCAATGCTGCATATACAACTGCATCAATTATCAATTTAACTGGTGTTCTTAAGATTACTTTAGTAGCAACACTTAAGAAAATTATACAAGTAACTGCTGTTGCTAATAGTGATGAAGTTTATATTGTTACTGCAAATAGTCATTACCTTACTCAAGGTGAAATGGTTAGTATTGATGGTAACCCATCACAAACTGTTGATAGTGTCGTTTATGATGAATATGATGGTGCTTTCCCAGTTCACACTATTGTAAGTCCTGTTGAATTTACATATAAATTACCTTCTGCTGCAATAACTTCACCAGCTACAAGTTCTGGAAGTGTTAATATCTACGTTAAGTCACCTGTTCTTAAAATGTATTATGGACATCAATATCTCTTTGATGTTGGTCATTCTTCTATGGCGGGTGGTAACTTATCATTCTCTAAAGATAATCTTTATAAACTGGAATATTCATTCAACTCTATTGAAAGAGTAGGTACACCTGGTATTACTGGTCAAGGTGTTCCTAACCCTACTGTTAAGTTAAAAGTTGATACTGACATTGTTACTAATATTTCTTACTACTTTGACCCATCTAGAACAGGTGCTGATTCTCCAGTTATTGCATCTAGTTACTTAGATGTTGTTAATTCACCTTACGTAGGTAATTTCGCAATCACTTCTACATCTGGTGCAACTATTACTCGTGGTGCAGATACCTTTAAATTTGTTCTTGCTAACGAACCAGAGGGTAATGCTGATGTTATCAATACATCTTATAGCACTAGTTCATTGAAAGCAGTTGGTTCTATAAGTGATATTCGTATTGTTAATGGAGGAGGTTTCTATACTAGACTTCCAGTTGTTACATCTATTCAGTCATCTAGACAAATAGAAAGAATTCAAATTGATGCACCAGGTACTGAATATGCTGTAGGTGTTTACAATAGTGTTCCTATTGCAGGTGATGGAGAAGGTGGATTTGTTTCTATTACTGTAGCAGACGGAACTGATGATGATGGAGTAACGATTCCTGGTCAAATACAGTCTGTTGTTGTTACATCACCAGGTAAAGGATATACTACTGCAAGTATTGATGTTGAATCTATATCGGGTATTCTTGGAGCAGGTTTAACAGGTTCTGGTGTTGATTTGAATGTTGTTATTCCTCCTGCAGGAACTGGTGCTTCTATCTTTACCAAAGGAACTAAAGTTGGTAAGATTAAGAAATTACAGAACAACAACTTTGGATATGATTATCCTCATGACTATACTTTACGTCCTGAGATTTCATTCCCAATTAACGCACAGTTAACATCCACAAGTATACTTGATAGTATTACAGTTACAGATCCAGGTTCTGGATATTCACAAGCACCAACCGTTGTTATCACAGGTGGTGGTGGACAAAATGCAACTGCTGAAGCATTCATTAAGAATGGTCGTTTAGATGATATTCTTGTTAAAGATCCAGGATCAGGTTACTCTTCTGCTCCTACTGTTGCATTAAGATCTTCTTTCAACTATGTTGTTAACCTTGACTTAGGATTACTACAATTTGCTTTCCCACATGGTATTGTGAATGGTTCTGAGGTTACATTAACAGTTACTGATACTGGTGATGGTGCTGAGTTCCCATTATCAGCAGGTGCTGTTGGTCGTTTGAATTCTACTAACACATATTATGCTATTGCTGGTACTGCAAACTCACTAGAAGAAAACCAATTAAAGATTGCTATTACTGCTGCTAACGCTGCATTAGGTGACTCTTTATCATTTGTTAACGCAGGAACAGGTCGTCAAACAATATTAACTGAATCATTCGGTGGTGCAGCAACTGCTAACGTTATTACTTCTACATTCTTAGAAGGTGAACTTGTTTATCAAGGAGATACTTTAGATGCTGCAACTGCTAGTGGATATGTTTCTACTAACCAAGGTTGGCAGGTAGGACCTAGAATTATTAAGATTGTTGATTACACTGGAAACTTTAATGCTAACGAAAGAATAACAGGTGTTATTTCTAAGTCTTCTGGTATTATAAGTGATCTTAAGATTGCTCGTGGTGTTCTTGAAATTGGTTCTATCACTAAGACAACTGGTCAGTTCATTGATGATATTGGTAAACCATCTGAAATTATTCAGAAAATTCAAGATAGTTACTATTATCAGGACTTCTCATATGCTGTTAAGTCTGCTGTTTCTATTGGTGAGTGGAAAGAGATATTACTTAAGAACGTTCACCCTGCATCATTCAAAGTATTCGGTGAATTAAATCTGGCTGAATATGGTCAAATTCCTAACAAAGAAACTGATTTCCAGATAACCAAAGCTGTTGAATTAGCAAGAGAAGCAATTGTACCTAACATTCAGAGTTTCTCTCTAGTTGAACCAGTCTACTCACAGTTTAATAACTCAGAAGTATTATTCAGACAGAAGAGATTGACATCTTCTGAGAACATTTTGACTTCTGTTGTTCAGCGTATTGATGATATATCAAATCAATTTGATGGTGTTAAAACACAGTTCCAATTAAAAGTTAATGGTGACAACGTAGTTGCTAATGCTAATCAGTTAATGATCATCTTAAATGGTGTTGCTCAAACTCCTGAGACATCATTTAATATTCAAGGTGATTCTATTGTATTCAGTCAACCACCACAACCACCTGCAAGTATTAAGTATGTAAACGTTACTATTCAAGAGATTACTATATCTACTCTTGAATTTACTAATATCAGTGGAATATTCCCACTCAAGGGAAATACAATGGCTGGACAGACTTCTTTAGCAAGATTTACTGTTACAGCTGTTGTTGGTAATTCAATTTTCGGTTTCTTTGTAGAAGGAACTGCATTTACAGTTGGTGAATTGGTAAGTAACAGTGCTACTGGATTTATTGCAAACTATGCTTCAGTATCAACTGTTTCAAATCTTGGATTGTTTGTATTTGGAGAGCAGGTTTCAAACCTTACTGGAGAGACTGCTAAAGTTGAAGCAATTAACTTAGCAGGTGGTTCTGAAGCTCCACTTGGTCAATTACGTTATGGTATAGGTCCTTCAACTGCATCAGTTGAAATTGTAGCAGCAAAGATACTTTCTACAGATGCTGATACACCTCCTGCAGCAGGAACATTTACTGTAGGTGGTAACTATCAGATTGGTTCTGAAATTGTAAATGTAACTAACGTTACTACTAACAATGATTCAGTTGTATTAGAAATAACTAGAGGTGAATTAGGTACTACAGCAGCAACACAGGCAGAAGATGGTCCTGTATATGCAACAACAGTTCTTGTTAATGACAAGTTAACTTTAAGTAAAACTACTGGAACATATCAGTCTACACCTGGTTTATTTGATCTTGCTCTTGATGATGTTATTATTGGTGCTCAGTCTGGTGTAGTTGCAAGATTGACTGCTACATCAACATATCAAGATCCTACAACTAATGAGTTTATCGGTCAGGTTAATATTTCAGAAGGATCTTCATTCTTTGGATTACTATTCAACAGAGTTACATCAATTACATACCCAAATATTGTTCTAGATGATATTTCATTATCAACAATTAGTGTTGTTGACTATACAGACTACGTAACAGATATTGATTCTCAATTCCCTGCTAACGAATTTATAAGTCAAATTGTAATTCCTTACGATAATGCTTCTGGATCATTATCTATAGGTGAGAAGATTAGGAACTATAAATTTGATTATGGTAATAATGTTGGAACATTTAATAGTGGTGAAGCTGGTAAGTCTAGAAAACTATCATTTAAAGATAAGATAGGAACTGGTCTATTCTCCACAGGCGATACAATAAGAACTAGAGATACTAAAGCAGAAGTAATTGGATTTAATTTCTCAGGTAATACAATATATCTTGGTAAGATTGGTAGATCATTAAGAGGTGGTGGTGATTATCATGTATTCAACTTCTCTGGTAGTGCTCAATTAGATACTTCAATTAAGAAATTTGGAGATTCTTCATTACAACTTGATCTAGCAACAAGTGATTATATTCAAATTCCTGCATCATCTGAATTTACTCGTGGTACAGGTGATTACACTATTGAATTCTGGATTCGTCTAGATGCAGTATCTTTAGCAGATACTAAGACTTTAGTTGATATGAGAACAAGTGCTACTGAAGTTGCACTTAGAATTTACTTAGAAGCAGCACAAGTTCGTGTTAATGTTAATGGTTCAGATATAGCAACCTCTGGTGGAAATGCTCTAAACAATAATGTTTGGTATCATCTTGTAATTCAAAGAACTGGAACTACTGTTAAGATTATATCTAATGGAGTTGAGATTGGAACTGGAACAGATAGTGGTAATTATACCTTAGATAGACCAATTAGAATTGGTGCAGATTTATCTGGTCTTAATTCTATAACTGCTCATATTGATGAGTTTAGATATTCTACTGTTGCACGTTATGCAACAATTCCATTTACTTCTCCTAATGGTATTTTCCAAGGAGATACTGATACTAAAGTATTATGCCACTTTGATGGTGCTGATGGAGCAACTAAGACTGAAGATTGGTCTGGTGGTGAATCATTTACTAAGGGTGAATATGTTAATAACGATTCTATATTAACAACAAATAGTTCTAATCCAACTGCTGCACCTGCAGGATTTAATATTAAGAGTCACAGATATATTAACGCTGCAGATTTAATGTTAATGAACAAGGAATATCTTGCTCAAGAAACAGTTTATATTATGAAGGAAGTATTCCCTGCTCATAGTGTTAAGGGTAGTGAAGTTGATTGTGAAGATGATGTAAGAGATGTTGTCGATTCTATAGTAGAAGATTTACGTAATGGTAGTAATCATCATATGTGGAAAGCAGCTTCATACTATGTTAATAGAGAAGTTAATCCAATTCAAATTGTAAACGTAGAAGATGATGTCTCTATGACAGTCTATGTTTATGAAATATTAGATAAAATTGCTAAGTATATTGTTAATAATGTTCCTTGGAGTACTCAAGGTGATCATGGTTTAACTCAGAAGTATGACACTACTATTACATTTGATGGTTACACATCTCAAACATTAACTAAGTTTACACCAACAGCAATCGACTATCATCCATCAATGGGTGACATGGAAATAACAGCTGCAAGTCATGGACTCGCGGCCCCTAGAACTATAACAGCATCAGGGTCGGGATACACTGCTACCACTGGTGTTTTGACTATTGAATCTGTTGGGCACTCACTAGAAACTGGGGACAGAATTAAGTTTGAGCCTAATTCTATTACCATGACTTGTACTTGTGATGGTAATGTAGTATCACAGAGTTATCCTAGAGATGATGATCCAGCAAACCAAGGCTGGTTAGAAGTATCGAAGATTGATAATGATAACTTTAGTGTAAATGTTGGAACATCTCCTACAGTAAACTTTACTGCAACTTCAGCAGATTATAATAGTAATACTGGTTTCTTAACTATGGACATTGGTGACAATGATCTAAGACCAGGAAGTAAATACACTGTTGAAAGTGCAGCATATAATCCTACTAGTGGTGTAATGACAGTAGGTATTGGTAACGATCAGTATAATGTTATTGATGCTGATTATAGTCCTACAAGTGGAGATTTAGAAATCTTTGTTAGTTCACATAACTTAAAAACAGGACAGAAAGTTAAGATTGCTAATGATGGTCTTACATTCAGATGTTCTCAAGATGACTATGCTACTGATCACCCATATCCAAGAGCAACTGACCCTGCACGTAATACAGCATTAGAAGTTCTTCATGTAACTGATGAATCATTCACAGTAAACGTTGGTAAATCTCCTATAGTTGAATTTGATGTTTCCAATGCAACATTCAATCCTAATACAGGTGATATGGAGTTGACTATTGGAAATCATAGTTTGTCTTCAGGTACTTCTATTAGAATAGCAACTCAAAGTATTGGATTTACATGCACATATGGTGCAGGTGTTCACTACTACCCAAGACCTCTAATTGATGTGCATGTTCCAACTGATGCATCATATAATCCAACAACAGGTGTAGTAACATTCACTGTTAATCAGGGACATGGAATGAAGAATGGTGATAAGGTTAAGATTCCTGATTACTCACTTTCATTCACATGTGATAAAGATAATAATGCAACTACTCACAGATATCCTAGACCTTATGATCCTATTAGTGATAAATGGATTGAAATAAGTAATGTTCAAACAACATCAATCGATGTTCAAGTATTAGATACTGCTCCTTCCACAAATACATCTACTCATACTTTTGTAAGTTTTACAGATGTTATATCACAGAAACGTGATAAGTCATTTGAACAATCTATTCCAATTACTGCTACAACTGGAACAACTATTACTATTAATGTTGGTGTTTCAAGTAATACAACAACTCATACATATTCAACTTCTAAAGCAGGTGCTGTAATTACTGGTGGTAATTATAAGCATAAGTTTAGATCTGCACTTGATAACGCTATAACAGTAGAGCATGGCTTATATGTTGGTGATAGAGTCATGTTTGATAGAGACTCACTAACATTTACATGTCTTGAAGATAGTGGTGCTACTGAACACACATACCCAAGAATTACAGATCCTTACTATAATAAGTGGTTACCTATTTCTAATGTAACTCATACAACATTCGATGTTCAAGTACTAAGTTCTACACCTTCTACTAACCAAACTGCTCACACATTTGTTCGTGCTAAAGTTAATGGTCTAACAAGATCTGGTGAAACACTAAAACTTGCTAAAGACGCTCTATCATTTACATGCTCACAGGATAATGATTCTACAGTTCATTCTTATCCTAGAGTCGATGATTCAGTTTATAATACCGCTATTCCAATTTGGAGTAATGGTAACACTAGAATGACTGCTGAAGGTGCAAGTTATAATACTTCAACTGGACTATTGACTATTAATATACTAAATCATGGTTTAACAGTTGGCACAGAACTTAGATTAGAAAATAATTCTCTTGTCTTTACTTGTGCTAAAGATGGTAATAAAACAGAGCATTCATATCCAAGACGTAAAGATCCATACGCTGCTAGATGGTTAAGAATTAAAGCAGTTAGTGATCATACATTTACAGTATTTGTTGGTGAAGCAAGTTCTACAGGTCAGTATGCACATACATTTGTAAGAGCAGTTAAGGATGGTATTGTTAAGCGTGATAATACTGTTACTGTTAACGTTGGTGCTACTCCAACTAAGGCATATACTCCATCTGCTGCAACTTATAATGCTAGTACTGGTGCTTTAGAATTAAATGTCGGAACACATAGTTATCCTGCTCCAACACAACATACACCAACTGATGTTGCTTATAACCCTGTTAGTGGTGTAATGACTCTGACTATTGCAGGTCATAACTTCTCTAATGGTGAGAAAATTAAGATTGCTGATAATGGTATTAAATTAAGTTGTCCTTACGGTGGTGCAACTGGAACTGCTGCACAGAAAGATTATCCACGTTCAACTGACCCAGTTAGCAACAAATGGATTCCAATATTCAACGTAACTACAGATACTTTTGATGTTCAAGTTTTAGATTCAATTCCTTCTACTAACGTTGATACTCATACATTTGTAAGTGCAGTTAATAACTGTGTTAGCAAGGCAAATTACACTGTTAAACTTGCTCCTGATTCATTACTAATGACATGTGATATGGATACCAATGCTACTAAGCATGTATATCCAAGATCTAATGTTGCTACTCATACTCCATCTACAGGTACAAGTTACAACCCAGTAACAGGTGCTCTTACAGTTTCAATTCCTACTGAATCATTTACTGCTTCTGCTGCAAATTATAATGTCACATCAGGTGCATGTGTATTAACAATATCACAGAATGCAGGATCATATAATGTTACTGGTGCAACTTACTCACCTTCTGTTGGAACTTTAGTTCTTACACTTGGAACTCATAGTCTAACAACTAGTGACAGAATTAAAATTACTCCAGAATCACTTAAGTTTACTTGTGATTATAATAACGATAATAATACAACAATTCACCCTTATCCTCGTGCTGCAGGTGCTTACAACTCAACAAATTCAAAAGCAGATTATGCTTATGATACATGGTTAGACATTAGTGCAGTTACAGGAACAACAATCACTGTTAACGTTAACGGTGGTCAAGGTGCTATTACTGACATTAGTAATCATACATTTGTTGGTGCACTTGATGGTGCAGTTCAAGTTGGTCATGGTATAGTACCTGGCAACAAAGTTAAACTTGCTCCTAACTCACTAACATTTACTTGCACATTAGATGGCAACACTGCACAGAAATCTTATCCTAGATCAACAGGTGCTAATACAACAAGTGGTGCTGACTATGCTTATGATAAGTGGCTCAGAGTTATGGATGTTGGTGACAATACTATAACTGTTAACTTGAATGGTGGTCAAGGTGCTATCTCAGATACATCAGCACATACATTCGTTTCAGCTACTACAAATGGTATTACCCTTGGACATGGTATGGTTGCTGGTACACCTATTAAAATCAAAGATGGTGGCGTAACATTCAGATGTGCACATGATAATAATGCTACTTTACATCCATATCCAAGGTCTACTGACCCTGCAAGTGATAAGTGGTTGTTTATCAAGAATGTATCTGATACTCAGTTTGAAGTTGATATTTTACAAGGAACAACTCCTACAAATACAACAACTCATACCTATGCAGGTTCTCTTGATAATTGTATCATTCAAGGAGATCCACTTGTTGCTCAGGCAATTCCTATTGATGCAGTAACAGGAAATACTATTACTATCAATGCTTTAGATGGATATACGCCTTCATTCACACCAAATCATACTTTAGATTCTGTAGCAACATCTCAGTTTACACCAACTAATGCAGTTTATAATGGAACTACAGGTCTAATGACCATAACAGTTTTAACTGCTAACTTCCAACCTTCTACTGTTGCTTATAATGCGATAACTGGTGAGATGCAAATGACTATTGGAACTCATAGTTTGGCAGTTGGAGAAGAAATATTAATCGCTCCTAATTCACTAACATTTACTTGTGATTATAATGGAGATGGAAATACTACAAATAAGACATATCCTAGAGCAACAGGTGCTGCAACTCCTAGCGGTGCAGACTTTGCTTACAATAATCAATTAGTAATTACAGACACAACCAACACCACTATTACTGTTAATGTTAACGGTGGCGGTGGAGCAATTACTGATACAACCAACCATGTATTTGTATCAGCATTAGCAGATGCAGTCAGTGTTTCACATGGAATGAAGAACGGTGAAAAAATTAAGATTGCTGATAATGGTATTACATTTACTTGTACTCATGATAGTAATGCTACAAACCATCCATATCCAAGAGTAACTGATCCTGCTAGTGGTAGATGGTTAGATGTTCATAACGTCACGAATACTACTTTCGATGTTCAAGTATTAGATGAAATTCCTTCTACAAATACTACAACTCATACATTTGTTTCTGCTACAACTAATGCGATTACAAGAGCAATAGTTTCAACTGGTGGTAACTATAAGCATAAGTTTATATCTGGTCTTACAAATGGTGTTAGAACTGGTGGTGACTATACTCATACATTTGTTTCTGCTACTTCTAACGGTATACATGTTGCAGGTGATTCAATTTACATTGATAATAATTCACTAAGATTTACTTGTTCTCAAGATAATCATGAAACACAACATGATTATCCACGTGCCACTGATCCTGCAGCTAAGCATGTAATGGAAGTTAAGACTAAGGATGATAATAGATTCGTAGTTAACGTTGGCAAGTCTCCACAAGACAAACGTTATGATCACTTATTTGTTAGTGGTGATGCTAATTCTATTACTAAGTCTAAGTATGTAATTACAAATTGTTCTGACGTTTATACAACTACAAACAACTTAATTGATATTCTTAGAGATACAATCACTCAGGCTGCTTTACCATCTCCTGTAGATCATCTTGCATCTATTACTGATCTTCTTCCAGTAGATGAATTTGTTGGTGGAACAATTCATTCATATCTAGAAGTACCATTCAAAGTTACATACGAAGATGATGCTCAGGAAATGGTATACACAGATAGAATCGATGTATTCAGTCGTTACAGATTCCGTGATGCTGCTAATTTAATTCGTCAGAACACAGGTGCTATTGTAGATAAAGCATCCTATGATATGTTAATTCGCTACCCTGCTCTTTATCAGGATATGCCTAGAAACAATAATGGTGCATCTACAGATGGAATTGAGCGTTGTAAGACTGACCTTACACAGGTTTGTGGTGGACTTGCTAATGATATTGAAAATGGTGGTAATAAGAACGTTGTTGCTGCTGCAGGATTCTACATTGGTCAATTTAATGAAATACAACATATTAGATTACAGTTACTACAATCAATTTACGTTCATAATCGTTTAGTATTCTACTTAAAGCAAGCAATAGATGGAAGTTTAACTACTGATAATACAGAAAATCTTATCGTTGGAGATTGGGGTATAACCAATGATGATAGTGTAACAACTTATGATGTATACAATGCATCTTATGACGCAGGAACTGGTGATTTGGTAATGACTCTTGCATCAAACACTGGAACATTTAGTGTTAGTGGTGCAGTTTATAATCCAACATCAGGTGATCTAACACTTACAATCGGAACCCATACTTTAACAACTAATGATAAGGTTGGAATTGCTGAGGAATCATTAGTATTCACTTGTGATTATAATGGTAATGGTAATCAAACTCAGAAGAGATATCCTAGATCATTTGGTGCTGGTACAACAAATGGTGCTGACTATGCATATAATCAATTCCTTGATATTACTCAGGTAAATCAGAGTGGTGGAACAATCACTGTTAACGTTAACGGTGGTCAGGGTGCAATTACAGATACCACAACTCATAACTTTGTTGTTACTCCATCTGCTACAAATGCAGTTACTGTTGGTCATGGATTTACTGCAGGAGATAGTTTACAAATTGGTAATGAAGCATTGACATTCACATGTTCAATGGATGGTAACGTTTCTAATAAGACATATCCTCGTGCAACAGATCCTGCATATGGTAAGGCACTTACAATTACAAGTGCTACTACAACAACTGTAACTGTTAATGTAGGAACTACTCCAGAAGTTAAGTATACTCCAACATTCGCAACATACACTGCTACAACTGGTGTGTTAGTTCTTACTATTGGCAACCACAATTTAGAGGTTGGTCAACCAGTTAAGATTAATCAAGGTGCATTGAAGTTTACTTGTGCAATGGATGGAAATGAGTCTATTAAACCTTATCCAAGAACTAGTGATCCATTCTACAACAAACCTATTGATATTACTGCAACTACAGCAGATACTATTCAGTTAAACGTTGGGCAGAGTCCAATAGTTTTACATACAGTTTCTAATGCTACTTACGATCCTACTACAGGTGTAATGGTATTGACAATAGGATCTCACACTTTGACTGCTGGTACTAGCATTAAACTTGCTACTGAGTCATTAGTCTTTACTTGCACATTAGATGGTAATACAATTCAGAAATCATATCCTCGTGCTACTACTGCTAATACAGGAACTGGTGCTGACTATGCATACGATACTGCAATCAATATTGATTCTGCAGATACCGCAGCAGGAACTATTACTATCAACGTAAATGGTGGACAAGGTGCTATATCTGATACATCAGCACATACATTTGTTTCTGCTAATGCAGGTGCTGTAAGATCTGGTGGTGATTATGTTCATACATTCCATTCTGCAGATACAGAATCTATAATTGCTGGTGGTGAATATACTCACGTATGGGCAGGTGGTACTGCTACAGATGCAGTTAGTGTTATCGGTGATTGTGCAGATGTTAAGAGTAATATCGAATCATTAATCAATACAGTTAATGATATTATCGCACCTACAGGTCTAGATTATGATACTGCAGGTAACAGACTTTACTTTAACAGAGAACTTCTTGCATCAGATGTAACTTCTAGAATGTTAACTGAGTTTACATATCAAGCAGGTCCTACAACATACTTTGCATTCCAATTTGATGGAAATAATATATCAGCAGCAGACTTCCAAGCAGATGTTGAGGTATTGATTCAAAATCTAATATCTGATTTACAAACAGGTGGTAATAATAGTTCTATTAGAGCACTTCAAGAAGTGTATCTTAATTCTGATGGAACTCTTCATAGAATTGAAGATATGCTTATGCCAACTGTTTATGGTATGGAAGTTCTTAAGGAAGCAGGTAGAGAAGCAATTAGAAATAACGTATTCAATTCATCAGAAAATATTCCTTTCGGTGGATATGTAACAAACGCTGCTCAAGCAGCATTTAGAGATGATTTAGAGACTGTAGATATTGATCAAGTAATTGGAGATTGGAATAATCTTCTTGATCATGTAATTGAATTCTTCTCACCTGGCAAGAAAGAGGCTAGAAATGGTATGAAGAATATTCTTTATAATGTAAACTATTATAAGAATGAACTAAACAACCTTGTTAATACTCAGTTTGGTAATGGTGCTTGGGTCTATAATGATTTCGTTGATGAGTTAGTTGGAAATATAGTTCAAGACTCCATCACAACTCCTATAGATCATAAGACTACAGCAAGAAGAATAACTGTTACAAGTGTGAGTGGAGAATTTATAGTTGGTGAAGTTGTAACTGCTAATGGTGGTGGATACGCTCAGATTCTTGAATGGGATAGTAAAGACAGACATCTATATGTCGGACCTTTCCTTAGTGGTACAATTTCTGCAGGTGAGACTCTTACTGGTGGAACTCAAGGTGGTGGAACTATTCCAACTGGAGGAGTTGGTATTGCATTTGATTGGTATACACAACCATCAAACGTTGAAATTCTTAGAAATGCAAGATTAATTAGTTCTACTGTTCAAGATCAATTAATAGGTGAAAACGTTGGTTATAATTATCCAGAAGATTTAAGTAGTGGTAATACACTTACCGAAATAACCATAGGTGCTGATAGTGCTGTTGCACCTGATAACGCAATTAGTGCTGATAAGATTATTGCTTCATCTACTGTTGGTGAACATTTAATACACAGAAATTATAGTTTAAATGCATTTGAAACATTTGACGGTGGCACAGTTAAGTTTGACTCATCAACAGAGACATTTGATACTGGACAAGTAGGAACTACTGAATCACAGCAATTTACTTATTCTGTATTCTTAAAGGCAGGTGAGTATAGTAAAGTTCGTTTCGAGATGGCTCTTGATAGAGATACTACTGAGAAACAGCAATTGTTCTATGATATTGATTTAACAGATGGAAGTGTAGGTAGTATCTTCCAACCTCAAGGTGGTCTTACAGTAGATGGAACTGGAGTAATTCCTTATGGTGGAGGATGGTATAGAGCATACGGAACAATTACATGTTCATTCGGTTTCTCTCAACTCCGTCAACAAATTCAAATTAAGAATGCTACTGGTCAAACTAGTTTTGCAGGTAATGCATCTGATGGTCTTTATGCATGGGGTCTAAAACTTACTAAAGGAACTATCGATCCTTATGCTGCTACAACTGGAGATGTATTCTACGCTGATACAGAATATAATATTAAGTCATATACAATCGATAGATTGGAAGAATGGATATATGATGCATTGAAAGATCAACTTCTTAATCCTTCTCCTGAGTCAGGTTTTGTACCGTTCTTCAGTGATAGTGCATCTACTTATTATCATCCAGATTCAATTCAAAGATTGGTAAGATATAGTTTAGAAATAATTCGTAATCAATTATTAAATAGCACTTACTATACTGACATTGTTGTTCAAAATGCAATAGGTCTTCCAACTAAAGATTATGGAACATTTGATTTCCCTGTTGCTCTTGCAGGTGGTCTTGCAGGTGCTGACTACTTGTATGGTTTAGAAAGTGGATCATATGCTGAACTAGAAAAAGTTACTATGAACGAAGGTGAAATTGTTCAAGTATATCAAAGATTCCGTATTGATGCTAATATTGTTGATGGTCCTTACTTCATGAATGAAGTTGTTCAAAAACAAGGAGATTCAACAGTCACAGGTGTTGTTTATGCATTCTATGAAGATGAAAACTTTAAGTATCTTGATGTTGCAGTTACTAGTGGAACATGGACAGTATTAGATTATGTTGTTGGTGCAACTAACTCAACAACTGCACAGATTAATGCTATTGAAGATAGAATACAAATCACTGGTCTTGAAGGAGAATTTGTTAATAATATTCCATTCAAGGGATATGACACAGGTGAAACTGCAATTCCAACTGGATTCTTAAAAGCACAAGCTGCTGTTCTTGACAATAGTGGTGGTAAATTAACTGTTGATACTGAGTCTCTAATAGGTAGTTTTGAAACATCTGCTGTAATATATCCTGAGCAATCTAAGTTATTCATGGATGTTGCCAGATATGAAGGGTTAGATGTATTAATCGGTTATAGAATTTCTTCTGCAGGACATACAAGAATTGGTATTACAATTCAGAATAATAAAAATGTATTTGTAGTAGGTAATAAACTTAATAAGATTACTAATGGCATCATTGATATAAACAACTATGGTTATATTACTGAAGTTGATCTTGATAATAACATTCTATACTACATCTTAGCAGCAGGAAATATTACTAATGGTGATCAAGTTGGTGATTTTGGTGTTGCTCCTGATCCACTCAATCCATTAGGATATGCAGTAATTAATACTAAGTTAGATATTGCAGGAGCTGCTAGTGCAGTAATTCAAGACATCAAAGATGTTGGTGTTAACAAACGATTCTATCTAACAAATGTAACAGGAACATTTAGTGGTAGAGATGGAATCTTTGGTAAGGATAATTACAAGGCAGCAGTCATAACTAAGACTGATCTTAGAGGACGTGTTGAACGTGCATTCAGAGGATTTGATGGAACACAAACTAACTTTAAGTTAACCATCTCAAACGGAACCAAGTACTTCCCAGATCCTGCAGGACATATGTTGATCTTCATCAACGGTGTTCTACAACCACCAGGTTCAGCAAATGCTTATACAGCATTCTCAGATAACATCCAGTTTACTGAAGCACCTGATCTTGGAGCATCATTCACAGGATTCTATGTTGGTAAACTAAGACAATTAGATGATATATCTTTCGAGTTTGATTCATTACGTCAGTCATTCAACCTTAAGCGTGATGATGTATTCTACTCATTGACACTAACTGATGGTGTTCAATCATCTACAATATTACCAGAGAACAATATCATTTGTTCATTGAACGGTGTTATACAGGAACCAGGCGTTGGTTTTGAATTGGTTGGTTCTAGAATAATCTTCTCTGAAATTCCTCGTGTTGGATCAACATTCGTTGCATTCTCATACGTTGGTTCTGAAGCGGACGTTGATGCTGCAGAAGTTGTACCACCAATAGAAGTGGGTGACTTCATTGATATACAAGGTGAGACTGAAGATAGACAGGTTGCTGTTATCGAATCTTCAAACTCCTTAATTACATTTGATTATCTTGGATCTGTATTTGGACAGAATGCTCAGGCATCTGCTACTCTCACATCTGGAACTATTGATAAAGTTCAAGTTACATCTGGTGGATCTGGTTACACAACTAGACCAAATGTAAGAGTTGACTCCATATCTGGATTTGATGGAAACATTCGTGCACTAATTGGTGTAGCAGGTGTTGAAATTAGTAACGTTGGTTCTGGATATCAAAATCCTATAATCAATGTTGAGACTTCAGTCCCAGATGACTGGACTGCTCCAGACTTAAGTCTATACGGGGAAGAGGGAGTTGACCCCGAAACCCCATAAATAACTACACAGAAAATAGCGAGTAATGGCTAAACAAACGATAGGTCTTGGATCTGCTGCTAACGATAATACAGGTGACACTCTTCGAGCAGGTGGTGACAAGGTAAACGACAATTTTAGTGAGATATACACTGCTCTTGGGAACGGAAGTAACCTGACGGTAACTCTTGCAAACCCTGCTGTTAATCAGGTGTTGCGTTATAATGGTACAACCTTTATTCCTTCTGACTACACACAATTAACTTCTGCTCTTGACGTAAATAGTAATTCTATAATTTCTTCTTCAAACGGTAATATATCTATTGCTCCTAATGGCACTGGAAATGTATCTATATCTAACGGAAGTGTTACTAATACATTTAATGGCACAGATGGAACTATAGATCTTCCAACAATAATAAAATATAAAAACGAATATACTTCTCTTGGTGCATCTCCTCTACCTGCAACATATCCTGGTTATTTCTTTACTGTAGATGGTGATGATAATCCATATGTAAACATTAATATAACTGCAGGTGGTGTTGGTGATGCTAGAGCAAAAGTATTAACAGAGTATTCTACTCTTGGTTTAGTTAGTGATGTAGATGTAGTATCAAGTGCTCCTACTAATGGACAAGTTTTAAAATGGAATACTTCAAGTAGTAAGTGGTTACCTGCTGATGATATAGCAGGTGCAGGATCACAGAATATATGGGAGTCTATTGTTGCTGATACAGGAACAACTACTGCTGATTCTGACACTGATTCTTTAACAATATCTGGTGGAACAGATATCGCAACTACTATTACGGGTGATACAGTAACAATCAATTATACTGGAACTCCTGTAACAACATTTGCTGCTTTAACTGATTCTGATTTATCAGGAATAGTTAAAGGTGATTCAATTTATTGGAATAATACTGACTGGGTTGTATCTAGAAGTCCAGTTATTTGGTGGAACTTGAACTCTAGTGGTGCATCTGATTACACCTTCTCTGGTCCTGGTTTTACTGGTGCTGTAAATGACCCAACTCTTTATGTTTATAGAGGGTTTACTTACATCTTTGATAACTCAGTTCAAGGTGGTGCTCATCCATTCAGAATTCAAAGTACACAGGGTTTAACTGGAACTCCATATGTGGCAGGTCAGTCAGGTAGTGGATCTAATATTCTTTATTGGACGGTTCCGTTAGATGCTCCTGCAACTCTTTATTATCAATGTACACTTCATTCTGCCATGCAAGGCACAATCAACGTAGCGGTATAGAATAAATGGCAAGAACGGTTCCTGGTTCTGGTGCTGTCATTGAACCAATTTTCGATGAGATCTTTGGAGTTCGTGCGGTAGAAGTCACAAACGGTGGAAGTGGATACTCTCAAGCAGATCCACCTCGTTTGGTAATATCTGGTTGTGGAACCCCAGATGTAGAAGCGTTATTATATCCTATTATTGATTCTGAATCAGGAAAAATAATACATGTTAGAGTTCTTACTAGAGGTAGAGGATATGATCCGTTAAGACTTCAGATCATTCCAGAACAAGAAACTCCTAATGTTGTAACTTCATTTGATTTTAAAAGAATATTTCAAGCACATCCTAATAGTCCTACTACAGCAACATTTACAAGTGATAGACTAAGATTAGTATCAGATAATCATCCTAAACCTTCTCAGCATATTTTATCAGAAAGAGAACCTAGTGGTTCTTCAACAGTTGTAGATAGATCTTTTGATCAGACATTTATCTATAGAGGTGGTAAAGATGTACCTCATCCAGATGCTGATAATAGACAATATCAAGGTGATAAAGCCATGGGTATCATGGCAAATGGTGTTTTGCTTCATACACCTGAGTGGGGACAAGATGGAAGTCCACCACCAGGATTTGCTATTGATGCTGTAAAGTATCCTTATATTAAAAACAATAATGCATATGATGCAGTAATTGACAATCAAGTTTACTACTATCAAACAAATAAACTTACAGACGAGTGGTCTTTAGATAACGGAGTATTTGATTGGGGTAGAATAAGACAGTTTGTTTGGCAAGTTAAAACAGAGCATGATAATATTTTAATTGAATTAAGTAATTTAGATCAAACCATAGGTTCAATTGAAGTCGGTAGAATTGTTGACTGTATTTCATCTACTGCAAAAGGTGAAGTAGCAAAAATTGTTAAAGATAGTTTAGGTAATCCAACAAAAATATATTTAAGAACTCTTACTGGTGTTGCTTTCCAAGAAAATGATGTTTGTCTAGGTGCTAATGGATTCCAATTTAAAGTATCAGGTATCCCAACTCTATTCCCCAATGGAATATTCTATATTGAATTTGGAGAGGAAGCACATGAGTTTGGTGCATTTACACCTGGTCAATTTTATTTTGCTCCAGAAGGAATTAAAGTTCAAAGAAATTATTTAATAATTTGGGATCAAAGTGATCCAACAAATAATAGTGGTGGAATGCAGCATCCAATGAGATTCAGCACAACTGCTGATGGAACTTTGAATGGTGGAACTCTTTATTACAATAGTACTGGTGTTACACAAGCACCTGCTACTGACTATGAAAATGAATATCAACCATTATTCTTGATGAATGCTGATGAGAATAATAGAATATATTATTTCTGTGCTAATCATCGTTACATGTCTGGGTATCAGGGCGATGAAGGTTATATGGAACTTGCGTCAGATGTAGATCCTGACCCAATGGTCAATACATATTACTTTAAAGATTATTATCAATCAAATGCTAATGATCCAAATACCATTGATTATAGTAGACATGTAGATGGTCATTCTAAAATCTTAGGTATGTCCTTTGATGGATATCCTATCTACGGTCCTTGGGGTTATAATTCTAGTGGTGCAGTTGCTAGAGAAGTATCAGGACATAGATTAAAAACTACTGCTGAGTTATCAGGTAATCGTCCTCAAGTTAATACAGTTTCTAATGTAACATATACAGTTACTGTATCAAATAATTTATTTAATTTTGATGGTAGTAGACCTGCATTTTTAACATTAGATAGAGGTAAGACATATATCTTTAATCAAGATGATTCTTCAAATGATAGTCTATTCTTATTTGTTGGAACATCTGATGATGGATGGCATGTAGGTGCACCTCCTGTTATTGGAGATACCACATATCTTTTATCAGGTAATCATGTTAAGTATTATATTGATGGTGCTGAGACTACTTACAATACTTATATTTCTGCTTTCAATACAGCATCACAAAGAGAAGTTAGATTCCATGTTCCTGTAAATGCTCCTATAGCATTATACCTCTTTGCATATTCACAATCAGGTGTAGGAATAAGATGTGTTGTTGAGGGATATGTACTTGGAGATTTGACTGATGATTATATTCCTGATTCAACTGTTGGAACTCTTGATGCTTATAATGGTAAGTTTAGTCCTACTCCAGAGTATCCTAATGGAACTTATGCATATTATATGACTGAGGATAGTTCTTCGGTTCCAACTTATCCTTATGCTATAGGAGATGCATTCTATGGAACTCCTTTATTTGAAGGTGATACCGTTCCTGATCAAGTAGAAATATTCCCAAGCGGTGCTACTGGCGATGTTGTTTTAAATGCTAACGGTCAAATATCATACGTTAGAATGAGTCAGTTTGGTGATAATTATTTTGGTCCTGCACAAGCAAAGATTTTAGGTGGTCAAGGAACAGGTGCATTAGCAAGTCCGATTGTACAAACAGTTACTGGTTTATCATTACTAGCAACAGGTAGAGAGTATGCTACTCCTCCAACACTTATATTTGAAGGTGGAGGTGGTGGTGTAGGTGCTGAAGGTGCTGCTGAAATTGATACCTTTGGTAAAGTTACTGGAATTAATATTGTTGACGAAGGTGAATTCTATCAGGAACCTCCTTATATTTTAATCACAGGTGGTGGTGGTATTGGTGCTAAAGCAGTTGCTAGAATTGATCAAGGTGTAATAGTTGGTATTGATATTACAGATTCTGGTTCTGGTTATATTAATCCACCAAATATTGTATTTACTAAACTTGTAAACTTAAAACGTAAGACAAGAGCAAGACAGTCTTACAACTCTACCGCAATTTATTTAACAGGTCTTGTAAAAGATTTAGCAGCGTCAGACACAGAAATATTTACTGACACAACTACAGGTTTTCCTGGTTCTGGATCTCTTATTGTTAATACTGAAACCATTACTTACACTGGTAAAGCAGTAGGTAAATTCTTTGGTTTAACAAGAGGTGTAAACTTTAACTATGATCAGAGAATCATATTAGATGCTACTCAGAATAACCAACAAGATATATCCACATACAGTTTCAATGTTGGTGATAGAGTAATCCGTAGAATAGATAATGCAAATAATAAAATTGCAAAAGTATATGACTGGAATCCAAATACTAGAGAACTTTTAGTAACATTTGAAGTTGATGAACTAGCATTCATTGATGGTGGTCTTCCATCTACTTTAGATGCTATTGTTCAATTTGATGGTGGTGTTGCTGCTAGTGCATCTAATGCTTACGATCCTCATCAAATTACATTTGAAGCAAACGCAACTATTATAACTTTGACTGATCCTATTAGTCAAATTCTAGATACTAAATTTGTTGATACTGCAGAAAATGCAGGAGCTGGTGATGGAATCCCAGACTTGTTTAATACAGGTACTGATTATGAAAGTCAAATATCACTTGATGGTGGTATTTACAATTCATTATATGGTATTGAAGAAACTCAAGGTGGAACTAACACAACTCTGTTTGCAGTTGCAGATCAAATTAAAGATGGTTCTATTCCGTTTAAATATGCAACTGTAGAAGTTGCAGGAACATTGACTGATGGTGTAGATCATGTTGCAAAATTAAATGTATATGTTGATCTAAATCAAGGTAACGGTCAGAACTATGTTGTTAATGATCTTGTTACAGGTGATATATCTGGTGTAAGAGGAACAGTTCTAGGATGGGATCCTACTACTGGTCTTTTAGAAGTTGGTAACGTAGTTCCTTATAATACTGGTAATATCAATGTAGGTATTGCAGGTTACTTCTATGAGTTCTCTGCTAGAGAAACAGTTATTGACTTTATTGTTCAAAATCCAGGTACTAACTATACTGCACCACCTGCGGTGACAGTAGAGAACATTGGTGATATACAAGCAACAGCAACTGTTAACATGACCGCAGCAGGTGACCAAGTTGCTTCACTAACAATCACAAATGGTGGTTATGGTATTGCCCAGAACATTGATGAGAGTTTTGTAACACATCCGACAGTTACATTTACTAACAATGCTAGTGATAGCACAGGATCTGGTGCGGTTGTTCAAGCCGTTCTCGGTGGTGAACGTATTGCAGGTAATACTGGTGCGAGTTATAGGATTAAAAGAATTGAATATCAAGCACAACTCCAGTCTAAGGAGTAGTCGGAAAGGACATAAATAAACAGGAGGACACTAGTCTTAGGAAATGGCAGCTCTATTAACTGATCAATTTAGAATTTTTTCAGCACAAAAATTTATTAAGGCTCTTGAAGGTCCCGTTGCAACTCAAAGTGATGATGTTGCAGGGGCTACAAGAGACAGGTTATATCTTTTCATAGGTAGACCACAAACTTGGGATAATGAAAACTCACCGCCACAAGCGGTTGATTCATTTGCCGAATTTTCTGGTTCTTATGATGATATGGTTTCAATGAAGCGTGTGCTGGCTTCTGATACTGTTCAAGTTGTGCGTAGAATTGACTGGGTTTCCCCAGAACAAACTACTGGTGGATTAGGATTTACTTATGACATGTATCGTCATGATTATTCTCCTAGTAAAACTGCTGCATCTGGTGCTACTAAACTATATGATTCTGATTTTTACGTTGTAAACTCACAGTATCAAGTATATAAGTGCATCTATAATGGTACATCTCCTTCAGACCCTAACGGAAAACCTTCAACTGTTGAACCGACTGGAACATCTACTTCTATCATCACCACTGGTGATTCTTATCGTTGGAAGTATATGTATACTATTCCCGTTGCATCAGTTCTTAAATTCTTCTCCAATGACTACATGCCTGTCTTTACCAATGATGCGGTAAAAACAAACGCTGTTGCAGGAGAGATTGATACTGTTGTTATTAACGCAGCAGGATCAGGTTATAATAACGGAACCTATGACAACGTTGCTATTAATGGAGATGGAACTGGTGGTCGTGTTTCTATTGTTGTAGATGGTGGTAAGATTATATCTGCTACTGTTACTTCTGGAGGAACAGGATATACCTTTGGTAAAATTTCTGTTGATAACGTTACTGGTATTGGAACAGGAACTGGTGCACAAGTCGATGTTATCGTTCCACCGCCAGGTGGTCACGGTGCTGACTCTGTTGTAGAACTTGGTGCTTTCCGAGTTATGATCAACGCTAAACTCTCATATGATGAGGGTGCAGGTGACTTCCCAGTTGATAACGACTATCGTCGTATTGGTCTTATTACCAATCCTTTAAAATATGGAACTGAGGAATTAATTTCAGACTTGACTGTATCTGCTACTAAGGCAGTTATATTCGCACCTACATTCCAAGGTAACTATGTTCCTGATGAAATCATTACACAAACAAGAGTTGTTGGTGGAACCAACGTTACTGCTCGTGCTCGTGTTGTTTCTTGGAACCCAATAACAAAATTATTAAAGTACTATCAGAATGCTGTAGATGGTATCTTCCCAGAAGTTACAGGAACACAGAATGAATTTGATGGTTCAAACGTGATTAATGGTGCTACATCTGGTGCTGCAGGACAACCCGATGTTAACTTTCCTGCCATCCCAAACTCTTCTTCTAGAACTATCAACAATACTGAGTATGACTTAGGTATGAAGTTTAACAATGGTTATGCTAAACCCGAAGTTTCCTCAAGTAGCGGTGACGTAGTTTACATAGATAATAGAAGATCCATCAGTCGTGCAAACGACCAAGTAGAAGATATTAAAATCGTAATCGAGTTCTAATGGCACAAAATACTAATCTAAACGTAACACCGTATTACGACGACTTTGATAAAGCGAAGAACTTTTATCGAGTGCTGTTTAGACCTGGTTTTCCAATACAGGCAAGAGAATTAACACAGTCTCAATCAATTCTTCAAAATCAAATTGAGAATATGGGAACCCATCTATTCAAAGATGGTTCAATGGTTATACCTGGTCAAATAGGTTATGATCTAAACGTTAGTGCTATTATGATCCAAGAATCATTCTTGGGTGCAGATGTAGAAAGTTATAGAAGTCAGATTACAGGAAAAATAATTACAGGTTTAACATCTGGTGTTAAAGCTAAAGTTCTCTATAGTATTTCATCAACTGATTCAGATAAAGGATATATTACACTCTATATTAAATACATTGAATCAGGTGGAGTAGATAATAATCAAGATACATTTACTAATAATGAACAGTTAATCACTGATACTGAAATTACTTTTGGAACCACTCTTATTGAAGTTGGATCACCATTTGCACAGTTACTACCTACAGCAGCAACACAAGTTGGATCTGTAGCATATGTGCAGGAAGGTGTTTACTTCATCAGAGGTTTCTTTGTAGACGTTCCTTATCAGTACATTCTCCTTGATCAATATGGAAGTAACCCCAAATACAGAATCGGACTCGAAATTCTTGAGTCGATCATCACCCCCGAAGATGACTTATCACTCAATGATAACGCTGCAGGAACATCTAATTATGCTGCTCCTGGTTCTCACAGGTTCAGAATAACAACTAACCTAGTTAAGAAATTACTTACAGACGAAGCAGATAAAGACTTTATTGAATTACTACGTATCAATGGTAATAAGATTGAGAAACTAGTTGATCGTAGTGCATATGATGAGTTAGAAAAAACAATGGCAACCAGAACTTATGAAGAGTCTGGTGATTATGTTGTTAGTGATTTCCAAGTCACTATGAGAGATGGACTAAATGATGGATTTAATAATGGTGTTTATGAGGTAGGAGACACAACTGCTCAAGGTAATAGTGCTGCAGAAAGCATGTATGCTGTTGAGTTTGGTCCTGGTACTGCATATGTTAGAGGTTATAGACTTAAAACATTATCTCCAACTTATGTTGATATAGCAAAACCAAGAGATACAGATGCTTCTCAAAACACAATTATACCTTTCACATTAGGAAACTATTCTAAAGTAGGTAATATTAACGGATTTTTAAATACAGCTGGTTCTACTATTTCTCAAGCATACCAGACAGTAGAATTGCGTGATAGATTTACATCTACACCTGGTACTGCAGTTGGTAATGTAATTGGATATGCACGTGTAGCATCTCTTGAATTCTTACAAGATCCAGATAATAGTTTTGGTAATGCAGATGACAAATATAATATGCATCTGTTTGATGTTCAAATGTTTACTGTATTACATTTAGCATCTGCACAAACTATTAGTACTGGTGCTGCTGATCAGAGAGGATCTCTTGTTGTTGGTAAATCATCTGGTGCAAAAGGATATTTAATTGATAACGTTTCTGCTGCAACTCACTTGAGCATTTATCAAGTTGAAGGAACTTTCCAACAAGGTGAGATGGTAACATTAGATGGTTTAAATTTAGATACTATTACTAATGTCCATACTTACAAATATTCTGATAGTAGACAAGTTTGTGCTAAAGATGAGTCTACATCAGCAGTAGAATTTACAGCAGATATTATATTAGAAGATTTAAAATTCCTTCAAGGTGCTACATTCACTTATGATGCAACTAGTAGTAATGAAAAAATTACTGGTTTAAATTCAAACTTTGCTTCTGACTTAAGACCTGGCGATAGAATATATTTCTCTGAAACAAAATATGTTGATGTAGATTATGTTGATCCTACAAACTTAGCATCATCTAATACTGGATCTATATTTACTTACTCTACTCAAGTAGTTAAAGTAACACCTCCTGGTTCTAACTATCCTGCAGCAGGAACTTATAATACATTACTACGTTATAGATCAAAACTTTGGGAAACAGAAAAGGCAACTCTTCTTAAAGAAATGCCTAAACCATATGTCAAGACTATTTCTGACGAGTCTATGGTTGTTAGAAGAACTTTTGACTCTCAAACTGTTGCTGCAAACGCTATATCAATTACTCTTCCTGAGAACGAGCAGTTCCAAGCAATTACGAATACTTCATATTCATTTACTGTTATGGGCAGTACATCATCTGCATATCCTGCAGGTGCACAGATACCCATTGACACTGTAAATACTGGTGCTATTGGTTATACTACATTTACATCGGCTGATAGAACTACAATTCAGATAACAAACTTAGATGTGACAGGTGACTCAGGTGCAATTACATCTGTTAAAGTTACAGCATCTGTTTCTAAGAACGTTACAACTAAGAAAACAAAATCACCTACTAACATGTTTGTGTTAAAGGTGAATCAAACTGTTCAGAATTTAGATAAGCAAAACTATCAACTTACATATTCTGGAGTATATGGAACTAGAATTGAAGACGTAGATTTATCATTAGGTATAACAGACGTATTTAATATACATGCTGTATATGAATCAATGGACGATGCTGATCCAATAATACCTTCTATAACTTTAGTTGAACCAACATTCTTTGAGACTAAGAGTATTGTTACAGGTAAAACATCTGGTGCAAGAGCAAGAGTTGTTGACTTTAACTCAAGTACTTTAAAACTATCACTAGTTTATTTAAGTGGTAAGTTCATATCAGGTGAAACAGTTGATGGATTTAATAGTAGTAATATTGCTATTCAAGGTATTATTAATGACTCTGTAGGATCTATTATTGAAGGATCTAAAGTTATCACAGATCGTTATGAATTAGAGACTGGTCAAACTGGATTTATATATGGTATATCAAAATTAGTAAGAAAGAAAGGTGTTGCTAGACCAATTAGAAAAGTAAAAATTGTTTTAGATTACTATTCTCATGCTGCTACTGGAGATTACTTTGCAGGTCAATCATATTTGGATACTGCATATGCTGATGTTCCTTATTATCAAGAAAAATTCTTACCTGATTTCTTAGACTTTAGACCAGGTGTTAGAAACTTATTTACAGGAACTGGATCAGTTGCTTCTCCTGCATATGTAAATGCTGCTACATTAGACTTTAAACATAGAACATTCCCAACTGCAGGTAGTCCATCTGCAACTCTATTTGATATTCCTAAAGTTGCTAGTGACTTTAGATGTGATTTTGATTGGTATCTTCCTAGAGTTGATAAAGTATTCTTACTACCTACTGGAGAATTTCAAGTTGTTAAAGGTAAGTCAGAACAGAGACCTTCTCCTCCAGATGATCTACAAGATGGTATGCTACTAGCAACATTGCTACATGCACCATATGGTTTTGATCCTTCTAGTGATGTCGTTATTCAGAAATCTGATAACAGACGTTATACTATGCGTGATATTGGTACTTTAGAAAAACGTATTGACCAAGTTGAATATTATACATCACTTAACATGTTAGAAAGTGATACATTCAACGTTGAAATTACTGATGCATCTGGTAAGAATCGTCTGAAGAATGGATTTATGGTTGATGATTTTACAGATCATTCTAAATCTAGTACAACAAATCCAGACTATGCTGCTGCATTAAGTTATTCTGATGGAACTTGTCAGTCTTCACACTACACTACTAATACATCATTATTAATTAATGAATCACTGTCTACAAATTATCAAAAGACTGGTCCTTTAATTACACTACCTTATACTGAGATAGCATTAATTACTCAATCATATGCTTCTAGAGTTGAAAATGTAAACCCATTCAACGTATTTGCTTACATTGGACGTATTGATCTTGTACCTGCTTCAGATGACTGGGTAGATACTAATCGTCTTCCTGTTAATGTTATTGATGTTGAGGGTGATTTTGAAGCAACTAGCAGAGAGATGAATGTAGATCAATCTGGTTTTGCTCCTATCCAATGGGGTTCATGGAATACTACATGGTCTGGAGAATCTACTGGTGCATGGAGTACATGGAGAGAACATACATTTGCTAACTATGTCCGTGGTAGAGGTCGTCGTGTTATGGGATCAAGAACCATTACGGCTACAAATAATCAAACAAGAAGAGGTATTAGAAGTAGAGTAGTTCCCAGAATTGATCGTCAGTCAATGGGAGATAGAACTGTATCTTCAACATCTATTCCTTGGATACGTTCTAGAAATATTGATGTAACTGTTGCTAGAATGAAACCAAGAACAACATTCTATGCATTCTTCGATGGAACTAAAGTTGGTGATTACATGATGCCAAAAGTTCTTGAAGTTATTAAAAATCCTTCTACAGATAGTAGAACAAACTCAACACCATTTGTAATTGGTGAGACAGTTAGAGGTTTAGTAAGTGGTGCTAGATTTAGAGTTTCTGCTCCAAACAACTTCTTTACATGGAATCCTTATGATGATACTGATATGCCATCATCATATTCTTCAACTACTAACTTTATCAACGTTGATACTGAATCACTTGCTGCTCAGGCAGTTGGACAATACTACGGTAATATACAAGTAGGTGAAGTTTTAGTTGGAACATCTGGTGCAAGAGCAGTTGTTCGTGATCGTAGATTGATGACTGATAGATTAGGACAGTGGAAAGGTTCATTCTTTATACCACAACCTCAAGTCAATACAAATCCACGTTGGGCAACTGGTAGTAGACTACTAAGATTAACAACTAATTCAGATGATTCTAGAACATTTGGAACAGTTGCATCTGCTGCACAAACAGAATATGCAGCAACAGGTACATTGAATACATTACAAGAAAATGTATTATCAATTAGAAATGCTGATATTGTTCAAGATACTGTAACTCAAGATAGAACTGTCCAAACAACTAGAACTGAAACACGTCAGGTTGGTTGGTGGGATCCACTTGCACAATCATTCTTAGTTGATGAAACTGGTGGTGTGTTTATTACTTCTGTTGATGTTTACTTCAACGCTAAAGATAGTAATATTCCGATCTCTATGCAGATCAGAACTATGTCAAATGGATATCCAACAACAAGTATTCTTCCATTCTCTGACGTTACTGTAACTCCAGATACTATTCAGACATCTGAAACTGGTGCTATTGCGACTAAGTTTACATTCCAAGCACCTGTTTATATTCCTCAGTCTATTGAACATTGTTTTGTTCTATTCTCAGACTCTAATGAATATCAGGTTTGGATCTCTAGAATGGGTGAGTTAGATATTACTGGAGACAGAACTATATCTGAACAACCATATGCAGGTGTTCTATTCAAATCACAGAACGCAACTACATGGACTGCAGACCAGTACGAAGATCTTAAGTTCGTTGTTTATAAAGCGGTATTTAATACCAGTGTTGCTTCTCAGTTAACATTAAACAATGCTCCTTTAGACATAGGTAACGGTGGTAAGATTGTATTAAGAACTGATCCAGTTCAAACATATCAACCAGAGTTACAGTTAGTAATGAATGCTGTCAATGCAACCCTTCCTTATACAGTTGGTGCTCGTGTTTATCAAAAGACGACTCTTGCTCAAGGAACAATTAAAGAAATTACAGATAGTAATGCAGGAGTTCTGTTAACTATCAATGATATATCAGGAACATGGCAGTCAGGTTCATCAACTGGTGGAACTATTATTAACAGAATAGTTTCTTCTAAGACTCTTGCTACTATGGCAGTAACAAGTGCATCAGGTGACTTTACTGTTGGTGAAACTATAACTGGTAACAGTGCTTCTGCTCCAACTGCAGAGGTTGTTAGTTGGACAGATGGTGGCGGTGGTGCAGGAACATTAACACTTAAATATGTTTCAACTACATTCACATCTTCTACTGAACAAATTACTGGTGGAACTTCTACTAAGACTGCAACTGTTGGTTCTATAACTTACTCTGGAGATAACGTTTCATCTTCAACTGTTCAAGATGCATTCCCAAGTAGCACTCCAACATATACTACTTCTCAAAGAAGAGTAACTATACAGCATTCACACCACGGTATGCATGATACAGATAATAATGTTGTTATCGAAGGTGTTACATCTGAGGTATCACCAACATACTTAACATCATCTATATCAGCATCTGATACAACCATACAGGTTAATGATGCAACAGCATTCCATACCGTTATTAACGGTGCTAATGTTGGTACATTAAATCTTGGTTATATCAAGATAGAAGATGAAATCATGTCCTATACTGGAATTAGTGGAACTGGTAAAACTATTACTGTTAATGAAAGAGGACTAGCTGGAACTACAGCAGTAAGTCATGCTGATGAAACAAATGTGGAATGTTATAACTTAGATGGTATTCCTCTAACTGAAATCAATAAGACTCATACTAATATACAAAGTCCTACTTTAGACAGTTACGATCTTGCAACTTCATCTATTGGTAGATTAGGTATTAGATCTGGTGCTACTAATGTTATTGCATCTCAGAACATACAGTATGAAATTCTCTCACCACAAATTCAGAGAATGACTCTTCCTAAGACTTTGATCACAGCAAGAGTTAATACTATTACTGGAACATCAATTAATGATGGACAGTCATTATCACAAAACTCATTCAGTAATACTGGAGAGTTCTATGATGTAAACCTAGGTGAAGATAATTACTTTGTTGCTCCACAGTTAATATGCTCTGCTCAAAACGAGTCTGCAGAATTAAGTGGTGCTAAGTCATTTAGACTGGATCTAACACTATTCAGTGAATCTGATAATGTAACTCCTGTTGTTGATACTGACAGAATGTCTATTACTACAATCAGTCATAGAATCAACGCTCCTGCAGATCCTAATACTGCTCAGTTACCAGTTGGTGACGGACATAATGGAGTCTATATTACTAAGGTTGCTGACTTAAGTAATCCATCGTCTTCTATTAAATTAATGTTTGCGGGTTATCGCCCAGCTAACACTGAAATTAAACCTCTATATAGAGTACTACCTTCGGGATCTACTGATTCTATAGAGACTCTAGGATGGGAATTCTTCCCTACTGGTGATGCTAAGATTCCTCAAACTTCTGATGAGTTACAATACTACGATTATGAGTATGAGGTTGCAGGTTTAGATTTCTCACAATACCAAGTTAAACTTGTGTTTGTATCTCCAAACCAAGCATACGCACCAATCGTTAAAGATTTACGAGCTATCGCTCTTGCTGTATAATGAAAGTTCCAATTAAAGACATTGAAAATTGGTACAAAGATGATATAACAGGAGCAGTTTCGTGTTCTGATTCCGCTAAGTATGAACAATACATGGCTGCATATAGAGCAGATCTGAAGGAGAAAGAAGATTTTAAGGCTTTACAAAATGATGTTTATAGCCTAAAATCAGATATGAGTGAGATAAAATCTCTCTTGTTAACGTTAGCAAAAAATTCATGACAATGGAAAAGATCGGTCAAGATCAAATGCTCTCCCAATTTAAAGAGAGATACAGTGGGTTGATCAAAGAAAACCAGGAACTAGCTGGTAAAATCAAACAAAATGAAGTTCAAGCATTGAAACTTCAAGGTGCTATAGAAGCATTGGAGTATTATTCTCCACCAGGCGACACAGAATCCCCTCCAATTATTGAAGAGGATGATGTAACTTCCGAGTCTCCTGAGTTAACTGAATAAATCATTTTAAGGGGGGACAGGAGTTCCCCTTTTTTAGTGACATAAATAACTTGGAAGCATGTTCTCATAGAGTTGTCCTAAAAAGAAATGGCAAATAGATTACAATTAAGAAGGGGTGGTGCACAGGAATGGGCAAACTCCAACCCGACTCTTGCACAAGGTGAATTGGGTATAGAATTAGATACTGGTCGATTTAAGATTGGTGATGGAGTATCAGCATGGAATACCTTGCGATACGAAAGACCTGTTGAATCCATATCTAATACTGCAAACACTCTTGTACAAAGGGATGCTGACGGTAATTTTGCTGCGGGTGTTATAACTGCGACTCTAATTGGTAACTCTTCAACTGCTGCTAGACTTTCTTCAACTCGACAAATAACTCTATCTGATGACCTAAGTGCCACAGGAACATTTGATGGATCACAGAACTTAAACCTTGCTGCAGAACTTTCTTTAGTTGCAACTCTTCCTCATTACGATGGAACATCTTCTTCATCTGGAACTTATAACAAAGTAACTGTAGACGCAAAAGGTAGAATTACCGCAGCGATAGACTATACTACAGGTAATAATGGAACGCTTGCTGATTACGGTCTAGACGGGACTACAGAGGGTGCTTCTGCTCAACCTTATGATTTAGACCTAGTTGCTATTGCAGGTCTCACAACGACTGGTATGATCGCTAGAACGTCTGGTGGTGCTATGGCAACCAGAACGATTACTGGTACTGCAGGAAAAATACAAATTAATAATGGTGCAGGTGTTAATGGTAATCCTACTATTAACCTTATAACAACTGCTGTAACTCAAGGTAATTATAATACAGAGTCTTTAACTTCTGTTAATGCAGTAGGAGGTAGTAACGAACCATTTGGAACTGAAACTGTAAACGCAGTTAAGTTCACTGTTAATGAAGATGGAAGAATAACATCAGCTACTAATCTTCCTATAGCAACTGCTACTGAAGGTAGTAAGTATGGTGCATTCAATGGTGCTACTAATTATGTAAGAGATAATATAATTGAAACAGGAAGTAAGGTATATCAAGCGATTCAAGATATTAGTTCTGGAGGAATTGCACCAACACATACAGATTCATCTGATACTAATGGTTGGAGATACCTCGCTGCTGCTGCAGTAGAACAAAAAGGTTTAGCATCATTTGCTCAAGAAGATTTTGACGTAGATTCAAATGGTCATGTTACTATTGCTGCAGTAGGAGTTGATAATAGTCAACTACAGAATAATAGAATTGGATTTGCTGATGGTAATACATTAGAGAATTTTGAACTAGATCAGGAATTAACTGCAACAAGCGGATACAGAGGATTTAACTATCTTAACTACGTTAAAGTAAATGACACATCAGGTAATTTACTTTTCGGTGCTAACAACACAGGAGATGGTGGAGCAGGTGAAGTAGATATAAATGTAAAAACATTATTCAGTGATCCAGATTTTATTCTGGATGGTGCAACTACACAACAGATTGATAAGACTGGAGATGGTGATTTCAACATAGAACTCACACAAAACACTGCAGTAGATAGAAACCTAACTGTAACTTCTACTAACGCAGGCTCTGGAACTAGCACATTAACATTATCTGCAGAAGATGTAGTAGATATTGATGCCACTGCTGCAACTGGAAAGGTACATATAGAAACTATGAGGTTCCAAGCAGACCATATTGGTGCTGTTGGAAATATATTAATTGACCCTAATGATGATAGAGATGTTAGTGGTTTAGTAACTATTAGAGGAAACTTACAAGTAGATGGAACGACTACAACAATTAATTCAACAGTTACAACGTTGGATGATCCCATTATTACTCTTGGTGGTGATACTGCTCCAGCTAGTGATGACGGTAAAGATCGTGGAGTTGAGTTCAGATACTATGACACTCAAGCAAGAGTGGGATTCTTTGGTTACGACGATTCTTACACGGATCTCGGAGGACACAGTGGAGGATTCAGATTCCTCTACGATGCCACAAATACCTCGGAAGTATTTGCGGGAACAGATGCAGGGATCATCACGGGTAATATCAAACTCACAACAAATACTAACTCAACATCTAACACAACTGGAGACTTAGTAGTTGCAGGTGGTGTAGGTATAGGACAAGATGTTAATATTGGTGGAACAGTTGATATTGATACTAACTTAAGAACTCGTGGAACTACTAGATTTGATGATGAAGTAGTTGTTCAAGGTGCTTCTAAGAACTTCATAATGAAGAACGGAAGTGGAACTGCAAAAATTACTGCAGGATCTACAACTGGTAATATTACTATGGAAGGCATCCTTGCTGTTACAGGCAATGTAGATGTAAACACTGACAAATTTAATATTACAGCATCTTCTGGTAACACTGCTATTGCAGGTACTCTAGTAGTAAGTGATGCGACTACTATAAAAGCAGACAACAAGTTCTTCAAGATTCAAACTGCTGCAGCTGCAGATAAGTTTACAGTTGATACAGATAACGGTAACACAGTTATATCAGGTGAATTAAATGTAAACTCAGCTGTCGATCTTGATACAACATTAAACGTAGATGGTGGTGCTACATTCCAAGACAATGTAACACTTAACGCAGATAATAAGATGTTTAAGATCCAGACAAATGGATCTGTTGATAAGTTTACAGTAGATAGTGATAATGGTAATACAGTTATTGCAGGTTTACTAAATGTAAACTCAGCTGTTGATTTTGATTCAACCTTAAATGTTGATGCAGGTGCAACGTTCCAAGATAACGTGACTATCAATGCTGACAATAAGATGTTCAAAATACAGAACAACTCAAACAGCAATAAATTTACAGTTGATACAGATAATGGAAATACAACTATACAAGGAACAGTTGATATAGTCGGAGTTACAACTCTTACTGACAACTTTACAGTTAACGGATCTCAGACAACTATTGGTAATGCTAATACTGATGTTTTAACTGTTAATGCGGACGCAACATTTACAGATGATCTCACAGTAAATGCAACTGTTGACTTTGATTCAACTCTAAATGTTGATGGGCAAGCAACCTTCCAAGACAATATCATCTTGAACGCTGACAATAAGATGTTCAAGATACAGAATAATAGTTCTGTAGATAAATTTACAGTTGATTCTGATAATGGTAATACAGAAACACAAGGAACATTAACAGTACAAGGTCAAACAAATATCATTGATTCACTTGTAATCAATGCTTCTAATGAGAACTTCTTAATTCAGAATGGTTCTGGTGTTAATAAGTTTACAGTTGATACTGACAATGGTAATAGTAATATTGTTGGAACATTAACTGTTGGTAGCACATCACAAATTAATTCTACTCTTGGTGTTACTGGAATAACAAGTCTAACAAATGCTAGTGATCAAACTATTACTGGATCATTCGGTGTAGATGGTGGTGTAAGAATTAGTGGTGGTGTTGGAATTACTAAGAGACTTGCTGTAGGAACTGATGCAAGAGTATATGGTAATACTACACTATCTGGAACTGTAGATATTGATAACAATACTGATGTATCTGGTAAGTTTAACATTAGCAATACTCAGGATGCCACAAGTTTTGCAGATAATTCTGTAGCATTTACTAATGATGGTGGTGCAAGGATTACTAAAAATACTTACATTGGTGGTGACTTTATTGTTTATGATAACAATAACACAAGAGCTGCATTTACTGTTACTAATTTAACAGGAGATGGAGAATTCCATAATGATCTTACAGTTGGAGGTAACTTAATAGTCAATGGAGCAACAACTACTGTCAACAGCACGGTCACAACTCTCGATGACCCTGTTATTACTTTGGGTGGTGACACAGCACCATCGTCTAACGATGCTAAGGATCGCGGTGTTGAGTTCCGTTACTACGACGGCTCTGCTAAAATTGGGTACTTCGGATTAGATAGATCATCCTTAGAATTTACATTCTTAACAGACGCTACTAATAATTCAGAAATCTTTACAGGAACTGATGCTCCTTTAAGAGTTGGTTCTCTTCATGTTACAGGTGCAGGACAATCTGTTGACATTGATGCAAATGCAAATATAGATGGAACCTTAACTGTAGATGGTCAAATTACATCTCAGGTAACATCAGGACCTGCTCTTGTTATTCCAACAACTGATAAGATTAATAATCTAAACGCAGACTTACTAGACAGTATGACAACTGCTGTTGCAGCAACCGCATCTACGGTTGTTAATCGTGACTCATCTGGAGACTTTGCTGCTAATATTATTACTGTCGCAACTGGAACTGGATCTGGTGCAGGTATTCAAGGTAACGCAATTACTGCTGACGAATGGAAGACTGCTAGAACATTAACTGTTGACGGTGTTGTAAATGGAACTATAAGCATTAATGGTGGTTCAGATATTACACTTACAACAACATTTGATGATCCTGATATAACTGGATTATCAGGAATGACTGGCACAGGTTATGTTGTAAGAACTGCTGCTAATACTTTCGCACAAAGAACTTTCCAAGTTACAGGAAACTCAGGTATTACACTAACAAATGCTGATGGTGTTTCTGGTGCTACTACAATCAACGTTGCTTCTACATCTAACAATGCATCTGACAACTTAGTCTTACGTGATGGATCTGGTAACTTCTCTGCAGGAAATATAACTGCAGATCTAGGTGGAAACTTAACTAACACAACAACTACTGCAAAGAACTTTATTCCACAAGCTACTGCTACTTGGAACTTAGGATCTAATACTGTCAGATGGGCTTATGGATATTTTGGTAATGTAACTTCTACTTCAGCAACTATAACCAATATAACTGGTGATCTAGGTGGAAACTTAACTAACACAACAAGTACTGCAAGGAACTTTATTCCAGAAGCTGATTCCACTTGGAACTTAGGATCTAATACTGTCAGATGGGCTTATTCTTATTCAGATACCGTCGTTGCTCAATCAGCAACTATTACCAATATAACTGGTGATTTAGGTGGTAACTTAACTAATGCAAGCACAGTATCAAAAAATATAATACCACAAGCTACCGCTACTTGGAACTTAGGTTCAAACACAGTTAGATGGGCTTACGTATATTCTGGTAATGTAACTGCTACTTCGGCAACTATTACCAATATAACTGGTGATTTAGGTGGTAACTTAACTAATGCAAGCACAGTATCAAGAAATATAATACCACAAGCTGATTCCACTTGGAACTTAGGATCAAGCACACAGAGATATGCATACACATACTCAGATAATTTCACTGGTAGCTCAGCAACTATAACTAACGTAACTGGTGATTTAGGTGGTAATTTAACTAACGCAACAAGTACTGCAAAATCAATTGTTCCTGTTGCTGATGCTACTTGGAATCTAGGATCTAATACACACAGATGGGCATATGTATATGCCAATACTCTCAACGTTACCAATAATATTAATGCTAATGTAACTGGTGCTCTAACAGGTAATGCTGATACTGCAACAAGATTACAAACTGCAAGAACTATTGGTGGAACAACCTTTGATGGAACTGTTGATATTACTCCTGCTACTGCAACACAGGCAACAAATCTTGATAACCATGATACTGATCAACTATCAGAAGGAACATCTAATCAATACTATACAGAAGCAAGAGTTCAAGCAAAAATTGACAATGCTTATGATCAACTAAAAGCAATGTTAACTAATCTTGCTACTACAACAACATTAAAAATAAATCTATCTGGAGATCCTACACCTGGTAATGTTGTATCACTTGGATCTATTACAGCAAGTGGTCTAGGAGGATTTACAGGAGCAACAGGAGTCGCAACAAATGGTGGAACTGGAGTTGGATTAACAGTTGATACGACTGTAACAAATGGTGCTATAACTGGAATCACATTAAATGCTGCAGGTACTGGATACTTAATAAGCGATACTTTAACACTCACAAATGCTAATGCAGGTGGTGTATCTACATTGAACCTTGGATCATTAGTAACTGGAACTGGTGGATTCAGCAATGCAACTGCTGTTGCAACAACTGGTGGATCAGGAACTGGATTAACTCTTGATACTACAGTAGATGCATCTGGAGCAATTACAAACCTTGTAGTTAATGCTGCAGGAACTGGTTATGCAAATGGTGAAACAATTACACTTACAAATCCTAATGCAGGTGGAGTAGCTACAACAGATACTCTTGTTGTTGGAACTGGTTACATTAATGGAACTGCAGTTGCAACGACTGGTGGTGGGGGAAGCGGTTTAACAGTAGATGTTACTACATCAGGTGGTCAAGTAACTGGGGTTGCAGTAAATGCTGCAGGAACTGGATACGCTGTTGATGACACTATTACTATTACTAACCCTAACGGTGGTGGAGTACAAACACTAGGAACTATTGCTACTGCAGGAACAGGATACGCTAATGGATCTGGTATTGCAGTTGTTGGAGGAAATGGATCTGGACTAACAGTTGATCTCACTACATCAGCAGGAGTAGTTACTGGAGTTGCAATCAATGCAGATGGATCTGGTTATGCAGTATCTGATGTTGTTACTATTGTAAATGCTAATGGAACAGGTGCTAAAACTCTTGGTTCTATTACGACTGCAGGAACAGGATACACAGCTGGAAGTGGAGTTGCTACAACTTCATCTGGATCAGGAACTGGATTGACAGTTGATACTACAGTTGATGGAGATGGAGCAATAACTGCTGTTACAATCAATGATGATGGATCTGGTTATGCAGCATCTGAAGTTATAACTATTGCAGGGGGTAGTGGAACTGCTCAATTTACTGTGTCAGCAATACATGGTAATGGTTGCACAATTCCTATATCAGCAGTGTTTGACAACAACGCAACGTTCGATGTTGCAAGCGTATTTGTTGATGCAACAGTTAACCTTGCTACTGTATTCACAGATGCAACCTTCGCACTGGGTGACATTACTGCAATGGAAATCGGTGGAATGGTAATAGGAGCAACTTCTGGTACAACTGGAGTTATAACTGCTATGGATAGCAGTTCTGTTACTGTTGATAATGTAGACGGATTCTTCAAATCTGGAGAAACTGTTGGTGCTAATGATGTTACTAACTTGACTATAAGTTCATTCGGATAATAAAAAATGTCTGCAACAAGACCCGCTAGTAAAACTGAAATAAAAAACTATGCTCTTCGTAGATTAGGATATCCTACGATAGACATTAACGTTGCTACTGAGCAACTAGATGATCTAGTCGAAGAAGCAATTGATTACTATCAAGAATATCATTACAATGGAAGTTTTAAAACTTTCATGAGAGTTGAAGTTACACAGGCAATGTTAGATTCGGGAAGGGGAACTACACAAGAAGGTTCAACTCCTTGGTATGGTTTAGATAATTATATCGACACACCTCCAGGAATGTTAGGTATCAATCATGTTTATACCAATATTGGTATGTCAAAGATGTCGAGTGGTAATATATTCAATATTAAATATCAACTTTTCTTGAATGATATTCATAATATGACACATGGTCGTATCTTACATTACTTTATGACTTCTCAATATCTTGAGACTTTAGATTGGGTAACCAATTCTCAAGCAAATCGTAGAGTTAAATGGAATGAATTGCAAGGCAAACTTTATATGGACTTTGATTGGAAAGATATAGAAGTAGGTGATTATATTATGGTTGATTGTAATATGCGTCAAGACCCAGATACGTACACTGCCATGTATAATGATAACTGGTTAAAAGATTATGTTGAGTCATTATTTCAACAGCAATGGGGTCGCAACCTAAGTAAGTATGATGGTATTCAAATGCTAGGCGGTGTTACTTTAAACGGTAGGCAAATCCTAGAAGATGGTTCTACGTTTAAAAAAGATCTTGAAGAAGAACTTCGTAATCGTTATGAACTTCCACCTTTAGATTTGATAGGTTAACATGGCAATTTCTAATACCCCTGCTCAAGATTATGTTCAATCAGACTACAGTAATAGTGGTCGTTTAAGAGCAAATGGTTCTGAACAGGAACAAAAATTTATTGAAAACTTAGTAGTAGAAAGTATTGAAATTTATGGACAAGACATCTATTATGTTCCGAGAACTATCGTCAATCGTGACACGGTTTTCGGAGAAGATTCAGACGGTAAGTTCGAGTCTGCAAAACCAATCAGAGCATATATCAATAATGTCGAAGGATGGGAAGGACAAGGTGAGTTACTTACAAAATTTGGAATACGTATCGAAGATAAAACGACGTTTATATTCTCCCGTGAAAAGTTTAAAGA
>CEOF01213700.1_pt1 | contig 42730 bp, 38 predicted proteins | sample 361311 | NCBI WGS metagenome assembly CEOF01 (sample SAMEA2619667, study PRJEB7988) | marine metagenome | biome: marine biome (ENVO:00000447); feature: surface water layer (ENVO:00002042); material: "saline water (ENVO:00002010), including plankton (ENVO:xxxxxxxx)" | depth 5 m
GGATCAAGAACCTCCAATAAAGCCGACGAAGGATCCCCGCGAAAGTCCATCGACATCTTGTCAACTTCATCCAGCATGAACAACGGGTTGCGGGTGCCGGTGCGGGCCATGTTCTGAATAATCTTACCCGGCAAAGACCCGATATAGGTCCGGCGATGACCACGGATTTCCGCTTCATCACGGACACCGCCCAGGGACATTCGTATAAACTTGCGATTGGTGGCGCGAGCGATGGACTCGCCCAGGGAAGTTTTCCCTACCCCCGGGGGGCCCACGAGGCACAGGATGGGGCCTTTGACCTTATTGATCCGCTGCTGAACCGCGAGATACTCAAGGATCCGCTCCTTCACTTTGTCTAGACCAAAGTGGTCCGCTTCCAACACGGATTCAGCTTTGGCAAGGTCTTTCAGCACCCGGCTTCGTTTCTTCCACGGTACCTGCGCCAGCCACTCAACGTAATTGCGCACGACCGTTGCCTCGGCAGACATCGGTGACATCATACGGAGCTTTTTCAACTCGGACTCTGCTTTCTCGCGAGCCTCTTTGGGCATACCCGCTTCTTCAACTTTCTGCTGAAGTTCTTCCATCTCGTTGGGCGCATCGTCCATGTCACCGAGCTCTTTCTGAATCGCCTTCATCTGCTCGTTCAGGTAATACTCCCGCTGGCTTTTCTCCATCTGCTTCTTTACACGCCCGCGAAGCCGCTTTTCCACCTGGAGCAGATCAATCTCTGACTCCATGATGCCCAGGATATGTTCAAGTCGCTCCCGCGCATTCCCCAGTTCGAGGATCTTCTGTTTCTCATCATTGCGTAAAGTCAGATGAGCTGCGATCGTATCGGCCAGCCGACCCGGGTCTTCGATACCGCTGAGAGAAGTCAGCACCTCCGGGGGGATCTTGGAATTAAGCTTGACGTACTGCTCGAACTCGGACGTTACCGTGCGCATTAGGACCTCTCCTTCGCGCTCGTCGAACTCCCCTTCCCCAATCGGTGCGGCGTCGACAACAAAACTTTCTTCGGTTTCAACGTAGTTCACAATCCCCGCGCGGGAGACCCCTTCCACCAATACCTTCACGGTGCCGTCCGGCAGTTTCAGCAATTGCAGGATATTGGCAACCGTCCCGATGCCGAAGATATTTTCGGGCGCCGGATCATCGTCCGCTGCGTCGTGCTGGGCCGCAAGGAATATCTGTTTACCTGACTGGACAGCCTCTTCCAGGGCATTAATCGATTTCTCCCGACCGACAAAAAGCGGCAGCACCATATGGGGGAATACCACGACATCGCGAAGCGGCAACATCTGGTAGCGGGTGCGGGGGGTAATGTCTTCGGTAGGGGAATCTTCGCTCATAACTGTGTCCGTCGGTTCATTTCAGAGGTCGAAAATTACGACCCGGTACCACGACTATACGCCGGGGTCATAGATTAATTGTGAGGGCGCCAAGACGGCATTTCAAGACTTCAGGCACAAATGCCGCGTAGAAAAGAATCGCACTAAACGCGAATGCGGCCGGTGTTGAACACCGCCTGTAGTACATGGTAGTCCGCAGCGACCAGCCTGCCACGGCAGCGGGCAAGCGCCCAAGAGCCCCTCGATAAAACAGGAAAAATCAGGAGGACTGGCTGGAAACGCTTCTTTGGGCTTCTTCGTACATGAAGAGTGGTTGCGCGCCAGACTCAATGACGTTGGCATCCACGGTGACGCGGGAGACATTATCCATCGATGGCAATTCAAACATGGTCTCCAGAAGGGCTTTTTCCAGTATGGACCGCAGGCCGCGAGCACCAGTCTTTCGGGCCAGCGCCCGCTTCGCTATTGCGCTCAATGCATCGTCCCTGATTTCAAGCGCGACACCCTCGAGTTCAAACAGCTTCTGATACTGCTTGACGAGTGAATTCTTTGGCTCTGTCAGAATGGTGACCAGAGCGTCTTCGTCGAGCTCTTCCAGAGTGGCTATTACTGGCATCCGGCCGACGAACTCGGGAATCAGTCCATATTTGACCAGGTCTTCAGGCTCTAGATCGTTGAGGAATTCCGTCAACCGTTCATCCTCGGTCTTGCTTTTGATATCAGCCCCAAAACCGATTCCGGATTTCTCAGAGCGCTCCTGAATCACTCTCTCGAGCCCTGCGAACGCTCCGCCGCAAATGAACAGGACGTTGCGAGTATCGACTTGGAGAAACTCCTGCTGCGGATGCTTTCTGCCTCCCTGGGGCGGCACAGATGCAACCGTTCCCTCAATTAATTTAAGCAGTGCCTGCTGCACTCCCTCACCGGACACGTCTCTCGTGATCGAGGGATTATCTGCCTTGCGGGAAATCTTATCGATCTCGTCGATATAAACGATCCCGACCTGAGCTTTCTCTACATCGTAATCGCATTTCTGCAGCAGCTTTTGAATAATATTTTCGACATCTTCGCCCACATAACCGGCTTCCGTCAGCGTCGTTGCATCCGCAATGGTGAACGGCACGTTCAGCTCATGCGCCAGCGTTTCCGCCAAGAGCGTTTTCCCTGATCCGGTCGGGCCGATCATCAGGATATTGCTCTTGGAGATATCTACCTCAGCGGAAGCGCCGTTGGCCTCTTCGTGCTCGATTCGCTTGTAATGGTTGTAAACCGCTACTGAAAGCACTTTTTTGGCTTCGGCCTGGCCAATAACATAGTCATCCAGACGCTCACAGATCTCACGCGGAGTGGGGTAACGCGGATCGGAGGTTTCCGCACTATCAGTTTCTTCGGCTTCCTCGCGAATAATCTCGTTGCAAAGTTCGACACACTCGTCGCAGACAAACACAGACGGTCCAGCGATCAGTTTCCGAACCTCGTGCTGGCTCTTCCCGCAAAAGGAGCAATACAGCAGTTTTTCGCCTTTCTTGTCTTCGTCGCCCTCGGCCATGAATCTTCGCGCCTCTGTCAGTGAAATACCAGATGAATTCTGGCTTTATCCTTTTTTCCAGCCTCTAAAGATGCAAGTTTTAAGAAAAAATTGCAAGCGCCCGTTTACTGCGCACTGGCCGCATACGGATCATTCTTCTTCACGACTCTTTAACACCCGATCCACGATTCCGTATTCGACCGCCTCATGCTCATCCATGAAGTTATCCCTTTCGGTGTCAGCACTGACAGCCTCCACGTCGCGTCCTGTGTGTGAGGCAAGAACCTGATTCAGCCTTTCTCGCAGTCGGAGAATTTCCCGAGCATGGATATCAATATCGGTGGCCTGCCCCTGAAACCCGCCCCAGGGCTGGTGGATCATGATTCGGGCATGCGGCAGGGTAAAGCGCTTGCCAGGAGCACCGCCGGCCAATATGACTGCGCCCATACTGGCAGCCTGGCCCATGCAGACCGTGCTGATATTCGGCCGAACAAACTGCATAGTGTCATAGATGGCCATGCCAGCATTCACCGCACCGCCCGGTGAATTGATGTAAAGATGGATATCCTTATCCGGATTCTCCGATTCAAGAAACAGCAGCTGCGCCACAATCAGGTTGGCCATGTGATCTTCGACCGGGCCGACCATAAACACCACTCGCTCCTTCAGCAAACGCGAGTAGATGTCAAAGGCACGCTCGCCCCTTCCTGTGGTCTCGATGACCATGGGCACCAGACCAAGATTCTGTGTCGTCGCGAGTTCAGGATCCTGAAATTTACTTGTCATATTCTTTCACTCATCATTCAGATTATTCTGCGTCACTATTATCGTCTTCTGCTGCTACTGTAGCAGGCCCCGGTGGACGCATGAACTCTGCGAAACTCACAGTGGTGTCTGTGATGCTTGCTTCCTCAAGTAGCGCATCAATTGCCTGCTCTTCGATAATCATGGACTCGATCTGGGCAAGCCGACTCTTGTCCTCGAAATACCAGCGGACAAACTGCTCTGGGTCGCTGTAGGTTGAACCCATTTCCTCAACGCGTGCGCGTACCCGATCAGCATCTGGCTTAATTTCGAGCCGCTTTACGACTCCGTGCATCGCCAGGCCTAAACGTACCCGGCGATAGGCCTCGTCCAGGTAGTTCGCTCGATCAATGGGCGCATCATGGGGCAGGCCCTGCTGCTCAAGTTGTTGACGCATTGCCATAATGGATCGATTGATCTCTTCGTCGACAAGGGCGGAGGGTGCGTCAAATTCGTTATCTTTCATCAACGCTTCAAGAACCGCTTGGCGTACCTGAGCACGGGCACGCTGGTCACGCTCCCGCTCAAGACTGGTTCGAATCTCTTGGCGAAATGCCGATTCCGATGCGTCCTCCACCCCAAAAGTTCGCACAAAGTCCTCGTCGATTTCAGGCACCTTCGGCGCTCCGACCTCCTTCACGCTAATCTTGAACTCGGCGACTTTGCCAGCCACCTGTGCGCCGGGATAATCCTCAGGGAAAGTCAGCTGCACCGTGACTTCTTCCCCGGCTCGGGTGCCAGTGACTCCGGACTCAAATTCGGGCAGGAGCGCCCCCTTGCCCAAGACCACTGGATAATCTTTTGCTTCACCCCCCTCGAATACCTCACCGTCAACGCGGCCCTCAAAATCCATCAGGACCCGATCGCCTTCTTCCGACGCTTTCTCGGCAGCTTCGTAGGTAGTACGCTGCTCGCGCAATGTCTCGATAGTCCGGTCAATGTCATCATCGACCACCTCGCAGGTCTGACGCTCAATCGGCATGTCCTGGATGTCGGTACGCGGCACCTCCGGAAAAACTTCAAAATTCGCAATGAACTCGAGATCCTCACCACGCGTCAGGTTTTTGGGCTCGATCGAGGGAGGTCCCGCTGCATCCAGGGACTCGCCGTTTATCGCTTCCCTATAACTCGAACTGATGATCTCATCAGCCGCCTCGGCCAATGCCTGATCGGCGAACCGTGACTCGATGACCTTCATAGGAATCTTGCCCGGCCGGAAGCCTGGAATTTTTGCGGTGCGCGCCAAACGCTTAAGCCGTGCCGCCACGGCACCGTCCAGTTGTTCGGCGGGCACCTTTACGGTCATCTTCCGGCCTATTGCGCCTGTTGTCTCTACGGATACGTCCATCGTGCAGCCTGCCTTACTTTCATGTTTCAATTTATCCTGCGCTCGGGGCATCTTTTCCGATAACAGGGCCTACATCCTCGTCGTTAGGCCAGAGCCAGACGCCCGAACCAATTACTCCTCGGAAGGTTGGTGCGAAAGGGGAGACTCGAACTCCCACGGGTTGCCCCACTGGCACCTAAAACCAGCGCGTCTACCAATTCCGCCACTTTCGCGCCTGACAACCCCCCACCACCATAGCTTTACGTTCCGGTTTGAGCATTGATTCCGATGTGGCTGGTGGGCCGTGTAGGGATCGAACCTACGACCCGCTGATTAAGAGTCAGCTGCTCTACCAACTGAGCTAACGGCCCATCGACCTGCCAGTGCTAACTGCACAGTTCGGAACTGGGGTGACCGATGGGACTCGAACCCACGACGGCCGGAATCACAATCCGGGGCTCTACCAACTGAGCTACGGTCACCACAAAAGCTTTCGCGAACCTTTAATTATCCATTAAATCGGTATCCCGACGCCACTAGGGCCGACGCATTTGGCATAAATCACGGAATCAAAGGTTGGCGCGCCCGACAGGACTCGAACCTGTAACCTACGGCTTAGAAGGCCGTTGCTCTATCCGGTTGAGCTACGGGCGCCGTATCGATCCGCCAGATGACTGGTCGGGGCAGAGGGATTCGAACCCCCGACCCCCTGCTCCCAAAGCAGGTGCGCTACCAGACTGCGCTATGCCCCGTCGGTGGGCGACGGCGTCCACCCAGGCGCGATTCTAGCGGATAACACTCTTCTAGCGCAGTCATTTGCCAAGGGGACTATCGTTTTGGTCCGAATGAAATCGTTCTCCCTTCATAATCCGCCCACCGCAATTCACTTGATTTTCATTTTTTCAGCCCCACTTTGCACAATAGGTAAAATTCCGCTTTTTTTAAACCCCCTTCCGCCGTCCGGAGTATCCCGAAATGACACAGACAGCGACCGCTCAAACCCACAGTTTCCAGACCGAAGTCAAACAGCTGTTACAGCTGATGATTCATTCTCTGTATTCGAACAAGGAGGTCTTCCTGCGAGAGCTGATTTCCAACGGCTCGGATGCCTGCGATCGCCTCCGGTTTGCGGCGCTGACCGACGTCGGCCTCATGGAGGACGGTGAGACCCTCGGATTGAAAGTCAGTGTCGACAAAAACGAAAAGACCGTCACGATCTCCGATAACGGCATTGGCATGACAGCCGATGAGGTCGTTGAGAACATCGGCACCATTGCGCGCTCGGGCACCCGCCAATTCATGGAAGCATTGAGTGGTGATGCTGCCAATGATGCCAATCTGATCGGCCAATTTGGCGTGGGGTTCTACTCCGCGTTTCTGGTTGCGCACAGAGTTGAGCTCGCGACACGCCACGCGAGCGCGGGCGCAGAGGGAGGGGTGAGGTGGATCTCAGACGGTGAGGGTGAGTACACCATCGAATCAGTCACCCGGGAGGAGCGCGGTACGACCATTACGCTCTATCTCAGAGAGGAAGATAAGGAGTTCGCGGAGGATTTTCGACTACGGGGCATCATCAGCCGATACTCAGATCACATTTCGCTGCCGATCGAAATGCCTTCCAAGGATGAAGAGAAAAAAGGGGAATGGGAGCCGGTTAACAATGGCTCAGCCCTATGGTCGCGACCCAAAAATGAGGTCTCGGAAGAAGACTATCACCGCTTTTACCAGTCCTTAAGTTACGACACCGAAACGCCGCTTGCGACTTTGCATAACCGGGTAGAAGGAAACCTTGAGTACACATCGCTCTTCTTCATTCCGAAAAAAGCACCGTTTGATCTTTGGGATCGTGAGCAGCGCCACGGCATCAATCTATACGTGCGACGTATTTTTATTATGGATGATGCCAAGTATCTGATGCCCTCTTACCTGAGGTTCGTGCGCGGCGTTGTCGATGCCGCTGATCTGCCGCTGAACGTCTCACGCGAATTTCTGCAGAACAATAAAGACATCGACCGAATCCGCTCGGCTTCGGTTAAAAAAATCCTGTCCGAGTTGAGTCGACTAGCCGAAAAGCAACCGGAGACGTACGCCGCCTTTTGGAAGGAATTCGGCAAAGTGCTGAAGGAAGGAGTCGTCGAAGATCACGACAACCGCACCGTGCTCGCGGATCTCATGCGCTTCAATTCGACCCGTAGCGACGATACTGAGCAAACCGAATCCCTGGCGGCCTATTTCAAGCGCATGCCGATAAAGCAAAAAGCGATCTACTACATCACTGCAGACTCGCATAATGCCGCCAGCACCTCCCCTCACCTTGAGATTTTCCGCAAGAATGATGTTGAGGTACTGCTGCTGAGTGACCCCGTCGACGAATGGCTGGTGTCTTCGCTCAATGAGTACAAAGACAAACCGCTTAAATCCGTTGCAAAAGGCGCGTTGGATCTTGAAGACCTGACAAGCCCTGAAGACAAAAAGGCGAACGAAGCAAAAGAAAAAGACCTTGCGGGGCTGACCGAGAAAATGCAGTCATTGCTGGGTGAGCGGGTCAAATCAGTCCGGGTCAGCCAGCGCCTGACAGACTCCCCTGCCTGTCTCGTGGCAGACGAGACGGATCTTGGCGGCAACCTTGAGCGTATTCTGCAAGCCATGGGGCAAGACGCGCCGGATGCCAAGCCGATTATGGAAATCAATCCTGACCACCCCTTGATCAGGCAGTTGAATCCCGAGCACGCGCAGCTGGAGGATTGGTCCCGTGTCTTGTTCGATCAGGCTGCGCTCAGCGAAGGTGCCCCTCTGCCGGAACCCGCCGCCTATGTGCAGCGGGTCAATAACCTGCTGACGAAGGCAGCTCTCACCGCTCAGTGACGCTAAAAAGGCGTGCAGCAAAAAGTGCTGTCCGCCGAGGCGCAGGGGCCCGTCTAGTCAGTACGGCCGGTGAGTTCCCGGGCGTCACCGACCCAATCCAGCGCGCCGTCAGTATCAGGAATGCTTTCACCACTCTGATCAACACAGTTCCGGCCGAAGACCAGCGAATCGCTGACCCTCGCCGTGGGGCCAATCCGGCTGTACTCAAAGAGAATGCTGCGCGAGATCTGGGCGCCGCTTTGAAGATGGCAGCCTTGGCCGATCCACGTCGGGCCGAAAATTTGACTCCCCGGCTCTATCCGGGAACCGGAGCCGACGTATATCGGACCCTCGGCGCGAATCTCATCCCAATCAACGTTGACGTTCAATCCGGTCCAGATTCGAGGTCGGACTTCTGTTCCCGGCATACGCACCTCCCGCATCTTCCCGCGCATCATTTGCTGATTCGCCTGCCAGTAATCACTGAGATGCCCAATATCTATCCAGTTGAAGGGCACTCTGACAGCATTAAAGGCGAGACCTTTTTCAAGGATTAACGGGAACAGTTCACTGCCGATATCAAACTCGGTATCCTGAGGAATCAAACCGATGATCTCTGGCTCAAAAACGTAGATGCCGGTGTTGACCAACTGGGAAAGCGCTTCATCGACCTGAGGTTTTTCCTGGAAAGACTGGATACGCCCATGGTCATCACAGACCACGACCCCGTAACTGGAGACACGGTCGCGGGGAACCTCACGCACCACGATACTGGCGACCGCTCCCGACTGCCAGTGTTGGCGGAGCACCGCCCGAAGATCCAGATCGATAACGGCGTCACCGCAGACGACGACAAAAGTATCGTCGAAAAAACCGCCGTAATCCTGGATCCGGCGGATACCCCCTGCTGAACCGATCGGGGCAGCAATGGTTTTACCGTCCTGCAGATGCCCCTCGAAGGAATAGCCGATTTCGACTCCCCACCGTCGGCCATCACCGAAATAGCCTTCGATAGCGTGTGCGAGATGGCTGACATTCACCATGATCTGGTCGAAGCCGTGTCGGGCCAAATGCTCTACCAGATACTCCATGACCGGCTTGCCAAGAACCGGAATCATGGGCTTGGGCAGGACGTGAGTCAGCGGGCGCACCCGCGTTCCCTTGCCTGCAGCCAGGATCATTGCTTTCATGCTGGCTTCCGTGGAAATCTGCCGTGGAGTCTACCGCCTGGCGGCCAAGTTGGCCACGCAGGCGCAGACTCTGATTGCAACGCTGATCAATCCCTGCGGATTCTGGGATCAGGCCACCTGCGCTGTGTTGGTCTCTTCCGACCGAAATACCCAGTCGCCCGCGACCACATCAGCCACAATCGTGTTGCCCGGCAAAAACTGTCCCGAAAGAATTTCCTGCGCAAGCGGATTCTCCAACTGCGTCTGAATCGTACGCTTCAGGGGTCGCGCGCCGTATACGGGATCGAACCCGGCCGCACTGAGCTTATCAATCGCGGCATCGGTTACGCGCAGCGTCAGATCCCGAGAGGCAAGCCGCGCCGACAGGAGGGCAACCTGAATCCGTGCGATCTCATGAAGCTGCTCCTTGAGCAGAGGATGAAACACGATCATATCGTCCAAGCGGTTAATGAATTCCGGTCGGAAGTGCTGGCTCACCACGGACATCACCTGCGCTTTCATCTCCGAATAACGTTCTTCTCCCGCAAGCTCCTGAATGCGGTCCGACCCGAGATTGGATGTCATGATAATCACCGTGTTACGGAAATCGACGGTACGCCCCTGCCCATCTGTCAGACGGCCGTCGTCCAACACCTGCAGGAGTACATTAAACACCTCTGGATGGGCTTTCTCGACTTCATCCATGAGAATCACGGAATAAGGCCGACGCCGGACGGCCTCGGTGAGATAACCACCCTCCTCATAGCCGACGTATCCAGGCGGTGCGCCGATCAGTCTTGCCACTGAGTGCTTCTCCATGAATTCGGACATGTCGATGCGCACCATCGATTCGGTCGTGTCGAACAAAAATTCTGCAAGCGCCTTGGATAATTCCGTCTTGCCGACACCGGTCGGTCCCAAAAAAAGAAAAGAGCCATAGGGCCTCTCCGGGTCCGAAAGGCCAGCCCGCGAGCGGCGGATAGCATCGGACACGGCCTGGATCGCCTCATCCTGTCCGATCACACGGCGGTGCAGTTCAGACTCCATACGCAGCAGTTTCTCGCGTTCGCCTTCCAGCATTCGGGATACCGGAATGCCGGTCCAGCGCGCCACCACTTCTGCGATTTCTTCATCCGTCACCTTGTTTCTGAGCAGTTGGGTCTCACCGCCCGATTCGTGATCCTGGGCATCCGCCAACTGCTTCTCGAGTTCTGGAATACGGCCATACTGAAGCTCTGACATTCGGGTGAGATCGCCCGCACGCCTTGCGGCTTCCATTTCGCTGCGAGCCTGATCCAGAGCTTCTTTGACATGCTGGCTGCCCTGAACGGCTGCCTTCTCCGCCTTCCAGACTTCATCAAGATCCGCATACTCGCGTTCTATTTCCAGGATCTCGGTTTCCAGTGCAGTGAGCCGTTTTTTCGAGGCATCGTCCGTATCTTTCCTGATCGCTTCCCGTTCGATCTTGAGTTGGATGAGTCGCCGGTCAAGACGATCCATCGACTCCGGCTTGGAATCAATCTCCATGCGAATCCGGCTTGCCGCTTCGTCGACGAGGTCGATCGCCTTGTCCGGCAACTGGCGGTCACTGATATAACGATGCGACAGCGTCGCAGCAGAAACAATGGCGGGGTCTGTAATATCGACGCCGTGATGCACCTCGTACTTTTCCTTGAGGCCACGCAAAATCGCGATGGTGTCTTCCACTCCCGGCTCACCCACCAGCACCTTCTGGAACCGGCGCTCCAGGGCGGCGTCCTTTTCTACATATTTCCGGTACTCATCAAGCGTAGTGGCTCCGATGCAGTGCAATTCTCCGCGGGCCAGTGCCGGCTTGAGCATATTGCCCGCATCCATCGCGCCCTCGGCCTTGCCGGCACCCACCATGGTGTGCAGTTCATCGATAAAAAGGATGACCTGACCTTCCTGCTTGCTGAGATCATTGAGTACGGCCTTCAGCCGCTCCTCAAACTCACCGCGGAATTTTGCGCCGGCAATCAGGGCGCCCATGTCCAACGCCAACAATCGCCTGCCGCGAACCCCTTCGGGCACCTCTCCATCCACAATGCGCTGGGCCAGACCCTCAGCGATAGCGGTCTTGCCTACGCCGGGCTCGCCAATGAGCACCGGGTTGTTCTTGGTGCGCCGCTGCAGCACCTGAATCGTTCGGCGGATCTCTTCATCCCGGCCGATAACGGGATCCAATCTGCCTTGCTCTGCGCGTTCCGTCAGATCAATGGAATACTTCTCCAGAGCCTCCCGCTGCTCCTCGGCATTGGGGTCACTCACAGCTTCTCCACCGCGCATCTCTTCAATCGCTTTCTCCATCGCATCCTTCAGTACGCCTGCATTTTTCATTGCCTCAGACAACGGACCGCGGTCTTCGAGCAGCGCGAGGATGAAAAGTTCGCTCGAAATGAACTGATCTCCCCGCCTCTGGGCAAATTTGTCTGTCACATTCAGCATGCGACCCAGATCAGCTGATATCTGAATATCGCCCGCTGTGCCTTCCACACGGGGGAATCCATCCAAGATTTCGCCGAGCGCCGATCGCAAGGTATTGGCGTTGGCACCGGAACGGGTCAGCAAAGAGCGGGCACTGCCGCCCTCCTGGTCAAGCAATGCCACCGTCAAGTGAGCAGGTTCAATAAATTGATGATCCCGCCCCACCGCGAGGCTTTGTGCGTCAGCCAGCGCCATCTGGAACTTCGTTGTCAGTTTGTCCATTCGCATGGTGATTCGCCTCCTTAAAGACGGACGGGTTTGAAGACGGTCTCGCCTGAACCCGAAAAATTTTTACCTTTTGAATATGGGGTTAAACTGAACTGAATCAAGGTCGATATAGAATTTCACCCACAATCGATGCTGCCCATGAAAAGTATCAGAAATAGAAAAACTCTTGGACAGTAGCCCGTGAACTTCCAATCAATCGATAAATGATTAAGCCTTCAGAAGCGCAAATTCAGGGCCAGGTGGCGCTGGCATTGGCTGAAGATATCGGCACAGGCGATCTCACTGCCTCCCTTAGCAACGAATCTGAAAGGGTCCGTGCCACACTCATCTGCCGGGAAGATGCTGTGGCCTGCGGCCGTGACTGGATAGATGCTGTCTTTGAGGCGCTGGATCCGAGCGTGCAGATCGATTGGCGGTGCCAGGATGGCGAGGATCTAAAGGCGGGGCAGATCTGGTGCGTTATCAACGGGTCTGCGCGAGCAGTGTTGTCCGGTGAACGCACTGCGTTGAATTTCGCTCAGCTGCTGGCAAGCACCGCGACCGCCACTAGAACCCTAGTGCGGCACCTGCACGGCACAAACGCCCAATTGCTTGATACCCGCAAAACCGTCCCAGGATTACGGCTGGCGCAGAAATACGCAGTGCAATGCGGCGGGGGTAGCAATCATCGCCTTGGCCTGTACGACGGTATTTTGATTAAAGAAAACCATATCCGATCAGCGGGGTCGATCGCTGCTGCTCTGACTGCCGCACAGACCCATGTCGGCACGGTGGACCTTATTGAGGTGGAGGTGGAGACACTCGACGAACTCTCACAAGCGCTCGATGCAGGCGCCCGTCGGATCATGCTGGATAATTTTTCAGTTTCCGACATGCGGACAGCGGTTGAACACAATCAGGGACGGGCCAAACTTGAGGCCTCAGGAAACGTCAACGCGCAAACCATTCGCGAAATTGCCCTCACCGGTGTCGACTTTATCTCCTGCGGCGAGATCACAAAAAATGTATCTGCGGTTGATCTCAGTCTTCTGTTTGATCAGCCTGAGACGTAACGGGCCAGCCATTCGGTCAGTGCATCCTCAGTCACAGGCCCAACGTGCAAATGAACTACCTGCCCTTCGGGTGAGATAAGGAAGGTCGACGGCAGGCCCTTGAGAGGCTCCATTGGCACTAGGGGCTCTTCGCCGATGATCAATACCGGATAAGTGACACCGAGCTCGGCTACAAACGACCGGATTTCATCTATCGGTGTTTTCTCAAAGGCGATGCCGACAACCTGCACACTTTCGACATGGCGGTCCGCAAACGCCATCAATTCCGGGATCTCACGAATACAGGGCCCGCACCAGGTAGCCCAGAAATTCACGATCACCCACTGGTCTTGATACTGACTGAGACTTTGTACGTTTCCCTGAAGGTCTTGAAGCGAATATTCCAGCGCATCGGCCAGCAACACACGTGGCATTGCTGATCCAATGCTGACGAGAGCATAAATTGCAATAATGCTTACTACTTTATGGATGCTGTGCATGCTGATAAATGGGTTCTTGCCCACCTGACACCCCCCCGAAATGGGAATCCTCTCTTCACAACTTTTTCTTTCTTGCGGTTTAGCCTACTATGTAGGTATAACAGTTGTTGGAGACTTGAGGCAATGAGACAATTTCTGGTTATTGTGGCAGGTATTCTTCTAGGGACATCGGTCGCAATTGCACAAAGTCCACCCACTGACGGCGACGCGGATGCTTGGTGTGAAGCTAATATGAATGCGTGTGCTACCTGGTGCGAAAGCAACCCGGATGCCGAGATTTGTCAGGAACCGGAGTGTGACTGATGCTGATATCTCAACCATTACCAATGATTAACAGGCGAACAGAACAACTAACAGACCAACACGAAAGGAGAGTGACTATGAGAAATCTGAAATTATTGACCGCCGGGACATTAGGGCTTGCGTTGTTATTGCCCCTAGGTGCACAGGCTGATAAGCCTGTCGGAATTACGGGTGACACCATGGCAGTGACCGTCATGCATAACGGCTCAGCCACGGACATTACCCGTAATCAGGACAACAAGAACACAGTAAACCCGGCTTTTGCCAAGACCTCGCGTCCTTGCCCGCCGTTTTGCATCCAGCCCGCTGTTTTGGCCCCGGGTGTTGAAACGATCGCAGAACGTGAAATGATTCACTATGCCAAGATGATGAGCGACGGCGATTCATCAATCATCGTGGTTGACTCCCGCACCCCGGATTGGGTTGCCAAGGGCACCATCCCGAGCGCCATCAACGTGCCCTGGACCAAATTAAATCCGGCAAAAGGCGCCTCCCCGATCGAGATTGCGGAGATCATGCAGGACGTCTTCAATGTTTCCGAAAGCGAAGGTCTGTTTGACTTCACCAACGCCAAAACCGCCGTGATGTTCTGCAACGGCATGTGGTGCGGCCAATCTCCGAACAACATCAAAAACCTGCTGAAATTCGGTTACCCCGCACACAAGATCAAGTGGTACCGCGGCGGCATGCAGGACTGGGAAATCCTCGGCCTGAGCACTGCCAAACCGTAAGTATCACGGTTGAGCCTTTAAAAAAAGCGGGGCTTTGCCCCGCTTTTTTTTCGCCTCAGCGTTTCATCCAAATCAGAGAAGTCATCCTTCCGCATAACCCCTGTCGCCGATAGGAAAACCAGCGACCATTATCACCATAAGTGCACTCCTCGCTTGCTCGCGCATAGTCGACACCGGCCCGCGACAGCCGAGCCACGATAAGGCCGGGCAGATCCGCAAAGTAACGCGCTCCACTTGGCGCAACGAAATGCTCGTCCGAGGCATCATTTTCGATCAGTCGGCATCTCACATCGTGACCAATCTCAAAATATTCCTGGCTGATGGTAGGTCCGACCCAGGAGATGACCTCCCCCACACTACTGGAAATTGTGGCCAAGCCAGACTCGATGATCCCCTCTGACAGCCCACGCCAGCCCACGTGCAACAACGCCACAAAACTTCCTTGCCGATCACTGAGAAACACAGGCGCACAATCAGCGCTCAGAACGGCACAGACAGCTTCCCCTGCCCGTGTCACGCTGCCGTCAGCCGTTCTGCCCGACCGACTCCCTGGCTCGTCCAGACTCAGTATCGTTGTGCCATGCTGCTGGTCGAGCCACACCGGCAGGCAGGTCAAACCTAACGCGTTAGCCAGGGTTTCACGATTCGCCTCAACTTTTTCCGGCACATCGGCAACGTAATCGGCAAAGTTGAAGCCGTCATAAGGATCGTCCGGCTGGGATGCGCCTCGCTCTGTGGTCAGGGCATGAACGTGAGACGGTGCCGGCCAATCCGGCTCGACCCACCTCAACGGTGATCCGCTCAACGCTGGGATTCCGAGTCAGTCGCCAGGGTCTTGAGCAACTCGGTCAGATCTGCCGGCACGGAGCTTTCCCATCCGAGCGCCTCTTGGGTCACCGGATGATGCAGCGCGAGCGCCCGAGCGTGAAGCGCCTGACGGGAAAACTGCTCGAGCGCGGTGATGAGCTTCGCATCCGGTTTCGGCGGCAACTGAAGACGGCCGCCGTAGAGAGGATCACCCACCAGTGGAAAGCCCACATGCGACATATGCACGCGGATCTGGTGGGTGCGACCCGTCTGCAGGCTGACAGCGAGAAGCCCATGCCCCCGGAATCGCTCTTTCACACGATAGTCGGTAAGCGCCGGTCTGCCCCGCTCAGTCACTGCCATCTTAAGACGATTCTTTGGATGACGTCCGATAGGCGCATCCACCATGCCGCCGGTGATCGGGCAACCGTTCACGACGGCAAGATATTCTCGTTTGATATCACGTGCCTCAAGCGCCCGAATCAGTTCCGTGCGCGCAGCCTCAGTGAGCGCGACCACCAACAACCCGCTCGTGTCCTTATCCAAACGATGCACAATGCCGGCACGAGGCAATCCGGTTACCTGCGGAAACCGGTGCAGCAGAGCATTCGCCAATGTCCCGGAGGGGTTGCCAGCGCCGGGATGCACTACCCACCCTGCCGGCTTATCGATGACCGCTATATCAGAGTCCTCATAAACCACTGGGATGGGGATCGGCTCCGGTAGCCAGTCCAGGACCGGCAGGGGCGGCATTTCGAGAGATACGACCTCACCGCCATAAACCATGAGTCGTCCGGCCGGGGTACTGCCGTCCAATGTCACACGGCCTTCTTTGAGCCAAGCCTGCAGCTGAGACCGCGAATAAGGCGGGAAAATCTGAGGCAACACTTTATCAAGCCGCTCCCCTGACGACGCTTCAGATATCGTCGCCATCAGGACTTCATCACTGGCCTCTTCAAGTGTCACGATCGTTATCTTCGTTGCCCGGTGAGCGAAAGTATAATAGCGCCTTATGCTTAACCCCTCAGTCTTGAACACCCAGCGTCTCATATGGTCCGGAGTACTGCTGTTCGCAGTAATGCTGACAAGCGGCTGTGCGATCCTCGAAGAAAAAGACGAGACGGCAGGCTGGACAGCGGAGCGATTTCTCAGCGTCGGCCAAAAACAGATGGCCTCGGGGGACTGGGTCGGCGCCATCGACACCTACAAAAAACTGCTCGGCCGTTTCCCCTACGGCCGCATTGCCGAACAGGCCCAGCTGGATTCGGCTTATGCCTATTTCAAGAACAGTGAGCCGGCACTCACCGTCGCTGCCGCGGATCGATTTATTCAGATGCATCCGACCCACCCAAATGTGGATTATGCTTTCTATCTCAAGGGGCTTGCCCTGTTTGAACCCCCTGACAGCCTGTTCGACTCCTTGTCAGGGTATAACCCGGCCAACAATGACATTGGCCCGGTGCGTGAAGCCTTCGTGGCCTATCAGGAGCTTATCAGTCGCTTTCCCGACAGTCGCTATGCGCCGGATACCCGAAGGCGACTGATTTACATCATCAATGTACTCGCAACCCATGAAGTCGAGGTCGCGCGGTATTACTACGCAATGGGTGCGGACGTTGCTGCCGCTAACCGGGCGAGGTCAGTACTTGAGACCTATCGGACTTCCTCCGCGGTGGAAGACGCTCTGGGCATCATGATCAAGGCTTATGCCCGAATGGGTCTTGAGGAACTCCATAGCGATGCGCTTCGGGTATTGAAACTTAACTATCCCGACAGTCCCTATCTCAATTAAATCCTGAGGTAATGGGATAGCGCCGATCCCGGCCGAATGCTTTGCGACTGATTCTTACCCCCGGCGGCGCCTGCCGTCGCTTGTACTCATTGCGAACAACCAGGCGTGTGATTTTCTGGACGATGTCCGCATCAAATCCCTGGGACTGAATTTGATCTACACTGAGATCATGCTCTATGAAGGACTCCAGGATCGGGTCCAGCACCTCGTAGGGCGGCAAACTGTCGGTATCCTCCTGATCGGGAGCTAGCTCTGCCGAGGGTGGGCGGGAGATCACCCGATCTGGAATCACCGCTTCAATGCTGTTCCGATAGACCGCCAATTCGTACACCAACATCTTGAAGACGTCTTTGATCACTGCGAACCCGCCTGCCATATCGCCGTACAACGTGGCGTAACCCACCGCCATTTCGCTCTTGTTGCCGGTAGCCAGCACCAGCTTACCGGTCTTATTGGATATGGCCATAAGCAGATTGCCCCGGATCCGGGACTGAAGATTCTCCTCGGTGGTGTCTTCCGGCAACCCTTCAAAGATCGGATCGAGCTGGGATCGATAACTATCGACCAGTGGCTCGATCGGGATAACCTGATAGGCCACTCCAAGTTTCCGGGCCTGAGTTTCGGCATCTTCCGTGCTGATGCTTCGGGTGTAGCGCGAAGGCATCAAAACAGCCTGCACGTTCTCTTTTCCCAACGCATCCGCGGCAATCGCCAGTGTCAAAGCTGAATCAATACCGCCGGATAAACCCAGCACTGTGCCTTGAAACCCGTTTTTATGAACATAGTCTCTGACACCCACACAAAGCGCCTGATAAACGCTCTCTTCTCTTGATAGAAGCGCCGCTGCGGGATGGGCGGGTTCGATCCCGGATGAAGTCAGATCGATTCGGGAAAGCGATTCTTCAAAAAATTTTTCTCGCGCAACCACCTTGCCGTCAGCAGCGCAAACAAAAGACCCGCCATCAAACACCAGCTCATCCTGGCCACCCACGAGATTGACGTAGATTATCGGAACGTTGGATGTTTTCGCGCGCAGGCTGACCACTTCCTCCTCACGCTCGTGGGCCTTATAGAAGTCATAGGGAGACGCGTTGAGATTGACAATGAAGTCAGCGCCTGCCGAGGCACAGTCCGCCACCGGCTGCGCATGCCACACATCCTCACAAATGGTAAGCCCCAAGCGGAGCCCATCGACTTCAAAAACGCAGGGTGCGTCTCCAGCGCAGAAATAACGCTTTTCATCGAACACGCCGAAGTTCGGCAACTCTCGCTTGAAATAACGGGCCACCACTTCACCGTCTGAGATGACTGATGCGGCGTTATAGAGTTTTTCACCGTCGAGGTGCGGGTGACCCACGACCATGACGATGTCAGTCTTCGCGTCCAGTAACCGGTTGAGACCTGCTTTTGCATGCTCGAGAAAATCTCCCCGAAAAAGCAGATCCTCAGGAGGATACCCCGTGATTGAGAGCTCGGGGAAGATGACAACGCGACATCCAAGGTCTGAGCGGGCCCTATCCGCCGCATGCATAATGCTGTCGACGTTCTTGTCGACATCACCAACGGTAAAATTGAGTTGCGCAATTGCAACGGGAAGGCGATTCATCGCATATGAAAAATTATTTGTCTGAGCATGAGACCGTTAACGGTCCAGACCCGAATGATAAAGCCGCCGGGGTCACCATCACAACAAACCGCTCGATGCGCAGTATTGATGCGGGGCAATGGAACAGGATGGTCGATCCGGACAATCCGGGCCTTCGTCACGAAATGTTATTGGCGTTTGAAGAGAGCGGGTGCTGCTGCCCTGAATCGGGCTGGACTCCTTGTCATCTGACCGCCCATAGGGATGGTAATTTAATCGGCGGTGCACCGTGTTACCTCAAAACGCACTCTTACGGCGAATTTGTCTTCGATTGGGCATGGGCGAATGCTTATCAACGTCATGGACTTCCATATTATCCAAAACTGCTTGTCGCAGTCCCGTTCACGCCGGTTGGCGGGCAGCGTCTGCTTCATCATCTCGACTATGATGAAGAACTCATCAGAAAGAGCATTGCAAAAGCGTTGCCAGCCGTCGCAACTGAGCTCAAGGCATCTTCAGTACACTGCATTTTCTGCACAGAAAGCGATCTTCGCCTACTTTGCGAAAACCGCTTTGTGCGGCGCGAGGGCCGTCAGTTTCACTGGCACAATAATCAGTATCAGGACTTTAGTGATTTTTTGACGCGCCTTTCTTCAAAGAAACGCAAGAACATTCTGAGAGAGCGCCGACGGGTCGTCGAGCAGGATATTGCGCTACAGTGGCACCACGGTAAGGACATCACAAAGGAATATTTAGATCTGCTGTACTTGTGTTACCGCAACACGATTGCTGAGCATGGCTCATATGCCTACCTCAACCGAAAGTTTTTTGAAATCCTGATCGAGACTATTCCAGACGGGGTGCAGTTGCTGACAGCACACCATGGCGGCCAACCTATTGCTTGTGCGTTCTTTCTGCGCGGCAAGGACTCCCTCTACGGACGGTACTGGGGCGCCCTGGCGCACGCATCTGATCTTCACTTTGAAGCGTGTTATTACGCTCCCATCGAATACTGCATCGAAAACGGTTTAAAGCGGTTCGAAGCTGGAGCACAAGGGGAGCATAAACTGAGCCGCGGTTTAACCCCGCAGACCACACTGTCAGCACATTGGCTGGCCCACGAGGGCTTTCATGATGCGGTGCGCCGATTCACTGCGGAAGAAGAAAGTCATCTTGCGGACTACACGGACATTCTCGACGCGCACTCACCTTTCAAGCAAAACGGTGATGAGGACACGCAATGCTAAAATGTTGTCGCTATGGCAAATTTGCCAAAAACCTATACTTTTCCCCCGCTGGCAGCGGCATCGCCTGAGGGACTGCTTGCCGTCGGAGGGGACCTCAATCCTGACCGGTTATTGAGCGCCTATCGTCAGGGAATCTTTCCCTGGTACAGCGACGACCAGCCCATTCTGTGGTGGTCCCCAGACCCCCGCGCGGTGCTTTACCCCTCAAAACTGCATATCTCGAAAAGCCTGCGCAAGAGTCTTCGCACGCGCGGGTTTGAAGTGAGCGCTGACCGCGCCTTTGCTCTCGTTATCGCAGCATGCGCTGAATCCCGCAATCACGGCGAGGGCACTTGGATTACCTCTGGCATGCAGGAGGCTTATTGTACGTTGCACCGGATGGGATATGCCCATAGCGTGGAGACCTGGCATAACGGAGAACTGGTTGGCGGTCTGTATGGACTTGCGATCGGAAAGGCTTTTTTTGGCGAAAGCATGTTCAGTCGAGTCGCGGATGCCTCAAAGGCCGCTCTTGTTGGCCTAGCAAACTCTCTTGCTGCAGACGGGTACCGGTTTATTGATTGTCAGGTTGTCTCTGAGCATCTGACCTCACTCGGGGCCGAAGCGGCACCTCGCGACCGTTTTGCGGCTGAACTCAACGAGGCTGTCGAGTTTTCCGACAAAGCAGCGCGTTGGCACTGGGCCATGCCGGCACAGGAATTGTTATGAGCCGTCAACAAAGCACGCCTGACCTTTATCAGTCAACGGCGCATCCCTGCCCATATTTGCCGAGCGAGACTGCCGCAAATCTTTTAATCGACCCCAAGTATTCAGTCTCTTCCGCGCTTTATGACACCTTGATTCGAAACGGATTCAGACGCAACGGGGCTTTGTTTTACCGTCCACATTGTCCGTCGTGTCGACAGTGTCAGTCCGTTCGCATCCGGGTTAAGGAATTTGCGATGAATCGCGCTTTTCGCAGGACCTGGAAACGCAATCAGGATGTCTCAATGGAAATCCGGACGCTGAGTTTTCGCGAGGAACACTTTGCCCTCTACCGAAATTACCAGGCAATCCGCCACCCGGGTGACAGCATGGACAACCCTGACCCGGAAAAATATCAAAAATTCATGACTGAATCGGGGGTCGACAGCTTCATGATGGAACTGCGTATTGGCAAACGACTGCTCTCGGTCTCTGTTGTCGATCATGTAGGCAATGGCCTGTCGGCGGTCTATACCTTTTATGATCCATCCGAGACGCGTCGCAGCCTCGGCACGCTCACGATCCTCCATCAGATCGAACTCACTCGCTCGGTGGACTATGACAACCTCTACCTTGGATATTGGATAGAAGACTGCCCCAAAATGTCCTACAAGACACAGTTCGGCCCCGTCGAGATTTTCGACCCGCTCTCTCAGGCGTGGTCCATCCCAGAGTAAGAGGTTTTTGGTGCCCGAGATCCCGTTTATCCGTGAGCATGATTTTCAGTACGGGCAGATCGAAGTGCTTGCTCCCGGTATCCGCAGACTCACTGCCCGCAACCCCAGCGCGTTCACCTATTACGGCACCGGGACCTACATCATCGGGACAGGAACCGTTGCCGTGATTGATCCTGGACCCGAAGATCCAGCACATCTCAATGCACTGGTCACCGGTCTTGAGGGTGAACACATCTCCCATATCCTGGTCACGCATTGCCATCTGGATCACTCGCCCGGTGCTCGCAGCCTGCAAGCCGCTTCCGACGCGCCGACCTATGGGTTTGGACCCCATGGGTCGGAGTCAGAGCACGGGGATGCGGGGTCCGAGGAAGGAGTTGATATCGATTTCGACCCTGACGTGCGCCTCGTGCACGGGCAGCGCTTTTCTGTTGGAGCACTCGAAGTGGAGTGCATACATACCCCGGGGCATACCAGCAATCATATGTGCTTTGCTCTGCCTGCTTCTGGCGATGTTTTCAGCGGGGACCACGTGATGGGGTGGTCCACCAGTGTCATTATTCCGCCAGACGGTGACATGGCCGACTACCTCGACAGCCTGCAACTGATGCTCGACCGAAAAGACAACAGCTATTGGCCAACCCATGGGCCACCCATTAATACGCCTGCCGATTACGTCGCAGCACTCATCGCCCATCGGCGTCAGCGAATGGATGACATCCTCAAGCTTTTGGCAGAGACACCCATGCACATCCCGCAAATGGTGGGCCCGCTTTATCCCGGCTTGGATCCTCGGCTAATCGGGGGCGCCCGCCTTTCTATCCTGGCGTCCCTACGTTATCTGATGGCCATCGGTGAAATAGAGGCATCCGACGGTTCACCGCTCAGACGGATCTACCAACTCTCAGTATGAAGCGTGAGTTCAAGCGGTCCTAAAGAGCATCTCCGCTCCCAGTCGTTTACTGATTTAGAAGCATTTCACGGTAAAGACGCTTTACGATTCCATCGGCGAGGCCCGCCTGCGGAACAAAAATCTTGGCAATATCTCCCCAACGCATGACGGATACATAGATCTTTGACGCCGGCACGATTACGTCCGCTCGATCGGGGCGAAGGTTAAGCTCGACAATCCTCTGCCCCAAAGACAACTTGCGGATCATTTGGCGCAGGTCCTGCAATTCCTCCAACGTCAGCGGTTTGTCCTCAGGCTGGCCCGACATGCTGAACAATTTATTTATATTGCCTCCGCTGCCGATAGCAACTAGATCAGATTGATTCATCGCGTGCTTCTTCACCCAGTCTTTCATCTCTTTCCAGGTGTCTTCACTAACGAGATTCTTGAGAAGCCTGATGGTACCAATGGGAAAAGAACGGGACGACGGTGATCCATCAACGGTGAAGAGAGTCAACTCCGTGCTACCACCGCCCACGTCTATGTACAGACAAGCACTGTCAGGGGCAATCTTTTTCCCCAACTGGTTGTCCAGGATCGCAGCAGCTTCTTCATCACCACTGATAATTTCTAGGTCTATTCCTGCACTAGCTCGGACCAGATCGGCAATGTCGAATCCATTTTCCGCCTCGCGCATAGCAGAAGTAGCACAGGCTCGATAGGCAATCGGCCGGTAGGCTTCGATAAGGTAACGAAATCCCTTCAGTGTCTTTATCAGGCTATCACACTTACTATCTGAGATTCTGCCGTTCAGGAAGACATCATCTCCCAAACGTAGAGGCATCCGAATGAGTGACTCTTTCTTGAAAAACGGCTCGTTCCGTTCCTTTTCCAATACCCGGCAGAACAGTAAACGAATCGCGTTTGATCCGACGTCGATTGCCGCGAAGCGAGAACTATCAGACACCTTCGACAAGAGGCTACTCAACCAAGTCCACTACCGATGAACAATCTCAGGAGAGTCCGTTTAGAAGTCAACTTGAGACGATGATGCCGGGGGACGCGACAAAAACATCCTACTCCAAATTCCCGGCTGACGGACTCACTCTTCCGCCGCTGTCCGAAAGCACTCTCTCACTGGCGTATCGGATAAACAGCTGCTGAGAGCTCTGGTTTTCTTCCGGATGCTCCTGCCTAAGTTGGGTATACGACCCATCTGAATGCATCTCCCAAGCGAGGCGATGGTCCGCCATCTGCATGTTCAGAATCCAAGCAAGTTCTTGGCGGATCGGCAACGAGTCGATTCGCGCCATTACCTCGACACGACTCTCAAGGTTTCGCCGCATTAGATCGGCTGAGCCGATATAAAACTCTTCGTTCCCACCGTTTTGGAAATAATAAATTCGACTGTGCTCCAGAAACCGTCCGACTATAGACCGAACCGTAATGTTCTCTGAGATACCAGGTAATCCAGGGCGCAACCGACAAGTATCTCGAACGATCAAATCAATCTTTACCCCAGCTTGGGATGCTCTATACAGCGCGCGCACAATATCATGATCTTCCAGAGCATTAGTCTTCAGCCGAATCAGTCCTGGCACCGCTTTAGTGTTGCAAACGATTTCCCGTTCTATGCGCTCCAACAGCAACGACTTCAACTGCTTTGGCGCTGGAACAAGATTGCCATATTTTCGCTCTGGATTCAGTCCGGTTGTAAGAAAATTAAACAACTCCGTGACGTCTTCGCCTATTTTATCGTCGCAGGTCATCAATCCCAGATCACTATAGAGTTTTGCTGTGCCGGCATGGTAATTCCCGGTGCCGATATGGACATAGCGACGCAATCCATTGTAATCCTGCCGAACAACAAGAATGACCTTGGAATGCGTTTTTAACCCAAGCACCCCAAAACTGACATGGATCCCAGCCTCTTCCATGCGGCTAGCCCACTCAATATTCGCTGATTCATCAAACCGAGCCTTCAGTTCCACGGCGACTGCTACCTGTTTGCCGTTCTGAGCAGCCTGAATCAGAACGTCCACAATCCGCGTTTTCTCAGACGTACGATAAAGAGACATTTTGATCGCCCGGACCTTCGGATCACGGCTGGCTTCCACTAAAAAACGCTCTACGGAACTAGAGAAGGAAACATATGGATGATGCAGCAAGATGGAGCCGGCTTCCCGAACAAGTTGAAAAATACTCCTGTTATCGTGGAGTGCAGGATGATCGACACCCCGAAACGGATCGTCCCTTAAATCTCGATGGTTCAACGAAGCTATCTCAGAAAGATCCGATATACGTACCGGCCCCGAGGTCTCAAAAACATCGTCTTCAGAAAGTCCGAGCTCTGCGACCAGCCACCCGCGGCGGGAAGAATCCATATTCTCCTCGATCACAACCCGGACAATGGGTGCAAAACGACGATCTCTTACCTCGGACGCAATCAGCGCCAGAAGGTCACTAACCCCCGTTTCATTCCGTTCCGTCCTCGCATTACGCGCAACATGAAAGGCTTCGCAGGCAACAATCTCGGCACCTGGGAAAAGTAAATCCAAGTTGTTTCGCATAACCTCATCAAGAGCGATGAACTTGTCGTCGTCTCCAACTTCTAAAAAGCGGGGGATACCCGAGCCGATCGGCACTTTAACTCTCGCAGACAGGTTTTCGCTACTAGTCTGTGGGCGGACAGTTACCAACAAGTTAAGGGAGTTATTCGAAATGAATGGAAAAGGATGCGCCGGATCGATCGACTGGGGCGTCACTAGAGGGAAAATATTCTGCAGGTAATAGTCACGCACGACCTCCCGCTCTTCTCCCGTTAGCTCATTGTAGTTAAGTACCCCAATACCGTATTCTTTCAAAGCATCTAAAGTCTCGTGATAAAGCCGATCCTTTTCCTGCTCAATTTCACGGACTACGGCACTAGACTCGTCAATCTGTTGCTGTGGTGAGCGTCCGTCAACGGTCAGCGTTTCCAAACCGGCATCAACTTTCTGTTTCAATCTGCCGACGCGTTTCATGAAAAACTCATCGAGATTCGACCCCACGATTGCAAGAAACTTTAGCCGCTCCAGAAGAGGCGTCCTAGAGTCTTTCGCTTCATTTAGAACCCTCTTGTTGAACTCCAGCCAAGTTAATTCGCGATTGAGATATAAATTTGACTCTGAAAGATCAGCGATATCGTTTCCTTCTCTTGCGACGGATCTAACCTCTGCATCATCACCGAGCATTTCGAGCGAATGTTCAGTACTTGTGGCTACATCCACGCTAGCGCCCGGTCGGTCATCGGTATCGCGCACCATTTTTAAATTCTTCATTGAACTATTCGCGTTAACTTGCTGATTTCTAGATTAGGTTTTGATTGGCTCAAATAAGTATAGTTTACGTCGGTCAGGCAATAGATTGGTCGATGCCGTCTAGTCGATGAAAACATCACTATTCAAGCGGACTGTAAAGATACTGTAATTAATAATTGGAATACGATGTACCGTCTCAATAGGCTCGCAAACGTCTAATCCAAACCGATTTTTGCTCTTTATCAAGCCTCTCGGCTGCCATTCAGACCGAGCGAGACCTAACAATGATAAGCCTCCATTGTCGATACCCGGCCCTGCTTTTTGCCAGCATTCGAGACACAAAGAACCAAATCTAATGATGAGATCTGAAAGATTAAGAATTTTATATTGCTTGCGGCTTATATTTCGATGATACTCGACATATGGACACATCAACTGCTGTGGACACCCTTTCTGCCCTTGCGCAACCGTCCCGACTTCAGATCTTCCGACTGTTGGTAAAGCACGGTCCGGCGGGGCTTGCCGCAGGAAAGATTGCCGATGATCTTGGCGTCCGTCACAACACCCTGTCGACGCACGTTGCGATTTTGACGCGGGCAGGTCTGCTGAGATCAGAGCGAAACGGCCGATCGATCATCTACAGCGTTAATCCGCAGGGCATCAAGTCGCTGCTAGCCTATCTCGTCGAGGATTGCTGTAATGGCCAGCCCGAGCTATGCACCCCAATTAGCTCCGAACCAAAACAACAGGAGCGCTCAAAGCGCTTTGCTGATTAAAGTTTGCTGTTGACGTCCTACAACACGACATGAAAACAAGCCCATACCAGGTTCTTTTTCTTTGCACGGGTAATTCAGCCCGGAGCATCCTTGCTGAATCCATCCTGAACCAAGACGGCGAGGGGCGCTTTACGGCATTCAGTGCAGGCAGTCATCCCAACGGACGAGTACATCCCGCGGCCATCGGCCTTCTGAAAAAACTCGGCCATCCTTTGGCCTCATTGAGATCGAAAAGCTGGGAAGAATTCAGTGGTCCCAAGGCACCTAGAATTGACTTCGTCTTTACCGTCTGTGACTCAGCAGCCGCTGAGGTCTGCCCCGTCTGGCCAGGACAGCCTGTCTCTGCACATTGGGGCCTGCCTGATCCTGCAGCGGTCGACGGCACCCAACACCAGATTCACCTGGCTTTTGCCGAGACCTATCAAATGCTTGAGCACCGCATTGCCCTTCTGGTCGATCTGCCTCTGGAGTCTCTTGATTCCGTCAGTTTGCAAAAGCAGCTAGACGCAATCGGCAACGCGGGCCCCAGTTCCCAAAACACCTCATGATGCGTTTTTCTTCTTCCCGTCGGCTGGTGGCGGAGTGCCTTGGCACAGCCTTGCTGCTCGCGACCGTCGTGGGTTCAGGCATCATGGCCGAACGTCTTGCGGGCGGAAACGTGGCTCTCGCGCTTCTGGGAAACACGATTCCTACCGGCGCGATCCTGTTCGTTCTGATCACGATGCTCGGCCCCGTATCGGGGGCACATTTCAATCCTGCCGTGACGCTGGCCTTCTGGGTGCGCCGGGAAATCAAACTTAACGAAGCGCTCGCTTATGTCGGCGTTCAGATCATCGGCGCGGTCATGGGCACGCTGGTGGCGCATGCAATGTTTGAGGAGATCCTGCTACAGACATCGACCAACATCAGAAATGGCCCGGCACAATGGCTCTCGGAGGGTGTCGCCACGTTTGGGCTTGTCGCGACTATTCTTGGGACACTACGTTGGCGACCGGAAGCCGTGCCCACTGCGGTAGGGCTTTACATTACCGCCGCATACTGGTTCACAGCGTCGACATCATTTGCCAACCCCGCCGTAACCATCGCGCGCAGCCTGACGGACACCTTCAGCGGGATCGCACCCGAGAATGCGCCCGGATTTATTCTGATGCAGTTTGTCGGCGCGGCCATCGCGACCGGCCTAATGGCCTGGCTGCTCAGGCCGTCGTCGTCGGATACTCAGTAAAAATAGCAGCAACACCCACCCGCAGCTAGGTTTCCATCAGCACCCGCAAACGATTACCCACTCTTTCCGCCAAATCAGCCAGGGTAGCGATTTGCCGAAGAATCTGTTCCAGAAAATTATCGCGATCCCCCAGTTCATCCTCTACCGAGAATAGTTTTCGGGGCAAAAGGAAACATGTGGTTTCGGATCAACCAAGTTCAACTCATTCAGGGAACGTTATCAAGTTAAATCGCTAAGAATTTCATCCAACGTCTCGTGCCGTACATCTCTGCCCGTGACAAGATAAACCACGTAGCCGCCTATATTTTTCGCGTGTCCGCCGATACGCTCGAGCGCACGAACCGCCAGCACCACGTCCACAAATTGGCCTATGGTTCGGGCGTCCTCGAGCACAAACGTGGTCAGGCGACGTAAAGCGGACCGAAACTCTCCGTCTAATTCTTCCGCCTTCCGAATAACCTCACAAGCACCATTTGTATCTCTCGCATCAAACGCATCAAGCGACTCCTGAAGCATCATCTCAACGAAGCTCGCGACTTTAGAAACCTCTTCTAGCAACTGAAAGTTAGGAGAAAGATCAGGATTCTCAAAGAAGTGCACAGTTAGCTTAGCGAGCCGACCGGCTTCGTCCCCGCAGCGCTCCAGGTCTGTCGCTATTTTTGAAACGGTTAAGACTTCCCGAAGATCACTAGCCAACGGAGTTCGCCGCGCAAGAATTTGCTCGACATGCGCAGCGACCTGATTATCAAGTTCGTTGACCTTAACGTCATCATCAATGACCTGCCTGGCGGCAGCAGGATCCTCATCCTGCAACGTTTTTGCAGCGGCACGAATTTGCGAACGCACCAAAGCGCCCATTTCGAGCACTGCCTTGTGTTCACGCTCCATCTCCTCGTTGAAGCTCTCAACGATATGTCCTTTAATCGGATTTGCCATAGGATTACCTCGATACTCAGTTTTAGCCAAATCGGCCGGTGATGTAGTCCTCTGTCAATCGATGACGGGGATTAGTGAAAATCTGATCCGTTGATCCGACCTCGACAAGACTGCCCATATGGAAATACGCTGTCCTCTGCGAGACCCGGGCCGCTTGCTGCATCGAGTGAGTCACAATCCCGATCGTAAAGTTTTCCCTCAACTCATCAATTAACTCTTCGATCCTTGCAGTCGCGATCGGGTCCAATGCGGAGCATGGTTCATCCATCAGGATCACTTCGGGGTTAACCGCTATGGCCCGAGCGATGCAGAGTCGCTGCTGCTGACCTCCTGACAACCCGGTACCCGGCGTCTGCAACCGGTCGGAAACCTCCTTCCAGAGTCCTGCGCGTTTAAGAGAACCCTCCACAATTTGCTCAAGCTCTTCGTTGGAAGCCGCGAGCCCATGAATTCGAGGGCCATAAGCAACGTTGTCGTATATCGACTTAGGAAAAGGGTTAGGCTTTTGGAAGACCATTCCGACACGCGACCGTAAGGACACGACATCTGCGTCCGCATGGCTAATCTCCTCATCATCAATCTTGATAGTGCCGCTGACACGACACCCCTCGATCGTATCGTTCATACGGTTAATGCATCTTAGAAAAGTTGTCTTCCCGCACCCCGAAGGCCCGATCAGGGCAAGCACCTCGTTAGTGCCCATGTCCAAATTGATATCGAAGATCGCCTGCTTATCGCCGTAATGTACCGCCACGTCTCGACAGCTTACGCCGGGGCTCTCTAATAGGGCCTCCCCAACAGTCTGGACACTGCCTAAGGGAGAATCTTGCTCTAAGGTATCCGCCAGGACCCCTTTTGACCCAGGCGCCCTGGGAGTACTGTCAATCATTTATTTTGCGTCCTGTTTGTTACCGGATGATTTGGTCTTGAGTTTGACCCTACCAGCGTCTTTCAAATTTCTTTCTCAGAAAGACAGCAAGCAGATTCATCAGTACCAGAAAAATCAAGATAACCATGATACCTGCGGCTGTCAGTTCTACGTAGCCACGCTCCGAACTTTCGGCCCACAGGTAGATCTGAACCGGAAGCGATGAGGCCTGATCAACGATACCGGAGGGAACATCTGCCACAAATGCAAACATTCCGATCATCAGCAATGGCGCCGTCTCACCCAATGCCTGCGCAAGGCCAATAATCGTGCCAGTCAGCATACCAGGCATTGCCAAAGGCAGAACGTGATGAAACACCGTCTGCATCGGCGAGGCACCCATGGCTAATGCCCCATCACGAATAGACGGAGGAACCGCCTTAAGGGCAGCCCGACTCGCTATGATGATAGTCGGTAACGTCATCAAAGATAAGACGATACCCCCTACTAATGGCGTCCCTCTCGGAAGTCCGAAGAAATTCAAAAGCACTGCCAAACCCAAGAGGCCAAAAATAATTGACGGAACGGCCGCGAGATTATTGATGTTGACCTCAATAATCTCGCTAATCCTGTTTTTGGGTGCGTATTCTTCAAGATACACAGCGGCAGCAACACCCACGGGAAAGCTGATGATTAGGGTAACCAGTAGCGTTAGGGCGGAACCTACGATGGCGCCAGCAAGACCCGCCAGTTCTGGAGATCTTGAGGGCCCAGAAGTAAAGAATCGGGTGTTGAATCGATTTCTCGCCAGTCCTTCTTCCTCCCACTGATCAAGCCATGCCAGCTGCTGATCGGTTAGAACCCGGCGCTTCTCTTCAATATCACGTGGCGCGTTACCTTTACGGATCATATCGGCCGAGGATGAGGCGAGGACCCATACTCGACGCGTCTCGCCTACGAGAGTTGGGTCAGCCAGAACCAGCTCTCTTAACACGTCCGGCGCAGACTCGCTAAACATCTGCGCCAATTTACGGCGCTCACTGCGCTTTTTTACTTCGGGATACGCCCTTTCCAGATTCTTTCTGAACAGCGCCAGATAGTGCACTTCTTGCAACTCTTGAGCTGTGGGTCGCTCCGTGATCTTCATAAGGGCAGGATCGAATTGGATATCCACTGCAAACTGCAAACGCCAAAAAGCGCTATAGCCTGATGAGAAGATAGTCCCCAGCAGAAATACCACTGAAGCCAGTGCAAGGACAACGCCAAGAAGGCCTAACCGTCGGAAACGTCTCTCGGCACGGAAACGACGCTGATTCAGGCGTGACGGCGATCGGCCTACACTTGAAACATGAGACGCTTTATTCATACTGCTCCCGATAGCGTTTGACGATCATAAGTGCCACCACATTCAAGATCAGCGTCATCGCGAATAGCACAAGACCCAACGCAAACGCAGAAAGTGTTTTGGGATCATCAAACTCCTGATCTCCGATCAGTGCCACGACGATCTGGACCGTTACCGTAGTCACATTCTCGAGGGGATTAGCGGTTAAATTTGCGTTGAGCCCAGCGGCCATCGCCACAATCATGGTTTCGCCAATCGCTCTGGAAATAGCCAGAAGAAATGCGCCCACTATCCCAGGCAACGCCGCCGGAAAAATGACGTACTTGATCGTTTCTGACTGGGTCGCCCCCATAGCGTAGGACCCCTCCCGGAGGCTTTGGGGCACTGCGGTGATCACATCATCGGCTAACGATGAGATAAAGGGGATGATCATGATGCCCATGACAACGCCCGCGGCCAGCGCGCTTCTGGCCTCGACCTCTAACCCCAGTTCCAAACCGAGTTCGCGCACCAACGGGGCAACCGTAAGCGCCGCAAAAAAACCATAAACCACGGTGGGAATCCCGGCAAGCAATTCAAGGATTGGCTTGGCGAGATCTCGTACCCGAGGCCTTGCATATTCGGAAAAATACACTGCGGATGCCAATCCTATCGGCCCGGCAACCAGCATTGCGACCAAAGCAATTAACAATGTGCCGGAGAAAACAGGCACTGCACCAAACGCTCCTGTCGACGCTCCCTGGTCCGCACGAATTGCGATCTGCGGATTCCATTTCAGACCGAACAAAAACTCGTGGACCGGAACCTGCTTGAAAAACTGAAAACTCTCGAACAGGAGCGACAGTACGATTGCAACCGTAGTCATGACTGCAACCGCTGAGCTCAGAAAGATAAATACATTAAATATCCGCTCAACACTTTGTCTGGCCTGAAAATCCAGCGTGATGTGGGAGCGTGCCAAACCAAGCCCCAGAATCGCTACAACAGCAACTGACGCGACCAACGCATAATCTGCGATCCTGCTCAAGCGAGTCAACATGGATGCAGCATCCTCAGCGAATGGCAGATTCGTCTGAACCCCGCCGATACCCTGCGCCAGATTGCGGATTTCCATCATCGCCAGAATGACTTGATCCTCAGAAAGGGTCCGGAATTCAGCCGAAAGCGATGCTCGCACTAGCGCTTCAACCACAACGGATTCAAAAGAAACCCATAGCACGATCAGGATCAGCGCGGGCAAGCCACTCCACAGCGCAACATGAATACCGTGATACTGCGGTAGAGAATTGAGTCTAGAACCGACTCTGATGGACCTAGCCTTATATCTACCAGCATAAAAGCCGCTGAGCGCGAGCAGAACAATTGCGGCAACAAGGTAGGTTGTCATTAATAAAATATCCTGGCGGATCTAACGATCCGCCAGGACCTTCAAGCACAAATCAGATTAGTATTTTTGGAATTTACTATGGATCAGTAACATTGTAATGCTTAGTCCCGATCCTCCACCCATTGATCTACAGATCAATTGTTTTTAGCGCAGATATGTTGGCTCTAACTTCACTCAAGGTCTTAGCCTCTAGTGGGACAAGGCCTCGGTCCATGAGATATCCGTAATCCCCTACTGCATCGTCAGAGACGAACTCGTTCATATATTCCTGCATTCCCGGAATCACACCAACGTGGGCTTTCTTTCCGTAGAAAAATAACGGTCGAGCAATTGGATACTCATAAGTTTGGATGGTATCAAGACTAATCTCAACGCCTTCGATGGTTGAACCCTGGATTTGATCTCCGTTCTGGTCGAGGAAGCTGAATCCAAAAATCCCAAATGCCTCGGGATCCGCAGCCAAGCGCTTGACGATCAATGTATCGTTCTCGCCGGCTTCCTCAACTGCACCATCCTCACGGAAGACAGCGCATTTCTTCTTGCCCAGTTCTTCGTATTTACCCACCGCTTTACAGCCGGCTTTCATGACCAGACTGTTCCACGCATCTCTTGTGCCCGAAGTCGGCGGCGGCGCCATGATTTTGATAGCAACATTTGGCAACGAGGCATCGATCTCATTCCAGGTCTTCGGCTTAGGTCCGTGCTCGGCCATTGCCTTCCAAAGCTGCTCTTTAGTGAAGTTCATCTTCGGCGAGCTCGCGCTGTTGGAAAACGCGATACCATCGTTGCCGACGATAATCTCGATAATGTCGGTAACTCCGTTCTTTGCGCACAATTCCTTCTCACTACTCTTAATGGCTCGCGAAGCGTTAGTGAAATCAGGCGTGCCCACTCCGAGGCCTGCGCAGAAAAGCTTCATACCGCCTCCAGTACCGGTGGACTCGATAACCGGTGTGTTGAGATTCGGTTGCTTGCCAAGTTTCTCCGCTACGACAGTGGCAAAAGGGTAAACGGTAGAAGAGCCAACGATCTGGATCGTATCGCGCGCATGGGTGGCCATTATCGGCGCGCAAAGGACAATCGCAGTCGTCATCCCAACCAGTTTTTTTCCTAAGGTCATGATGTTTTCCTTTGATATAAAGTAAGTTGTCTTATCCATTGAGTGAATTCCGACTGCGTTCTCTGACTAAACGGTCAACACAACCAGAACGCCGCGAAGATTAGAGAGAATTATTTACAATAATATTACAGTTATAGCTAACTGTTTTTGTTAAGTTTTACGAGACTTGCTTGTTTTCTGTGGCATTCTGAGAGACGGAGCTGGTAGGGAAACGACAAACGAAGGCGCTTCCCAGACCGGGGCGCGAGCTGATGCTTAGTTCACCATCCATTCTTGAGAGTACGTGTTTGACGATGGCAAGACCCAGCCCGGTCCCGCCAAGTTCCCGGGAACGCGCCACATCCACCCGATAAAATCTCTCTGTAAGTCGGGATATGTGCTGACCCTCGATCCCGATACCGTTATCTTTTACTGATAAATACGCCCCTTCCTGGCTCACGGCCCATCCGATCGTAATCGTGCCCTTTTCGGGGGTGTATCGAACCGCATTCGATACCAGATTGGTCAGAAGACTGCTGAGCTCTTCCACACTACCCATGAATGAATAGCCCTCATCGCAATCAAGTAACACCTCGTGCTTCTTTTCTGAAGCCAGCGTGACCGCCTCCTCGTATCCGGCCTGAAAGAATTCATCCATGTCGATCATCTCATTCGATTTCTCCGGATCCCGATCCAGTCTAGATAACATAAGCATGTCTTCAACAATACGTTTGATGCGGTCGGTTTGGAGATGCATTTGGCGAAAAATTCGCATTAGCTCCGAAGATTCCTCCTGCGGATAATGATCCATGAGCGTTTCCAAATAGCCATGCACGACCGTCAAGGGCGTTCTTAACTCATGAGAGGCGTTAGCAACAAAATCCCGGCGCACATCTTCGAGCTGCCGAACACGGGTCATATCTTGCGCCTGGAGCAGATAACGCTGATCATTCGTTGAGACGACACGAACCGAAAGAAGATGTTTCGAAGACGTAGGAGAAAATACTTCGAACGGTTGATCCGAGACGTCCTTCATGAACTTCGTGAAGTCGGAATCATTGATCAGCGATTCTATCGATCGCTTTCTATCAAGCGCCGACGAAATACCCAACAGATGGGTCGCAGCCTGGTTCCAGAACACAACTCGATGCTCTTGATCTAGCATCACCACTGCATCAGGAAGAGCTTCAATGAAGTTACGAAAATCAGAGATCGCATCACTGAGCGCCCGCTGTCTCTTGCGTCCACGTTTTTTATAGCGAGCAACAGATGCTGCTTGATCCGTCTGTAACGCGAAGAGATTCCTGATCTCTTTCTGCAGAAAGCGCCCGATAGGACTCAAGACCAGATGTGATTTCGACCCCGCGGTTGCTGCTTGGCTTAGGGTCCGACTTAAAGCAAAGACTTGTGCGAAGTGCAGCGCGAGTAAAAGTACCGCCCCACTAACGACTCCAAGCAAAGGACTTTCGTACAAATAACCGACGACACCACTTACCGTAACGATCAGGGCAAGAAATAGAAATTCCTTGGCCCAAATAGTCAGTTTCTCATTCACTGTGCTTCAGCAGAGCACCGGTAACCCACGCCACGGACCGTCTGAATCATGGCGTCATAGGAGTGCACTTCGAGGGCCGTACGCAAACGTCGAACATAAACGTCCACCGTACGCTCTTCGACAAAGGAATTGGCTCCCCACACCCAATCAAGCAACTGGCCACGTGAGTAGACGCGTTCTTGGTGAGTCATAAAAAAATGTAGCAACTTAAATTCTGTAGGCCCCATCTGGAGGAGCTTGCCTGCTACCGATACTTGGTGACGTACCGGGTCAAGCAATAGATCGCCAAAAGTAGCCACTTCATCGCTCTTGTGCGGCACCAAGCGGCGCATAACGGCTCGGATCCGCGCCACAAGTTCCCGAGGAGAGAAGGGCTTGGTCACGTAATCATCAGCACCGCACTCGAGCCCTCTGACTTTGTCTTCTTCCTCTCCACGAGCCGTGAGCATAATTATTGGGATATCAGTTGTAGACTTGTTAGCTTTTATTTGTTTCGCAAAATCCACGCCACTCATACCCGGGAGCATCCAGTCAACAAGGATTAACCCGGGATGCTTTTGAAGCAGTTTCTGCTGGGCACTCTCAGCGTCCTCTACTTCAGTGATCTCGAAGTTATTCTGCTTAAGAATAAAAGCGAGCAGTTCCCGAACTGCCGGATCATCTTCTACTATCAATATTGTTGGAGCCACGGTCGCGCCTTTAATCAGCAAACAGTAGGGAGGACAATTATTTAAGCCGTATTTTATTACATTAATATTTCAATTTACTCTAGAGCAATGTTCCAGCGGTTCCTCCATGACAAAAGCAGCAATTGGCGCAGAGCTGCACGTTGCCGTAATAATTTTGTCACAAAAAAAGCCTACATTTATTAGTTATAAGTAAGTCACCAAGAGCCTTTCTGTGAGAGAGTCACCTCAAGGCCAACCTACCTGGAATGCCACCGGCTTCAAAAGGATACGAAGAGCCTTAATCTGCTCTCTCGCTGGGTACCGCTCCGCGTGGCGAGGCGAAGAAGCCTTCCGACAGGAAGTCGTCATCACAATAGTGCTTATTCCCGTTGCGGCACTTGTCGCAAAGTCAGCGATTGAGACAGTTCTTTTGATTGGGAGTTTGTTGTTGGTCCTAATCATAGAACTCTTGAATACCGCGGTTGAGTATTCAGTCGATCGGGTCGGAACCGAGTGGCACGACTTTTCTAAAAAAGCTAAGGATATCGCCTCTGCGGCAGTGCTGACAGCGTTGGCAAATGCAGCGCTCGTATGGTGTCTAATTTTGCTGCTCTGAAGCAACTGGGACTGTCCTCTTTCTGTAATAGGTTGTTAATAAGGTTGACATAGCGAGTGCACAAAGTGTGCTCATGGACTGGGGTTTAACAGCTGCCACAAGCTTCCTCGACAAAGTACATGGGTTGGATGTCGCCATCCTGACGAAATTTTCTCGCCGCCCCTGGTGGATGCTCCGACGACTTGCAGCCTTTGTTTCCCATTCTGGGGACGGTCATCTCTACGGAATCATCACACTTGTGATTTTTCTAACACAGGCTGCAGGTAGTACTAAATTTCTCTTAGCCGGGTTGATCGCATTCTCCATCGAATTGCCCGTCTACTTCTTCCTCAAAAAAAAGGTAGGCCGCCCAAGGCCCAAAGACACGATGGTCGGGGTTAATGTCTGGATCGTTCCCTCGGACCAGTTTAGTTTTCCTTCAGGACACACCGCGGCCGCCTTTTTGATGGCAACCTTGCTAGCCGCTTTTTTCCCCTCACTTACCACTTGGGTTTTTAGTTGGGCCGTCATGATCGGTCTATCACGATTATTGCTAACTGTGCACTTTCCTACTGACATACTGGCCGGCGCGCTGCTCGGACTGCTCGCAGCAAACCTAGGACTTTCCTTTACCTCACCTTAGAAAAAAGCTATGCGAATCCTATATGGAGTCCAGGGCACAGGTAACGGCCACATTACCCGCTCCGCCGTCATGGCCAGTGAGTTCCAAAAAAGAGGCGCTACTGTGGACTATCTTCTATCCGGCCGGGATCGTTCCCTTCTGTTTAACGTAGATCGGTTTGGTGATTTCGCCCATCGGCGGGGGCTAACCTTCTCGGTGAAAAATGGCCGACTTTTATTCTTCAAGACCGCAACCACCAATGACATTTTTGGAGTCCTGAAGGACATCCGCAACCTGAATCTTGACCACTATGATTTGGTTATTAGCGACTACGAACCGATTTCCGCCTGGGCCGCAAAAATCAATAAAGTGCCCTCTATCGGGATCAGTCATCAATGTGCATTCCATTACGAAATTCCCAAAAAAGGTATAAATCCCGCGGCGGCGTTGCTTCTGCGCTGGTTTGCACCAACGGACATCAATATTGGCCTGCACTGGCATCACTTCGGCGGCAATATCTTGCCGCCGATCATCGAAACAGAAGGAATTGACGAGAGGTGCTCGCTAGTCGAAGAAGACAAGATTCTCGTCTATCTGCCCTTTGAGCAACCCGAACGTGTTATCCAACTGCTTAAACCGATAACCAGTCACCGGTTCTTCTTTTTTACAGATATAGATCGTGAGCACGTGGATGGCCATTTATATCTTCAACCGTTTTCACGAGAGCACTTTATTTCCCATATGCTCTCTTCAGTTGGTGTCATCAGTGGCGCGGGGTTTGAATTACCAAGTGAACTTTTTCATTTTGGGAAAAAACTGCTGACCAAACCACTCGCGGGACAGGCCGAGCAGTTATCCAATGGCGCCGCAATGCTTCAGTTGGGGCTTGCTGATGTGATGGAGAGTCTCAACGCCAACCGCATCAGAGACTGGCTTGATAAACCAACGCCCTCACCAATAGCATATCCCAACGTTGCGAAACATCTGGTCGATTGGATACTCGACAGCCAACGTCACGACATTAACAAATTGCGAGATCAACTCTGGGCCAAAGTCGATCGGTCAAATTGCGACGAAAAGGCTACGCCGCAAATACAGAATGGTGTCAATATCGCCTAGAAATCAGTGGGAACAGGATAAGTCAATCGACAACTCACTCTCGGAGGAAAGCTGATGTCAGATTCAGATGTGCGCTACAGAACCGTATGGATCTCAGATATTCACCTCGGCAGTCGGGCATGCAAAGTTGATCTGCTTCTCGATTTTCTTCAGCGCGTTAAGTGCGATCGACTATACCTTGTTGGCGATGTCATTGACTTCTGGGCGCTGAAACGACGCCTTTACTGGCCTAAGCGCCATCAACTCGCCCTGAGAAAAATCATTGAATTGGCGGGGCAGGGAACGGAAGTCATCTACATACCGGGGAACCATGATGAAATCATGCGTGACTACGCTGGGTTGGAATTGCTCGGCATTGCGTTACATCTTGAACATGTTCATGTCACTGCCGATGGCAAACGACTGTTGGTTCTGCACGGAGACCGCTTCGACCACATCTGTCTAGGACCTTCGATGACCAGGTTGATCGGATGCGGGCTCTACGCGGCTCTAAGCGTTGCCAACCGGTATCTTAGCCAGTGTCGTCGCGTGATGGGATTTCCTTACTGGTCTCTTGCCACCTATATCAAAGGTAATCTGTCAGCGACTAACCAACTGATCAATCGATACGCGAAGACGGTGTCATCAGACGCCCGCCAACAAGGATTTGATGGGGTCGTATGTGGGCACATCCACCAGCCCCAAATTCTCGAAAACGACAGATTTATCTACTGTAACGATGGAGATTGGACTGAGAGCTGTTCGGCTCTGACCGAAACGTTCACGGGAGCACTGCACCTGGTGGAGTGGACTGTTGAGCAGAATGCCAGGGAAGTGGAAAGAGGTCTTCCTCGCGCAGCCTAAAGGTCTTCCGATTGATAGCTGCTGTTGGCTACTTGTGCCCGCTCCAAAGCCTTGACCCGTTTGGCTAAATCGTCAAGCTGGCGGAATCGTACTGCTGCTTTGCGCCATTCTGTCGCCGGCAACAGTCCCGTTCCCGAAGAATACATGCCGGGCTCATTGATAGAGCCCGTCACCATCGCCATCCCCGTAAGATGTACGTCATCACAAATATTGACATGATCAGCAACGCCCACCGCACCTGCCAGGATGCAGCGCTTGCCAACCACCACACTGCCGGCAATCCCCACGCAGGATACGATCGCCGTATCCTCGCCGATCTGGCAGTTGTGGCCGATCTGGACCAGATTATCGATCACCACTCCATCTGCGATGACGGTATCTCCGATCGCACCCCGATCGATTGTCGTGACCGCACCGATCTGAACGTCGTTGCCAATACGCAGCCCGCCATGCTGCGGGATTCTTACCCAGCGCCCTTCTTCCTGCGTGTTGCCAAATCCGTCGCTGCCGAGCACCGCCCCGCTTTTGATGAAGCAACGCTCACCGATGATGACGCCACGCATCACCGTAACGTTGGCAAAAAGACGGGTTTGTGCGCCCAGCTCAGAACGCTCTGAAATTACGCTGCCCGGCCCGATAATCACACTGTCTCCAATAACAGCATCATCCTCGATTACACAGTTTGCGCCAATCGAGGCCGTCGCGCTGACCGTCGCGCTGTCTGCCACCACAGCGCCTGGATGAATGCCGGGATCAGGGACGGGTGTGTTATCCAGCAGCCTTGCGGCCCGGGCATAACCGAGATGCGGGTTCTCACAGACAACGGCAGCGCCCTGCCAGGCATCCCGATCTTCCTCGCGAAGAATCACGGCTGAGGCGGCGCAACCTACCAACTGCTCGCTGGATGTCGATGCCGCAAGAAAAGTAACCTCTCCAGCGCCGGCGTCTTCCAACGTGCCGAGCGTAGTGATTTCAAGATTGGCGTCGCCGTCGCATACGCCACCTAACTTTTCTGCAAGTTCACCCAGTTTCATGAAGTCTTAGATTTATCCTGCCAAAATCAAAATAAGGCCTGCGCCCTTCGTATCCCCAGCTCTTTAATCAACAGCCTGACACCGGGCGCCGTAGGGTGATGATAGGCCGGAGCGGGAACAAAACCAAGTTGTCGATCGATTTTGATAGCGGCGTGCATTGTCGGTACTGCTTCCAGAATAGGCCTACCGAAGCTGGCGTTCCCTGAAGTGTTCTGAGCTAGAAACAAGGGATAGAATCACCATAGCATCATTATTACTAAGATAAGAAATTCATGAGACTTCAGGACAAGGTTGCCGTTATCACCGGCGCAGCACAGGGAATCGGCCTGGGCATTGCGCAGCGTTTTTCAAAAGAAGGCGCACGCGTCATGATGCTCGACGTTAACGAAGACGTTGGCGCCCGCGCTGCAGCAGATATCTCAGGCGCACGTTTTTTCTGTACCGATGTCTCTGACAAAGCCGCAGTGGACAGCACCGTCGACGAGATTATTGCCGATGCTGGCCGTATCGATATCTGCGTCAACAACGCGGGCATCCTGCGTTCAGGAGAGGTTCTGGAGATCAGTGAAGAGGATTTTGACAAAGTACTCTCGGTCAACCTCAAGGGGGCATTTCTGATGAGTCAGGCCACAGGTCGGCATATGGTGGCTGGCGGGGGCGGCAGCATCATCAATATGTCTTCCGTTAATGGCATTATGACCATCCCGAACATCCTGCCCTATAACGTTTCCAAAGGAGGGTTGGATCAACTCACCCGGGTCATGGCGGTGGCACTTGCGGACAAGCATGTCCGGGTTAACGCCATCGGCCCTGGCAGCATCCTGACAGAGATGCTCCAGCAGGTCATGACGGATGAAGCCAAGCGGCATGCCATCCTGTCACGCACTCCCATGGGGCGCTGCGGCGACGTTGATGAAGTCGCCAGTATTGCGCTCTTTCTCGCAAGCGATGATGCGTCGTATATCACGGGACAATGCATCTACGCAGACGGCGGCCGACTGGCTCTCAACTACACGGTGCCTGTCCCCGACTAAACGCCCCGGGGCCCAACCAATAGATTCAAATCGGGGTTCGACTCAATTCGTGGACGGAGTCCACCAGAACTTTGACATTTTCAGGATCAATCCCCGGCGTAATGCCGTGACCCAGGTTAAAGACATGGCCGGGACCTGTTCCATAATCTTCGAGAACGTCCCGAACGGCTGAGCGGATCTTCTCAGGAGAAGCATTGAGCACCGCCGGGTCAAGATTCCCCTGTAGTGCTACCCGGTCCTGCACCAGGCGCCGTGCCTCTCTCAGGGAGGTGGTCCAGTCACAACCCAGGGCATCGCATCCGATTTCCGAAATTCTCGGCAGCCACTGGCCGCCTCCTTTGGTAAAAACAATGATCGGCAATTCACGGGCAACCGCATCAGCCCGAAGCGCTTCCACTATCTGCGCCATGGGATCCAGCGAAAAGTGACGGTATTCGGCATGACCCAGGGCACCGCCCCAGGTATCAAAGAGCATCAGGACCTGGGCCCCGGCGTGCGCCTGTGCCGTCAGGTACAAAGCAATGGCATTGCTGAGAAGAGCCAGCAGTCGACGGGCCACTGAAGACTCCTGGTAAATCAGGTTCTTGACGATTGAGAATTCACGACTGCTCTGGCCTTCTACCATATAAGTCGCCAGGGTCCAGGGGCTGCCCGCAAATCCAATGAGAGGGACCCGGCCGTGCAGTTCCTGTCGGATGAGCCTGACAGCATCCATGACATAGCGAAGTTCTCCCTCAGGATCAGGCAGCGTCAGGGCGTCAATATCCGCAGCCGTTCGAACCGGACGGGAAAAGCGCGGGCCCTCACCTTCCTTAAGGCTGAGCCCCAAACCCATCGCATCGGGTATCGTCAGGATGTCCGAGAAAAGAATCGCAGCATCAAGATCAAACCGCTCCAGAGGCTGGAGCGTTACTTCGCAGGCGAGTTCCGGCGTTTTGCAAAGCGTCAGGAAGTCTCCCGCTCGTGCACGGGTGGCACGGTACTCCGGAAGATACCGGCCGGCCTGGCGCATGATCCAGACTGGGGTACAGTCAACGTCCTGTCGGCGCAACGCCCTCATCAGACGGTCGTTTTTCAGCTCAGGGCGAGGGGTATTCATAGTGCCAGGGCAGAATGGATCTCAGACTGGATCGCCTCTGCTGCTGCTTTTGGATTGTCTGCATCACGAATCGGCCGCCCGACCACAAGATAGTCGGCCCCATAATGCAGTGCCTGGGTGGGGGTGACTGCCCGTTTCTGGTCGTCATCATGCTGTCCTGGGCGGATTCCGGGCGTCACAATCACCCCCCGTTCGCCCAGGCTGCCACGCAGCACTGCAGCTTCTTCTCCAGACGCCACCACGCCCGCACACCCCAAAGTCACGGCACGCTCTGCCCGGGACCGCACAAGCGCTGGAATGTCGCAGTCGAACCCCAGATCCCGCATATCTGCCGAATCCAGGCTCGTCAACACTGTCACGGCGAGAATACCGACATCTACCGAAGCCTCGGCCGCTGCCCGCATGATGGCGTCGTTGCCATGCACTGTTGCAAAGGTGATATTCCGGCCCCGCAATTGCTTCACGGCCCGCGCCACGGTCGCCGGGACGTCAAAGAACTTGAGATCAACAAAGACCTGTTTGCCGTTGTCACTCAACCAGTCGACGGTCGCAAAACCATCCGTACCGGTAAAGAGTTCAAGCCCCACCTTATAGAAACCGACACCGTCGCCTAGGGTATTGACGAGTTCTCGGGCCTCAGCGCCACTGGGGACATCCAGGGCAACGATGAGCCGCTGATCGACGGGGATGGTTGCGCGACTCACGGGCACAACGCCTCAGGCAACGGCAGAGATCTCAGAACGCTTTCGCAGGTAGTTATCGACCGCTTCGGCCACTTCCCGACCTTCGCGGATCGCCCACACCACCAAAGACTGGCCTCGGCGGCAGTCGCCCGCGGCAAAAACAGGCGCGCGAGAAGAGAGATAGTTAGGCACCCGGGCCAGAATATTCGAACGCGAATCACTCTCAAGGCCCAATTGATCGAGCAATGTCCCTTCGGGCCCTGTAAACCCCATAGAGAGAAAAACCAGATCACAGGGCCACTCCTGCTCAGAGCCTTCAATCTCGGAAAACGGTGCGCCATCACTGGGTCGTGACCAGTCCACCTCGACCGTCTGGACGGCACGTACTTCACCTTGATCGCCCATAAGAAAGGACTTTGAGAGCAGGCTATAGTTTCGCGGATCTTTTCCAAACCGGTGCTGTGCTTCTGTATGGGC